>Ga0209777_10002491_pt1 | contig 24109 bp, 20 predicted proteins | sample FrelakmetHBP12HB_FD_187147 | JGI IMG/M metagenome (GOLD analysis project Ga0209777, IMG submission 187147) | Freshwater lake sediment microbial communities from the University of Notre Dame, USA, for methane emissions studies -HBP12 HB (SPAdes)... | ecosystem: Environmental > Aquatic >... | reverse complement strand
CGCTTGGCCACATCGCTCCAGGGTTCAAGCTGGACCAGCAGGAAATATACGCAAGCCGCATCCAAACATACACGTGCCCCGGCTGCTATTACCCGGAAGAGGGCGCTGGTTCGATTGTGCTGACAAAAATCAGCTAACGCCCCTTAGCCACTCTGCTTCCCGTGCCAGCCTTAAGCTGGCGATTTCGTCCAGCGGCACCCACTTAAAGCCGGAGAATGCCTTTGACGGGATTGCCCTTGCGTTTTTTGCGGTCATGCGGAACGCCATTGCCGGAACCCACAGCTTCCTTTTCCTTGAGCCGGAATTGTATTTTCCCTCAAATTTTATCTCATGAGCCTGCGCGTCTATGCCGGTTTGCAACCTAAATGCCTCCACAATGCGCGATACGGGGTCTTCGCCAGGCATCACAAAGTCATATGGAAGCAAAAACCGCTCCTTTTTCTCCTTATTTGTTGAAACGAGGAAAAGCGCCCTGCCGTTGTCCTCCAGCAGTCCGCATGCGAGCATGGAAGGTTTTTTGTCCATAATGAATGACCAAGAGTAGCGGGAGGTGGATTTGAACCACCGATCTCCGGGTTATGAGCCCGGCGGGCACTCCAAGCTACCCTACCCCGCTGCGTAAAGGGATTATTCGTGGCAAATATATTTAAATGCATGTCAGCCCATATGGAGCCATGGGTTTCAGGCCGTCAGCGCTTGCCATCTGGATTTTCGCCTTAATTGTCCTGTCTTCAGGTCTTTCTTTCTGCGCGGGCCAGCTCGGCTCGCCCGTCCCAAGACCCTGGGACTACAACGCATGGAACGACCACAGGTTCAGTTTCCTTTTTTCAGACATAATAAATCCGGACTACACGGACGACACCATTCTTGGGCTGGTCTCGGAAAAGATAGACAAAAACAGCATGGACGCGGCAGCAGCCTCGCTTGCCAACTCATATGAAGACTCGCTCGGCGCGGCCATTGAACAAAGGGCTCAGTGCGGCGCGTTCTTCAGCTTTGACAACGACAACAACGTGAACCTTGATACCATTCCCATGGGCGCATTAAGGGAAAAGTTCCTTGACGGCGGCGAAGGCGCTGCACGGTTCCTTTACGACAACCCGGACTGCGCTGACATAATTGGGATTAAAGGCATAAAGAGGACGCATCAGGACGGCAACGACACAATAACGACATATGAAATAAGCGACGAATCGGCTGCCACGCTGATAATTTCCCCGTCGCAAATGCCTTACCTTGTAAAAATAATAGATTATGCCGGCATGAACGGGTACAGCGGCGGCAACACGTCCAGCATGAACGGCCTTCTGAACACTGCCGTGCAAAACGGCTACCTTTCAGAGGCTGCGAAGGACATGCTTGTCGGGATATCTTTATTGGAGTCAAGGCAGGCCTGCATAGGCTATTCTGACAGCTACGTGAAAACCATTGACTATGCGCTCAAGCTTTATGAGAATTCGTCCGCATCGGCGTACAAGAACATGTCCAGGATAAAGTCGTTTTACGCAAGCATGGAATACATGGGATTCTGCAACAGGAGCTATACGGGCATAGGCTCCCAGCTTTGCAGGCAGCTTGAGGCGGAAGTATCGTCAAACGCGACCACGTATTACACAAGGGCCTTGGACAATGACGCCGCGCTCAGGGATTCAATGGACAGGATGCCGACAAATCTAACGTATGCGGTGGAAGGCACCAACCTGATGTGGGATTTCATATCCTCAAACTCTGGGCTGGAAGCCGAATATGCACAAAAGAACTTATCCTTCACCAGGGCGTTTACGGACGCCAAGTCAAATGTGAATTCCAACAACAAGTTGCTTGTCAATGCGACCGCAGACCTTGACAAGCAGAATCTTGAAAAGATAACTGAGATATACATACCAGAGGGCCCGCTAAGCTCCAACGTTGGGAACATTGCGGCATCCTTCGCGCAATATGATGAGCAAAGCAGCCAAGTGTCTGCAGAGCTGGAAAGGCTGAAGGTGCTTGAAAATGATATGCCATACGGATGGGCCGCGGATGCCTATGACGGATACGTTTCGCTGAACAGCAGGATAAGCGAGGCAATCGTTTCTGCAAAAGAGGCGCTGCATTATGCGCAGGGAACTGTAAACTACACCCGGTCGCAGGCAGTCTCAATCGCGAAAAGCAAGAAAGCAGAGGGCTACAACGTTTCCTCTATATACGACAATATCACCTTAGGCGACATCCAAACGACTCTTGGAGACAAATTCGTTTATTACAAGAGTGCGTACATGTCCGCGCTTTTGCTTCTTGGACCGGAATCAAGCGGCAACGAGTCGGAGACGCTTGCCACGCTCAAATTAGAGGTCCAGTCCATGCTTGGCAAGGCAGGGAATGACATGATAGACGTCTCATCGGAGAGAGCAGAGTTCAACGTATACAAGGACAATCCGAACATGAGATTGGCAATAGAGCACATGAACAGCATCAAGCAAAGCATAATCACAAAGGCCAAAACATCTTTTTCAGATTTGCAGGGCACGCGGGCAAGGCTCGTCCGCTATTTTGAGGCAGACCTGGCCGGGGTGCTTGACACAGTAAGGGCAAAAGTCGCATCAGCCGAAGCCGGCATGATATCTGGGTCATCCATAGACTATGCCGCAGGACTCGGAAGGTTGTCATCCCTTAGGTCGGCATATGCGGATGCCGAGAAGGAGATAAAGGCCATGCTTGGCAGCTACCTGGCGTCGTCAATCGTCCCTGTCGTTGAATATGCGCCGCCGTTGCCGGACATGAACGCGATGTCATCACTTTCCGGAACCATAAGGATAGACAATCCGCTCTCTGAAGAGGTAGACAACGTAGCGGTTTCTTTCCAGCCGCCGCTTCCGCTAGAGCCCGGCGAAATATATGGCATCAGCGCAAAGAAGTCCGGAAGCATGATGTCATTCACCATACCGAAACTGCAGTCCTTGGAGACTAAGACATTTGAGTTCAGGAAACAGGGCATTTTCGCGGAAGGGACCCTTGAGTCCAGCGAAACGACCGGGATGGACGGAACTGCCCATATAAAGGAAAGCTGGCTCCTGCACGTTTCAGTTCCGCTTAGCGGGCTCCATATAGGGGGATATGGCAAAACGTCGCTCAATGGGGTGGAATATCCGGGCGGCACCATCACAAGGCCGCTTGGAATCGGGACTTATGAGGCCACTGCCGAAAAATCGCAGGACAACGCCTACACCGTTTCAGAAACCCAGACAAGCGAGGAAAATGCGCAGTCCACAATCATCCGGAGGGCGGTCAGCATATCCCCGACCATGCATTTTGACTCAATAATCTTGCGCAAGGAATCGGCATGTAGGGTGAACGGCTCCTCTTATGCGTATACTGAAACACAGTCAGAGGCCGTGCTCAGGAAAGTGGCAGGCGCAGGCGAAGTGGACATGGTCTGCACGTATCCGAAGGATGTTGTCCACGACATTATCGGCAATCTCATGCGCGTCATGAACGGCATGAACCTGAGCGACCAGGAAAAGCAAAGGCTGGACAACATAACCATACTGCTGAACATGGGTAAGAATTCCACTGCGCTGTCGGAGCTGCTTTCCCTGAACAGGACCATAAGCCTGAGGATGGATGCCGAACGCAAGGCGAATGACACGCTGGCAAAGCAGCTTTCCTTCATGGGCATGGAAATCGCCTCTCTGAACGAGTCCATTGCGCTTGCGGATTCGCTTAACCATTCGTCATATATTACAGACCTTTATAGGGAAAGGCTGACCAGCATCCTGTCGCTGAGGCAAAGGGCCGTTTCAGCGGAACCGCAGGACGCCGTGACGCTTCTTTCGGGCTATGACCAGCAATGGAGCGAGCGCGAGACGACAAAATGGCTTTCCCAGGCGTTCACCAATTTCACGAAAACGGAGAAGTCATACAACGACAACGGCATGGACAGCCCAGTCGTTTCCAATTACATGTCGCTTTTCAGGCAGAGCTACGTAAAGGCGAAGAGCGCAGAGGGCAACCTGACTTACGCAGTATATTGCTCCTACTATCTGAAAGGCGCTTCCGATGCGGTGCTTTCCGCCCTGGCCAACAAGGATAACGCCCTTGCGATGCTGAACGGGACTCTCAATGCAGCGCTGTCGGAGCTGGAGTCCAACCTCACGTCGTACGAAACAATATACAACGATGCGAAGCGGTACAAGCTGGAATCCTACATGCCGTATGCGCCAAGCTACTTTTCCTCTGAAATCGCGAAGCTGAAGAAAGGCACAACCGAAAAGCAGCTGCGCCAATACATCAACCAAAGCGCCTCCCTTGGCGCAACGATGTCAAATGGCATAGCAGGAATCGCGAAGGTTGCGGAGAGCGAGCTGTCCGGAGCAAGGCAGCTGCTCGAGCAGTCGAAACCAAGGCTTGACGCGGAAACCGCTTCGGGAATGGAAAACTCCCTGGATGACGCGGAAAGCGCGATGAAGGGGCAGAAATACGGCTCATCAATAAACCTTGCAAAGGGCGTATCGGTAGATATCGCGACGCTTGCCAAGCAGAAGGAGGAAGGCGACACGCGGATGCTTGCGATAGGCCTTCTGATTGTGGGGAGCCTTGCAGTCATTCTGTACAGCTACAGGGAACCCATCATGGGCCTTTTCGGCACGCGCAGGGGAAAGATAGCGCTCAGGAAACTGAAGAAGGGCGAAGACGAAGGGCAGGAATAGTGAAACTCCCCATCTGTAATATCCGCCTAGAAGCTGAGTAATATACATTTAAATATCCTTATTATAACAATCAATATAGTTGGTTTTAATGGCAACTTGTAGAGATGCAAAAGCGCCATATTTGGCTCATATGTCGGGCAGCCTTGCACGGGCTGCAACTGCACATTCAGCAGTTCTAGTCGAACCCGCGCAGCGCATCACCATATGCCGGGTTAATTGGCGGAAAGCGAGAGACCTTTTTGTCAGAACAATGCCCGTTATCGAAGCACAAGGAAAGAGTTTGCCGGAAAGGATATTGTCCGTATTAACCCATGATCGTTATCTGCGCGGGGGAAAAAGAACCAAAGACGCAGTAAGAAAGTATCGCGCAGTTGCTTTAGAGAGGCTGCGGCATAGCATCGGTAGCTATGAGCCAATCGAAATAATCCTGCCCTCGTTTCCCCTCAAATGCACGCATCCACTGAAGATGAACGGGCACCGTGCGGATATGGCGGAGATTTCAGCTTTTGCCAAATTCCATGAATTATGCGAACAGATAAGGCGTATTTATCCGTCAGGAGCGGTAATTTACATTGTTCAAGACGGTATGCTTCATTTTGAAGATTTTGGCAGGTGTAAAACTGAAGTTAGACAATATGCGTCTGATTTGCAGCAGATAGTACGTTTGATGGGGCTACAAAACGAGATTAAGTTTTTAGATTTACGAGAAGAGTTTGAAAAACAACCAGATCGTTGCGGCGCTTTAGCGAGGGCCAGAGCAGAGGTTGCACAAGAGGTACAAGCCCCTGAAAATCAAAAACACTTTGAAGCGGTTGTGTCCAGTTCATTTGCAATCCTTAAGAATAGCCACCTGCCGCGTGAAATGGTTAGGCGGATATTCACTCTTGGCGAAGAGCAGCTATGCGCAGACGAGATAATCACCAAGCGGGTTTTTGGAGCCAGAGCTGCCGAAGCAGCGATCCGGTTTTTGGCATATGACCGAGCAATAGAGCATCTTGACCTATACACCCGGATTCGCCGCTATGCGCTTCGGGGTTCGGTCCATACAGGGCCAGGCCGGATTTCCATCCGCTTCCACGCAAAAGGAACGTGCATACTCCCTTGGATGGGTGTTGCGGTTAAAGAAGGAGATGAAATGACAGTCAAGTACGTATGCGATGTAGAGCATGACCCAATTTATCTGCCCGTCTACGTCCAGGGAGCACAGCACCCGCTCTACTTTACCACACGCGCATGTTTGCAATCGGGCTTTTGCTCATCAGGAGCCCCTGATGAGCGCCCGCAGAGGTAAAATTGAGCTAAGGAAGCTGAATAAGGGGGACGAAGGGCAGGAATAAAAACACTTTCCAGCCTTTTCCGTTTGATGGACCCAGCCTCATACAGGGAATATATTTCACAGTACACGGACCCGGATGTACTAATTGACACGCTGGATAACTTGCGGAAGACGTTCCGCGTCAACACCCTCAAATGCTCCGAGGAGAAGTTCCTTTCCTTCACCGAGCTGAAGATGGAAAAGGAGCCCCTGCCGCTGGCCTACAGCGTTGGCAAGGACTTCCCGATAGGCAACACAATCGAGTTCTTTTCAGGCATGATACACACACAGACGCTGTCCTCCATGCTGCCGCCGTTCGCGCTCGGCCCTGAACCGCATGAAAAAGTATTGGACATGGCAGCAGCGCCTGGCGGAAAGACAACGCAGATGAGCGCGATGATGAACAACACTGGAACCATAATCGCCAATGACGTCAAGATTGGCAGGCTCAGCGTGCTGGTCGGAAACATGAGGAGGATGGGCGCGCTCAACATAATCGTCACAAGGGGCGACGCAAGGCGCCTTGGCTACAAGGAAGAGTTTGACAGGGTTTTGCTGGACGCTCCATGCTCGTCCATGGGCTCCTCGCTATCCGCATTCCATACGCTTGACAAAGATAGATTAAGGGACATGGCAAGGGTGCAGAGGAAGCTGGCCCTGGCAGGCTTTGAGGCCCTTAAGCCTGGCGGAAAAATGGTCTATTCCACATGCACGTTCGCAAAGGAGGAAAACGAGGAAGTAGTGAAATTCCTGCTTGAGAACCGGCCGGATGCGAGGCTTGAATCCATTCAGATGGAACTCCCCCACGATGGCGGCCTTTCCGAATACGGAGCGGAATTTAAAAAAGTTTGGCGCATCCAACCGCACCAATTAAAAAGCGAAGGCTTCTTCATAGCCAGGATAGGAAAGGGCCCTTAGATCAGTGGTAGATCGCTCCCCTCGCACGGGAGAGGCCAGGGGTTCAAATCCCCTAGGGTCCAAGTCCTTTCTTTTGCGAAAGAAAGCACTTGGGGAGAAAGAAGCCCTTTGATTCAACGCTTTTCCTGATTCCCCCTGATGATAATAAGGTCGTCTTTTTTGCCTACTTTTCGCTGACCGCAACATCAAAGGTCTTTTTCGCGACAACAAACGTATCCTTGTACGTGGCGCTTGCGTCCGCCCTTATCTTCCTTATCTCAGCAGCCAATTGTGTCACTGTCCTGTCCGGCGCAACCCCGATCTGCCCGATTGCCTCTTCGGCGATGAATTCGCAGTATCTGGTCAGCATGTAGCTTACGTCCCGCAGGTTGGCATACCTGGCCGACACTTCATCCTCAAGCTTTGACAGTTCGGCATTTTTCTCGTCAACGAGCCTTTTCATCTCAACATGGTCTTTCACAAGCATGGTTTCGGGATTCATGAATGGCTTCCTGTCCTCCAAAAATTTCGCCATTATCTTTGACTTTTCGCTGTCCTTGTACTTTCCGATTTCGTCCCTTTCGCTTTGCCTGAAGTCGTCCCTCCTTTTGTCAGCCCCGGTCTTTATCGCAGTCCACTGCTCGGGTGAGATCTTAGTGCCAAAGAGCCTTTCCATGCCGGCCTTGTAAGCGGCGTCCTCCGCCCCCAGCGCCTTTGCCCTTGCGGCGAACTCAGTTGAAACGTAACCTGTTTTTTCGATAATCTTGTTTGTGGTCCTCTGCTTTTCAATTTCCTTTTGCTCATTCGGGGTCAATTGCTTTTCCGCGCCTCCCATGATTGTTTCTTTGCGCAGAAATATATTTATAACGATGGGCGCCCCTAATCTCGCTTAAAAACCTTTCCTCTCCATGGAAAGCATGGAGCTGAGGAGGCTGGCCTGCAAGAACTGCGGAAGGGACGTTTCCTTCAGCCTCTCCACCGAGCTGAAGGAGTCGCACATGTCCATATTCGGCAAGTGCCCGCACTGCAACTCGACCATCCAGGTAGAGATATATCCGCAGAACGAAGAGAGGAAAAAAGGGGTTGACATAAATGCAATCAGCATGCCGGAAGACACAAATTTGGACGACATTCTTTCTTAGCGTATTAATCGCGTTCACGCTTTTGCACGCGCAGTCGGAATACGTGCTGAACGAGGTTGCGTCATACAACACGGAGCAGTACGGGAACCTCACGTGCTTTGACTGGTACAACGGCACTGTCTACTATTCGGTCCAGAGCGCAACGCTCCAGCCATACATCTACGCTTTGCAGTTCCCGTCAATGCAGGTATCCCCAAGGAGCGTCCAAAGCACCAATGTCAACTGCGTAAACAGCATGTCCGACGGAAGGGTAATGTACACCACCCCGCCTGCGGTTTACCAGACGATACCGAGCATTGACACGCCCTTTGATTTCTACAACATAAAGGAGATAAAGGACTACCAGGGCCGGTATATAATGCTTACAGGATATGGCGGCATAAGGGGCACGGACCAGTACGGGAACATGACGAAAGGGCTGCCCTTTGCATACTCATCGCTAACATTTACTGGCATAAGCACGGACGGCGACAGGATATACGCCTCGCTCGGCAACAGCACCATACTGGTTTTCAATGCCTCGTTCTCGGAAGTTGACAGGATAGACCTCGGCGACGTCGCCATAAACGGCGTTTCCGTGTACAGGAAAGGAAACGAAACCATCATAGCGTCCCCGACCAGCGCCGGCGTCTACCTGCTCATGCTGGGCAAGCATATCAAGTCCAGCGAAACGGTGTTCAACAGGTGCATAATCGGCAATGCGACGCTAGTGGTCTGCTCGGACAACTCGACGCTGCGCTTCATGGAAATAGTGAATGTGTCAGAGAAGGTCAGGGAATACCTGAACCTTTCGGCAACGCTTGAGGCGTACATAGCCAATGCGACAAAGGACGAGTACACGCTTTGGGCGCAGCAGCAGCTTAACCTCTCAAAGTCTCTGGAAGACAAGGACATAGTGGCTTCCATCGCCATAGCGAAGAATATATCCATCGCGGAACTGCAGAAAAGGGCAAAGAAGGTCGTGGTCATACAGAACGTTACAAAGAACGAGACGCAAACGGCCAACACAACGCCTTCGCAGCCCTCGGCAGCACAGCCCAGCCTCTTCATGGTGGGCGCAATAGCCGTAGTGCTTGTCGTTGCGTTCCTGGCCATAATCGGAGTGGTGGCGTATTATATGCTAAGCAGGCATCATGGCGGCAGCGGCCCGGAAGGCAAGGGCGGCGACGCAGGCCAAGGCCCGAAATACAGGTTCGGCAGCTGATTGCATGGGAGAAAGGGTGGCGGTCCTTTTCAGCGGAGGCAAGGATTCCACCCTTGCTGCGTTCTACACGGCGTCAATGGGGTTTGAGCCGGTACTTTTCACGTTCGTCCCAAGGGCGGACGACTCGTACATGCTGCACAAGCCGTGCCTTTCGCTTGCGCCATTGCAGGCAAAGGCCATGGGGATGGAGCACCACATGCTGAACGTCTCCGGGGAAAAGGAAAAGGAGGTTGAGGAGATGCTTGGGCACCTTTCCAAGTTTGAAATAGATGGCATAAGCTCAGGGGCGGTTGAAAGCGAGTACCAGAAGCAGAGGGTCGATTACATCGGCGAGTCGCTGGGCGTCCCGACTTACTCTTTCCTGTGGCACAGGAACGCCGCGGTGATGGCGGATTTCGGCTACATGGAGATAATGCTTGTCAGGGCGTCCGGCTACGGGATAAAGAAGGAGGACGTCGGGAAGCCGTTCAGGATATACCATGATTACGTGCACCCGTTCCTGGAAGGCGGGGAAGGCGAGACGGCCGTGCTTGACGCCCCGTTTTTTAAACAGAGAATAGCAATAAGGGAAAGCGAAATGACATCAAAAGGGGACACTGCGGAGCTCATGATAAGGGACGCCGTGCTTGCGGAAAAGGGTGCTGGCCATGGAACGCAATGAATACGAGCGGATAATAAAGGAGGCCGCGGACGGGGAATACGACACCGCGATGTACGAGGCAAAGGCCAGGCTTGACGGGGGGGACAAGGCAGCCTACGAGCTTCTTTCGGACGTCAACGTCGTGATGTACCAGATGAGCGGCGAAAAGAAGTACCTGACCAACGCAAGGGAATACATCGACAAGGCGGAGTCAGAGGGCATAAAGCTCAGCACAAAGAGGTTTGCAATACTGCTCGGCATGGGCGACCACGCCGCGGCAAGGAAACTCGTTGACAACGAAACGGACGAGCAGACGAAGCTTTTCCTTGAAGCGCTCCTTTTGCTCGAGCAGCAGGACATAGACGCGGCAAGGAAATCGCTTGAGAGGCTCATTGCAATGAAGCCGGAGGCAAGCGAGCCGTACATCGTCTATTCCAAGGTGCTGTATTCCTCGGGCGAATGGGCGAAGGCCATAGAGCTGCTCAGGGACGCTGCGGAAAGGATGCCGGAAAGCTTCCAAAAGGATGAGGTCGCAAAGGAGTTTGTGAGGATATCCACGCTTTACAACGCAGAAAACAAAAGCATGGAGATTGGGCTTTTTGGCATAGAAAACGGCAAGTGGGTGCTGCTCAACAGCGACGACTTTGAGCCGAAGTCGCCGGAGGAGTTTCTTGGGCTTATCGGCCTTGGCATGAACGAGAACGGCCACCTCATGATAGTGATACCGAAGGATGAAAAACTCCTGGATTTGGTCAAGGGCGACTTCCTTGGCATGATGCCCGAGGGCGTCGACTACAGGGACCTGGAGTTCATGCTGGCTCAGATGAAGGACTCTATGGGCTGAGACACCTTTCCCATTCTCCTGGGCTTGGGCAGGTCCTTGTATATTTTGAGGAACTGCCTCTGCATGGGGAAAGGCATAACGTCGTAAGCGCTGCATATGGTGATGATTTTGACAAACCCCTCAAAGCCGCCCGGCAAGCCGGATTTAGTGAGCGCATCCGCAAGCCTCTTCATGTCCTTCGTTTCCTTCTGCATCGGGCTTATGGTGACGCCCTTTGACCTTATCAGCAGCCTTATCGCCGCATTGTGCACGCCCGCCAAAAAGTAGCCGACCTCGTATGGCTGGGTTCCCTTGAGGCTTATCTTCTTCACGGCCGTGTTTTCGCTGCTTCCGCCGAACGCGATTGCGAATCCCATCTCATCGGGCCTTGCCGCGCCTTCCGCCTTTGGCATCCCGCCCTTGAACATGCTGCCTGAAACCTTGTACGGCATTCCAGAATGCTTGAGCGCCAGGCCCACTATGAAACCCTGCGCCAACGACCTGAGCTTGGGGTTGCCTGCGCAAAGCGCCTTTGCCCATCCAACTGCCTTTTTGGAGCCTATGATTGCGATGCCGGACTTGGCTGCCTCCTCTGCAACCTCTTTTTCAACCTGGCCCGCTTCGGCAAGGCCGGAGTACCTGAATCCGTTGAGGCCTATCCTTTCCAGAGTGTCCGCAACCATGCGCTGCATGCCGTTCGCGTCAAACCTTTCTGCCCTTATGTTTGAAGATTTGTACTGTCCGTATTCCCCATAGCTCATGAAGATGTCCAATTTAACACCGCAATCATTCCTTTTCCGGCGCTTAAAAACCTTTGGCATCGCCCTATTTAAAGAATTTTTACTAAACGGGGTCATGGATGGCCTTGACGACATCAACAAAGGCTATCTCCTGTCCGTTGCGAAGCACTCAATCTCGTTCTACCTTGAGCACGGCAGGAAGCCGAACGTCAGGGGCCTCGGCTTTCAGGGGGCGGCGTTTGTTACGCTCATGAAGAATGGCGAGCTCAGGGGGTGCATAGGCACTCTTGAGGCGGTCAGGGACCTTGCGGCAGACGTTTCGGAGAATGCGATGAACGCCGCATTCCGCGACCCCAGGTTTGATGCAGTGTCAAAGAAGGAACTCAATGAGCTGAGCATTGAGGTGTCCGTGCTTACGCCAAAGGAAAAGTTCAACGGCACTGACAAGGAGTTCGCCGATTATGTTTCAAGGGAAAGGTGCGGCGTCATAATAGAAAGGGGGTGGAACAGGGCCACGTTCCTTCCGGACGTGTGGCAGGCGCTTCCGAACGTCAACGAGTTCCTTGCTGAGCTTTCACGCAAGGCAGGGCTTTCCGCTGACGGATGGAGGCACTGCGACTGGTACACGTACAGGACAGTCGCGTTCTCCAAGAATTGGGAAAAGATAGAGGCTTACCAATAAGAATCATGCCTTCAGAGCGGCCTGCAGTTCGTCGTTTGTTATGCTATACTTTGAAATATATCCCCTTATCTTCTGCGTTATCTGCATCACCCTGTCTATCGCCGGGGTTTTCTTGCCCACAACCTTGTCCAATGTGACGGTCTGGCCTTCTTCGCTGCTGAGCACAAGGCCGAACTGGTTGGGGTTGTAGTTCACCTCAGTCTTCTCGTTAAGCAGCAAGTCGAATATCTGCATGTCGCTCATGCCGCTGAAGTAGGAGCTTGCCTCAGGCTCCTCGCGTATTATCTTTATCATTGCCGATTTCAGCGTGACGATGTCGCTTATGACCTGGCCCCTGAGCGCCTTTTTCTCGTCGCTTGTCATGTCCCTGCTCATGACCTTGCCGTTGTCAATGTAGAAGACCTTGCCTGCCGATGCGTCGTAGCTGGCGCCGTCTGCCGTATAGTCCACTATGCCCTCGTTCACCATGAGGTCGCTTGAGCTTATCTGGAACGCGGTGCCCTTGACAAGCGCGACCGCGTTCGGCGTTGTCACTTTGTATGACTTTATGCCGCTTATGTCCTCAACCTTGTTCCAGGTTTTCCCGCTTGCCTGCGCAAGGCTCACCTGGCCGGACTGCAGGCTCTGTATCTTTACTTCTGTTCCGGGCTCAAGCCGGGATATCGTGGCGTCAGAGAACACGATGGTCGCCTTTCCGTTGGCTGACGTTTTAACCGAATATCCTTCGTAGAGCTGCATCTGGTTGCTGGCGGTCGCCCATCCCTTGCCCTCGTTGACGGACACCGCGCCCTGCTCAAGGTAGAGCACCGCAGTCGGCTTCTTCAGCGCGACGTTGGAGAAGTAGAGCGCTGCCCCGGTTATGGCTATGATTGCTATTGCCATTATGATGATCATGCCGCTTTTGTCTTCCACATTGCCTATTTGCCCGCAATTATATTTAAACCTTAGCTTGGCCCCTTTTTCCCGTAGACGGCTTTATTTTTCCTCAAGTGCCAAAGAAAAGGAAGGTTGAGCCTCAAGGGAACCTTGGTTCCCTTAGGAAAGAAAAGGGTTGGGGATACAGGGATTTGAACCCTGACCTACAGGTTTCTTCTAATCGCGCGCCCTGCGCAAAACCTGGAGCCTGCCGTGCTACCTGGTTGCACTATACCCCCTAGAGACCCATGGATATATGGGCAGGGAAACGTTTAAATTGCTACCCCAGCATACCAAAACATGAGAATCGCATACCCTGTTTTTGGCATAATCCTGCTGTCCCTTTTATCCGGCGCCTCGAACGCCTTCGTAAACCCTGCAGACCAGTGCACCAGCATTGGAGTGACTGACGACAGCTGCATAATGTGCAGCGGCACGCCATGCATGATGAACATAGACCCCGATATCTGCCCCGGCACAGTCAATTCAGACGAGCCAGCCTGGGGGCCCATAGCGTGGATAGGCGGAAGCAGCCCTTGCATATGCTACTGCCCATATTCGCTATATCAGGCCTACCAGGCCGCCCACCAGAACCTCTGCGCCAATGTATATTGCTATGACAAATGCGAAAACTCGCAGGAATACAGAAGCGGAAGCTGCAACAGCGGCACCGGGCTGTGCGATTACGCGACAAAGAACCAGTGCCAGTACGGTTGCAACACTGAATCCGCAACCACCTTCTGCGCCGATGCCCCGGAAACTGTAGACAAATGCGCCAACGTGTATTGCTATAATAAGTGCGAAAACTCACAGGAATACAAAAGCGGGACATGCAATTCCAACACAGGGAAATGCGAATACAGCACAACAAACTACTGCGATCACGGGTGCGACGGAAGCTCGTGCGCTGCCGCCACTGCACCTACGGACAAGTGCGCGGACGTGCAGTGCCCTGACAAATGCGACGGCAACACGCTGAAGACGGGCGGGGAATGCGACAGCGACACCGGCAACTGCGTTTATTCAGAAACAGACTGCGGCGATGTCGGATGCAATGCGTCCTCGCTGGCATGCAATGAGCAGGCCAGCGCAACGTTCGCAGGGAGGATATATTACACTGAATACAACGGGCCGAACGGCGTCATAAACGAGAATGGGAAGCAGGTCCCGCTAAGGAACATGAAGGTCCTGTTCCAATACACAGGCGCTGACTCCAAGACGCCGCACCGCGACGAAAAAAAATATGCGACGGTTACGGACTCCGAAGGGAAATTCTCATGGAATGCCCCTGCCGAGTTCATGGTTCCCGGAAACAAGATAGACGCAGTGGCTTCATTCCAGGACAGCGGAGGCAAGCTTTTCATAACGACTGACAAGCTGGACACGTCAGGCAAGAGGGTGCCGCTGGAATATTACATCGTTACAGGGGTTTCCCCTTCAGACCCAAGCCTCCTGAACATGGAAACCGACCTGAAAAGCGAGGCATATTACGCCCCGGCAGCGCAGATATACGCCAATACGATGAAGGCAGTGGAATTCAAGGAGAACGTGCTTGGCTCAACGCAGACGAAAGAGGAAAGGGTGACCATATACCATTCAGACAAAGACGGCACGTACCATGTATCGGAATATTCATCTACGAATAAAGTAACGGGCATGGCCATCGCCAGCGAGGACACGAAATACTACCTTCCCGAGGCCCCGAACAACAGGGAATACCACGAATACTGCCACCACATCCAGATGGAGGCGCTCAAAGAGGACCGCTTCACCATGCCATTGCTCGGCACTGACCACAAAGGATACCAAACCAACAGGAACTCGGGATGGGGCTACCTTGAAGGCTGGGCCGAGTTCTGCTCATTGCAGATGGTCAGGCACATAAGCGGCATACAGGACGTGAAGTATGTCTCAGGAAATGTAATATACAACCTTGAGTTTGATTACCCGATAAGGGGGCAGGACTATGAGGAGGAGTTTTCCATAGCCGGCATAATGCACGACCTTGCAGACTCTCCCTCCGACTATTCATATGGCACTGACGACGATTCAGTGTCGCTTCCGCTTTCCGACATCTGGTCTGCAGTATCAACGCCCAGGGATTTCGGCAGCGGGACAATGCACGTCCCGTACAACCTGCGCGAATTCTACGTGGCAATCTCCGATGTGGCGGACAGCGCGGCAACGCAGCCCGGCATAGACGCGATATTCATAAGCCACGGCGCATACCAGGACGAGAACGGCAACGGAAAATGGGACCCTGGCGAACCGATAGGGTATTCCGGCGAGGGCAATTCCTCATCCGACATCAGGCCGGACTTCAGGCCTCCGGAAGGCACACAGGTTGAAGTGAGCGGCGGAGATGGCCTCCTGGCGCGCGTAAGCGTAAATATAGACGGGCCGCAAAGCTACCTCTCATATTCCTATACGGAGCCGATTTCAAACAACAAGGTGTACCTGCCGCCAATCCCGGAGAAATACAACGGCACGGTTTCGCTGACCGCGGTGGACGGCAGGAGCGGAACCGCGTCCACGAAGACGTTTTTGATATCTGCCTCGAATTTCCGCCAGGGCATGGACCCATCCAGGCCTATAGGCGCCTATGAACCTGGCATATCAGCGACATCCGGCTCATGCAACTCAGACAGCCAATGCCTTGCCTGGAACGCCGGAGACACGTGCAAATCCGGCTCATGCGAGTATGCGACAAGTTCCGGCGGGAACCAGCCCGGCAGCTCTTCAGGCGCGCTTTGCTTCGGCCCGGCGGCAATCGCTTTCGTCATTAGCCTGCTGGCATGGAGGAGGAAAAGCTGATATTTCAATTAATTTAGAGGAACTCCCGCAGCGGATTAGGCATAATCTCCTCTATGGCAGATATGAAAGAATGCTTGCCCACGATATGGCCGAACTTTGTTTTTATCTCTTTCATGAACCCGTGCAGCTCGGCATTGTCGCGGACAATGATGTCCACTTCCATGTCCCAGCTCCCCATGATCTTGTTCAGGAAGATGACATTGTCCTTGGTCAGGCAAAACCTCCGGAATTCATCCTCCATGGCCTTTGTGGCATTCCTGAAGCAGATAAAAATCTTATAGTAATTGAAGCCTAGCTTTTTTGCATCGAACCAGGCAGTGTATCCCAGTATGAACCCGCGCCCAGTCAGACGTTTAATGCGGTGCTGTACTGCATCGGGCGTCAGATCCACAATCTTCGCAAGGCCGACGGTGGTTTCCCGCGCGTTCCTGTAAAGCGCTGACATTATCCTCATGTCAATGGCGTCCACGGTTTCAACCTTGACAATCCTCTCCAAAGGCATGGCCGCGCGCCTTTCTGTCCCGAATGCCTTGTTCCAAGGCAGATATTCCTGGTAGATGGTGGCCACCACGTTTTTTTCCGATATGTTGTCCCCGAATTTCTCAAGCATCGCATAAACCGCTTTTTCCACATCTATCTCGTCTTTCTCGTTTATGCGCCATATTACGTCATACCTCCCCTCGCATATGATTCCCCAGGCAGTCCTTGGATATGCCTTGAACAATTTCATCACCTCATTTTCAGTGTCCTGGTCCATCACATTGAAATTGAAATACAGCCGGTATGACTTGAGCCCCAGCTTCAGCAGGTTTATGTTGGCAAAAAGCAGCGAGATGACGCCTTCCTCCCTGAGCCGGCGCATCCTCCGCTCCACTGCGCTGCTGCTGAGCTTCAGCACCTTCCCCATCTTCGTGAAGCTCATCCTTGAATTGTGGTATAGGAGCGAAAGTAGCCGCTTATCCTTCTTATCCAGCTTCATATCGCTAATATAATACAGTATATTATAATATTTTTCGGTTTTTTTGCGTTTTTTTATAGAAGATAGTAAATAGTACTGACTAGTAGTTATAATTAGTGAGATTGGAGGGGTGATAAGTATGGCAATGAAGACTGTAAGCAGGGAACTGAGGAATGCTGCGGTTGCGGCTGCCGCGGTTGGCATGCTTATTATGCCAGCCAGAAATTCTTTGGCGCAGGACACTGTGAGGGTGAATGCAGGCGACGGCAAGGTGCTTGTGCTCAAGGCAAAGCCGCACATGGGCGTGAAAGCCTTTGGGGAGCTGTACAACGGAGGCAAGGGCGAGGGCATAGGCCTTGGGGCCACTGCAGGGCTGGACATAAACAAGGCCAGCGCAGGCGGCTCGCTTTCATTCGTCAAGGAAGGCGGCGGAAAGGGGGTGAAGCTCTACGAGAGCAGCGTCTGGGCTTCCGCACCAATCGGCAAAGTTGACATTACGGGCTATGCCTACACAGACCTGTTCATAGGCGTGCCTGAGCCGGCCATTGGCGCAAGCGCTTCAGGCTACGGAGTGAAGGCAGGCGCCGAGGTCGCGCCTTACAAAAACGCCGACGGCTACTGGGCCGTTTACGCAAATGTTCCGTGCGGCTCGTTCACGCCAGGCGTTGCGCTTGCCGGCTGGGGAAACAGCGGCTGGAAAGGCGGCGCCAAAAAAGTCCTCCTTTCCCTTGGCACGCAGCACAAGATAACCAAGGAGCTGAAGCTCGGAACCGAACTGTCGTATGGAAAGGTGTTTTCCTGCCCAGACGGCGTGCTGAGGTTCAGGGCGACCATGACCTACTCGCCCTTCTGATTTTTTTTCTTTTATTTTTTTAAAAATCCTGTTTTCCCATCTATGCTCAAGCTGTTCAATAATCTCGCAAGGAAGCCGGAAAAACAAGTTTTTTAAGGCCTTGCCGGGTTAGGTTAGCGTGGCAAACGGCAATAGCGGCAAAATCAGCCCGGCAATAATAATGCTCGGCATAGTCAGTTTCCTGACTGACGTTTCCAGCGAGATGGTTTTCCCGAACATAGCGCTGTTCCTTACGCTCGTGCTGGGCGCCGGCAAAGAGGTCGTCGGCCTGGTCGAGGGCGTCGCTGACAGCACCGCGAGCATCATTGAGATATTTTCAGGCTACTTCTCAGACAAATTGGGCAAGAGGAAGCAGTTCGTGCTTTTCGGCTACGGCCTTTCCTCGATAGTCAAGATTGGCATCGCGCTTTCAACGACCTGGTGGATGGTCCTCATAATGCGCGGGCTGGAGCGCGTAGGCAAGGGCATACGCACCGCGCCGAGGGACGCGATAATCGCCGCATCCGCGGAAAAGCAAATCCGCGGCAGGGCGTTCGGCCTGCACCGCGCGATGGACACCGCAGGCGCGATAATAGGCCCGCTGCTTGCGTTCGTGCTGCTTTCAACGTTCGGCGCCAACGAAACCGGGTTCCGCAACACATTCCTTGTAGCGATAATACCCGCAGTCCTGGCAGTCGCCGTGATAATCTTTTTTGTTCGCGAGCCAAAGGCAGCGGCAGCCCCGGCGCCTGCGAAAAAGCAGTCATTCTGGGAAGCGCTGAAAGGGATGCCGCCCGAATACATATCATTCATCAAAGTGTCTTTGCTGTTCTCGCTTTCCTATTTCAGCTTCTCCTTCTTCATACTGCGCGCAGCGGACATAGGCGTGAATCCAGAGGACGTCCTGCTGCTTTACGTCTTCTATAATATAGTATATGCGCTTGCGTCAGTTCCAGGCGGGTGGCTTTCAGACAAGATAGGCCGCAAGCCGGTCATCGCAGGCGCGTTCGCGCTTTATGCGATTATTTGCGCGGGCTTCGCCCTTGCCACAACCTGGTGGCACGCGGCACTTTTGTTCGGGCTTTACGGCATCTTCGTTGCTTTGGACGAAAGCGTGAACAAGGCGTACATCAGCGACATGATACCCGAAGAAAGGCGCAGCACGGCGATAGGCGCCTATAACACGGCCATCGGCGTTGCCTATCTCCCTGCCAGCCTGATGGTCGGCGCATTGTGGGCCATTGCCGGACCGGTCGTTGGCTTCATGGCGGCTGCAGTCATAGCGGCATTTTCGGCAGCAGCGCTGATGGCCTTCGTCAGGGGCTAGCCCCGGCGCAGGCAGCCATTTTAGATATATTTAGATATATAGAGGGATTTCTCGGCTTAAATAACCTTTAAAACACATGTTATACAACATATAAGCATGTATTTGGGCAGTAGGGAGATGAAGCCCGCTTTCGAAAGGTCGAATGCAAACAGGCCCATCCGCAGGAGGCCTTTCAGGGCGCTTGCAGTGGCGGCCACTATCCTTGTGGCTTCTGCATTAGTGGCCGGCTGCCATAAGGAAAAGCCGGGCCATCAGGCAGAAGCCGAGGCTGCGCCTCAGCAAACAGCCCAACCATCCGTCTATTCCGAGGAAGATGCGCGCATAAACCGGCTCAGGTGGGAAAGCAGGGAACAGGCCCGCAGCGCCTGCATAAACGGCGAATACAGCTCATACGGCGACCTGCCGATGGAGCTGAAGGGGAAAATCACGCACGCAAAGCGCCGTTTGCTCATCAGCGGCATAGTGGAAAAATTCATAGCAAGGAGGCATGAGGCCGCGCTTGCGAATAGGACGGAGGACATGGCGCAGGCCGCGTACGGCAACGGCACAAAGCCATTCACCAGGAAAGAAGACTCGCTGTTCATACGGAAAGGCATGATGGAAGAGGATTCGGCAGGCCTTGCTGAAACCATGCACGAATGCCTGGACAGGCCGGAACTGCGCCTGGCTGTGCCGGGGTGGCGCGGCTCGCCGGTAAGCGCAATCCTCAATTCGTTCAGGCCGATGCTCCCTGAAGCCAGGAACAGGCGGCAGGACTCGCTGTTCCTTCAGCCAATCATGGCCGCCCATGCGGTAGTCAACAATCTGCGGCTGGTGGGAGAGCTCTTCTACAACTCAAAAAGCGACGATAAGGGTTCTCGTATGTATGGCAAGAACATACGCCAGGCCCTGAGGGCGTATGAAAAAATGAAATTGCCGGACGGCTGCACACGCAAGAAAGATTCGCTCATAATCTTCACGATGTTCGGGTCCCTGGAGGACAGGCAGAATACGGAGTATGAAGCGCAGGGCTCCGGGGGGCGCCATTACTGCACGTCAACGCACGCCCAGCCCGGCAGGGACTGGTACGGCAACGGCATCGAGTTTTCCGGCGGCTCAGGGCGGAGATGAGCTTTCGCCGCAAAAACAGCAGGGCACGGCCGACCGTTTCCTTTTTTAAATCCTGATTTCCTATTCAACTATGCTCAGACTGTTCAACAGCCTATCCAGGAAGCTGGAAGACTTCAAGTCCATAAAGGCGAACGAAGCCGGCATGTACACCTGCGGGCCGACCGTTTACAATTATCCGCACATAGGAAACTACCGCACATACGCCTTTGAGGACATGCTCAGGCGCTGGCTTGAGTACAGGGGCTACAGGGTAAGGCACGTAATGAACATAACTGACGTGGATGACAAGACCATAAGGGATTCCCACAAGGAAGGCGTGTCCCTGAAGGAGTTCACAAAAAGGTACGAGAAGGCCTTTTTTGAGGACGTGAAAACGCTCAACCTCCTGCCCGCCGGCATTTATCCGAAGGCTACGGAGCACATACCCGAAATGGTCTCCATGATAAAAAAGCTGATGGAAAAGGGCTATGCCTACAAAGGGGAGGACGGCTCAACCTATTTCTCAATATCAAAGTTCAAGGGATACGGAAAGCTCTCGCACCTTGACATTTCGCAGCTCAAGGCAGGCGCAAGGGTTTCCCAAGACGAATACGAAAAGCAGCAGTTGGCGGATTTCGTGCTCTGGAAGGCATGGGACGAAAACGACGGAAGCGTGTTTTGGGAGACGGAACTGGGCAAGGGCAGGCCAGGCTGGCACATTGAATGCTCCGCAATGAGCACGAAATACCTCGGCGAGACGTTTGACATCCACTGCGGGGGCGTTGACAACATGTTCCCGCACCATGAGAATGAGATTGCGCAGAGCGAGGCCGCAAGCGGAAAGCAATTCGTGAATTACTGGCTCCATTCCGAGCACCTGATGGTTGAAGGGAAAAAGATGTCTAAGTCGCTTGGCAACTTCTACACGCTGAGGGACGTGCTGGCAAAGGGGCACCATCCGAAGGCGATGCGCTATCTGCTTATTTCAACGCATTACAGGCAGCAGCTGAATTTCACTTTCGAGGCGCTGGATTCGTCAGCAAAGACGGTGCAGAACCTGCTGGACCTTGTGCTGAAGCTGAAATGCGCGAACGGCAAGCAGGACTACGAAACTGACAGGAAGATTGAGGAAATGATTTCCTTTTTTGCGGCCGAATTTGGAAAGAACATGGACAACGACCTGCACATCCCAGAGGCGCTCGCGGCGCTGTTCAATTTCGTTTCGGAAACCAACAGGCTGCTCCTGCAGAACAAGGTGAGCAAGGCAAACGCCCAGAAAATCCTGGATGCATTGCTAAATATAGACAGGGTGCTTGGCATAATCGGGGAAGGCGAAAGGCTGCCAGAAGCGATAAGCAAGCTCATTAATGAACGGAAGGAAGCCAGGAAGGCAAAAGACTGGGCAAGCGCGGACGGGCTGAGGGACAAAATAAAAGCCATGGGATACAACGTCATGGACAACGGCGACGAAACGCTTGTCGGCGTTTCCATAATTAGGCAATAGGGTTATGCCGTGCCTGCACGCAATAAAAGATTACGGCTGTGCCCGCAAAACTCTGCTTTTTGCCATTCAACCACTACATCCCTCTTTTTACCCTATACTCTATACCAATACGGCGCTGGGAAGGGCAAGTTTTTTAAATGGTTATTTTAAAATGGCATCATGGCATCTGACAAAAAAGGCGAGAAGGCCGAAAAAAAAGGCAGCGACAGTGAAAAGCCAAACGAAATGCTAAAGCGGTACATCGCGATGTTCCCGTTCATCAGGAAGGAGGAGCTGGGCGAGCTTGCGTCAAACCCGAACAAGGCATTGCCGAAGGAGATAGATTCCTCGTCAATAGGCAAGGGGCTCAAGGACGCCGTAGTCACGGCGCTCATATTCACGACCATAGCTTCACTATTCTGGCTGATATTCAGCATACCCGCGCTGATGCCTATCCTGGGTAGCGTACCCACGATAGCGGTCATGGTGCTGAGCGTTTATGTGGTTTCATTGGTCGTAGCGGTGATATTCACCGTGCTGGGGCTGGCCATCACTGCCTGCGTTTATTACATAATCGCCAGGCTGCTCGGGGGCAAGGGCCCCTTTGGCAAGACGATGGGCATGCTCGGGACCATATCAGGCCCGATAAACCTGCTCAACATCGCCCTGCTCGTGCTCGCAGGCATACTCATGGCGATTGTCGGCGCCTTCGTTCCAAGCGTTTGGAACGTCGCATACCTGTTTGTCGTCCTCGGGGGGATTGCGCTGGTGTTCTTCCAGCTGTACCTCAACTACAAGATGGTCAGGATGCTGCACGGGCTTTCAAGGGGCAGGTCAGTCGCGGTAGTCGCAATCCCGATTCTTGCGCTGATTGCCATCATAGTGACGTTGCTGCTATGGATAATGTCCATACTCGCAACAATGGCATCCATGGTTCCGCACTGAAAAGGCGCGGAATCCGCTTCCATTTTTAAATATTTCCGGTTTAACCAGCCTATGGCAGACGATTCTCTTGTTGTGAGCCTTAAGGACCTGGTAAGGAAGTATCTAATGCTGTTCCCGCTTGTGAGGAAGGCGGACTTTGTCGAGCTTATGCTCAACCCTTCTGCGGCATTGCCGAAGGAAATCGCGTCGTCTTCAATAGGCAAGGGGTTCAGGGACGCCATAGTGCCCGCATACTTCAGCACAATACTCGGTTTGATAGCCGGCTTTGTCATGGAATTGGCCTTTCCGGCTGCCGGCCTTGGCACCGCAACTGTCCTGTCGGCATACGGCATCATAGCCTTGGTGGCGCTCATCGCGCTTCCGTTCACTGTCATCATCGGAATGGCATTCACTGCCGGCGTGTATGCGGTAGTTGCAAAGCTCCTGGGCGGGAAGGGGGAATTCGGCAAGACTATGGGCACGCTCGGGACTATATCAGGGCCCATCGCCCTTCTCGGTATTGTTCCCAGGATAGTGGAAGCCATACCCATCTGCGGGGTGGTTGGCTCGCTTGCGGCAGCGGTGCTTGGCATATACCAGCTGTACCTCAACTTCAGGCTGGTCCAGTCGTCCTATAATCTGGGCGGATGGAAGAGGCCCCTGGTAGTGGTGCTTTCGCCTATTGTGCTGCTGGCAGTATTGCTCGCTGTGGTTGCCGCTGTGCTTATAATGACCGTAGGCTCCGCCGCGCTGCTTTCATACATGACTGGCGCGGCCCCAAGCCTGTCTTCCTAGGGCCGGCCAGGATACCTTTAAAAGTCTTTCCGGGCATAGGGTTGCACTTAGACACATTAGATTTGACATTGGGTGATTATTTGGGTTCAAAGCCGAGGAAGTGGAAGAAGAAGGGAAAGATGAGATGGAAATGGATAAAGAAGAGACGTAAACGGTTAAAGAGGAAGCTTAAGAGAAGGGTCGGCGAGCTCTGAGGTTCGCCTGCCTTTTTTCACTTTGTCTCCTTATACAGTTTTGCCATTTTCGCGTATAGCTCCTTTCCGGCCTTTTCAGCCGTCTTTTCGTCCATGGAGCTTGCCCACACCCTTATTATGGGCTCTGTGCCGCTCGCCCTTACGAACACCCAATAATCCTTGTAGTCCGCCCTCGTCGTTTCGTCGTCTATGCTTATCGCGCCGTCCTTCTTGAGCATGTTGCGCACCCTTTCCATGAACTTCGGAATCTTGGCCCTCTCGACAGCCATCTTTTCCTTGTGCACGTGCCATACCGGCAGCTCGGCGACGATGTCCCTTAGTTTCCGTTTGTCGAGCATCTCCAGCACCTTGAGCGCAGTGAACATGCCGTCTTTCGCGAGGCTGAGCCCCTTCCATATGGTGCCGCCGACCTCCTCGCCGCCTGCCATCATGCCGTCTTCCAGCATCTTTTCAGCCACGTATGTGGCGCCGACCCTCGTGTACCTCACCTTGAAGCCTGCGCTTTCAACGACGTGGTTTATGAGCTTTGAGCTTGCAAGCGTGGCTGCAACGTCGCCTTTCAGCCCCTCCTCGTACATCTTCCTTACCGCAAGCGCGAATACCACGTCCCCGCTCACGAAGTTGCCGTCCTCGTCCACCATGCTCAG
>Ga0209777_10002490_pt1 | contig 24110 bp, 24 predicted proteins | sample FrelakmetHBP12HB_FD_187147 | JGI IMG/M metagenome (GOLD analysis project Ga0209777, IMG submission 187147) | Freshwater lake sediment microbial communities from the University of Notre Dame, USA, for methane emissions studies -HBP12 HB (SPAdes)... | ecosystem: Environmental > Aquatic >... | reverse complement strand
TACTCCCCCAGAAGTATAAGTATTCCAATCACCATCCCTCCACAAACCATCCCCATTTGTTTCATTATAAGTTCCTGTATATTGTAATCCACAACTTCCATCAATGCCAGTTTGATTGCTCACATTTGCAGATTCCTGATAACAATATGAAGTGTTATAACTAACATTTGCAACACCATCCAAAGAGTACATCCAACTGTTGCTCTTGTCAGAGCTCGTATTAAGCAAAATCAAGGTTGTTCCATAGGTTATATTTTGTGGTGAATTGATTGTTATTTGTGGGATTGTATCAGTCTGGAAGATGGATATGCCAGAGTTTATAGTTGAAACTCCATCAGTGCAGTTTGCTCCCCATTTATAAACAGTATTAGCACCTAAATTCATCAATGTGCAACCAATCAAAGTGTTGTTGGATACTGATGTATTTGTGCATAATACTGTTGCAAGTGGTATCATAACATAAGTAGTGTAGTTCAAAGTTGCAGAATCTGGGTCTGTGCAAGTTACTTGAAGCAATGCGATGGTTGGATTATTTGTGCTTGAATTAGCTGGAGCATTAAGCACGATTGTTGGTGGCAAATTCATTGTAAAGTAAATTGGTGCAGAAGCATTTGAATACCCTGCTGAACTTTTTAAATAAATAGTTATGTTGTGTGCTCCAGATGTTGTTGTAATAGATTTATTTGCACTTGTAGAAGCATTGATTATGCTCACATTTGCCCCGCCATCTAATGAGTAAGTCCAGTTTGTGGATTTGTCTGAAGTTGAATTTGCCCAAAATGTTAAAGTAGTATAAGTTGTATTTGTTGGAGAATTGACTGTGACTGTCGGCACTGTGTCTGTTGTAAAGTAATAATTGCTCGAAGTTGTTGAATAGCTTGTATCTACTACTTGAGCATACCAACCGACTGAAGTATTTGCTGGTATGCCTATTAATGAACAAGTTGCTGCTGTATTGTTTGTAGTGTTTAAATTAGAGCACCCACTAAATGCTCCGGCACTTGTAGCATTGTAAAAAGTTATATTGACACTTGCATAAGCCATGCTGAGTCCTGTAACACTAAGAGTTATATTAGTGCTTGAACCAGTAGTCAAGTTTGCCGGAGAAAAGGAACTAAGTGATGGTGCTACTTCAGTTGTGAAATTATTGACTGCTGATTTAACTGTATTAAAAAGATTTGAGCAGTTTACATACCATTTATAATTTGTATTTGCAGTTAATCCACTCCATGTGCAACTCGTTAAAGTATTATTGTTAACTGAGTTATCTGTGCAAATAACGGCATTGTTTGCTCCATTGTAAAATATTAAACTAACATTGGCATAATTTGCATCTGTGCAGGTAGCCTGAAGCGTTGTATTAATTGAATTTCCTGTGCTTCCATTTGTCGGACTGTTTAAAGTCGGCGTGTTTGGCGCAGAGATTGTTTGTTCAGCTCCATATAAAGCAGTTACTGTTCCGCTTGGGAAGCGATACATAAATATCTCGTCATACTGCTCCATAGCTGTATTACCGCCGTCTATTGTAAGATAAAATGTATCATTAATGTGCGTGTCGCTTGAGCTTACATTATACCAGTTAGTTCCGTTAGTTTCATTTAAAGACATTGTGCCGATTGTGCTGTTCCAAAGATAGAAAGTGCTGTTCCATTCATTTGTGGCACTATTAAGTCTAAAGCTTCCTGAGTGAATCAAGCTTGTTGTTGTTCCTCTGATGTCATATTGAGTTTGCTGGTGTTGTGTTTGGTAATTAGAATAAATTGCTACATAACCTTCTGCATTTGCGCCTCTTGTTGTATTTGTGGTTACATTTGTTAATCCTTGCCTGACATCGTAATTAGCTAAGTGATAAAACTTTGTTCTAATCGCAATGTTGTCAATTGTTCTATTAATTGAACCTGTATGGCAGATTATTCCAGTTGTAGCTTGTGTGTTTGTCCAGTTAAGCAAACTGTTTCCCATTGCGTAGCTTATTGTTCCAGTAGAAGAATTATCCCATTTTGTTGAGTTAAGCGAAGTTCCGTCAAAGGTATCGTAGCATGGAAACACAAGAACTGGGTCAGAAGTTGTTGAAGCCAAGCTGTTTCCATAATACATATAATGCGTTGTGTTTGTTAAAGTTAAGTTTGTATCAAGCCAGACAATAGCCCAGCTTGAGTTTGATTCGCTTTCAATCCAGTAAGGGACTGTCGTTTCTGTGCCGTTTATTGTTGTGAATCTCAAATCGCTGAAATCTGGATTCATGTGTGCTGTGTATGAAATGTTAAGCCGGAATTGAAGCTGATTATTTGCCATGATATTTGTTGAAAGATTTAAAATTTTGTAGTATCCCCAGCTATTGTTCCACCAAGCCCAGTCTGATTTTGTGAGCTGAGTATAACTTTCTTGTGGAGAATTTCCTGACGCCCAGTCATAGAATTGCTCTATTGGATTCTTTTTTTGTTCAATTTCTAAATTATTTGTTGTTTGAATTGTTAAAGTTGGAATCCAGTCAACTAAAGTATTCGGCTGGAAATTTCCTCTTACAGTTACATTATAACAGCCTGCATCTGTGCTTGGCAGTCCGTCATTCCAAACTTGCGTAGTCATTGGAGCATAAACTTGCTCGTAATTTGTGCAGACAGATTCATTCCAAGCTTCAGTTCCATTTTCTGCATCTGCTGGGTGTTCAACTGTTTCATAGTTTGTGCAATTGTTGATGTAATTGTCTGTTGTTTCATTTGTGTAATAGCCATAAGTTAAGTTCAATCCGTCTTTTGAAGCAGTTGAGCTTTCAAAAGTGAGCTGAACATCTGGGTAATCTTTGTCCAAGCAATATTCAAACATTGCCTCGCCGTTTGCTATATCTCCGTGATTATACCACAAGTGAGTGAAAACTGAGTTTATGTTGTCCTGATTTGAGTCTACAACTGTTTCAGCGTGGGCTGTGCTTAAACTTCCGAGTAACAAAAAGCCGAGAGCAAAGAGAAAAGCTAATTTAAAATTCATTTGGGTTCATTGCTCCTTTGTTTCTAAAAGCGAGATAAGCGAGCAGGATGCACATTACTCCAACACAAAGCACTATTGTGACTATGTTGTTTGACATCAAGACAAGTCCGGGAGAAGTCGCAACAGTCTGGTTCACATAAGTGTTGTTTACCATAAATATTGTCTGCACGACATTGTTTGCGATTCCAGCAATATAAATTGCAAAGATTAACAGTACCATCCCAATGCCTGCTGTGATTGGATGGATTTTTATTACGACTGCTGTAATTAAATATACTAAGATTACTGCAATCACAAGCCCAAACGCCATCATGTCTTCTATGCTTGGAATTGCCATTATGTTCTTTCCAAAGTCGGTTGTGGTCTGGTTTCCTGCTGCGAGCATTGGCGGAAGAATTGAGTTAGCTATTAGGATTATAAAAAGAAATGCAATCGCAAGGCTCATCAAAACTACTGGGAGAAATATTATGTCCATTATCTGAGCTCGATTGCTATGAATCATTGATTAAAAGCCCCAAACACTTTTCTTTTCCCAAACATAAACGCCATTTGGTGCTCTATACAATTTTCCTTTTCCAGATTCTCGTATAGCAACTGCTTTGGAAAAAGATATATTGAATTTATCTCTGTGTACATTGTAGTACTCAGCACTTATTGGGTGAATTTGTTTTGTCATTATTTTTCCTCCTTAAAACCATTTAAAAGGCTTCATCTTGCCTTTCTTAACTGGTTGTGTTTTTAAATAAGTATCTTGAGTTGGGATTCTTCGAAGTTCCATGCCCGAGAACCACCCCGAAGTTCTCTGTTTGCCCTTTAGTCCCTCAAAGATTGCGACTGGGCTTGGAATGAAGCCTTTGCCTTTCTGAGTGCCAAGCAGGGGCTTCTTTTGTTTTTTAGTAGTTAATTGCATTGTGCCTCCAAAAGGCGGAACGAATGGTGGTGGTTCAGTTGTGCTTGATGACCTACTTGCTGATGAACTACTGCTTGAACTTGAGATACTGCTTGAACCTGAACTACTTGACGATGAACTGCTACTCAAACTGCTCGATGATGAACTGCTCGAAAGACTTGAACTGAAAAATGAACTTGACTTTGACTTGCTGCCACTATAAACAGACGAGCTCGAAGGCTTACTACTTAAAAGAGATGATGAAGAAAAGAAAGAAGAACTTGAAGGCTTACTTGTTTCTCTTGGTATTGAAACTGGTTGTGAAAATGCTTTAAATTCAAACTCTTGTGGTTCTGAAGAAATTGTAAATCCTAAATTACTTGGTGAAAAGAAACTTGGAGTTGAACCACCTAATGTCGGGATAGAACCAATATTTACTTTCATTGCTTTGGCAACATCATACAAATATCTTTGTTCTTCTCCACCACCACTACTGACTCTTTCATAAAGCATTTGGAATCCTCTAAGAGTATCTTTTGCCTTTCTTTCCATGTGATAAGGGTCATAAGAATACACTGAGCCCATCTCTCTGCCATATTGTTCTCCAGCAGTTGTTGTAGTTATTCCTCTAACATTTATTGGCATATCTCTTTGTCTGCCAAAAACATTCCAAGCAACATCTTCCCATCTATAAGGCGTTCCTGAACGAGCAACATCAAAGAACTCAACTGCCTTTTCATTATAACCTTTAAATGTCAAAGTGAAGCCATGACTTTCTACTGGCTCTTCAAAAATGAATCCACCCTTGCTTATGTCAATATTATAATCTATACCACTTATAAATCCAACTTCTTTTAAATTTTTAGTTAATAAGCTTATTTCTCTTGCTCTTGCTGTAGAACGAAGCCCTTGTAAATCTACATCGCTTGTTATCTTTCCTTCTGGTAATTTTCCACCAACAATTGCGGTTTGTCTAACGCCACCAAATGCTTGCACTTCATCCTTTAATTCTCTCTGAGTTTTCTCAAAAGCACTATATGCTTTTTCTGGTGCGTTCTTTATTCCAAAATTCCAATTAACTTCATATTTTGGCGATGCACCCCAATACTTTATTCCTAATTCTTTATTAAAGAAATATCCTGTTTGTGTATCAATATCCCTTGTTGGCAAAATATACTTTTCCCAAATTGCAGTGTCCATTCTTGTTTGTGGGAAGAATCCACCTTCTAATACAGTTGCAACTGGTGCAGACAATTTACTTGGAACTCCAGTTATCCAACCTTCTGGTATTTTCCCAAATGCAGCGACTACATTCCCTGTTGCTGGATTTGTTATATAAGCAGTGCTATATTGTGAAACCCATTTCCCAGATGGTGCTCTATAACCAACATCTTCATAATTAAGTGGGAACCATTGATGTTTTGCAATGCCTTCTTTCATTCCATACATTGTTGCAGAAAAAGAACCAACATCAGTTAATGCAGTTCCAGCAATCTCTCTTACATCAGCACCTTGCATATACATTGAACCCAATTTAAAAGTTTCAATTCCACCATAAACAACATTGAAAATGCCTTGTACTTGTTCTGCATGTGAAACTGCATAAGCAGAAAGTCCTGCTCCAGCTTTTCCAACTGCACTAAATGGCAAGAAATCTGATGTTTTCATCATACTGCCTAATTTCGCAATCGAAGGTATGCCTAAATTAGAAAGTGCTGAACCAAAGATTGTAGAACCAGCACCCCATTCTGCCAATTGCATTGGTGCAAACTGTTGTGAATATTCAAATGCCTGTCCAACTTGTCCAAAGGAATCTTGTGGTCTATTCTTTCCAGCTTCAACATTTTGAACTAAAAATGTTTTGTATGTTTCTCTTGTATAACTTTTTGCTTCTTCTTGACTGGTTGTTATAAGTGGAGCACCAAAGATTGGAGCAATTGTTCTAAATATTCCCTTTGGTGGTGTTGCAGTTGCAAACAAGCCCATATTAGCACCAATCCCAGTTGGTGTGGTTAAAAACATAAATTGACTTAAAGGTGTATTTATTTTAGGATTTTCAAATAAAGATTCTCTATATTTTGCAGTTGCCCCTTCATCAAATAGACTGAATATCTTTCCTTGTGTTGTATAATAATTTTTAGTTGTTGTATCGAAACCTCCCATAAGATTTGGTTGCTGATAAGTTGAAACATTAGTTAATGCTGGTTTTGTTTCAACTATCCAATTTTGATAGAACATCCCGCCTGTACCTTCAAAAGCTTGTGGTTTTTCAAAGAATTTTGTTTCACCTGTGGAAGTAACATAAGAAGCTCCAATTGGGCGTGTTTTTGTCCAATCAATGTTCCCATAAAACTTCTTGGCTTCGGTCACAGCACCACTTATGTCTTGTTCCAATTGCTTAAAATTAATTGAAGAAACATCTTGCATTTGTTCAGTAGTTTTATAAGGAATTAAATTTACACCATAATTTATAACTTCTTTCGACTTCATTCCAGCAGTTGTAGTAATCAAAGGCAATAATGGCATTAATTGTGGATTTGTAGTTGGAACATTTCCACTGCTAACTAAAATTTGATTTACAACATCAGCAGGGATTTTTCCACCTTGCGACCTTTCCCATCCTTCTTTAGTGTAAGGTGTTCTAATCTGTGGTGTTGTTGATGGCGACCAAACATCTTCAATAGCACTTTGCTGGACTACTGGCGTTGATGGAACGCCGGGTGCTGTAACTTCAAGTCCCCAAGTTGTTGTTAAGGCAGAAGGCTTTTGAGTTGAAGGATAACCAGCAGTTGCTTCATAGTAAAGTTTTGCTCTTGCTGTTCGCCAAGAAGTTATTTCTTCTTGAGTAGTTCCTTCTTCTCCACCAATTAAGCTTTTAGCTGCACCAACAGTCACGACAGTTTCAGGCTTAGGTTGATTGTAGACAGTCATTTTATAAACCTCTTAGAATCAGAATTTTGTGTTTTCATCTTTCACATCCCATTTAAAAATATAAAGAAGTGGGAAACGCGTTCCCACTCTTTAAGCTATTAAGAAGCTTTCTATGTGCGAAATTAAGCTTGTCCGCCTGCTCCACCCATAAAGGTGCTTCTCAATATATAAAGTACAACGCCTGCAATTACAACTATTCCCAAGATTGGGAGTAAGCTGGATGCATTTGTGTACGAATCGTTTACATTAGCTATGATTTGGGTTGCTGCACTTGAGTTGCTTATGATGCTGTTGTTACCTAAATTGGTATTTATGATAACACCAACAACAAACACGACTCCTAATACAACAAGTCCTATACCAAAGCCAATGGCATAGTCAAATTTACACTTTGAAGTTTATGGCTTCAAAATTTTGTCATTTTTATGTCACCGTCTTTTCGGTAACATTATTAAGCAAATTTTTGCATATAAAGGATTAACTATAATACTTACGTTACTTATTTAGTGCTTTTTCTTTAATTGATGTGGACAAACATTTCCATATCTCTTTCCAAATTGACAGTTCATACATAACGTTTGAAATTCTAGAGGAAATTTATTTTTAACAAGCCATACATAAAAACTTACCCCACTTTGATGACCATTTTTTCTAAGCGTTTGTCTGTGTTTATTACCACCCCCATTAATATGGTCTATTGACAAAAATACTTCTTCTGTTTCGCCACAGCATTTACAGATTCTTCCATAATGGTCAAAGACTAATTGTTTATTCTTGTTATACCAATTTTGATTATACATATTGATTTTTTCTTTTTTCATAGGATATAGTGTCCTCCTCTTTTTATTGACTTCATATTTATTCTTTTGATACCATTCTCGTTGTTTTTTATAATATTTCTGCCTATGTTCTAAAAAATGTTTATGTTTTCTACTTTGTATTGCTAACTTATTTGTTATATAATATTTTTTCATTTGTTCTCTTTCCTTTTTTGATGTTTTCATGTTTTATGTTAAGATATTACTATTTACTATAATAAGTATTAATATATTGTCATTTATAAACTTATTTTATTATACCTATTATCTTTGAAAAAAACACTTGTGACTGCAAGAAATTAGATAGATTGATTAATACAATAAAAAATATACAAATTGGTAATAATAACAAACTGACAATTTTAGCTGTCTTTCCTGGAATGTATTTAGATAATACTGGTAATAATAGAGATAGGATAACAGGAACCATCCTTAAAGAATCAGTAACCACAATAGATGAATAAAAGATATTATGGAAATTAATAATCATTACCAAACTAATTACAGCTATCATGCCTAAAAGTACAATTAACTTTTTTGGATGTGCCTTAAATTCTTCAACAATTAACACTCCCAGAATTAAAAAATATATCCCAATAATATGTATTGTAAGTTGTGGATATGTCCATCCTGCATACATTATTAGATAATTAAGTCCTCCACTATATATATTGTTAAAAATGAACATAAAAATTAAAGGGATAACTATAAATATGCTTAATGATACGAATGCCTTGTAAAAATTCTTTGATAAAACAAATGCTAATAAGAATACGCCTAATAATAGCAATACAATAAATAATGCTACTACTATTGATAAAGATAAATCTGTTGGAAGTGGAATTAACGCAACAAAATAATGAAATGCTTTTGGATAATTAGTAATATACTGTGAACTCCAAGTATTGTTTATTCTGTCGCTGTAATTTAAGCTCATTGGTGCATTTAATAGCTGATTTGTTTTTATTCTATCAATAAGTGTCCTATGAAAAAAACTATCTGATTGGTAATAAGTATAATCTGGATTTAATACATTTACGAATATTCTTGCAGAAAATGCTGTCAATAATAATATAACAAGTAATAGCCATTGCCATTTCGTAATTTCTTTAAAATACTGTTTCATTAATTCTGCTCTTATTATTTTTTATTAAGAATGTCCAAATACTTTTGCAGTTCTTCTTTTGAAGTCGTATCTGGAGAGATATACCTCATTGTTGTAGAAGGCGATTTGTGCCCCAATAGAATTTGTATTCTTTTTGGTGACATGCCCATTTCATGCAAGAGAGTTGCTCTTGTCCCCCTGAAGAAATGGCTTGAAAACTTTTGAATGCCGACTGAGTAAGATGCCTTATGGAGCATTGTGTCATAAGTATTAAGCGAACATGGAAAAACCTTTGTATTTAAATCCCATTTGAATCTAAGCTTTTTCTTTTCATTATAATATTGGTGCATTATCTTTCTTATTTGAATGAACCTTTGCTCCTTCCAGTCGAGCAAGTCTTGGAATGTTTCTGGCGTAAGTAATCTTTCAAGAATGTGTCCTCTTTTCTCTTTAAGTTTTATCATGCAGAACCCATCTTCTCTTTTCCAAAAGTCGTCTTCTGTACTGCTGAAATTCTGTATGTTTAGTATTTTGTCCTTTATCCCTCTAACAATGTCTCCATTTCTTGGGTCTAACAAGTTTATTCCAAACTTTAGCTTTGCAAGAGCCCCATACCTACAACCAGTCTGCCATTCGATTTCACCCATTAAGTCGTATGGCTCTTCGAGCAAATCAAGAATCTTTCTAATCTTTGAAACATCTCTTACCACTCGATTGCTTTGCTCACTTGTTTTCTGCACAAAACTCATTTTCTTTTTAAATTTCAAAACAACTGAATCGCCAAAATAGTAACTCATAAAACCAAACATTGCGTAGGCATAGAAATAAGGGTAAACTTTATGGTCTCTGAAAACCCATTGAGTTAAATCATTAACAATAACAATTAAGTCTTCATCAGTTAATTCTCTTTGACACAAAAGTTTCTTTGTCTTGGAGTAGGTTTTAAGAAATGTATTCATGCCTTGTCTATAACGAGTTATTGTTGTCTGGCTTAGTCTGCCTACTGACATGTTTAGCCAAGTATTTATTCTATCATTAATGTCTATTTCTTTGGGTTCTGCGGTTGGATTCTCAATTTCTTCCATGATTCTGCACCTAAACTTAATAGTAGTCTATAAATCTCATGTTTTTTTGGCTGTGGCAAATGTTCTTTTTCTGCACATTTACACGCTTCATTGTAGATATAATCAAGTGTATTACCTAACTCTAATGGTATTGCCATATCTGCAATTGTCTTTTTTGCCATGTTAATCCACCAATGTAGCTATTACTAATGTAAACAAAATTTGAGCAATGCCCATTGTCCAGTTCAATGCAAAGCAGAACATATCTGCAAAAAGGAACAACATAAGCATTCTCTCAAAGCCCTTGTCAACCTTTATCTTATCTACAATGCCATTTATGACATCTTTTAGTTTGCCTTGTTGCACATTGTTCTTTAAGTCAATTATCTTTTGCTTTTTCTTGATAAGAATGTTTGCCTTAAAAAGTGCCAATAGAATAAACATTACTGTGATTCCTAACGCCATATAGCCATTCATCATACTAATTACCTCCTAATAACTTCTATCTCTTTTTTCTTTTCTTTTCTGCCTAAAAATCCAAATAACATCAACTGTAAACAAAATCATTTCAAACATAATCAGTGCATAAAATACAAACTCAATTCCATTCACAAAATTGGGATTAATAACTCCATTTGCAATTCCAAAGAGCACTGATGTAAGCATACATATCCAAGCCACAGCTCTGATTGGGTGCTTCATAGACTCAACCAAAACGCCTGAAAGATACAATGCCAAAATTCCAAACATCAAAAACATCACTACCATAATCACGCCTGTTGAAAGGATTGAAGAACTATCTCCAACTTGGAAAGTGCTTCCTAAAACTTGATTCCCACTCAAAGTTGTGCAATTAACAACATAAGTGTAAATTCCTGTTATGATTGAAGCATTATAACTTGTATTCTGATAAATGCCATCATAAGCTTCAGGCATTGAGATATTTGATGCCCAAATCGTGTTGTTAGGGTCATAAATTGTAGCCAAGCAAGTCGCATTGTGGATTGGTTGCCCATTTGAATTGTTCACGATTGCAACCCAAAGATTAATCTTGTCGCCTTGTGCATAATTTGTTGTTGCACTCGCTGAAGCAATCATCATCAGTATCATTAAAATTGGTAACATTATTTTTGTTTTCATGCCATTGCCCTCCACTCTGTCGAATTGCAGAAATACATATTGTGAACTCCGCCATCATAATAAACTACGCCTTCATTGGTGGCATTGCAAGTTAATACAGTCGTATTTGATGCCAATTTAATTGTTGAAACTGTCTGCGAACTTGTAGCAGTTCCAGTAATGCTTGTTACTGATGGAGTATTTGTATTGTTCCCAACCAAAAAGATTTCAACTGTAAAGCTTGAATTTACATTGCTAAAAGTGCCACTTGTAAGATTAGAATTTGTCAATACTATGCTTGAACCAGAATTTATTGCAGTATTATATTCCGCTTGAACAACTCCACCAATTAACCAGTCAACTTTGCTGATATAATTATTTGCATTCACTCCGGAATAAGCAATGGTTGTGCTAATCAAACTTTGTCCAATATTCATTGTTTGTGTTGCAGATGTCCAGTTCCCATTCTGATAATAATTCTTTCCTCCATTATAGAGTACAGTTATTTCTGCTGGTGTCAAAGTTCTGTTATAAATTGCCAAGCCGTCTAGTGTCCCGTTAAGTGGTGATGTCGTTCCTGCTCCACTTAATGAACCAATAGACAAAACATAAGTTGATGCTCCAGTTGGTAGTGTCCCTATTGTCCCTGCTACGCCTTTTGCTACACCATCAACATAGAATAATGCGTGTGTCGTATTTGTGGTTACGACTGCATAATGCCAATTTGTATCAGGTATTGCATTGCTTGAGCTGTATGCGTTCAGTGCTCCGCCACTTGTTCCATTTGCTATAACAAGTCTTAATGCTCTTATATGTCCTGACCCATTATAATAAGAAAATGTAACTCCTTTATTCGTTGTTGACGCCTTTGAATTATCTACTATTGTATCAGAAACAGTTAGCTCTGGGCTGTCCAATTTAATCCATGTTGCAATTGTAAAGTTTGCTTGGTTTTCTGTGAAGTTATACTTCTCTGTGGAAGCAGGGATAGTCACATTGTATAAAGATGTTCCATTAAAGTATATTCCATAACCAAACTGCCCTGTTACCCAAACTGCTCCATATAAAGTTCCTGTATTCCCACCGGCATTATCTGTAACGCTTACTCCAGTATTATCATCCATACTCCAGTAGCTTACTTCGTTTGCATTTCTTACTCTGACTGGTGCTCCCAAACTAAATTGGTTTGCTCCTGCAATTAATTCATCAGTTGTTGTTGTTACATTTGTTTTTGTTCCTGAATCAAAATTCGCTGTTGTTGTAATGCTAAATGTTCCGGCTCCAATTGTGTTCAATGTTACAAAAGTTGATGTCCAACCAGTGTCATTAACATAATGTGGCTTGTCAAAACTCCAGTTGCCATTATTTTTTAGGCTATCATAAGTTGAGTTATAAGAAGTATTGATAAAATTTAGAGGGTTTGTAATTGAATAATAAAGTGTGTCAGCATAAGTCTTGTTAAATGTTGCTGGTGTGTACAAAGTATCTGCATAGGTTTTGTTAAATGTAGCAAAGGTTGAGTTCCAATAATTGTATTGGTTTGTTATACCATAATATAAAGTATTAGCTAATGTTTGATTCCAAGAAGTGTTGTCTTGAATAAATGAGGCATAGGTTGAATTATAAGATGTGTTAATAAAGTTTAATGGGTTACTTATTGAATAATATAAAGTATCAGCATAAGTTTTGTTCCAATCATCTCCATAATGAATTGGGGCATACAAAGTATCTGCATAAGTTTTGTTCCAGTTCAAAACTGTTGTAGCATTGCCTTGCCATCTTGGGTCTACTTCAGTATAGCTTTGCAAATATTTATTGTCACAAGTTGTCTTGTTATAATACAAATTGTCTGTTTGACTTTGGTTTATGAAATTCAAAGGGTTGCTTATGTTATAATAAAGTGTGTCTGCATAGGTTTTGTTCCAATTCAAAACTATTGTAGCATTGCCATTCCAAGCGGATTCATTATAAGAAGTTACCAACACATTCATAATAGAATCGCCTGTATACATTGTGTAGTTAGCACAATCAGCGTGTGCGGTTGTTGTAAAAATAACGCAGAGTGTAAGCAGAATCAATATTATGGGAAAAGCATGATTACTTACACCCTGCGATGTCACGCAAATATTCTTAATGCCCACTCTTATTCACCAACCCAAATAGAACATTTTTCACAATGTCTATTGCTCCAAAGATGGCTCCAAATATTATTAGCAAGAAACCAAGCCATCCAATTGGTGCAAGTGTCGCATTAAGTAGAAAGAATGTGAGCATAATCCCTGAGAAAATTAAGAAAGCATAGTTAAGATAAAAGTCCCGTTCAAGAGTGAATAATACTATAAAAATACAAAAGAAAAATGAGATTACCCAAAAAGTTAAATCAATCAAACCACTCCACCTGTCCTTTCTCTATTAATTAACTTCATTTCAGCTTGTGCTTTAATGTCTTCTGCTACCTTTTCGTCAACATTAAAGGCATTTTTGATGCGAGATTTGCTCAACATCCAACCTTCTGTTTTCAACTTGCCATAAATACGAGGCTGTTCCATCACTATATTTACTTTGTCCGCTATTAAAGTTTTCTGTTCTTCGAGTAACTGGCGTTTTGTTTCTAATTTAATCTCATCAATGGAATAGTCAGCATCTATCTTGCCAAGCACATGTTCTTCAAAAAAGGCATTCTTCTTTTCTTTGTATGCTTTGAGCAGTTCATCGTTTGGCTTGTGAACTGCAAACTGGTTAATTGTTATTCTTTTCTGCCCAATAGTTATGACAGGAAAATGATGGTAAACTTCGCCTGAGATTGTTCGCCTGTCATAAATGTATGGCTTGACCAAGCAGAGCTTGTAAGTGCTCAATATCTTTTGAGTTTCAAAAACATTCTTGATAAGAAGCCTTGCGGACTTGTCCAAGTAACTCGCATCAGGCACAGTCATAATAAGTCCATTCTGTTTGAATCTCATTGTTTGCAGAACATAACTCATATCTTTGTTCATCTTTGTCATTGCTTCTCTTGAGTTCAGGTTTACCCCAACTTCTTCCCACACAATAAATTGTCCGGGCTTAATCACTTTCAATTGCTGTGTGTATTCATGCCCGGCAAAAACAATCCTGTCTATGTTAAATGTGGCATCAAGTTTGCACGCTTGAGCAATTGCGGTTGTGCTTTTGCCTGAATTTTTAGTTACCATAAAATTGTCTGTTATATACCAATGACTTGGGCTATCTATTGTAAAACCATATACTCGTTCACCTTCTTTTTTAACTAATTTAAATGAATGTCTATTTGATGATAAATAGCAAAAACCTTCCTGATTTCTTACTTTTTTCTTGTTTTTGAATGGCAAATCATAAATTATTTTTCCTAAATAAAATCCTATATTATAGTATTCTCCTATGAAATTTATACTTTTTATCGATTTTTTAATTTTGGAAATATGTCCCTTGCCACCAAGACTTCTAACTAACCATAATATATCTTCTGCCAATTGTTTTGATTTTGTACAGATAGAATAAGACAAATATCTTGACAAATATCCATCAGTATCTATTAAACCTGCTAAAAGTCTTTTTCTATAATTTATGTCTGAACATAATGCTTCCTTTGGTATAAATTTATCTCCACTTAATTTGCCTTCTAAACCATACCTTATTAATTGCTTTGCGAGTTCACCATTCATTGAAAAATCATAACGCTTCGCTTCTGTGCCCTTTTTAAGAAGGATATTTTTTATAGGATAAAATTTTGATATTTCTGCCATAATACTTGGATTAGCAGAAGTGATATTTACACATCTTTCCCATCGTTTAACCCATAACAGTTTATCTTTTCTTTTTATTTTATCAAAATTTTTATTCAAAATTACCTTTTTCCTCGATGGAAATGAACCATCCCCTAAAAATACGCCTAATGTATATGGTTCTACCTCACAATTGATTTTATCTTTAAAGTTTTTTATCGGAAAAGAAGAAAATATTGTGCGTTTATATGTTGTGGGCACTAATTTATTTAATTCTTCTGCGGTTTGTTCGGCTATTTCTCTGCGTATACTTCTATTAAAATGTCCTTTTGTTTTATAATTATAAAAAGGGATTTCATGATTATGTGCACATTTATACATTAATTCTTTATGTTTATCATTTTTGTATATTTCATATATTTGTGGTGATTCAAAAGTATGCAATTCAGTAACTTTAGCAAATGTATTAGAACCATCTGATTGAGGGGATATTACTTCATCGCCTATTTTTATGTCTTCTATATTTTTCCATTCACCATTTGCCATTAAAACTTTTGAACCTATTGGTTGACATCCCGCGTCACCATAAATTGCCTCGACAAAGTTTTGTTCTTTATATAGAAGTTTGTATCGTATATCTGCTGCCCAATAATCTGCGATTGAAAGAACGCCAGTAAGTTCTTCTGCACAATTCGCAATCATACTTGAACCTCAGGCTCTTTCTTTTCTTTGTGCAAGTCCTTGTCAATTGCCTGTTGGACAAGCATATCACCAACAAATGCCTTTTGGTCTTCTTCATCGCTTTTAGCCAATAGTTTCATTGCTGCTTCTATGCGTTCCTCAGAATCCTTGTCATTAAGAAGCACTGCTATCTTTGACTGAGAAACAGGAGCCCAACCAAGCCTACATTCAAGATTGAATGCTTCAATAACCAATTTGTCCGCAAGTTCAAGATATTTCTCTTGTGTTAATTCTTTCGCTTCGCTTGCCTTTTTAAAATCATTTCCAATCTGTGTTACTTTGGTCGTAAACTCAACATCTGCAACCCGGTAGAGCCACATTATGACTCCTGCAACCATATCGTAAAGATACTTTGTTCCGCCTTGCGGTTGGTTGATTAGATAAGCTCTGCTGTCAAAAATCTTGAAGCAAAAGATTCGATAGCTGGACTTTATGTAGTCCGCATCAGTCTGGGTAACAAGAGAAATATCGATACCTGAGTTTAGAAATTCTCCTTTAGGTATGTTCGCTTCAAAGTTCTTTTGCTGCCATTGATTAGGCATAATTCACCTCAAAATATCTTTTGGACTGGCGTTAAGTTGCTTGCAACTTGCTGTGCATTGCAACCAGCAGCAACAACATTAGCCAATTCTTTTGCACCAGTTGTCGTAATGCTGTTCCATCCATTGACTGAAACTACAATCATAATTCCAAGTGCGATAACTGCTATGAGCCCTGCAATGAGCAGGAAGTTCTTTTGCAGGAAGCTGAGCAACATATCTTTTTCTTGTTGTATCTTGCGGATGGACTGCATATAAAGTAATTTGAACTCTGCTTCCTTTTTGATTACTTCTGCAACATCGCCTGAGACTGTTGCAGGAAAGTTAATCCATTGTGGAACAAGATAGCCCTCATCATCTTTTGTTTCTTTTATGTGCATCTTAATAAATTCATAAAGATTCCTCTCTGGACATGTGACAATCACAAGACCATCTGAGTTTGCATAATCATTAATGCACTCTCTTGGTGGTGGTGGAAGTTCCTGATTGACGCCTTCAATAAAATAAAATTCGCCCATACGATACATGTCGTGCATTCGCCACTTGTAATGCCCCGCATAGTTGAAGCCTATTAAAATCTTTAAGTGTGGCAGTTTCTTTTTGCCCCATCGCAAGTTCCACTTCTCTTTCATTGTCAGCATCTAAATTACCTCCTTACCTACCAAATGATTTTACTCTATCGATGAAAGTTGCTGGCGAGTCTGTGTGGGAATATTGGTGAATCTCGCTTTGATTTGGAGTTATGCTCCTAAGTATTCTTCCCAACACGATGCCAGAATATTGTTCAAATATTATTTCGCCAACTGTTGCAATAAGATTGTCCCAGTTTTGTGATTTCAATTCCCAGCGTTCATAGTTTTGAAAAGCAATATCAAGAAATTCATTTTTCATCATTATAAATTTCTGATAAACTAAATCCTCGCTGAGTTGTGCAATTTTTGTTTCCTTAGCAACAATGGGTTCAAGAAAAAGCATTATCTCATGGATTCCATTGTCATTTACAATTCTTTTGTTTTGGTCTATCTCATAAGAAATTTTAGAATCTTTACCAATCACTTCAAACATTCCACCAAGCCTTCGCATGAGCTTAATTAAAAGTGTATGCGAATCCAAGACTGCATCAGTGATTGAATTTTGTGGTGGTGGTGCATAAGGAGTAGAAGGTGCTGAGACTTGAGCAGAATCCTGTCCTTGTCCGGGCATACTGAATGGTGCGTTCAAATGAATGTCCGCTTGTGGATAAGCCATACTTTTGTAAGGCAATGCTTATATAAAAAGGTTACTACGATTAAAGTATTATAAGCTCAAAATGGGCTCTAAATGTTTATTACCATATAGATAATAACCTCTATTTGCCTAATAGGAATTATTGTCTATATGGTAAATAAATAACTGATAGGGTAATGCCTATTTTTAATTTCGTGAAAAATGTATACTACTACCAATCATAACGATTACCATATTACAATATCATCCTAAAAATGTATCATTTGAATATCGAGAACTAAAAGAATAATTTTATTGATGAAGTATGTCACCCATTGGTCTTGTACTTAATTCTATATATACAAGTTTGGAATCTAATTCTTAATTGTTTGTTCATCTAAAAACTCTGGTAAAGTTATTTCCTCTTTGTGTCCATTTGTTAAATCTAAACATAAAAGTCTTTTCATTTTTGTATCTCTTTACTTGCTTGATATGTATCCATCATTTCATTAAGAAGTTTGTCATAAGTTTTGTGAGCTATGCAAAATGATTTAAATCTCTCTCTTGTTTCTGGCTTGACACTAATTGTTACAAAGTAGAAATAGCTTCCTTCGCCTTCTAATTTTTTTAATACTTTTTCGCTTTTGTCATTCATTATTTTCCCTCCTAAATTAATTATATTCATTATTTTCCCTCCTAAATTAATTATTATAATGAAATTAGTTATTTATAAACCTTAGTGAACTACTCATAACCTAACACCTTGTGTTGAGGTTATAGCTTCTTGCTCCGACAGACTGTATTTTAGTATTTTTAACTTCATTCAGGAAATCTTTCAGCTTCTCATCAGTAATTTGAGCTATCCATAAATCAATTTGTTCAGGAGTTGGCTTCTTTACTTCAATTATACCTTTTCTGTTTGGTGTTATTAAAGTCATTGCGAATTTTCCTGTGTACTTTTCTGTTGGGTACAAATACTCAAATCTTAAAATCTGGTTGTAATTATCCAGACTTCCTTTGAAGCTTACTTCCCCGAAAATTTTCCTGTCATACGCTTTCTTTTCCATATTCTTTTTTGACATGCTCACCTCATCACGAAAACTTTCTTTCCTGCTTTTGTATCTTTAAATAGTCTCTTTGACTTTACCATATTATCGAGTTTGCCAAATATAGATTTAGTTCTTTCGACAGTATCTACTGCAGTCATGCCTCTCTTTTTTAGCTGTTCTTTTACATCTGCAAGAGTCTTTTCAGTTCTGAAAAAACCTTCATCAAATAGTTCCATGACTAAATCCATACTTCCATTACCACTGCCTGATTTCCTTTGCTTCTCTTCTGCTTGTCGTATTATCTTAAAAGTGCCTGTGACCTTTGGTTTAAGATTGATTCTAAAACCTTTTTCTACAAGTCCATGAAGTCTTTTTCCATATTGTTCAAATTCTTCTTTGGTCATTATAATGTCATGGCATTTACCAATGTCACTGTGAAATAATCTTCCTGTTCTCTGTACTTCCTCACGTTTTGAACCAAATAGAAAATCAACTTCAATTACATGCTCTAAATCTTTCAGGCTTATTCCAAGTTCCATTACCCTGCTTGCGACAAAACATCTGCTATTCCTTGCGAGCTCCATCCTATTCTTTGTCTGTCCATGTATGAATGGAACCCCAATCTTATTCGCAATCTGATTCCCAATCTCAATTAGGTTTACAAAAATAATTGTTTTTTCTTCTGAGTTCACAAGATTTGAAGCAAGATTTATTTTCTGTTGCAAGTTAGCAACAATGTAAACATTAACATCGTGGTACTTCTTTCCAAGAATCTTCATCAAAGACTGCCAATTAAGACCGATTGGATAGCCTGTCAAAGCAAATATATAATTTGTGCGTTTGTCCTCCCGATAAGGAGTTGCAGAAAGTCCTAAACGATATTTTGTTTTGATTGTAGCAAGTTTACTGAATGTATCTGCTGGCAAGACATGGCATTCTTCGAACACAGTGATTACATATTCATTTTGTTTTACCTTTTCATATGCTTGATAAGTTATGAGTTCAACTTCATCAAGAAGTCTTGGTGCATATTGTTTGAAATATTCTTTCCATTGTTCTATAAGCGTAAGTGTCGGTATGACCATAAGTTTCTTTCCTTTAAGAGAATCAAGAACATACATCGCAAGAAAACTCTTTCCAGCACCAGTCATCCAATAGATACCACAAGCACCATATTTCAAAAATGTTTCATAAGCTTCTTTTTGAAAATGATATTTGCCTTCAAATTTAAAATTTATTTCTGGCTCTCGCATATCTGATTTTGAAACTGGGTTTGGCACGAAAGGTAAACTCCCTGATTCAATTATTTGCGCCAATAAATCAAATTCTTTTCCATGCTTTACCCTTGCTGAACCTCTGCTGATACTTGTGAGCATAGAACCAAACTTTTCCTTGATTTCTTCTTCTGTGCCTTCCTCGAACTTGAGATTGTCGTCTGAAAGTGTTATCTTCTTTGCAGGTTCTATCTTTACTTCTTTACGCAAAAAATCAGGAAGTTCGCCAAGCCATTGAGTATATTTATTAATAATAAACACATTGTAACCTTTTGTTGTGTGGTCAAGCCAACCTATTGAAAAGTCAAGGAACTTAGGGACTGCAACAAACCATTCATCCTGATTGTCTGGGTTTCTATACAGAAGCCAATATTCTTCGAGCCATTCTTTAAGAAGCTCATCATCAACATTTACTTTCTTATTTTCAAGAGCATGAAATTTGTCCCAAAATTCTTTCTGCTTCTTTGCAGCTTCTTCTTCAAGCTCCTTTAAAGTAGATTCAGCTTTTTTGAATAAATCCATATTTGTCCCTCATTTTAATTATCAGACTCCAAAAGATATTCAGGATTAACTGCTTTGAAACTAATACGACCATTTCCAAAACCTTGTGCCATCTGCATATCAAACTTTTCTATCAAAGGTCTAATCACAATTCCTTCTGCCCAAGATTTTGGATTTATTGTTGAACGTCTTGTCGCAAGTTTAAGCAATTCTTCAACATCATCAATTAATACAAAATCAGTTGACAATATTGGTACAATAGGTAATTCAAGCGTTTCCATTATATTTTCAAAGTCTTTAAAATCATAAAATTTAAAGTCTTTGATATTAAACGCATTAAAAAATCTTATTTCTTTCTTTGGAAGTTTTAATGGATTTTCTTGTAATCCTGTGCCAAAGATCTCACCTTGAATAGCAATATCCAATCCAAACTTTCGCAACTTGTTTTCTATGTCATATTCTTTTGCAATTCGCCAATAAGCATTTTCTGATTCACATAACTCCATGTTCCTGCTACAAACACCAAAGACACCATCTTTAATATAAAATGTAGCACTTGTTCCGTCAATTTTTTCTGTAAAATAACATGTCTCTCCTTTATGTCGCGTAAGTACATTTTGTAAAACTTGTACTCTTGTTTCATCGGTTTTTGCAATGAATGAAGGAAATGCTCCTTTGATTATACCTTTCAAATCTGCTGGGAATGGAGGTTGATATAATTTAACTTCCATTAATTCAGTTACATCTTCGCCTTCTTCAAGAATCATCTTTGGAACAATTGATAAAGGCATAACAAGTCCTTGACTTATACACCCTCGCAGTCTAATTGTTTTTAATCTAAAACCTTCACCAAAATCTGTTTTCTTAAAATACTGCTTTCTTAAAAATTCAAATTCTGGGCGGATAGGAAGTAATGAATCAACTTCAAAATAAACACATCTATCCCCAACTTTAAATTCTCCCTTTTTAACAACACAGTGCCACCCAAGAATTTCGGCTACTTCAATCTTATCTGCATTCGGAATTGCATTTATAGATTTTATTTTTTGTATTGAAGCGAGTTTTCTTGCCATTTTTAATCAACCTCTTTAGTTTATCCCTATCACTTGATTTCCTTTTTTATTGCATGTGCATTTTAACATATTATCTGCCCAAATTTGTTTAATCTTTCCTGTCCATTCTTTATTTTTTGTTCAATTTTTTCAATCCTTCGCTGTTCTGCTATTTTGCCAGCATCTTCTTTAGTTTTAATTTTATATTCCACGTTGCCAAGAAAACCAACTAATTTATTGGTTGGATGAATTGGCACGTATATACTTTTCAATTGCTTCTTTTGTAACGATTCCTGCTGTTCCAACATAATATCCCCCGCTCCATAGATGCTTACCCCAATATTCTTTCTTTTGAAATACAGGATACTTTTTGAAGATAAGTCTTGCTGATATTCCTTTTAGTTTCTTAACAAGTTCCATTGAAGAAGTATGAGGATGTACTGATAGAAAAATATGTATATGGTCTGGTTGAATTGTCATTTCTATAATTTTCCAGTTATTGCTTTCACAGATACTCTTGAATATAGTTTCTAAATCTGCTTTAATCTCTTTTGTCAAAACCTTTTTTCTATATTTGGGACAGAACACAATATGATAATTAATATTATAAACACATGAATTACCATGTTCTATTTCAATGGGTTTAATAACGAATTGATTAACCATATAGTATGGATAATAGTAATACATATAAACCTATCTATTATCTAATAATCTATGAAGAAACAAACAGATTTTGAAAGAAAGAGTCTTTACTTATTGAGAAAAATGTTAGAGTTTCCTTGTACTAGACATATATTAGCAGTATTACGTCACGATGGTGTAGAGAAAGCAACAACACATCAACAGATGACAAATATTCTATTTGCTTACTTCACTGAGAATGAAGATTTTGATTATAGATGCTGTGATAGATGCTGTGATATAGACCGCTATGGTGACAGAGATAGATTAAACAAACTTCAAGATTTTACTCGTAAGATTACAAATAATTTGGACATTGAGATTGGATTAAAGCTTGATAAAGAAGATAAAAATGATATTGAGTATTGTACTAATATGTTAATTTTTAAATTAATAAATAAAACGAAAGAGTTCATGTCAATACCTTATTAGGTGTAACTATGCAAAGAACAGTTAAAATTAGGTTGGAATATGATTCTGATTTAGCTGAAACTATCAAACAGTATTCCCAAATCAAACAAATCAATTGTGATTATGGTTTAAAGAAGAAAACCTATAATAAAAATAAACTTCACAAGTGGCTTTACAAGAAATTAAGAAAACAGTTTCCTGATATGCCCTCTGGAGTGTTACAGACTGCAAGAGATGTAGCTTCTGAAACATTAAAAAGAACAAAGTTCAGAAATCATATTCATGGACAAGAATACTCTTCAATGAGGTTGGATAAAAGAAACCTTAGAGTTAATATGGAACATGGCTTGATTTCAATATCTTCAATTAAAGGTCGTAAGAAACTAACCTTTTCAAATGATAATCTTATTCTTCAAAGGTACAAGGATTGGTCAGCAATAGCAGGACAACTATGTTTTAAGAACAAGCAGTTGTATCTCAATGTAATTTTGAAGAAGGAGAATCCTGTCAAGTTAAAGAATAATAAACTCTTAGGTATTGACAGAGGTATTAATAATATCCTTGTTTGTAGTAACAATCAGTTTTTTAATTCTAATCTCTTGAAAGCCATCAAAGGAAAATATCAATGGCTAAAATCAAAGATACAGGCAGTAGGCACTCCATCTGCAAGAAAGAAATTAAAAAAGATAGCAGGTAGAGAAAGACGGTTTGTCTGTGATATGAACCATAGATTAAGTAAAGCAGTCGTTAATAGTGAATACAACATATTTGCATTAGAAGATTTGCAAAAGTTCAAACAGAATAAAGGCAGAAGATTCAATAGAAAATTAGGTAACTGGAGTTTTAAGCAGTTTGAAAGATTCTTGGACTACAAAGCTGAAGAACTTGGAAAGACTATCATTAAAGTTAATCCAAAATATACTTCACAGATTTGTAGTTCTTGTGGACATAAAGATAAACTAAACAGAAAAGGAAATAACTTCAAGTGCTTAAACTGTAATTTTGAATTACATGCAGACTTAAATGCAAGTAGAAACATCGCTCAACTTGGTACATCTTTGTTGAGTAGGTTGTCTGTCAATCAACCAATAGTAACACCGATGGTAGTTACAAGCTAACCAATTCATTGGTTAGTAATTGACCCCTATCACTTGATTTCCTTTTTTATTGCATGTGCATTTTAACATATTATCTGCCCAAATTTGTTTAATCTTTCCTGTCCATTCTTTATTTTTTGTCATTCATAATCACTTATATAGGGGGCAAATGCCCCCTAATTTATATTTATGCAGGGATGAAAATAGCTTTTTCAACTAATCCTTTTCCCTGAACATTTTGGGTCATTATTTGTATTTTTCCACGCTTCCCTATCCATGTTTTGATGTCCATACCTATTTTTTGAGATAAAATCTTTGATAGGTTTTTCCCCAAAACTAATTCCTTTTGTTCTGTTCCATTAAGTTCTAATCTTATATATAATTTTGTTCCAAATTTGCTTTCTTTAAGTTCTGCACCCAAGATAACTGCGTTTTTTCCAACATCTTCGGAAGTTACATAGTTACTTGATAGCCATTCTTTAAGTTCTTCCATTCTCTCAATCCTCCTTCTCAGCTTTGGTTTTTGCCTTCTGGCGAACCATTGCTTTCTGATTTGAGATTATCAATCTGTGCCTTCTCAAGTTCTCTGATGCCTTAATTCTGCAACAAGCCCGGCAATACTTTTGATTCCTTTTTGTGCGGAAAATTGGCTTCTTACAAAGCTCGCAGGGGAACAAATTGTGGCGGTGAGCTGGCATTTTAGGTCACCAACACAAATTGGTCTGGCTTTGCTTCTGTAATGATGCCCTTTGACACCAAAAATCCTATTTTTTCATCAGCTTCCTCAGGCAACATACCCAAAATCTTGACAAAATCTTGCTTAATTTCTGCATATTTTGAAGGGGTTGACTTCCTGTGGAGAATTTCTATCGTATTTTGGATGGGTGTCAGCTCATTATTAT
>Ga0209777_10002489_pt1 | contig 24110 bp, 26 predicted proteins | sample FrelakmetHBP12HB_FD_187147 | JGI IMG/M metagenome (GOLD analysis project Ga0209777, IMG submission 187147) | Freshwater lake sediment microbial communities from the University of Notre Dame, USA, for methane emissions studies -HBP12 HB (SPAdes)... | ecosystem: Environmental > Aquatic >... | reverse complement strand
TTCCCTCTGCAGATTCAAGGCTTGTTGGCGGGACGACGCCTCACGCGGAGGCGCGGAGGACGCAGAGGGAACCTATTTCTGCAGATTCAAGGCTTGTTGGCGGGTCTCTTCGGCGCGTTTGATGACGTCTTCGGCCGAGGCCTGTTCAGCGGGCTCGAGCAGATAGTGCCGCTCGCGGGAGTCGTGAATCCAGCCGGGCCAGAGCACTTCCGCGAAAAAATCGATGGGAATCCACTGGTACCACGGGGCCTTTATGTCCCAGTTCGTCTGGAGGGTCTTGTATCCTTCCTTGCGAATGATGACATCGTAGTCGCCGTACCAGAGGAAGTCCGTGGTCACGGCGCTTCGACCAACTTCCTGATCGTTCAAGAACACCCTGGCATTGGGCGGATCGGTGGTGATGGAGATCGTCCGTCGCACGCAACCCGCCGGGACCCATCCGCAAGCCGCGACAAGCAACAAAAGAACTGCGCCGCGGGTTAAAAGTTTGAACGTATGAAGGGGCGAAGGGTTGCAGGGTTGCAGGGGTGAATGGGTGAACGGCTGAATGGTTGGACGATTGTACGATTGAACGTTTGGGCGTTTGTTCATTAGCGTCTCCCGCCGATCCATGTTCGTCAACGACGTCCGTACAGGTACTCGTGCAGATACTCGATAGTCGCTTGCTGGTCCGAAACCTCCGAGGCCAGAATGTCTCCGATAGAGATGATCCCGTAGAGCGTTCCTTCCTCGACCACCGGCAGGTGGCGGATGCGTTTTTGGGACATGACCGTCTTGCACTCCGCCAGCCGCGTGTCGCGCCGACAGCAGGCCATGGGCGCGGTCATCACGCTCCCGACTTTGGTCTTGGATGGATCGCTTCCGGCGGCGACGACGCGATTAAGTATGTCGCGCTCGGTGAATATGCCGACGACCTTGTCGCCATCCGTGACCACTGCCGCGCCGATCCGACGTTGGTTCATCAATTTGGCCACGTCGAGCACCGTGGAGTTCCGATCCACCGTGGCCACATCGGAACCCTTTTTCTCGAGAATGGATTGCGCCTTGGGCATAGGTACACCTCCCTGCTCTTTCCGCTACGACCGCGGAGACATTGTGGCCCACTGGCGACGGGGACACAAGGGGGCGAGGACCGGGGAAGGAATGGACAGGATTTACGAGATTAACAAGACACACGGGCTCCCCGCGAGACGGTGTCGCTCTGATTGAAGGTCGCAGCTCAGAACCGCTTGCCACTCGCGGGACCGATAGGCTGGGGCAGTACTGATTAGCCGTGGATGAATTAGTCTCGCAGTTGGGCGTTGGGCTGACGATGAATGGGAGGGGCGGCGCAGGTCGGAATCGCGGTGAGCGACCCAACCTGCGCCGCACGATGCCGGTGCGTCACGCCGGCAATGGTCGTTTAATAGGGCGTCGAGTTTCGTCCAGTTGACGCCAGCGTTCTCGTAGCGCGCCTTCCAGTCTTTGGATCGTCTGGGGCGATCGTCCGCGATCCCATGCGGCAGCGAGGCGCTCACGAATACGCTGAATCTGTCGCTCAAGGCCGATCGCGTTTCCTTGAACCGACCGCCGCGTCCGTACCAGCTTATCCGAGTCTGTTCGAACGACGCCTACTATACTCATAGCTCTTTATACGCACAAACTATCGTGGTTTTCTTGGCCGATCGTAGAAATTCTGTAATAGTTTGTACGTCCGCAAACCAAGCCCAAATCACTAGTTCCTACCTGTTATTCTAGCTCAGGTGCCTGCATCGCGGGTAGCTCGTTACTTCGATGTTACCGAATGCGGGGATGAGCTACGGTACGAATTTGTAGCCGATGCTGTGCACGGTCACTATGTGCCGGGGATGCTTGGGGTCCGGCTCGATTTTGCGCCGCAGGCTGACAATGTGGTTGTCGACCGTCCGGGTGATCGGATAGCCCTCCAACCCCCAGATCACGTCCAAGAGCTTGTTGCGCTCGACCGGATGTTCGGCGTGTTCGACGAGCAGCTTCAGAATCTCAAGCTCGAAGTGTCCGAGGTTGAACGTCTCCTTGCCGTGCTCGACCTTGCCTTTCACGAGGTCCACCGTCGCTTCGCCGATCCGCATCACCCGGGAAAGCCCCTTGCCCGCGTCGGTGCGGCGCAGCGCCGCCTTGATTCGCGCGGATAGTTCGCGAAGGGAGAACGGTTTAGTGATGTAATCGTCGGCCCCAGCCTCCAGTCCGCGAACGATGTCGATCTCCTGCCCCTTGGCCGTCAGCATCAGAATCGGGATCATAAACCCCGCCTGACGGATGCGACGACAGACCTCCAATCCTTCCATTTTGGGCATCATGATGTCCAGCAGAACAAGGTCGGGGCTTTGCGAGGTCGCGGATTTCAGGGCGGCCTCACCGTCCGAGGCCACAATCACGTCATAGCCTTCGAATTGTAGGTTGTCACGAAGGCCGGTGACCATATCGGCCTCATCATCTGCAATCAAAATGCGCGCCATGTTTTCGTCACCTCCCGAACATCGCAACCGTCAGCCGCCTTCTGCCGCGGACGCGGGCAGAAACACACGAAACGAACTCCCCTTGACCAACCGAGACTCGATGTCCAGTGAACCATTGTGCGCTTCGACGATGCGTTTGACCAGTGCCAGCCCCAGACCGGTACCGCCCTGGCGGCGGACGCGGTCGTCCGGGGCCCGAAAGAAGCCCTCTGTCAGCCGGGCGCGGTCTTCGGCCCGGATTCCTATGCCCCGGTCATGGACCGAGATCAGCACTCCCCGACGGCCCCGGCGAACGTCCGAAGTCACGTCGATGGCCAGGTACTTTTCATCCTGTGAATACTTGATCGCGTTGTTGATCAGATTGACCAGTACCTGAGAAATCGCGTCGGGATCGGCGTCGATTCGGGAGACGCCGGCGTCGATGGTCAGGTGGTGCTCGAAAGCATCTTGATCGAGCTGAGGCCTGTAGGCCTCGTATGTATTGCGGACCACCTGAATCACATCAGTGGGCTGAAGGCGATACTCCTTGCGCCCGGCCTCAATCCTGGAGAAATCGAGAATGTCGTTTATCAGATTGGTCAGGCGCGTGCTTTCGCGGGCGATGACCGCATAGTATTCCTGCCGCTTTTCTTCGTTGGGCACGCGTCCTGACTGGAGCGTCTCCGCATACAATCGAATCAACGCCAAGGGAGTTTTGAGCTCGTGCGAAACGTCGGCGACGAAATTGGATTTGAGTCGGGCCAGGGCCGTTTCGCGCTTGATGACGCGCATCAAAAACCAGATTGCGAAAATCAGAGCGGCCAGCGTAAGGCCCAGCCCCAGAAACACGGCGGTCTGCGTGGAAACGGAGTAGCCGTGGAGATCGGATCGTAATGCCGTCTCGGCAGGCATATCTGCTCGATTGTCGGAAGGCGGAACTGAACCCGGCTTATTTATCGTCTTTTTTCTTGCCGATCGAATCGCTGTCGATTACTTGAGCGTCGTTCGGCGGTTGATAAGAGAAAAGTTTGTCCTCAACAGGTTCGTCAACCTTAAGCTCGGTCACGCGAGTTTCCGTAACGCTCTGGTCAGTGCCTTCCAAGATACTCTTCAGGATTATTCCATATCGCTGGCTGATCCAGTATGAGGCCAGGAGTCGATCGGCGCCCTCCTTGCCCTTGATCTCCAGAACAACGCAGGGCTGCTCCAGAACTGTTTCGTCGCTGCGAAGCCGGGCCTCGCCCTTCTCCAGCGCGGCGCGGACGTCCGCGAATTCGCTGCGGTGCGAAGTCTTGGCCTTGAAAACCAACCTTTTCGAACCAGTGACGGGCATCTCGCGCCACGTTGTCGTTCCGTCGTCGACCATCATGGTCAAAGCCTCGCTCGGCTCGGCGCCCTGGGAGGCCACGGCCTTGGTGCGAATCTCGCGTCGCAGCTTCCATTTGCCGTCAACCTTCTTCTCCCAGGATTCGATGGTGGACTCACGGCTTCCCGATCCCACGCGGGCCGTCGTCTTCGCCACCGTGTGAAGCGTACCGATTTTCTCCCTTTGCTTTTCAAGCTCGGCCAATTTGTCCGACACATCTCCGGCAAAGCAACTCACCGCCCCGACAATGAGAACAACAGCCGTGCACGAACGCACCCAAAATGGTTTAAGGTTCATCTTCATCATCGCCTTACGAAAGCTCCGCAATTTCGATTCGACCGAACTACACGTACGGTAGGTTATAGACAAATCGCCCCGTTGACCAGCGCTTACATGGAGTCGGCTGGTGACAAACCAGTGAAACCGTCGATGGGACGGTCAACTCGGTTGCCGAGGGCTACCCCCGCCCATACACCTACCTGGAAGCGGACTCCGCCAACCGCTATAGTAATTGGCCCTTTGGGGTGCTTGATTTATCGGCTTTGTTCGCGGCGTAATCGCGATAAGCGGAAGTCCGGTCTTCAATTAGGATGGCTCGATGGCCACTTTGAGTGAGGAAAGAGTGCTCGCCGTGCTCCGCGGGGTCAAGGATCCCGAGCTGCACCGTGACATCGTCTCGCTCAACATGGTCAAGAGCGTGAGAATTGACGGGCCTGTGGTACACCTGCAACTGGAGTTGACCACTCCGGCATGCCCGCTCAAGGAGCAGATTCAGGCGGACGTCGATCTTGCCTTGAAGAGCCTCCCCGGCGTGGAATCCGTGAAGATCGAGTGGAGCGCCCAGGTTCGCTCAAGCCGGCCAATGTCGGGAATCTTGCCCGAAGTCAAGAACATTATTGCGGTCGGCGCCGGGAAGGGCGGAGTGGGCAAGAGCACCGTGGCCGTGTTGCTCGCCTACGGTTTGCAGCGTAGCGGCGCCAAGGTCGGGCTGTTGGACTCCGACGTATACGGCCCCAGCATTCCCACTATGACCGGGGTCGAAGGGCGCCGGCCGGGCATTCGCGACAATCTGATCGTTCCGCTGGTCGCCGGCGGAGTGAAGATCATGAGCATTGGCTTCATGGTGGATCGCGACAAGCCTTTGATTTGGCGCGGACCAATGGCCCACGGGGTCATCAAGCAGTTTCTCGAACAGGTCGATTGGGGCGAACTCGATTACATGATCGTAGACCTTCCGCCTGGAACCGGCGACGTGCCGCTCACCCTCGCCCAGGAGATTCCCATGACCGGGGCGATCGTCGTGTGCACTCCGCAGGACGTTGCTCTGATCGACGCCCGCCGGGCTGTGCGCATGTACGAGCAACTGAACGTCGCGTGCCTGGGTATCGTGGAGAATATGAGCTACTACCTCTGCCCGAAGTGCGGCCACCGCGATGAGCTGTTTGACCACGGCGGAGCGAAATCGGCGGCGAAGGATTTAGGTGTGCCGTTTCTGGGCGAGATCCCCCTCAATGTGGGCATTCGCTTGCAAGGCGATGCGGGTTCGCCGGAGAAACTTTTCACCGACACGCCTGACTACGTTACCGACGCTATCAACAAGGTGGTCATGAACGCCGCGGGACAGATCAGCATCAAGAGCGGTTTACGCGCCATTACCCCAACATTGACTGTGGAATGAATTGGACAGGTCCGGCTGCGTGCGGTAGAATAAATCAGGTACCGTAATCATGCGTATCGCACGGCTCGACGGCCACGGAGAGTCGCAAAATGATCTTGAATCTTACCGGCAAAGTGGACGGACGGCGTATTGAACTTCAGGATGATCCGGGCTTGCCCGCGGGCTCGATCGTGACAGTCCAGATTGACGGCTCCGCGCTTTCCCTGGAAGAGCGTAGGCGGCGGGTCTTTGAAACCAGCGGGGCTTGGAAGGACGACGACGCTCTTTGGGTGGCGTTTGACGAACTCGCGGAGACACGCCGAAGCCTGCCGTCCCGTTATATCAACTTCGATGCTCCATCTTGATACGAACGTCGTCATCGCCCATTTTCGAGGCGATTTGCAAGTCACGGAGCGCCTGGCCCAGGCGCTTCCGGGTGTCGAGTTGAGCGCCCTCGTCGTCGCCGAACTCATTTACGGCGTCCATTCGGCTGCCAATCCAATCCTTGCGCGAAGAAAACTGGACGAGTTGCTCTCCAGTCTGACGGTTGTTCCTTTTGACATTGCGGCCGCCGAGGCCTACGGTCGCATCCGCCTCGCCCTTCGCAGGAAGGGAAGGCCGATCGGTGAAGTGGACATGCTGATCGCTGCTGCGGCGATGTCGCGCGGCGCGATCCTGGTGACGCGGAACGTTCAGCATTTTTCGGAGGTCGAAGGGCTCAAAATCGACGATTGGCTTGGTTGAGGAAGCGGACGCAGCTTTCGTCGGAGCGCCTTGGCGCTGTGCGCGGCTAATAGGCCGAGCCTCCAGTTAACGAAGTTCCGGTTCGTCGATTTGAACCTGATACAGCGGTGCTCCTCGTGGGCGACGCGGGAGCGTTCGTGGTAGAGGGCACCACCAAAAAAGGGTGGCGCTGCATTGTGCAAGGAACTCCGACCCAAATGACGACGAGCCAGAACCAATGCAACATCTGCGGGACGTGCGCAAAGTGCCAGACACTTCCGGCGTCCGATATTGGAAGCGTCGAGTGCCCCAAGTGCGACAAGTACTTCTTCTTTACCATGGAGGTAGGGATGGATGACGACGCCCTCTTCGGAGCGCCGTCCGACAGAGGGAAGGTCTCTGCCCTCCTGTTCGAACGGACAAAGCTCACTCCGAAGGCGCTCCCCCCGGCGTTTGTGCTGGACATCGAGTCCGCCCGGAACGCGTTTGGGAATGAGAATAGGCGGCCGTATGCGTTTCCCGTTCGTGCCAGCGAACTCTTGGCGACTTGGCCGAAGTCCGTTCCCGAACAACTAGACCGCGCCATCCTGTTGATTGCCCGGTTGGCCCCGAACGCTGGGGACGTAGTTAAGCTCAATGTTCAGACTCCAGTTCTTGACCCATGGTGTTGTCTCGCAGTGGACGACCAACAAGCCGAATACATTCAGAAACACCTGCGTGACCTTGGCTTGCTCGACGTGGTGGTTCTGGCTAAAGGTGCTGGGCACGTCGAATTGACCCCACGTGGGTGGGAGCGCGTCGCCGAACTGGCGCGAAGCGCAGATGAGAACGACGTCTTTGTTGCAATGTGGTTTGGCGAGGCGAGGAAACATGACAAAGAGCCAGAGGATCGAACGAAGGAAATGAGGCGGCTGTATGACGAGGCGATCTATCCCGCGATTACCGGCGCGGGTTACCGTGGACACCGCGCCGATTCCGGTGACTATAACGGCGAAATCATGGACAAAGTGCGGTACGACATCCGTCGAGCGCCATTCGTTGTGGCCGATTTCACGAACCACAACCACGGGGTCTACTTTGAGGCGGGCTTAGCTTCCGGGAATGGGATCGATGTGATTCATTGCTGTCCGGCAACGGAGTTTGAAAAGGCGCATTTTGACATCAGGCACGTGAACCATATTGTTTACGAATCGCTTGAAGACCTTCGAAAGCAGTTGAAGAGGAGGATATTGCGATCGAGGGGTGAAGGACCGTTTCCGCCACCAGGAGGGGTAACTTGGGATTGACTTGAGCGCCACGATGGCGGCACCCGGAACAATCTTGCGACACCCACCGGGCGTGGCACCATACTCACCGGCTACAACGGGGACGACGAATGAAAACGGCGGAACTGCTGGCTCGACAACTCGACGACACCCGCGATTGGACCCTCAAGCTCATCGCGGATCTCAAGGGCGACGACTGGACCTTTCAGCCCGCGCCGGGAATGGCTCATTCGCTCTGGCTCTGCGGGCATCTTGCATGTTCGGAGAGCCTGTTGGTGTTTGTTCGCTGCCTCGGAAAGCCGGCACTTGTCGAGTCCGCGTTTGCGGACCACTTTGCCATAGGCGGGGCAGTAAAGTCGACAAAAGAGCATAATTACCCATCTATCGAGACCGTGCTCTCGACGATGAGGTTGGTTCAGGCCGAGACCGTTAAGGCCATTCGAGAAATGAGTGATGCACTGCTGGCCGAGCCGGCCTTTGCCGGTGACGGAAAAAGCCCGCATCCGCATTACCGCGACAAGGCGGGAGCCGTCGCCCATTGCAGCCGGCACGAGGCCTTTCACGCCGGACAGATCGCGATGATCCGAAGACTCCTTGGCAAATTGTTTCTTCGTTGATCTCAGGAATCGCCCCAAACATTGACTGCGACATGAGTGCGGAAATTCGCGTGACAGTTTTTTTTCTCGGCCCAGCACGGGACTTCGCCGGAGCCGAATCCGACACGCTCGATTTGAGACCTGGTGCGACGCTGGCGGATTTGACTGCCGTGCTTTCCGATCGCTACCCCCGACTCGCGTCCGCGTTGCCCACGATCCGGCTCGCGGTTAATGAGGAATTCGCTGCCGACGATTATGAGCTACGTCCGGGAGACGAAGTTGCCCTGATCCCGCCGGTATCAGGCGGTGGAGGAGATCCAATCTGGGTCGAGCTGTTCGACGGGCTGCTTCCGGCCGATCGGGTACGCGCTTTCGTTACCGGCGACCGCCTGCTCGGCGGAATAGTGACCTTCGAGGGTGTGACGCGAAGCGAAGATGATGTTAGTCACGGGCGGCTGATTCGCCTCGACTACGAAGCCTACGCACCCATGGCCGTGCGACAAATGCGAACGCTCGCGGAGACCGCTTGCAGTCGGTGGTCGGCGGGGCGCATCGCGCTTGTACACCGGCTCGGTCAAGTGCCGCCGGGCGAAGCATCGGTAATGATTGCCGTGGGCTGTCCGCATCGGGTGGAGGCATTCGACGCCTGCCGCTGGTTGATCGACGCGCTGAAAAAAGACGTGCCCATCTGGAAGAAGGACGTATTCGAAGACGGCTTCGTTCGCTGGGTCGAGCCAGGGGATTGACGATTGTCGATATGGCAAAGAAACGCTTAGCTGTGACCGGCCCGGCCATTACCGAGACGGTCATCGAAAAGAAGAAGCGTGCCCGCAAGATCGTCGCGGGCCTGCGAAAGCTTTACCCTGACGCCGATTGCGCGCTGCAACACGTCGATGCCTTTCAACTTCTGATTGCCACGATCCTGTCGGCCCAGTCCACCGATCAAACGGTCAACAAGGTCACGCCAATTTTGTTCGATCGCTTCCCGACCCCGCAGGCTTTCGCCGGGGCATCACTCGCCGAAATTGAGAAGGTCATCCATTCGACCGGCTTCTTCCGGCAGAAAGCCAAGAGCATTCATGGCACATGTCGAAAGATCGTGCAGGAATTCGGCGGCGGCGTCCCCGACACGATGGAAGGTCTTCTTTCGCTGCCCGGCGTCGCCCGCAAGACGGCCAACGTGGTCCTTGGGACCGCCTTTGGGAAGAATGAAGGCGTCGTCGTGGACACTCACGTTGGCCGGCTCGCCTCGCGGCTCGGCCTTACCTGGACGAGCAAAGATGCCAAGGACGCCGTCAAGATCGAACGCGACCTGATGGAAATTATCCCGCGTGGTGAATGGACATTCGTCGCTCATGCCCTCATCTGGCATGGCCGGCGCGTCTGTTCCGCCCGCAAACCAAACTGCCTGAATTGCCTTCTCTCCAAGCATTGCCCCTCGGCAGGCACATTTGATCCTTGAACTTATCTGCGTTCTCAGTATTGGTATCGCGGCGCTACGCACACGCATCAAGCTTGTAGCCTACCATTGCTCCGACCGATATTACTTTATGTTGGGATAGTCAACCCGAAGGAGCATGGAAGATGTCACCTCGAAAGAGTGCGGCCTGTCTGGTTTCAATCGCGTCGTTCTTGCTGTCGGCGGCGTCGCCCGCAATTGGTCAGTCAACCTCGATTCGCCACTCTGAAGGCGACCGACCGGAGACGGGGCAGATTCCCAAACTCCTCTTCCCCCCTGGGGGAGATGGCAGTGCGACGGGGTTTGGGGACAGGCCCATATCGGGATGGCCGCTTTTGGAAGCGACCGCAGTGTCGGCAGATGGCTTGACTATAGACGGCGTCGGCACCGGCGCGCCGGGGTTTGCCGGAGGATCGGCGGCCGAACTAACGGAACCGCCCCCGCGGATCATCTGGTCAGATCCACCCGATGGAGCAATCGACGCCCGGTGCGACGTTTCCGCTCCAGGACAGACATCCCGTGGCATCGACCTATTGCGCCTCCGGTTCGACGTTGCGGTACGAAGCCCTCTCACCCACGGATTACTCGAACCTCAAGATTTCGAGACAACCGACCTTAATGGAACGGCGCCGGCTATTCTGTACGTTGAGCCGCTCCATCAGTCGGCAAACACTTTTGAAATCGGGCTCGATGGGCCGATCCGCGTCGGAACGTGGACGACCATCTTGGCCCACGTCGAGAACGAAGATGGCGCGCCGATTCAGGAGGGGGTGGACGATCGGATTGTCTTTGGCTTCTTGCCCGGGGATGTGAACGCCGATGGCACAAGCAGTCCGAGTGATATTCTCGACCTGATTGACAGCCTTAATGGCGTCGAGCCTCTTCCGATTTGGTCCACTGATATTGATCGCAGCGGGCTGGCCGCTCCGGCGGACATTCTGCGAATCGTCGATCTGCTGAATGGCGTGCAAACGACACGGCCTTGGAACGGCATGCGCCTCCCGCCGCGTCCGTAGGAGCGTCGCCCCGTGGGCGGTGGGTAATTTCAAGACCATGGGCGGCAGCGCGCGGGCCGTCCGAGCCGGGACCCGGTTCGGATTCAATTACCAGATCGCCAAATCATCAAGTCCAACACCGGTCGCTCACGCCTGTCCCGGCGCGCCGGGGCTTCCAGCCCGGATTGGAACGCTGGTTATCGGCGTTGCGAGCGCGAACGGCGCACGAGAAAGTGCCGTGCGGGTAACGGCCGATGAAAGTAGATTGCCGCTCGTTTGACGGCGCGATGGCGCGGATTATGATCGGATCGAACGCGGTTATAGGAACGCGAGGGAAAGCGGCTCGACGGAAAGGATCGACTCATGGCCAGTTCAACCAGGTGGGTTTATTTCTTCGGTAACGGCAAGGCGGACGGGCGCGGCGATCAGAAGGACTTGCTCGGCGGAAAGGGCGCGGGACTCGCCGAGATGACCCGTATCGGGCTGCCCGTGCCCGGCGGTTTCACCATTACAACGCAGGCATGCGCGGCCTACAACGATCGCGGGCGGAAGTGGCCCGCGGGGTTGGAAAAACAAGTGCGCGAGATGCTCGCCAGGCTTGAACGCGCTTGCGGCAAGAAGCTGGGATCGGCCAAGGATCCGCTGCTGGTTTCGGTCCGATCGGGGGCGGCGCGCTCGATGCCGGGCATGATGGAGACAATCCTTAACCTCGGTCTCAACGACGCCTCCGTCGAAGGATTGGCCAACGTCGCCGGCAATCGGCGCTTTGCATTCGACGCCTACCGACGACTGATAATGATGTACGGTTCGACGGCCAAGGGGATCGAGCGCGAACGGTTCGATCACGCCTTCGATGAAGTCAAGCGCGAGCGCACGCGGGCGCGGTTGGGGATGCCGTACGACGCGAAGGTCGCGGACACGCAGGTGGATGAGGCCGAACTTGTGGAGCTGGTCAGCCGGTTCAAGGACATCTACCGCGAGCATTGCGGGGCCGAATTTCCGCAGGATCCGTTCGAGCAGCTTCGCGGGTCGATCGACGCGGTGTTCGACAGTTGGATGGCGGAGAAGGCGACGACTTATCGCCGCGTCGAAAAGATAACGGGGCTTACCGGCACCGCGGTTAACGTCTGCCAGATGGTCTTCGGCAACATGGGCGATGACTGCGGCACGGGCGTATGCTTTACACGCGACCCGAGCACAGGCGAATGTGTTTACTACGGCGACTTCCTGATTAACGCCCAGGGGGAGGACGTGGTCGCCGGCGTGCGCACGCCGCTTAAGCTGGCGGAACTCGAAACCATTATGCCCAAGGTGTACGAACAGCTTGAAGCCATGCGCGTCATCCTCGAACTTCACTACAAAGACATGCAGGACCTCGAATTTACGATCGAGCGCGGCAAGCTCTACATGCTGCAGTGCCGCACCGGCAAGCGCTCGCCGCAGGCGGCGTTCAGGATCGCCGTGGAGCAAGCGACCAAACCGCTCTTGAGTTCCGCGGCGACGCGGAGCCTGGTGAAGAATCACTTCCTGCCAGCCAAGTACGCTAAGCCAGCTACCGCGCCGATCATTTCCAAAGATGAGGCGATTTCGCGGATTTCCGCATGGGATGTGGAGCGTTTGTTCTATCCGATTCTCGATCCTGATTTGCCGGCGTCGGCGTTGGCGGCGCGCAAGATTGGTGAGGGGATTGGGGCTGTACCTGGGGCGGCTTACGGCGAGATCGTGTTTTCAGCGGAAGACGCCGAGGCGCGCGCGGCCCAGGGGGCGAAGGTGATCCTGGTTCGCAAGGAGACTTCGCCGGAGGACGTGGGCGGAATGCACGCGGCGGCGGGGATCCTGACGGCCACGGGGGGGAAGACCTCGCACGCCGCGGTAGTGGCGCGGGGCTGGGGCAAGTGCTGCATTGTCGGCTGCGATGCGTTGGAAGTTGATTACGGTCATGGTCGTCTGCGAATCAACGGCTGTACATTGAAGCGCGGCGATTCGATCACGCTTGACGGGACGACGGGGCGGATTTTTGAGGGTGCGATAAAGCTGGTCCCGCCGCAGGCGCCGCCGGAGTATCACACGCTGATGGGCTGGTGCGACGAGCGTCGGCGGTTGAAGGTACGGGCCAATGCCGATACGCCCGCGGACGCGGAAAAAGCGGTGGAGTTGGGCGCGCAGGGAATCGGGCTTTGCCGGACCGAACACATGTTTTTCGACGCCTCGCAGCCGCAGAGGATTCGGGCCGTGCGGCAGATGATTCTTGCCGACGACGAGTCCGCGCGGCGAAGCGCCCTGGAAAAGCTGCTTCCGTTTCAGGTGGAGGATTTCGCGGGGATTTTCCGGGCGATGGCCGGCAAACCGGTGACGATCCGGCTGATCGACCCGCCGCTGCACGAGTTTCTGCCGCAGCATGACAACCCGGCGGGTCAGCGTGACATTGCCGAGGAGCACAACGCACCGATACGCGAGGAGCTTTCCCGCGTGGAGTTCTGGGATTCGGACAAGCGGCGGGCGCTGGAGTCGAAGCTCGTCCGCGTCGAGGACATCGCCCGCCGCGTTGATCAGCTTCGCGAGGCCAATCCGATGCTTGGGCATCGCGGGTGCCGTTTGTGTGTCACTTTCCCCGAGATTTTGGACATGCAGGTTCGGGCGATCATCGAGGCCGCGATCCGCGTGAAGCAGGAAGGCGTCGAGGTGCTGCCGGAGATCATGATCCCGCTGAGCATCGACGGGAAGGAACTGGCCATGCTTATCGCCCGCACCCGGGCCGTCGCCGACGCGATCATCAAGGAGCGAAAGACGAAGCTGTCGTATATGGTCGGGACGATGGTGGAGACGCCGCGGGCGGCGCTCTTGGCGGACCGGATGGCAGAAACGGCGGAGTTCTTCAGCTTTGGGACCAACGACCTGACGCAACTTACGATGGGGCTGTCGCGCGACGACGCCGGGCGCTTCCTGCCCGATTATCTTGCGGACAAACCAAAGCTCGCGGCGTCACCAATCGCGGTTTCGCAAGACGTAGGGCGGGCTGTGCCCGCCGATCCGAGCCGGGAACGTGAGCGACCGGAGGATCAAAGCCGCGAGCGGAAGCGAGCGGACTGCGCCGATGTGAGAAGTGAGAAGTTGGAAGAGAGAAATCCTCCCGCCGCAATCGGCAGTTGGCAATTACCCTTCTCCGGCGCGATCCTGCCGCATGACCCATTCCAGTCCCTCGATGCCGATGGCGTGGGGGCGCTGATGCGAATGTCGTGCGAGAAGGGTCGTGGCACCCGGCCGAAGATCAAGCTGGGCATCTGCGGCGAGCACGGCGGCGATCCCAAGTCGATCGAGTTCTGCGAAAAGGTCGGATTGGACTACGTTTCGTGCAGCCCGTTCCGCGTACCAATCGCGCGACTCGCGGCGGCGCAGGCGGCGATCGCAATTGTCTCACTCGGCGGACGGGGCCGCGGCATTTCAAAACGTACTCCTCCGGCGAGGCCGAAGGCCTTGAAAGGCATCGTGTCGCAAGCGAAGAAGCGGGGTGGAGAGACGAAGCAAGTCGGCCGTGTATCGAAGAGCAAGTCAAGAACCGGAGCGCGCCCGACTTTGCAGAGATCGTCCAAAGCAAGCGTTTCGAAGCGCGGGTCGAGTCGGGCGCTGGTCATGGTGTAGAAGGTCTGAAAGCGCAGCGCCGGGTGTTGCCCAAATGAGCGAATGAGGTCAATCATCTTCAGGCAAGTTCACAGGCCTTTCGCCGTCGGAAGAGGCATTCAGGCCAGCCGATTTACGGTTGGTTCGCAATACAGAGTAGTTCTTTCTTTGCAGCCCGTTTCAACGGACTTCTCGGTATCCTGCGACAGCAAGGGACTCGTGCTTTGATGGCTGCGGGTTTGATTCCCGTGAATTTGACTAAGCCGAGAATCAGGGCATCGCGCCACGAAGTTGGTCGGCTTATCGGCTACGCAATGGCCACTTACGGTCTTTTTGTCTCGATGAGTTCGCTTTTGCAACTCCGGCAATTGGTGCAGATTGTTCATAACATTCTTTTTGCCTCCTCACCAGCGTCGTTTGCCTTGTGGATTCCAACGGACCTCCCACGCGCAGGGTTGGGACTGTTATCAATCATCGCGGGGATCGCAACGATCCAGCGCCCCCACCGAGTCCTGTTGGCCTCCTGGCTTTTTACCGGCGGCGCGATGATTTGGTCGCTTGCCTATGTGTGCGGTTTAATTGAATTCATGGGGAATCAATCGCAATGTTTTAGGATTGACCAGTACGGCCAATGTCTTCTGGTATTCGCCATGCCAGTTGCTTGCATCGTGGCGATCTTGGTTCTCCGTAAAATGAGGTCTTTCGAAGCTGCGGAACAGGGTCTTGGGCCTGCGTGCAGTCAATGCGGTTATTCTCTCATCGGGCTGAGTGAACCACGGTGTCCTGAGTGTGGGCGGGCGTATACGCTGGATGAGTTCTACAGATTGCCGCCGGTTTAGGCGCGGTTTGCGGGCAGTGTGATGGTAAAAGTCGTGCCAGTTTCGTCACTGGCGACGGAAATTGCTCCGTTGTTTTCTACAATCAGATCGCGGACGAGGGTCAGACCCAGGCCGCCGCAGCGGCTCTTACCCTCGCGGCACATGGGTTTGCTCGTTTGGAATGGCTCGAAAATGTGCGGAAGCAGTTCCGACGGGATAGGCGGACCGGTGTTGCGGATGTCGATGACGACGATATCGGGAAGATTTGGTGATTTGGCGATTTGGTGATTTGGTGATTGACCGATACCGATTGCCGATGGCCAATCGCCGAATGAGGCTCCCGAACTTCTGACTTCTAACTTCTCACTTCTCCGTTCGGTGTCATCCGCTCGCTTCCGCTCGCGGCTCTGATCCTCCGGTCGCTCACGCTCCCGGCCCAGATAGGCGGAGACGGAGAGGCGGCCGGAGTGGTTGGGTGCCATGGCCTCGCGGGCGTTGAGGAAGAGATTGAACAGGACCTGCCGAAGCTGCAACGGATCGGCGAATACCGTGAGCGATTCGTCGATGGCCAATTCAAAGGAAATGCCGTCCTTGGAAAGGTCGCGGCACAAGCTGGCCAGGGCGTCTTCAACCGCTTGACGCACCGCGACGCTTTCGCGTTTTTGCGGTTTCGCCGCCCCCAGCTCGAGGACCCGCTCGGACATGGCGATCAGCATCCGTGTGTTCCGCGCGGTCACGGTAAGCGCTTTCTTGGCAAGCTGTGCATCATCGCACTGCAAGGCATAATCTGCGTAGCTGAGGATCGGCGTAAGCAGGTTATTCACTTCATGGGCGATCATCGCAGCCGCGGTGCCCAGGTTGGAAAGCTGCTGGGCCTGCCGAACCTGGGCCTTGAGCACGTCGAACTGCGCCGAGAGCTGAATGAACCGGTCCTCGATCGTAGGATTGGCCTTGACACGGGATTCGACGGGGCGGGTGCGAAGCGGAGGTTGTCGGACCATTGGGCATTGCGTCTTTTGCGTGTATCTTGTTGTGGCTGCCAATTGACAGTATCGGCTTCCGCCAGCGTTACGCTTGAAAGGCGAACACGAGAATGGACGTGTCAGCCCAGATTGACATGATCGTCGAGCTATTGGAGCGGCTGGAAGTCGAGGTGCGTCGCGAGAGGATGGGGGGAAGCGGCGGCGGACTTTGTCGGATGCGCGGTCGTCAGGTGATGTTTATCGACGAGGACGCCGATGCCGCGACGCGGCTGGAGCGTTGCGTAGAGGGACTGGCCGCACTTACGCAATCGGAGTCGGTGTACCTTCCGCCGGAATTGCGCGAGCGCGTGGAACGGGCGAGGTCACGATCGTAAACGGGGTGAACAGATTGTCCCCAAAGAACGGATCAACGCGAGTCATCGCCTAATCTCGTCGCCGCATTCGCAATAGTAAGAGGAAAATCGGAACGCCGACGATCGCGGTTACCACACCGATCGGCAGGGTGGCGCTGCCGAGTTGTCGCCCGGCGGCCGCGCCGGCGAAACGCATGGCCATTTGCGACGCCCAGTCGCACAGAATCAGGAACGCCCCGCCCGCGAGAGCCGACGCCGGAATCAGAATCCGGCAGTCCGATCCGACCAGCAGCGAGACTATATGCGGCACCACCAGACCCACAAAGCCGATCGGGCCGCACTGCGCCACGACGCCTGCCGTCGCCACCGTACTCACCAGAACGCAGATGCCCTGGAGCATGGCCACATTGACGCCGCGGGCCGCCGCCAGCTCGTCGCCGAGGCGGTATTGATTGAGCGCCCGGCCGCTCGCGACCAGCACGATCCACGCCGGGACGATCAGCGGCAGCAACAACGCACCTTCTATCGTCCGCACGGGATCGAGGGAGCCCATCATCCAGCGAACGATGAAAAACGTCTCACGCTCATTCGACACGGCCGTGACGAACATCATCATCGCCGAACAGAATAACCCCAGCGTCACGCCGGCGAGGAGGAGTTCATTCGAGGTCAAGCGTCGCGAGCCGCGGGCGATGACGAAAACAGCGGAGACGACAAGCACGGCGCCCGCGAACGCCGACGCGGCGATGGTTGAGACGCCCAGCAGCGTCGCCGCCCATCCGAGCCGCAGCGCGATCAGCGCACCGAGCGATCCGCCGCTGGCGATGCCCAGCGTGTAGGGCGTGGCCAGCGGATTGCGGAAGAGGACTTGGAACGCTGCTCCGCAGATGGCAAGCGTCACGCCCACTTGCATGGCAAGCAGCGAGCGTGCGAACCTTTGGCCAAAGCCGATCGTGCGGGCCAGCTCCGCGAATCCGTCGCGCTCTCCCTCGGAAATCCGCCCGTCACCGTCGCGATCGACAAGCGGGCGACCGGTCAGTTCCTCGGCGGGGATCGCAAGGCCCAGCCGCGCCCGCCATGCGTCCCACCAGCCGAAGGACGCGGATTCCGTGCCGACTCCTGGGCTAAGCAGGAGAAGCAACAGCAAGAGGCCTGCGGCAGCGGCCAGTCGCACCACGAAGCGGCGCGGCGTCAGGGGAATGGCGCGGCGCGGGGTCATGGCCTATCGGCTCCAGAATAATGCTGCGGCACAAGCCAGCGGCGGTCCGGTTCGCCGGGAAGGTCGAGTGCGGTCAGGGCGACGCCGTAAACGGATTCGAGGACTGCGGGAGTCAGGATTTCCGGCGGCGGGCCGGAGGCGACCGCTTTTCCGTCGTTGAGCAAGAGCGCGTGGGTGCAGAAGCGGGCGGCCAGGTTTACATCGTGAGTGACGACGACGACGGTCGGACCGCCGTCCGCACTCTGTTCACGGAGAATGTCGAAGACCGCAAGCTGATGCTTCAAATCCAGGGACGCCGTCGGCTCGTCGAGGAGAAGCAGCTCAGGCTCCTGGGCCAGGGCGGCGGCGAGGTGTACGCGTTGGGCTTCGCCCCCGGAAAGAGTCGCAATCGGGCGGTCTGCGAAGATTGACGTTCGCGTCCGCGACATGGCCCGTTCCGCGATTCGGCGATCCTCCCCGGATTCGAACAGGCCTAGTGAGCGATGCGGGTATCGGCCCATGAGGACGAAATCATCCACGCGAAAATCTAGATCGGCTGGCATTTGTTGAGGGAGGAAGGCGATGTGCTGGGCTCGTTGGCGGGCGGGCATTCGACTCAATGACTTTCCATCGAACTCGATTTCGCCGCTGCGCGGCCGCAGCAGCCCGGCGATCAGGCGGAGAAGCGTGCTTTTGCCGGCCCCGTTGGGGCCCACGATCGCCCAGCACTCGCCGCGACCGATGCGAAGCGAGACCGGGCCGAGGAAGTCCGGTCGCCCCGCAAACCCGAAGCGCACGAGGCGAAGCACCATCATGGATGGTCGATCGGGCATCAGCGGTCGCTTTCGGGGTGGAGCAGACGCGAGATTTTCTCTACGAATTCGGCGTAGCGCGGCGACGGAATCAGCCCGTTGTCGTCCGTCAGGAAATACACACGGTTGTCAAGAACTGCGGGGGTGGAACCTAGCCGCCGCCACTGTTCGCGCATTTGCGATTCAAGCTCTGCGGTCAGTTTGACCTCCGGCATCAACTCTATGATGACCTGCGGCTGCCTGGCGACGATTGCCTCGGTGCTGACCTCGGGGTAGAGCATGTCGATGTCGCCGAAAACGTTGACTCCGCCGGCGATTTCAATCATTTCGTCCAGAAAAGTCCCGCGTCCGGTGGTCAGGAGGTTGGCGAGTCGGTCCGGCTGACGTGAGACGGTGAGCAGCACGCGGAGCTTCGCTTTGTCGCGCGTCCGGACACGCACGGCATCAAGCCGCCCACGAAAATCCACTATGAGCTTCTCAGCGGCTTGGGGGCGATCAAGCAATCGCCCGATATCCCGCATGCATGTTTCGATTCCCGCCAGCGTGTCGGTCTCGTCGTGATAGATCGGAATCTTCATCTGCTCGCAGGCCCGCTCGATGGACTCGTTGCGTCCCCGCGTGACGAGCAAATCCGGCCGCAGTGCGATAATCTTCTCCAGATCGGGATCGTACAGACCGCCGATCTGCGGACGGTTCTTTAACTCCGGCGGGTAGACGCAGAACTTGCTGACGCCGACGATCGCATCGCACACCCCCAGGGCGCAGACCACCTCGGCCGAGTTCGGTCCCATTGTAATAATCCGCTTCGGCGCCGGCTTCGCATTCGGCTCTGAGGCCCGCGCAATGCACCATCCGACAGAGGCAACTTGAATGGCAAACGCAACGGACCGTTTGTGAGAATAATCCGTCAATTGAAACCACATGCACGTCATGGTACGCGCGCACCGATCAGCCGGAAAGCAGAATGCGTCAGGCCGCCGGCCGGGAACATCTCTGACAAGGCACCTTGTCGAAACCGCCCGCAGCCGTTATCTCTGTCGCGTATCCAACGCTGTCAAATGACTGAAAGGACCTTTGTATGCAATACTGGCTGGCCTTGTTCGTCGCTCTGTCCCTTAACGCCGCCGCCAACCTGATGATGAAGATCGGCGTGCAGCCCGTTCATTCGTCGGGCGGGTTGCTCAGGGACGGCATCTTCGGAGCTGCAAGAACGGTCTTGACCAGCGGTGTGCTCATGATAGGCCTCGCCTGTTTCGCGCTTAACGCGGTGTTCTATATGTTCGCGCTGCAAAGTCTAAAAATCAGCCTCGCCTATCCGGTCATGGTCGGCGGAGGATTTGCGCTAATCGTGGTTGTCGCCCGCATTCACCCGAACCTGGCGGAACGGTTGACCTGGAGTCAGTGGGCGGGCGTGACGCTGGTGTTGGCGGGGATTTTGTTAATCGCATCGAACGTGGGTGCCGGCTCGAGCGTCGAGTCCTGACGGCCATGAAAACGGGCCCATGAGAACACGCGATGAGCGGACTCAACACGGTAATCTGGAGCGAAATCCTAGGCGAGGTGCGCCGTCGCCATCCGGAGCTGATCCGCGCCTGGTTCGCCGATCTTGCCCCCGCTCGGCTCGATCGCGGCGTGCTTGAGGTTCGCACCTGCAACCAAGCCCAGGCACGCTACCTCGAACGACAATGTCGCGCCACCTTCGTCGCCTCGGCCCAAACCATCACCGGGCGGCTAATATCCCTAAAGTTCGTTGTCGATGAATCTCAGCCGCCAGCGGAAGGTATCGGCCTGGCTGCCGACGCGTCGCTCGGCGGACACGACTTAATCCTGAACGGCCACTTCACTTTTGGCAACTTCGCGACCGGCGCGTGCAACCAGTTGGCTCACGCGGCAGCCCTTGCAGTAGCCGACGAGCCAGGCGTGACCTACAACCCTCTGCTAATCCACGGCCCGCATGGACTGGGCAAGACCCATCTGCTCCAGGCGATCTGTCAACGGGCGACCGAGCGGCACGCATCACTTGCTTGCCGCTATGTCACCGCCGGCGCATTCATCGCCAAGTTTACGGCTGCGTTCGAGTCTGGAACGCTTCATGCGTTCCGCAGCCGGTACCGTGACGCTGACCTTTTTGCAATAGACGACTTGCCCGGGTTTGCCGGTCGCCTGCAAAGTCAGGAGGAGTTTTTTCACACCCTCAACGCCCGCCTCGGCGCCAACAAACAGGTGGTGCTCGCCGCCGACCGACCGCCGGGAGAGATCCAGGGCATAGAGGCCCGGCTGACCAGCCGCCTCTCCGCGGGGCTGGTCGCGGCGCTCGATCCGCCGTGTCTCGACACCCGTCTGGCCATTCTCAAGACCAAAGTCCGCCTGCGATGTATCGAAGTTCCCGATGGCGCGCTGCGTCAGATAGCTAATCGTGTTACCTCCAGCGGACTTGACCTGGACAACGCCCTGCTGCGACTAGACGCGGCCGGGCAAGCGAACGGCGGATGTATCACCATGGATATGGTGGCAGATGCACTGACTTCCCATTGACCAGAAAACAGTAACTTGAGGCTGGAAACCGGGGGACTCGAAAAGTGGACGTATCCCTTGCGAGGGAGGCCGACCGGTCGCTCAGGGTAGCCGTTCTGACCGCGCCTTCAGGCCATCGCGCAGCGAATGCGTCTTGAAATACCCCACCGGCGGCGTATGCTTGGGAATCGTTGGTGGAGCGACATCGGCGGCCGCGGTCTGGCGATGGATTCATCCCCAGCGCGAAAAGTACGGGAGGCACAATACGGTGAGAACACATCGGCGCAGGCGAAGGTCGAGGGGCGTCCTGCCCGGTCTGTCTGTGCTTGCCGTCGTCTGCGGGATTTCGTGGTGGCTCTACTCGCGGGAAGGTCGGCAGGTCGAAGCCGAACCAATCGCGCTCGTCGGTCGGCCGCCGATCCTGACGACGGATCGTTCCGAAAGGCCCGCTCCACTGGGTCTCCGCCAAGATGTGCCGAAGAAGAGTGGCGCGACTCCTGTGCGGACGCTCGTCGCGCAACCGATAACGCCGCCGTCCGGCGACCAGCCGTCACCGAGCACGCCGCCGCCGAACCCTCCGCCAGCGACAGCTTCATCGACGACGCCGTCACCGCCGCCAACAGCTCCCGCCGCGGAGCCTAAACGGGCCGAGACGCTGATCGAAGCTGCGAAGGGGGCGCTGTCGCGTGACGAACTTCTGGCGGCGCGGACCAGCTTCAACGAGGCCTTCGTAATGGAGCTCGAAGAGGCGACGGCGACGCTTGTCCGGGCGGAGTTGACGCGACTTGGGGATGAAACTGTTTTTTCGGGGCGGGTACTTCCCGGCGATCCGCTGGTGGATCGGTATGTGGTCAAGGCCGGCGACAGCCTGGCCAAGATCGCCTCGCAAAACGCGGTGACCGCCGACCTGTTGGCCGCGATCAACGGGATTGCCGACAAGCATCTCATCCGGGAAGGTCAGACAATCAAGGTGGTTAAGGGGCCGTTTCGCGCGGTCATACACAAGAAGAGCTACGTGCTCGACGTTTACGTCGGCGATACGTTCGTAAAGAGTTTTCGGGTCGGACTCGGCGCCGAAGGGAGCACGCCCACTGGCGAGTGGCGGATCAAAAACAAGCTGGAAAACCCGACGTACTATCCACCGCGCGGCGGAGTCATCGTCGCGGCCGACGATCCGCAGAATCCGCTCGGCGAGCGCTGGATCGGGCTGGAGGGGGTTTCGGGGGAGGCCGTGTCACAAGAACGCTACGGCATCCACGGCACCAGCGACCCGGATAGCATCGGCAAGAGCGTTTCGCTGGGGTGCGTTCGCCTGCACAACGCGGATGTCGAAAAGCTATACACGTACCTAATCGAGGGCCGGTCCACCGTGACGGTGATGAACTAGACAGAACCGCGCAAGCGAGCCGCGGGCTTTAGCCCGCGCGGACGTTCCCAGGCTCGGTGATTTTTTGAATCCATAAGTTCGCGCGGGCTACCGGCTCGGATGAGTCTCGCGGGGATATTAACATGGCGTTTATCAAGACATTCGACGAACACGAGGCGACGGGAGCGCTCGCCAAGATCTACGAGGCCGCACGCGAACGGGCCGGACGGGTCTTCAACATCCTCAAGATTCAGAGTCAAAATCCGCCCGCTTTGCAAGGCATGTTAGACCTTTACACGGCGGCCATGAAGGGTGAGTCGCCGTTGTCGCGGGCGCAGCGCGAGATGCTGGCCGTCGTGGTCTCGCGTGCCAATCATTGTCACTACTGAACGGTAGCCCACGCCTGGGACCTCCGGTCGGAGGCCAAGGACGCGAAGCTTGCGGAGGCCGTCTCGACGGACTACACCAAGGCTGATCTCTCGCCGCCCGATCGGGCGCTGTGCGACTTCGCGACGAAGCTCACGCGCACGCCGAACAAGATGTGCCGCAGTGACATCGACGCACTGCGTGCCTGCAGGCTGTCCGACCGCGCAGTTAACGACGCCGTGCAGGTAATCGCCTTCTTCAACTACATCAACCGCGTGGCCGACGGACTGGGGGTTGACCTCGAACCGGAAATGCCGAAAGCGGAATACAGAACGCCGAGTGCATGAAAGGCGAAAGACCGCGGGCGGCTTTGAGCGCCCCGGACAATTCAGGTTTGCCCAGCGCACGCCGGGGAGCGGGCCGATCGTCCGATATTCCGCGGCATCCTCAAGTCGCTCCCTCTCGTCCAGCCTCGGCGGCCTGATACCGATAAATAGGGAGGCTAATGCGGCAGCGCTTGGCGACGGGCCGCCATGCGCGGACGCCGCCCCTAACTCTTCGGAGCAACGCGTGACGCTGACCCTTGACGTGCTACCCGAACACCACTGCGGCGCGACGACTCCGGCCGGCACCGCGTGCGAGGGCCGACGAATCGCACCGTTCAAGATCATTCTGGCGGACCCACCCGCGCGGACCGACGACTACGACAAGGCGTATCCGAACCTCGGCATCCTTCAACTGATCTCCTACACGCGCGAGAACACGCCGCTCTCCGACGACGATATTATTTTCCTCGATCAGTTTCATACGGTCGAAGACCATCTGCGGGCGATTGAGGAGCACCGCCCGCGCATCTACGGATTAAGCTTTGCCTTTCTCACCCAGCGCGTGGCCTACGACACCATCAATACGATCAAGCGGCGCTTCCCGGACGTGATCGTGATCGCGGGCGGGCCGCACCCGACCTCGGTGCCCGAAGTGGTGATGAAGGAGACCCTCGCTGACATAGTCTGCATTGGCGAGGGCGAAATGACCTTGGCGGATATCGTCAATGTGGTCGCCAAGGGAAGCGGCGACTTCACGAAGATCCCCGGGCTCTTGCTTCGCGCCCCTGACGGGCTCTTGCCCACCGGCAAGCCGCGAGCATACGAGAATCTCGACGAGCTGCCCTTCATGGCCTGGGACCGCATCGACTTTTCCAAGTTCGTCGGCCAGCACTATTGCAAGTCGCACCGGCAGTCGTGCATCGTCATCAGCCGCGGGTGTCCGTTCAAATGCACATTCTGCTCGCTGCCAGTGTGGCGGGCGGCCAAGCCATTCGTGCGCATGCGCTCTCCGGAGAACATCGCGCGGGAGGTGGACTGGCTGTACCGGCTCGGCGTGCGCGAGATCAAGATCGTCTCGGACGAGATAAACGTTACCCTGCCGTGGGCCAAGGACGTCTGCCGGGCGATCGGCGACCTGGGCCATGCGGACCTGTACTTTCAGTCCAATCTCCGCGCGGACAAGATTGACGACGAGCTGGCCTGCCTCTTCAAGCGCATGAACATGTGGCTGGAGATCGG
>Ga0209777_10002488_pt1 | contig 24114 bp, 24 predicted proteins | sample FrelakmetHBP12HB_FD_187147 | JGI IMG/M metagenome (GOLD analysis project Ga0209777, IMG submission 187147) | Freshwater lake sediment microbial communities from the University of Notre Dame, USA, for methane emissions studies -HBP12 HB (SPAdes)... | ecosystem: Environmental > Aquatic >... | reverse complement strand
ATCACCGGTGTCCTGTCCGCAGAGAGCTTCACTCTAATCGGTGATGATCAAGCTGACCTGCAGGTGGCGGCTCTAGGCAGTGGCGGTAGTGGCATGCCCCTCTCCGGAGGATACAAGGAATTCTACCTGGGCGTAAAAGTAGCAAAAAGCCCGGACCAGGGCTTTAATCTGAACGCCCGGTATTTGCAGCCCCAGGCAAGTGTGGGCAGCAAGGCGGGGGAAATCGCCGCGAAAAACAATCTCAGCTCTTCAACTATTGGCTCCGAGATGGAAATATCCGGACTTGTGGCCCGGGAAAATCTGCAGAATGTGCTGATGGCTCTTCTCGGGCCGTAGCGCAACCTTTTTACATATGGAGCTAATGGCTGATCTATTGCGATGAATGATGATGGGCAAGCTGCCCGGAAGGAGATTAAGTTATGGCAAGACCAATATTCGTAAGATTTGATGTTCCAGCAGAGCTGGCCACCATGTCTCTTGAAGCCCTCGAAATGGCTCGTGATACAGGCAGAATAAAGAAGGGAACCAACGAGGCCACCAAGGCCATCGAGCGCGGTGTGGCTCGCCTGGTTATTGTCGGCGAAGATGTTACCCCTCCTGAGATTGTGGCACATATTCCAGCTCTTTGCGAAGAGAAGAAGACACCTTATATCTATGTCAAGAAGCAGAGCGAGCTTGGAGCTGCTGCCGGCCTTAGCGTAAAGAGCGCCGCTGCGGCAATCGTGGAGCCTGGAAAGGCAAAAGAGTTGCTTGATGAAATCGTCCAGAAAGTCGCAGCTTTGAAGTAGGTGATATCCGATGGAGGATGAGAACGGAGTAGCGGCAGAAGTTATCGAGGTCATCGGCGTTACCGGCATGCATGGCGAGGCGACGCAGATCAAGTGCCGTATCCTGGAGGGCAACAACAAGGGCCGCATTATCACCAGGAATTGCATGGGACCCATCCGCATGGGCGATGTCATGATGCTGCTCGAGACTGCCAGAGAAGCCAAGAAGCTTACCAGCAGGTGAAGGAAGATGGAAGCGAGAAAGTGTTCCTTTTGCAGTAAGACCATCGAGCCGGGCACGGGCAAGCTTTATGCCAAAAAAGACGGCACGGTATTTTACTTTTGCTCAGCCAAGTGCGAGAATAACGTAGCCCTTGGCCGTGTAACGAGAAAAACCAAGTGGGCCAGAAAGGGGGCTTAAGCCCTGGCGGAGTTAGAGCGAACCTTTGTCATGGTAAAGCCCGATGGTGTGCAGCGCGCTCTCATTGGCAAGATACTGCAGCGCATCGAGGAGAAAGGCTTCAAGATAGTGGCTATGAAGCTCGCTCTAATGCCGGTGGAGAAGGCCAAAGAGCACTACGTGGAGCACGTAGGCAAGAAGTTTTACCAGGATCTGGTAGATTTCATCACCTCCGGTCCCTGTGTCTCTATGGTAATTGAGGGGCGGGGCGCGATTGCTGCCATGAGAAAGATGAACGGCGCTACCAATCCGGTAGATGCCGTCTCTGGAACTATTCGAGGGGATCTGGCCATTGAGACCGGACGAAATGTGGTGCACGGCTCGGATTCGACCGCATCCGCGGCTCGCGAGATAGCGCTGCATTTTTGCTCTGGCGAACTGGTGGCCTACAAGCGAATAGATGAAGAATGGCTCTACGAATGAGATCAGGCAGGAAGCATTTCTGCCTCCTCTCATCGGAGCTTTTAAATTCATAAGAATGAAACGTAATTTTTAGACTTACTTCTTTCAGGGCGCGACCCGTATGCAACCGAAGTCCAAAAAAGCCGGTAAAGCGAAGGACGATGAGTCCAACCTCAGAACACCCATAGTAGTGGTGATGGGGCATGTGGACCACGGCAAGACCTCTCTTTTAGATAAGATCAGGGGAACGGCTGTTGCCAAGGGCGAAGCCGGGCTGATCACCCAGCACATTGGAGCCACAGAGGTTCCGCTAAGCGTGATCCAGGAGTTTTGTGGATCGCAATTCGGCAAAGAGATGCAGATTCCCGGGCTGCTGTTCATCGACACGCCGGGGCATCATGCTTTCACCTCTATGCGGAGTAGAGGCGGCTCTCTGGCTGATTTAGCCGTGCTGATTGTGGACGTAAACGAGGGCTTCCAGCCCCAGACCATCGAGTCGCTGGCCATTCTCAAGCGCTTTAAGACTCCCTTTGTCGTCGCCGCCAACAAGATGGATCGCATCGGCGGCTGGCATCCTGTAGCCAACGCTCCCTTTGCCAAGAGCATCAAGGTGCAAAATGAGAGAGTAACCGGGGTGCTGGACACAAAGATCTACGAGCTGGTGGGCGAGCTCTATAAGCGCGGATTTGACGGGGAGCGGTATGATCGAATCACCGACTTCACCAAAACAATTGGAATTGTGCCCATCAGTGCTATCACCGGTGAAGGGGTACCTGATATTCTCATGATTTTGGTAGGGCTGGCGCAGAGATTTTTGAAGGATAATCTGAAGCTAACGGCTACCGGCCCTGGTGTGGGCACAATTTTAGAGGTAAAAGAGGAGAAGGGTCTGGGTACGACCTTAGACGTTATCCTCTACAACGGCGAATTCAACTCGGGCGATACGGTAATTGTGGGCACGGCCCATGAGCCTATCGTCACAAAGATAAGAGCTCTGCTCAAACCCAAGCCTCTGACGGAGATTCGTAGCGAAGAGAGATTTCTGCCGGTAAAGCATGTGGCTGCTGCGTCTGGAGTGAAGATCGCAGCACCCAAATTGGAGAACGCTCTGGCAGGATCAACCATTCGAGTGGTTACCTGTGTGGAAGAGGTGGAGGCCCTTTCCATGGAGCTGAAGTCCGAACTCGAAGCGGTGCGTATCGATGCAGAGAGCGAGGGCGTGATCCTAAAAGCAGATGCTATCGGCTCGCTGGAAGCGCTGGTGGGCGAGCTGAAGGCCAAGAACATAGCCATCCATCATGCTGATGTAGGGCCCGTTTCCCGAAGGGATGTGATCCGCGCTTCCGCCATCAAAGACCCCCTGCTCTCCGCGATTTTAGCCTTTAATGTGGAAATCTTGCCTGATGCCATCAGCGAGATTCAGAAGACCAATGTGCCTGCATTTTGCAGCGATATCATCTACACCATTCTGGAGAACTATGAGCAATGGACGGAAGAGCAGAAGATGCGCATCGAGCAAGAGCGGCTTGAGGCAGTCATCCGGCCCGGTGCCTTCCGTATTTTGCCGGACTGCGTCTTCCGCCAGTCCAGGCCGGCCATTGTAGGGGTGCAGATCATAGGCGGTGTGGTCAGAACCCATGTCAATTTGATGAGAGAAGACGGTGCCAATGTGGGTGAGATTAGAGGAATCCAGGCGCGCAATGAAAACGTCGGCTCCGCGACTGTCGGGCAGGAAGTGGCCATATCCATCGACGGGCCCACAGTAGGTCGCCAGATCCATGAGGGCGATATCCTCTATGTCAACATTCCGGAGAAGCATGCTCGCATTGTGGAGCTGGAACTCAAGCCCAAGCTGGCGGAGGACGAGCGCGAGGTGCTGGAGAATTTCCTGGATATCAAGCGCAAGAAGGAACCCTTCTGGGGAAGATAAAGGTGTTTTAAATCGAGCTGGATGAGGTCATAATTCCGTTGCTGGCCGTCGGGCTGGCCGAGATGGGCGACAAGACCCAGCTCTCTATCCTGCTGCTCTCTTCCCGCACCCGAGAATATTTCCGGCTTCTCCTGGGAGTGATGCTGGCCTTTTTGCTGGCGGACGGATTTGCCATCCTGGTGGGCTCCTGGGTGACGAATGTAATTCCCGTACATCTGGAAAGCTCGCCAGCGGATTAGTGTTTATACTCTTTGGCATATTGATATTGAAAGGTGGTCAAGATGAGGAAGCGGAGAGCAACCTCTTCGCAAAGAGGGCTTTTGTATCGGGATTCTTGCTGATCGGCCTGTCCTTCCTGCTCTCTGCCGTAGCATCGTCTGCGTTTGCAGACATGCTTTGAAAAGAAAGTTATTATTTTGAATAGCCCGCAGAGGAGCTGCGGGTATTCAAAATGAGATCAAAGGATGATCTCAATATCCAGTTCTTCTGCCAGCTCTTTGTAGCGGTTCCTGATAGTAACCTCAGTCACGCCCGCCACATCGGCTACCTCGCGCTGCGTCCTTCTGTCCCCACAAAGGATGGAGGCGATGTAGATGGCGGCGGCAGCCACGCCCGTGGGCCCGCGTCCGCTGGTGAGCTCCTTCTCTGCTGCCTGGCGCAGGATCTCAATTCCCTTGGCCTGCACCTCGCCCTTCAGATTCAGACCGGAGCAGAAGCGGGGGATGTAGTCAATGGGACTTGTGGGCATGAGCTTGAGTGCCAGCTCGCGGGAGACAAATCGGTAGGTCCGGCCGATCTCCTTTCTGGAAACCCTGGATACTTCAGCGATCTCGTCCAGGGTGCGGGGCACGTTGCACTGCCGGCAAGCGGCATAGAGCGCTGCTGCGGCCACACCCTCAATGCTCCTCCCGCGAATGAGGTTCTTGTCTACGGCTTTTCTGTAGACCACGGCCGCCGTCTCTCGCACGTTTCTGGAAAGACCCAGGGCAGACGCCATTCTGTCCAATTCTGACAGGGCGAAGGCCAGGTTTCTCTCCGTGGCATTGCTGACCCTGATGCGGCGTTGCCACTTTCTCAGCCGGTACAGTTGCGCCCGGTTTTTGGAGGATATGGTCTTGCCGTAGGAGTCCCTGTTCCTCCAGTCGATCATAGTGGAGAGGCCCTTGTCGTGGATGGTGTAGGTCATGGGCGCTCCCACCCGAGACCTCTTCATGCGCTGGTCGTGGTCGAAGGCTCTCCACTCCGGCCCCTGGTCGATGAAATTCTCGTCGATGACCAGACCGCAATCTGAGCAGACCAGCTCGGCGCGCTCATAGTCGCGCACGAGGGTGTGGCTCTTGCACTCCGGACACTCCACCGTGAACTTCTCGAACTCGTCTACCTTCTCTTTCTCGCGCTTGAGCCGGGTCCTTTCTTTGAGCTTTTCCGGCTCCGCCCTCTCTATCTCTCTCAGCTTCTCAATCTCTTCCACTTGCTATCTCTCCCCGGCGCCTCGTCGATATAGAGCTTATTTCCGACGTGGGCAGCGGCATCTACACCTCTATTTGGTCGAACGATGATGTACGGGTGATTAATGGGGCCGAATATATCGAAAACCTTGCCGACTCTGGTCCTCTTCTGATCTACAACCCAGGAATTAGTTCTGGGGATATTGGTCTCGCTTCCAACAATCTGCTCGCTCTGGAGAATCAATTTATTCTGTACTACATGAAGAGCGGTGCCTAATCTCTTCAAGAGGCCACCTCATCTATATAGATGCAGAACTAATATTTAAGCATTCCGAAAACCATTTATAAATGTCTATTTCAGGGAGGATGGGGGGTGGGTGGCCGCCTAAAGGTTTATCAACCCTAGTCCAGTAACCTACTATGTAATGTTCGAACAGCTTCCAACCGTACCCACATCAGAAGAGCTTTTAAACAAGTCCTTTAGGCGTGCCTCTCGCGCCACAGATGACGAGTCCATGGTGCAAAACGCCGGCAATATCCTCTCTGACAATCTCAGCAACCTGATCAAGAAATTCCCCTCCTTTGAGAATCTGCCGCCCTTCTACAGAGAGATGGCGGACATAATCGCTGGCGTGGATCGCATCCGCATCAGCCTGTCTCGCCTGAGTTGGGCTTCCCGACAGATAAGACTGATCTCAAAAGAGTATGTAGGCACTATTAGAAGGTCCCGCGGTCTGGACACCAGTCCTGCCCGAAAGTCAGCCTTTGGGCGCTACTCTTCAGTCATGAGGTCCATTGAGAAAGATCTGCTATTCTTGAATGAAGCTCGTAACCTGCTGCGCAAGATGCCTACCATAAACCCGGCGGTTCCGACCATTCTCATCGCCGGCTACCCCAATGTGGGCAAGTCAAGCTTCATTGTGCGAGTTACTGGAGCGCGGCCCGAGATCGCCATGTATCCATTTACCACGCGGGGAATCTTTGTAGGCCACTTCATGCGAGGCGATCAAAAGTATCAGGTCGTGGATACGCCCGGACTGCTTGACCGACCCATGGAAGAGAGAAATGAGATTGAGCGGCAGACGGTAGCCGCCTTGAGCCATCTGCAAGGAGTGGTTCTCTTTATCCTGGACCCCAGTGAGCACTGCGGCTATCTTATCGATTCGCAGCTTTCTCTGGCCGCAGATCTCAAGAACTGGCTAACGCTGCCTGTTCTGGTTGTGGCCAATAAGGCAGACATATTGAGATTTGGAGCAGATAAAGATATGCTGCACATGTCCACCGAGACCGGTCAGGGCGTAAATGAGGTGCTGGATAAGCTAGTCTGCCTGCTTGATGCCATGCCGCCCTATGTTGCTCCGGAGCCTGATCCGGAAGAAGAATATATGGTTCCCAGCCGGAGAACGTAAAGCCGCTCGAAAAAGCATCCTTCATCGGCCACCACCTCGGCGGTTAGCCCGGCAGCCTCCGTCGTTCTTTGCACCTCGGCCAGCCCGGTCAGGCTGGAAATGAGCAGCAGTGCTCTACCGCCGGGCCGCAGATGCAGAGCCAAATCTTCGATAAATCGATCAATCGTTTGCCGGCCATTCTCGCCCCCGTCCAGGGCATAGTCTATCCATTGACCGGTTCGCTCTTTTGGCTCGGTAGGCAGATATGGTGCGTTGAAAAGTATCAGGTCGAACTTTCCTTTGATTCCCCGCAACAGATCCGCTCTTATGACCTCGATTCCCCTGGCCCTGGCCGCCCGGACGGCATGGGGATTTATGTCCGTGGCCAGGAGGCGGGCCACCTTTGGCCCCAGCTCCTGGGAGATAAGGCCGCTGCCGCAGCCAATCTCCAGCACGCCGTCCGCGGGCCTGACCTCGGATTGTGCGGTTCTGAGGAGGAGGTAGGTATCCTCGGCGGGCTGATAGACTTCTTCATGATTGACTGGGGCAGTGGCGGTCATTGATGATGTGCTCATTTTGTCGGGGGGAAAATAAACCTTGGCTTTATGTTCCTGTATCGGGGCAATCGATATACTGTGTTTTCTGCCAAATGTGACTCAAAAATGAAGAAGACTCGAGTGTGAAGTCCAGAAAAAATTTATACCACCATTAACTATATCAAATAGGACGTTACAATATTTTGGAGAGGTGGTATAAAGGAAGAATGAAAAATCTATTCCTTAACGCAATGGGTTTTCTGTAATCGATGCAATTGAATTGTAACTTTTTATACCTAACAGATACCCTTGCAAGCGTTTGGCGAATACAGGATCTGTGGTGGAGGCGAGATTCCATGAACCTGAAAATAAAAATTGCACTGACCACGGCCTTGCTATATCTGCTGATGGCCGCTCCGGGGCTTGCTGTAGTAGTTGTGAAGAGATAAACCAGATAATAGATCGTGGTTCCTGGAGCACATCTGCTCTATTAATTTTTTATAGTATGATTATTAGTATATAAACAATTATGTTAACTTAAATATGAATTTGTAAATTTAGAAATGGTGACAAAAATTAAAATGCGAGTTCCGCCCTGAAATCAGGAGGAACTTGCCAATCTCTTTGCCTCCAGCTCCTGCAACTGGAGCACCCTCATCTGCACAACATCCATGGCATCCTCGAATAGCTTCCTATCTATCTCAATGCCGAAGAATTTCCGGAGCTTCTCCGGCGGGGTCATGGTGCTGCCGGCAGAGAGATAGGCCATGTAATTCTCATTGAACTTTTCCGGGTCTTCTTTGTACATCTTGAATAAGGACAAAGTCACGGCTTTGGACAGAGCATAGCTGAAGGTATAGTAGTTATTGGTGAGATAGATGTGGCTGATGTAGGTCCACTGGGCACTGTCCTCCGGGTAATAATCCACCAAACCGCTTCGGTAATCCTTGGATAAGTTGCTCCAGAGCAGGTTAAGATCGCTGCCGCTCACATTTGTTTTTTGGCGGCAAAGCTCGTGTGCCTTGTTCTCAAACTCGGTGATCATGGGCTGGAAAGTGAAGTAATTCTCATAATCACTGACGCTTTCCGCTAAAATTGCCAGGGCCGTATCCTGGTCGTAGTTTTTCAGGGCATAGTCCACAAAGAGCTCCTCATTGAAGGTGGAGGGGATCTCCATCTCGTACTCATTGCCTACACAATAAAGATAATCTACATTATTGCCCATCAGGTAGAAGTTGATGGCATGGCCCATCTCATGAGTTAGGGTTTTCTGGTCATCCATCAAACCCTTGTAGTTCATGAATATCAAAGCCGGACGCGAAAGGGCACACATATCCAGGCAGTAGCCTCCCGGCTGCTTTCCGCCCTCGGGATTGGGGTAGACGTCCATTGAGCCGCTGGTCGTTGTCTTTACAAATATGTCCTGGAAGGCCGGATCCATCGCCGCATAAGAGGCGAATATATTGGAGAGCGTCTCCTCATAGCCATATTTCTTGTCGGGATTTTCCAGCAGTTGAAGCGCCAGGTCATAAGGCTTGAGGGGCGACAGATTCATCCTTGTCTTTCGAAACTCGTAATAGCCATCGAAGTTGCCCTTGCGCTCCTTGAAGACCTGGTTCATTGTCTCCACCTGCTCTTTAGTGAGATAGGTCTCGAACATCTTAGCGTCGTAAGAGTCGGAGTAATTCAGCTCTCGGGCGATCAGGTCGTCTAATCTTGATTTATTGCAGTAGATCTCCGCCATTTTATCCGACTCGTTAATGAGATGATAGAAACGTTTATCGTAGCCCATCTTTCGGTTGTTTCGGTTGCTGTCCGTGGAGAGAAGCAGAGAGTAGGTTTGAGAGTTTATGGCCAGCTCACTTCCATTCTCTAAAGTGATATTTCCAGCAACGGTAACGTTATTGGTTACTGTCTTTTCCGCCTCGGTGTTGATCTTCATAAGCTGGTTGGATATATCAGCCAGATAGGCGGCATGCGTCTCATTTCTGGGCCGGTGATCTTTGTAGCGCTGGTAGCTGTCCACAAGGTATGCTCGGTACTTTTCCAGGGCCCGCTCCTCCGAAAAAAGCCTCTCCCATTCTGCAGTAGAGAGCGACTTGAGCAGTATTTCGGCAAAGGATGTGGCCTTGGCATGCTCTGTGTATAAATTCTGCACATCGGAGATGAATTTCTCGAAGAATTTGTCGTTGACATTCAGGCTATTTTGGGCATAAGCATAAGCCATAACTACGTTTATGTTCCTGCTGAAGTTTTTATTTGCCTCGATGTACTCCAGCAAAGTCTTTCCTGTGAGGTTTTTGAACAGGGGACGAAATGTCGCATTTATCTGCTGCGACATTTTTTGCAGCCCTTCGAATTCTGCGGTTGCCGCCTCCTTATCTTTAAATAAGCTTGATAAATCCCAGGAAGTGGTAATTTCACTTAGATTCAGTCCTGTCATCTCTTTCTCAGTAGATGCGGCTAGGCTTGAACCGCTAATCAAAAGCATAATTGCAATGAGTATGGCCGTTATTAAAAATCCTTCTGCCGATTTGATCACGTTTCCACCTCGAATGGCAGAGAAATTGGCTCTCCACTATAAATAATTGAGTCTGCATGGTTAGGATGGTTGCATGATGAAATATAAATAGAAAAAGCGGAGTCTATCTGCTTCGTAGGGTAAGGGATGAAGACAAAGATTAGGGGACAAATGATGAATAAATATCCAATAGTTGCACTGGTCCTGCTCCTGGCAGGAATGGCTCTGGTCTTGAACAGCGCCGGCATTTCCTGCCCTTTTGCCGGAGAAAACAGCTCATGTCAGGTAAACGGAATCTGTAGTGGGAATTGCGGCACAAATTGTGGCGGGAATGGCAGCGGAAACTGCATCTGTCCCAATGGTGCCACAGGCGCTCAAAATAACTCCACCAAAGAGAATTGCTCCGCACTGGGGTCATGTCCCGTGAAGAATCGATAGACTTTTATGGACGACTGCATTCCAATGCGGAAAGGTGATCCGGCTTGATGGGAATCAATGAAATGGGATTCGAGGTCTTCGAAGAGATGCTCGATTATGCAGACGAGCTGCAAATCGAGGTCCAAGAACTTGATAACGGTACTGTTGTGGCTGATGCGGGCGTACAGGCCAGAGGTGGCTATGGTGCAGGCGTCTACCTCTCCCGCCTCTGCATGGCAGACCTGGCGGAAATTCAGCTTACACCCTTCGATATTAAAGGCGTTTTATTGCCTGGCATTCTGGTGGCCACAGACCATCCTGCCGTCTCCTGCATGGCCTCTCAGTGCGCCATGTGGCAGATCAAGGCAGACAAGTACTTCGCCATGGGCAGCGGTCCGGCGCGCGTGCTGGCCAGAAAGACCCGAGACCTCTACGAGAAGATCGGCTTTGAGGAGTCCTCAGATGTGGCAGTCATTGTCCTGGAGTCAAACAAGCTGCCGGACGAAACCGTCTCCGCCCTCATTGCAGAAAAGTGCGGCATCGATCCGGCTGACCTGAGAATTGCCGTTGCGCCCACGGACAGCGTGGCCGGGCTGGTGCAGGTCTCGGCACGGGTAGTCGAGACGGGTCTGCATAAGCTCTTCACCATGGGCTTTGACATAAACACCATCAAATGCGGCTGGGGCCGGGCACCCATCTCGCCCATCACCGGCGACGCTACCATGTGCATGGGCTCCTCCAACGACGCCATAATTTACGGTGGTGAGACTTACTACACACTGGAATACGAGAACCTGGAGGAGCTGCAGCAATATCTGAAAGGCATGCCGTCCCAGGCCTCTCGAGATTGGGGGGCACCCTTCTACAAGACCTTCAAGGCGGCGGGTTTCGACTTCTTCAAGGTGGATCATAACGTATTTGCCCCGGCTAAGGTTGTCATGAATGAAATTCTGTCGAGGCGCACTTTTGTAAGCGGCAAAGTTAACCCGGACGTACTGGCTGAGTCCTTCAATCTGCAGAGCTTGGATGCTGTTTGTTAAGGTTGGCGGATGGGCTTTTCGCCAATTCCTTTTTGTTCAAGATTGTCAAAATCCGGGATAAGCTAGATAAGCTGGCAAAACATCCAAGTGAATTGAAATGAATTCCCCAGAGTGCGACCTCAAGGGCCATGGACCGTGCCGCGGCTCTATCTGCCAACGTGGCATAAGCCTCAATCACATGTGCGACCTGCACATCAGGCTTCAATCATACTGGACCGGACATAATCCTGGTAAGAAACTCAACGATTGGCTGGATGGACTGGCAAATGCGGAGATTGAGGAGGCATTGAGGAAGGCTCCCATCCGCGGAAAGCATTGGATGGTGGTCGATATGCCATCTAGCGATGAGTAAAAAAGGAAATAATTATTGATTGGATTTCAGATCAGTCATATCCAGGGAAATACTCCAGACGAGCCTGTTTCTCTGGGATGCCCAGCTCCTCAAGCAAGAGGAGCATGGAATCTACCATTCTTTGCGGGCCACTGGAATAGAATGTCCAATCTGCATAATTGGGAAGGAGCTCCTTAATCATATCGGCATCGATTCTGCCCATCCGGCCTTTCCAGGTAGGACCGGGGCGAGTCAGGGTATTAATGATAGTAAGATTCTGATTTTCCGCCTTTAGGCTATCGAATTCATCATTGAAAGGAATATCATCCTCCTGCCGGTTGGAGTAAAACAGGAAAATGTCAGTGGGAAGGCTCCTATCGGTGCAGTATTTTATCATGCTTCGTAGAGGCGTTATGCCTATTCCCCCGGAGAGCATGGCGATCTTTTCATGCACCTCGCAGCAGGTGAAATTGCCATAGGGTCCGGAAAACCTGATAGTGTCCCCGATTTTTAGGGAAAGGAGGGCATTGGAGAATTCGTGGCCGGTCAGCCTTTTGGTGACCTGCAAAAATTCCTCAGTCGGGCTGCTGGAGAGAGTGAGAGGCTTTCTGATTTCGCCCTCCATGCCATTAAGCTCTAGAATTATGAACTGACCGGGAAGGTAATCAAATCCTGGGGGCCGGCAAAACCGAATTGATCGGGATGAATTGGTGTTTTGCACGCTCTCAATTACTTGAGACTCAAATTGCGGCTTCATAAGAAAAAAAATTGGCTCAGAGTCCTGAGGCGCTGGCCAGCTCCAGGCTTTTGCTTCGATCGTTGTTGCCCTCAACAAGAGCCACAATGCTTCCCGTATTCCAGAGGTAGAGGTACCTGATGCTGTTATCTCCTCGAATGTCCTTGATCTCCAGAGTCTCATGGCCGTTGATTGTGGCATTGCCGAATATGGGCAAATTCCGAGCCAATAGTTTCTGGTATGTCTCCTGGGATTTGAAGTTGGAGACGGCAGCCCTGGCGTGCTCCTCATCGGAAAGCTGGATCAGGGTGATCTTGGCATCGTAGTTCTCGCCGGGCTTGCCCCACTGGTAAATGCCCACCGAGGTATTGGCCGGGCCAATATCATTCGATCCGTAGAAATCCTTGATGTAATCGGTCATATTCACATTGCGGTCCATCTCGGGCAGAGCTGCCAGCAGCTTGAAGCCATCCGGCAGATTCTCCTTTGGGACGGCAGGATTCGCAGTCGCTTCTCCCGCCGGGTCCTTCGCCAGGCAGCCGGCGCTTGACGCCAGCAGCAGGGATATGAATAGTAAGCAAATTATGTTCTTTGATGTCATGGACGAGCCTATCGTATTTTCAAGTCCATAAGCTTTGTGAGCCGAAAAGGAAGCTCGACATTCGCCGTTCCAACTTCAGAAAAGCCCCATTCTCCGCTCCAAAAGGCTAGCACAGCTGGGCCGAAATAAACCTACGTTTTGACTTCGCGGCTTCGCGCCTTCGCGTGAAACCGGACCCGGTTGAATCTCACGCGAAGCCTTGATTGGCGCGAAGAACGGCCAGCCGTTCACAAATGTACTCCACTTACAATCATGGCTTCAATTAGGCCCGGCAATACTAGCAAAGCGTGGGTTAACTAAAGCCATTAATGGTTGTCTTCTCTCTGTGCTAGAGCTGCACCACCAGCCCATCCTCTCCTACCACGATGCCCGGAAAGTCTCGTACCTTCGCCACAGCCTCGCGCCGCATCTCCTGGCTCGTGTACCTGCCCGCATCGAAGTGGGTGAGGGCGAGGCGTTTGGCTTTGGCCCGCCGGGCAATGGCTGCCGCCGCAGCCGGATTGAGGTGAGGCCAGGCCGGGTTCTCTTCGCCGGGCAGGTGGGCGCATTCCGCGATCAGCAGATCGGCGTCCGCAGCCAGGAGCACGGCGTTATCGCAGACGCCGGTGTCCGGGCAGTAGGTGATGATCTTGCCGTCCAGATCGAAGCGAAAGCCCATGCAGGGCGAGGCGTGCACCAGGAAGCGGCAGTCGAGAGCAAAGGGCAGCTTGTAGGGGCCGGGGGAAAGCTCGCGCACCTCCGCCGGGTAGGGCAGCCTGTCCAGGGGAACGGTGAAGGGCTCGTTGATAATAGTATTTAATGCCGCTCGGGTGCCCTTCTGGCCGAAGACTGTGAGGCTTTTGAAGCGGAACTTGCTGAGGACGTGCAGCCCCTCGATGTGGTCCAGGTGGAAGTGGCTTAAGAAGAGGTGGACGGGCAGATCGTCCTTGATGTAGCGGTCTGCTTTGTAAAGGCCGTTTCCGGCGTCCAGGATGATGTGGTACTTATCGGAATTGATGAGGGTGCAGATGGTGTTTCCCGTGGGGCTGTCGTACCAGCCGTTGGTGCCAAGGAAGATGATTTGCATGCTAATTCCCCTCCGCGCTCGCGCCCCATTCAGCGAGCTGCTGGCGGGCCTTCTCGGCAAGGGGGCTTTCGATCTGCACGAAGATCTGGAGCGCCTCATTTGCGAGAGCTGCGGCTTCTGTTCGCGGGCCGAGCTTGTGCAGAACCTGGCTCTTGGTGAAGAGTGCCTCACCCTCTCCCCTGCGATATTCCATATTTTTGAAGATCTTCAGCGCCTGATCGCAATGATCGATCGCCTTGTCGAGCTGGCCAAGATCGGAATAGGCTTTGCCTAAGGTGCTGAGAGCTTCGCCCTCAAATATCCGATATTCGATCTTGCGAACGATGTTCAGCGACTCTGTGCAGCATTCGATTGCTTTGTCGTTTTCATTCAAGTCGAGGTAGGCTTTGCCTAAATTACAAAGGGATTCTCCTTCGTTCCGTTTGTCTCCAATCTCTCGGGCAATGGCCAGTGCCTGCACGTGGTATTCGATGGCTTTGCGTGTCTCACTCAGGTCGGCATAGGCCAGGCCCAGCTTATCCAGGTGGATCCCTTCGGCCCGCCGATCCCCGATGTCGCGGGTGATGGCCAGTCCCTGCTCTTGGTACTCGATGGCCTTGCGTGTTTCGCCCAGAGCGATGTAAGACAGGCCTAAGTTGCCAAGTCGGTTCCCTTCGCCCCTTTTGTCACCGATCTCGCCAGCAATGGCCAGCGCTCGCTCGTAGTATTCGATGGCCTTGCGAATCTCGCCTAAATCGACGTATCTACTACCCAGGTTGCTTAGATCGATCCCTTCGCCCCTTCTGTTACCAATCTTGCGAGAGATGGCCAGAGCTTGCTCTTGGTACTCGATGGCCTTGCGAGTCTCGCCCAAGTGGGCGTACCTATTACCCAGGTTGCCCAGGCCAACTTCTTCGCCTCTTTTGTCACCAATCTTGCGAACGATATTCAAAGCACGCTCCAGGTACCCGATGGCTTTGCGTGTCTCGCCCAGGTCGGAGTAGGCCAGCCCCAGGTTGCCCAAATGAGCGCTTTCAGCACTTCGATTTCCCATCATCTTTGCAGCTTTTAATCCAGTATCACACCAACCAATTCTCTCTCCTGGATGCATGCGCAAATCCAAAACATAAACTCCATCGCTCGCGTAGGAGCTGGCCAATTGCAGGACCGATTTCGAATCACTCGTTTTCAATTTACTTGGGACTGAAATTATGTTCTTTACCCAAGATTGTCCAATTTTGATATTGGCCCATTCACGATCGAAAAGCTTGAGACCTGCTAAGACATTCGTCCCACCTTTTTGGTAGAATTTATCCGCTTGAGAAAGGACCTTTGAGTAATGTGTAGCGTGTTTCTGCTGGGCATCAGCCAGTTCATCTTGTTCTAGACACGATTCTGCGAAAAGACGAGCCAAATCATGAAGCTTGTATCGTCCATCTTCTGAATCAGTTATTTGAACGAAGTCCACCAGGCTCCATTGCACCAAATCGCTCAGAGCCTCTGCAGAAGGGTCCGAAGCCATCTTCAGGACGGCAGTCGCAGCGCTGCGATCGAAATCTTCCGGAAAGACCGATAAACGCCGCCATTGCTTTTTTCTTCCGGGAGTGAGCAGATCATAGCTGAGGCTGAAGGACCCTTCTGCCAATTTAAGCCGTTCCATCTTATCCTTCAGACGTCTTTGATATTCGGGAACGCTTAAATCCCTCTTTTCAGCTAGAGCGCTGGCTGCATTGCGCAGAGCAATAGGAAGGCGGCCACACACTTTTGCCAGCTCTTCAGCCCGGTTGCCAATGCGCGGGGCAATTTGAAGAAGAAGCTCGCACGCTTTATCAGACGGCAAAATGTCCAGATCTTTTTCTGCCAAACCCGGCAAAGCAAATTTTATTCTCGATGTGATGAGAACGGCGCAGCCTGCGGGCGGCAGCAGAGGCTCGACTTGCTCGCCGTTGGCGGCATTGTCCAACAGCAGAAGAACACGTTTGCCGGCCAGAACGGAGAGATACAAACCTCGCAGTTCATTTGAGTTTTCCGGCAGGCGATCAACAGGATTGTAGGCCCGGATGACCTGAGCCATGGCCTCCGCGGGAGTCAGGGGAGGCAACTCTGGATTATTGCTTGTTCCCCGCATATCTACGAAGATCTGGCCATCGGGAAATTGGCTCTTGATTTTATCCGCCAGAACCAGGGCCAGGGCGGTCTTGCCGATGCCCCCCATGCCACGCAGGCTGGTGATGGTGGCTCCTTTTTCAAAGTTGAAGAGGATATCCGCAATCTCTTCTTCGCGGCCTTTGAAGTCATGCGGGGGTTGTGGGATTTGGCGAGGAATAATGGTTGAAAGAGATCCCGCTTCATGAGTTGGTGTTTTCTTTTCAGGCTTAATTGGTGCTGACAAAATATCAGCTAGTGTGGCCAGGTTAAATGGACGCGTGCCATCCGGTGGGCACGTATCAATATCTTTTAGCCAAATATTCTGTCTATCGCTCCAGCGACGAAGGAAAACAATACCTTTTTTGGTATCGCAATCGAAGTGGACAAGGTTGTAGGCGTTAATGAAAAGAGGGTCTTTTGAAATACGATCTGCATAACTTGCTCCCGTTGAAATCTGGATATAAAAGCCATTATTCCGGCTAATTTGTCTGGCATAAGGAGTGTGCTGATGACCATTCAAGATGAAATCGCATTCGTTAATCAGACGTTCCTCAATGTGCCTGCGATCAAACTCGTTCAGCCATTCAAATGGATGGTGAAGAATAGCGATTTTAATATCCGCATCTGATATCTCTTTCAGTGATTGATGAATCTGCGGTTCTCCAACCAGGACATAGCCTTTGTCATCGACCTTGTCATTTGTATCTATGTGACGGCCGCACATCCATGCCGAGTTTATCCCAAGAAGAGCGATCTTCTTTCCTTCGATCTCCAGTCTGCCGATACAAGAGAAATCTGGATCTTTTTGTTTTGTATGCTCCGTTATAAATTTGGTAAATGCGTTAAAGGGTTGAAGAACGAGCCCTCTTTGGCGTTCCTCGACTATCCATTCCTGCACCTCAGAATCAGACATTAAAGGCTCTAAAAGCGCTTTAGGAAGGAATTTGAAATCATCCATATTTAGATCGTGATTACCTGGGATAATGAAAAGCCGATCTGGGCCTAAGCCAGTAGCTTCTAAGAGACGCTCAAGAAATTCTTCTTTGGCCGCTTTATATTCTTCTTGTATACCACTGAAGGCCAAGTCACCACTGAAAACGATAAAGTCTATTTTAGCCAGATCTGGACTAAGGTCTGCTCTTTTTTTGAGATCTTCAATTAAAGCATCAACAACTACTTGGCGATTAAATTCTTTGCTCCCCTGATGCCAATCCGAAAGATGAAGCCAGGTAACTCCGGTCATCTTTTCCTCATGCCTCTTCTCTGATCCCTCATATCCCCTCTTCCGCCCGGTGTAGCCGCCATCTGCTTTCCGAATCGGATTGACTTATTCATTTCCTCCAACTGATTGAAGTGAATAGTCCACGAGAATTTAAAATTTGCTAGCAAAGACGCCACAGTCTTGCACCGAGAAAAACAGAGTCCTTTTGTGAACGGCTGATTGTTCTTTGCGCCAATCAAGGCTTCGCGTGAGATTCAACAGGGTCCGGTTTCACGCGAAGGCGCGAAGCCGCGAAGTTAAGACATTGGTTTATTTCGGCCTCGCTGTACCAGGCAAACTTGGCAGAGCCCAGCCCTCAGGAATATCACGGCGGTCCTCGTCCTCTTCTGCGTCTTTGCCGAGGGCAAGCATCTCCTCCGGGCGGTCCCGTCTCTTGCTCTCGTCTGCCAGTCACCAATAATTTCAGATCTTGTCCGCCCCTCCCATCTCCTTCTCCTTTTTGACCAGCCCGCCGTAAGCCACGCCCGCCTCCGTGAGCACAATCTTTTCCCCCACCAGATCGATCAGCCCGGCCAGCTCCAGGCGGTGCAGATGGTAGTCGAGCATCTTCTCGCCCACTTCGGCAGCGATCTGCGGCACGCTCAAAACTCCCTGGTTCATGAGGATGATCATCTTCCTTCTGATGGGGCTTTCCAGGGCGTGGTGCACCAGAGCCATCTCCTCCGGCGACTCTGGCTTGGCTTTCTTTCCGATCAACATTTGTATTCACCAGGCGTCAGACTTTATATTAAGCAATGCCCGTATTAACCGGACCATGTCGGACCACAACATTTCAGTCTTGCCGCAGGGGGCGGCGAAAGCAGAGAGCTTTCATCCCTGCATCTTCCGGAATGATAAAAGAAAGGACGTCAACCCAGCGGAGGGCTTAGGGCAATGGCCATGATCCGCGCCTTGGCTGTGGACATCGACGGCACCCTGAGCGACCAAGATCGAGTGCTCTGTCCCGCCGCCCTGCAGGCGCTGCGAGGTCTGAAGGTGCCCGTGGTGCTGAGCACGGGCAACTCTCACTGCTTCACCAGAACGGTTTGTGTTCTCCTGGGCACGCCCCGTATTTTCATCGCCGAGAACGGAGGCGTGCTATCCTACTCTGATGATGAGATCGAGGTACTGGCGGACCTGAAAGTCTGTGAGGATGCCTTCCAAAAGCTGGCCGTCGAGTTTCCCCTGCAGAGATTCAGCTCCTCTCGCTACAGATTTACCGATATCGCCCTGCAGCGCAACTTCGATGTGCAAGCTGCCGCCCGCCGCGTCCTGGAGCTGGGCCTGCCCGTGCATATCATAGATACCACCTTTGCGGTGCATATCAAAGACAAGCGTGTTGACAAGGGCACGGGCCTACGCCGCATTGCCAAGCGCATGCAAATCGAGCTGTCCGAGTTTGCCGCCATCGGCGACAGCAACAGTGACCTGCCCATGTACCGGTTGGCCGGCTTTCGGGCCTCTGTGGGCAACGCTAGAGCGGAGCTAAAGCAGATCTCCGACTACGTAGCCAAGGCCGAATACGGAAACGGCTTTGCTGAAATCATAAATTACATGAAAGAAAAAGAGATGTTGATTTAAATTGCCCGGAGACAAAAAAGCCCTTCTTACCGTCCTCGGCTCCTGCATCGCCCTCTTTTGGCCGGGCGCTCTTACCTTTGGCTTTGCTGGGGTCATGGCCCCCATCTGGCAGGAGATGTTTCATGTCGGGCGCGCCGCCACGGGCCTGACCATATTTTTCATGCTCGCGGCTGTAGGCGCTTTCATGTTCCTGGTGGGCCGCTGGCAGGAGCGCTGGGGCCTGCGGCGCATGATCACTCTGGGCGTCATACTCACTGCCCTCGCCTCCCTGATAGTCTCAGAGGCCACCTCGATTTACACCGTCTACATCTGGGCCTTTCTCAACGGCATGGCCTCCAGCTTTGTCTACGTACCCGCCCTGACCCTGGTGCAGTGGTGCTACCCGCAAAAGAGGGGCCTGGTTGCCGGCACGGTGAGCATGGTCTTTGGGCTGGCGGCAGCCATCATGTCGCCTCTCTTTGCAAAAATGCTTTCTGCCTTGGGCTACGAGGCCATGAACCTGGTTGTCGCCCTTCTCACCCTTTCCATCGGCCTTCTGGGAGCCTATTTTGCCCGCGCTCCGCCTGCTTGGGAGAATGCCGCCTCTGCCCGGCGCGCCCGGGGGGTAGCGACTGCAAAACCGACGGCAGAGATTATAACAGCAGCAAAATCGTTCACCGTAAAAGAGAGCCTGCACACCAGAAGCTTCTGGCTGCTCTGGATCACCTGGACCTTTGCAGGAGCGGCGGGCGTCTCCATGACTCTCCTCGCCACAGGCTACGGGCTTTTCCTGGGCTTTCCTTTATCTTCAGCCATCATCATCCTGACCGCCTTTAATCTCACCAACGGAATGAGCCGCCTGATCAGCGGCATTCTCTCCGACCGGTTTGGCCGCAATCAGGTCATGAGCCTGGCCTTCCTGGCCGCCGGCGTCGCCTATTTTGTCCTGCCTTGGGCAGACGATCTCGTGATCTGCGCTCTGCTGGCCGCAGTAGTGGGCTTTTCCTTCGGCACCCTCTTCTCCGTCTCTGCGCCACTGGTGGCAGACTGCTTCGGCCTGGAGCACTTCGGGGCTATCTTCGGCCTGACCTTCGTCGCCTACGGCTTTGTGGCCGGGCCTCTGGGCCCCACCCTCTCCGGCTACCTGCTGGATGTGACGGGAGACAACTTCTTCCTGGTTTTCCTCTATCTGGGCATCTTCTGCCTGCTGGCGAGCTTGTGCATCCGGCTGGTGGTGCCACCGCAAAGGGCTTGATCTGCTCCCCTTCTTTCCAGCAGCTTTTGGACCTGGTTCCCCTCGCCAGGGGTCCTGAGGACGAATCGGTAGCCCTCTTTGTCGTAGTAATCAGCCAGTTCTTTGAATATTGATAATAAAACCCCGGTGGTTTGCGGAATAAAAACCACAGAGTCAAGAGTGCACTGAGGACGCACAGAAATTCAATTGCATCTCGATGCCCTCTACACGCTGATCCTCTTTAAAACCACCATGCACCAGGAGAAGAACAGCATCAAGAAAAATATGATGGCCAGTAGAGATGCCCAGGGAACTGGCTGGTCGAGAGCTGCCGCTCGCAGGCAAATGCTGCAGTGGGTGAGGGGAAGCGCATAAAGGGCCAGCTTGAGTCCCCAAGGAACCTGAGCCAGGGAGAAGAAGGTTCCACCCAGGAAGGTCATAGGCAGGAGTATGAGGCTACTGAAGGTGGCCAGATCCTGGTGAGACCTGGCAAGCAGAGCAGCCAGCACTCCCAGGAAGGAAAAGACCAGACAGGTTAGCAGCAATTCCATCAAAAACAGCGGACCGACACGAAAACCCGGTGCCAGGAGCAGGGAAGCGGCAATGAAGGCGATGGAGCTGACCAGCCCCCTCACTACCCCGATAAGAGCTTTGCCGAGGAGCAGTGAGAGCAGGCTGATGGGCGCCATGAGACACTCATCGAAACTGCGAAAATAGAGCCGGTCCACATTTAACCTCGTTCCAGCTCCGTTGAAGCTGGCAGTCATGGCAGTCAAGGCAATTATGCCAGGCACCACGAACTGCAGATAGCTGGTTCCGTTGACGTTCATGCCCCGGCCCAGGCCCCAGCCAAAGGCCACCAGATAGAGGAGCGGGCTGATGGTAGTGGTGATCAGATAGCGGCCCGACCGGCTTCTCAGTATCAGCAGATCCGACCAGAGGACGGTGTAAGCGTCCTGGCTATTTATCCAGAACCTTTTGACCAGTGAGTTCGACAAAGACATCCTCCAAATTCGACTCGCGCATGATGACCTTATCCTGGACGGGCAGGCTGCTTAAAAATCTCGCTGCATCTTCCCGGTCCGGGAAAAATCTGTAATCGGTTCCGTTGCCGCATCCCTGCATCTCCACGGTGATCATCCCCAGCTTCTGGCGTAATTGCAGAGGAGTACCCAGAGCAATCAAGCGTCCGTGGTGAATTATTCCCACTCGGTCGCAGAGCGCCTCTGCCTCCTCGATGTAATGAGTGGTGAGAAAGACCGTAGAACCATCCATATTCATCTTGCGAATGAGGTCCCAGACGCGTCTCCTGGCCTGGGCATCCAGTCCCACCGTCGGCTCATCCAGAAATAAGAGCCTGGGACGATGTAGCAGGGCGCGAGCGATCATGGTCCTTCTCTTCAGGCCGCCGGAGAGCTTATCGATGAGCTGATCGGCGTGCTCCGTCAGCTCTACATACTCTAAAAGCTCCTCGATCCTTTCCTGTCTAACCTCCGGGGCCAGGTGATGAAGCCGGGCATGAAAATCCAGGTTCTCTCTCACGCTCAGATCTCGATTAAGGCTCATGTGCTGCTGCACAATCCCAAACTGCGACTTGACACTTGATGGGTCACGAGCCACATCAAAGCCGTTAATAAACACATTTCCTGATGTGGGCTTGGTAAGAGTCGTAAGAATGCGAATAGTGGTAGTCTTGCCTGCCCCGTTGGGCCCGAGAAAGCCGAAGAGCTCGCCCTTTTCCACTCTCAAGTCCAGGCCGTCCACCACTCTTTTTCCCGCGTACTCACGGGTCAAGCCATCGATCAAAATCATGTATTGTGATCTGTTTCGAATAGAAGCTGATGTTCTCGATCCACAATGCTGTAGAGGGCCTTTGGGCTCAAGCTGGAGAGGGGATAATACCGTCCCCCTGCGTTCTCTGCGATCTCTCGACAGTAGCCTAGCCTCATGTCCATGAAGGAGCTCTCCACCACCTCGGTATCGATGACAATAGTCTGCACGCCAAGCATTCTGCTTTGCTGTGAGATCTCCATCAGTTCGTCCCTGATCTTGCCACCCATTCCCACATTGGCCCTTCCATCAGATATGAGAACCATCATCGTTTTTGTCTCTTCGTCTTTCTGTAGCTCGCTATGCAATAGCTGCAGTCCCCGGGAGAGGCCGGCACATAACGGCGTTTTTCCGCCAGTGGGAAGAGCCTGCAGTCGGCTCAAGGCCAGATCCACGCTGGTACTGGGAGAGAGGATGATCTCTGCCTCCGTTCCCTTGAAGGCCACCATGCCAATTTTGTCTCTCTTCTGATAAGAGTCCATGAGCATGGAGAGAACTGCCCCCTTGGCACCCTCCATCCTCTGCATGGCCCCCATGGAGCCGCTGGCATCCACTACAAAGAGCACTACGGCCGAGGTCTTTCCAACTCTCTCTTTTTCACGGATGTCTTCACTCTTCACAATAATAGCATTGCTGCCGATTCTGACCTTCTGGTAAGGTGCAGCTGCTCGAATCGTGGCATCGATGGCAATATCTTTGCCAGTGCGGGGCATCCTCTGTCGCAGGTATCTGCCACGGTTACGCAAAGCGAGGGTATTCATTCTTCTGCCGCGGGTCTTACGGCGGGCGACTCTATCCCTCTCGCGGGGAATGTCTATGCGGCGCACATCTACGGGAGAGCCGACCAGGAAGACCTGCTCCTCCGGCTTGGCTGCAAGGCTTTGGCTGGAGTCCTGCGACTCATCGGGCTGCTGTGGCTCTTGTTCATCATTTATCTGTTGCGTTTGGTCACTGTGCTGGTGTGGATGCTGATGTTTATGTTGTGGTTCCTGCTGATGTTCCTGCGGATGTTGCCGCTTTTTCTGTTCTTGCTGATGCTTTTCCAGGGATTCATCCAACTTTTCTTTGTTCAAGGTGGGCGGCTCAAAGGGCCTGCTCCTCATCCGGTGAGCCAAAGCCAGCTGCATGGCCAACTTTACGTCCTCCTGGCGAACCTCTGTCCTTTCATTGAAGGCCGCAATGGTCTTGGTCGTTCTGGTGATGACAATCTCGGCCCGGTGCGTCTTGACTCCCAGGTCGATGCAGGTAGATGCAATGGTTCTCAATAGATCATCGTGCAAAGTCACATCCTTCAGGATCTTTTTGGCAGTGGAGATCTTGCCCTTTAGCTCCTCTTGACTGGCATGAAAGCGCAAGGCAAAGACCTCCGGGTCAAGGTCAAAGCTCTCCGCATTCTTGGCTATCAGCATTCTCTGATCCACATCAGCAATGCCGGCAACGCTCACCTGCAGCCCGAACCGGTCCAAGAGTTGAGGCCGGATCTCTCCCTCCTCTGGATTCATGGTGCCCACCAATATAAATTTGGAGGGATGAGCCACAGATACGCCCTCGCGTTCAACGATATTCACTCCCATGGCGGCGGAGTCGAGAAGGACATCGGCCACATGATCATCCAGTAGGTTGACCTCATCTATGTAGAGTATGCCTCGATTGGCTGCCGCCAAGATGCCCGGTTCCAGGGCTTTGATGCCCTCCTTGATGGCCCTCTCTACATTCAAAGAGCCTACTACACGATCCTCCGTGGCCCCCAGCGGCAGATCGATCAGCGGAGTCTTGCGGCTGGTCTCTTTTATCCGGCCGGTCTCGCTCTTATCAAAACACAGATCACACATCTCCTCCGGATTGGCAGGATCGCAGTTGAATGGACAGCCTTCCACTACGGCAATGCTCTCCAGTAGATCGGCCAGAGCGCGCACGGCAGTTGACTTGGCAGTGCCTTTGTCGCCCCGGATGAGGACGCCGCCTATACGAGGATTGACGGCATTTAGAATCAGGGCGAACTTCATGTCTTCCTGGCCAACTATGGAGGTGAATGGTATAGTTCTTCTCTTGAGATGGTGCATTTTATCTCCCCATGCTTAATTATCATAAAAATAACATTTAGTATTATAAAGCTTTCTGTAGTAACACGAAAGAACTAATTTATAAAAAGGAACCTAATTCATAATGGTTGCAGATATTCACAAATAGAATAACAGATGTGCATCTCCATGCACACCTGTTCTCTTCGCTTGATGGAGTTAGGTTGCCTAAGTGGTTACCCATTGCTTATAAATCTGTCGGACAAGTATAACTAAACAATCTACTATAAATACAAGTTTAGCATTAAAATATAAAATTTACAAATTTGATATCATATATTCATACTAGCAAAGCATTAAATATTACTATAAGCTAATTGTCTCCATTTATCTGCGAGTGCAGAAGAGGGATTGATATGAGACATTTTATCGTAGGGA
>Ga0209777_10002487_pt1 | contig 24118 bp, 23 predicted proteins | sample FrelakmetHBP12HB_FD_187147 | JGI IMG/M metagenome (GOLD analysis project Ga0209777, IMG submission 187147) | Freshwater lake sediment microbial communities from the University of Notre Dame, USA, for methane emissions studies -HBP12 HB (SPAdes)... | ecosystem: Environmental > Aquatic >... | reverse complement strand
GACGACTACGCGCTCACTTGCGCCGTGCGTGCGGCGCGCGGCCAAATCTGCTTCGAGCCCCGGTGCTTGGTCGCCTCTCGCGAAGATTCCAGCTTCGGGGAGTTTCTCCAGTGGGCCAACCGCCAGATCATCATCACGCGCGTTTACATGCCTCACCTGTGGGCGATGGGGTTGGCCACGTACGTGTTTTACTGCGGGACGGTGCTCTTGGGCTTGGGGCTGCTTGCCTGGCCCGGCTTTTCAATCTGGGGACGAGTGCTGACCGCGGGAATTTTGCTGGCCATTCATTGTCTGGGCGTCGCCAAGGGCCGGATCCGTTCTACGGTGGCACGTGAGACCTTCCCCGAGGAAGCAGAAGCCCTCCGTCGCTACGGCGCTCGCTACTGGCAGTTGGCTCCTCTGGTGCCCTGGGTGATGTTGGTGAATTTTCTGGTGGCAGGGGCGACGCGGCGTATCGAGTGGCGCGGAGTCAGATACGATCTCCGGTCGAAGGATGAAGTTCGCGTCATCGGCCGGGAGGAATTGTAAAAGCAGGGACTTGAGGCTAGGAAGGAAGTTGTCAGTAGTCAATAGTCGGTTCTCGGTCAACGTTCTATCTGACGACAGAAAGCCGATGACTCATTACTTTTCTGGTTTTCCTAGTCCCCAGGCTCAAGCCTCCAGCCTCTACCTGCGTCCCTTCGGCGGGCGGGTTTTGTGCCTGGTAATGTATCGGGCGGCAACTCCGCTTCGCTTCTTCTTGGGCGCGGCAGGTTCGGGCTCCGGCGGCTCTTCGGCGGAGGATTCCGGCGCCTTGGCAGGCGCGGCCTTCGACAGGACTTCGGCAAAGAGCTTGTGGCGCGGGCTGGCCTTCTTTTTTGGGGGGACCTCCGCGTGACGGTACGGGTGCTCGGTGTGACACGTCTGGCAGACGACTTTGACGACTTCGGCCCCCACCAGGCTCGCCACGTGGTGATTCAGGAGGAGACGGCAGCGCGTACAATAATCATCAATCAGGTCGCCCAAGCGTGGGATGGGTTCAGCCATGAGAAATTCCTCGGAGGGTCCTTGCTGTGTGGAGTCCCGCGCCGGCGGGAAGCAAGAGGGGCGATTATATCGCCCTCTAAGGGAAAAGCAAGGTTGACTGTCGGCCGCCGACAGGCATCCGTTCAGGATTGAAAGCCTCCATGAAACGGGCAGAAGGCGCGAACTGTTCCAACTATTCAGCCGCACGCCGCTACCGCGGTCGCTCGCTTCGGTTATAATTAACATCCCAGGGCAATTTGTGTATGGATCGAGATCCCGTTGACCCGAACTCGCTGAGGGCTTCTCTGGGTGACGCGCCAACGCTCGGCCCAGCGGCGCCGAGCCGGGGTCCCTCCATTCCGGCCCGCATCGGGCACTACCGAATTGTTCGCCTGCTGGGCGAAGGCGGCATGGGCGCGGTTTACGAGGCCGAACAGGACCAACCCCGCCGCATTGTCGCGCTCAAGGTCATCAAGAGCTCCTTAGCCAATCCCAGCCTGCTGCGGCGTTTCGAGCAGGAGTCGGAGGCGCTGGCGCGGCTGCACCATCCCGGCATCGCGCAGGTGTACGAAGCGGGCACGGCCGATTCCGGCACCGGCGTGCAGCCGTTCTTCGCCATGGAGTTCATCGCCGGGGGGCAGCCCCTGACGCAGTACGCCGAGGCGCACCGCCTGAACACGCCACAGCGCCTGGAGTTGATAGCGGGAGTCTGCGATGCCGTGCACCACGCCCACCAGCGCGGCATCATCCATCGCGATTTGAAGCCCGCGAACATCCTGGTGGACGAGCAGGGGCATCCGAAGATTCTGGATTTTGGCGTGGCGCGGGTCACCGACAGCGATACGCAGGCCACGCGCCAGACGGACGTGGGGCAGCTCATCGGCACGCTCGCCTACATGAGTCCGGAGCAGGCTCTGGCCGATCCGCTCGAACTGGATACGCGCAGCGACGTTTACGCCCTGGGCGTGATCCTGTACGAACTCCTGGCGGGCAAGCTGCCCTACACCCTCAGCAAGAAGCTGCACGAAGCGGTCACGACCATTCGCGAGCAGGACGCGGCGGCGCTCAGTTCGGTGAGCCGACTCTATCGCGGCGATATCGAGACCGTGGTGGCGAAGGCCATGGAGAAGGACAAGGCGCGGCGCTATGCCTCGGCTGCGGACTTGGCGGCCGACCTTCGCCGGCATCTCAAGGACGAGCCGATTGTGGCGCGGCCGGCGAGCGCGGGCTACCAGTTGTACAAGTTTGCCCGGCGGAACCGGGCGTTGGTGGCCGGGGTGGCGGCAGTGTTCGTGGTGCTGGTGGCCGGGGTGGTGGTGAGCACCCGGGAGGCAGTGCGAGCGCGGGCGGCGGAGCGGCGGGCCAATTCGGAAGCGGCCGCGGCAAAAGCGACCAACGACTTCCTGGCCAACGATCTGCTGGCGCAGGCCAGCGCCAACAATCAGGCCGGCCCGAGCGCCAAACCGGACCCGGACCTGAAAGTGAGAACGGCTCTCGACCGTGCGGCGGAGCGAATCACGGGAAAGTTCGATAAGCAGCCGGAGGTGGAGGCCGCGATTCGGGACACCATGGGAAGAACGTACGAAGATCTCGCGGAGTACGCGGAATCCCAGAAGCAGTTGGAACGCGCGCTGGATCTGGAGCGCCGGGTTTGGGGACCAGAGAATCCAAAGACCCTCAACACCCTGAACCACCTGGCACGTACAGCCTGGCATCAAGGCAAGGATCAAGAGGCGGAGACGCTTCTCGGCCCAGCCCTGGAGATCGAGCGGCGGGTGTTGGGTCCCGAGCATGCTGATACGCTGTATTGCATGAACAATTTGGGCAACGTTTACAGGGCGCAGGGCAAGGACGCGCAGGCCGAGGCTCTCTACCGCCAGACACTGGAGATCCGGCGCCGCGTGTTGGGTCCCGGGCATCCCGATACGCTGATCTCCATGAACAATCTGGCCAACGTGTACTGGTCGCAGGGCAAGTACGCGCAGGCTGAGGCGCTTTACAGCCAGACCATCGAGATCCAGCGTCGCGTGCTGGGTCCCGAGCATCCCGGCACCCTGTTGTCGATGGGCAATCTGGCCGACCAGTACGCCAAACAGGGCAAGGACGCGCAGGCCGAGTCGCTCTTCAACCAGACCCTGGAGATCAGCCGGCACGTGCTGGGTCCAGAGCATACTCTCACTCTTGGCTTTCTGTCGGATTTTGCATCCATGTACCAACGACAGGGCAAATATGCCCTGGCGGAGACGTATGCCGCGCAGGTCCTGGCGGGGCGCCGGCGCGCCGGCGGATCGGAAGACCCGCTTGACATCCAGTCGGCGGCCGCCGATCTGGCGCTGGCGTATGTTTCGCAAGGAAAGTTCGCCGAAAGCGAGCCTCTCGCGCGTCAGACCTTGGAGTTCAATGAGAAGAAGCAACCGGACAACTGGCAACGATTCCGCGCCGAAAGCCTGCTGGGTGCCAGCCTGGCTGGACAGAAGAAATACGCCGAAGCGGAACCGCTGCTCCTCGAAGGCTATCAGGGGATGCTGGCGCGGAAAGAACGAACGTGGGTCCCGAACTGGTATCACCTGGACCGCGCCCGCGAATGGATCGTGCAGCTTTATCAGGCGTGGGGCAAGCCGAAGAAGGCCGCCGAGTGGCAGCAACTCCAAAAACAGGCCAAACCCGCAGCCGGTCCGAAATAGCCACGGAGACGCCGGTGTAGAACCCGATGCGTTGAAAACCCCCGTCCGAAGGGTGGAATACTCACTAACAGGGAGCGTCTGCTCTTGACTTCAGGGTGAGCCAATAAAGGACGTCAAGCGGCGGCGAATTGACACTCCCCGGCAATTAAAGCTATTCTAAATAATGGCTCTCATACGGCAGCGAATTCCCTGTGCCCCCGGCGTGCAGACGTTGTTTCTTCCGGGGTTACTTCCCCCGCCGCAGCAGGTATCCCGGCTGGGGGGGATTCCTCCGCGCAGAGTCTGCAACATCATGGGCAGGTTGGCGAAAAAAACGCGAGGAGTCTTCGGCCGGGCGCTGCGCCTTGTGATCCTGCCGATGCTGCAAGCCCCTGAAGAAGTCCTGATGGGTGGCCAGGCGGTAATCGAAGGGGTGATGATGCGTTCGCCGCACTCCTATGCCGTTGCCGTGCGCCAGCCGGCCGGCTCGATCGTGGTGAAGCAGGACTTCCTGGATAGGCCGTCGGAGAAACATGCGTGGTTGAAATATCCCATCTTGCGGGGGCTGGGGACCCTGGGGCAGGCGCTGGTTCTGGGAATTCGTGCCCTGCGCTATTCCGCCGAACAGGCCTTGGAGGAGCCGCAGGCCGAGAAGACGGAAAAGCGGAAGGAGAAGAAGGGCGAATTGAGCAACTGGCTCCTGGCGCTGAACGTGGCTTTTTCGCTGGCCTTCTTCATCTTCTTCTATAAGTACCTGCCGTTGCGCCTGGCCACCGCCGTGACCGAGCATTACGGGGCGACGAACAGCCTGCTGGCCTTCAATCTTCTGGACGGCGTCCTGCGCATCGTGCTGTTTCTGGGATTTCTCTTTTTTGTGGCGCAGTGGAAGGAAATCCAGCGGGTGTTCGAGTACCACGGCGCGGAGCATAAAGTGGTTTGGGCGTTCGAAAAACGCGGCCCCATCGACGTGGCTTCGGCTCGCGCCTGTACGCGCTTTCATCCGCGTTGCGGAACCAGCTTCCTCTTGGTCGTGATGGGCATCGCCATGATCCTGTACATGTTCCTGCCCTTCCGGTCTTTTGCGCTGCGGTTCGTGGGCCGCCTGGCCCTGCTCCCGCTGATCGTCGGCGTCTCGTACGAATTCATTCGCTACGCGGCGAAGGCGCAGGGGAGGCTCTGGCGATGGGCTTCGCAGCCCGGCCTGTGGCTGCAACGCGTCACCACCCGCGAGCCCGACGACCGGCAACTCGAAACGGCCATCAAGGCCCTCGAGACCGCCATGGAACTGGAGACCCGCCGGGGCGGGGAGCTGGTCGTGGCATAGGGAACTAGGGGACGAGGCAAGGCGGAAGGCAGAATGAGGATTCTTGATTTGTGATTGGCGGTTTGTGAATGCTGCGGCGGGATGGTCCTAAGAACTTTCTTTCATCCGTCAGGCCGTCGGGGGATGAGTCTAGCGATCGGCGGATGGCTTTTGTGGTTGCAAAGAAGGGCCTCATCAGAGTTTCTGGAAAACGGAACTCCGCACTACCCACCGCTTCATGCTCATCGCTGACCACTGAAAGTTTTTCCCTGTACCCTGTAACCTGTGCCCTGTAACCTGGACCTATGCACTTCCTGGAGAAGCTGGCGGAAATCGAGAGCAAGTTTGACGAGTTGACGGCCCAACTCGCCAGCGCCGAAGTGTTGGCGGACCCTTCCCGCTACCAGAAAATCGCCAAGGCCCGGGCGGAGCTCACCGAGGTCGTCGAAAAGTTTCGCAACTGGAAGGCGATTCAAAAATCGCTCCAGGAAACCCAGGCGCTGCTCGAAGAGTCGTCCTCCGATCCCGAAATGAAAGCTATGGCCCACGAGGAAATCAAACAACTCGAACCACGCCTGGAGAGCCTGGACCAGGAATTGAGCATCCTCTTGCTTCCCCGGGACCCTAACGACGAGAAGAACGTGGTGGTGGAAATCCGCGCCGGAACGGGCGGCGACGAAGCCACGCTCTTCGCGCAGGAAATGTTTCGCATGTACTCGCGCTACGCCGAATCGCAGGGCTGGCGGGTGGACGTGCTCTCCACCAGCCTCTCGGGAGTCGGCGGGCTGAAGGAAGTCATTGCGGTGATCGAGGGCCGGAAGGTTTATAGCCAACTGAAGTACGAAAGCGGCGTGCACCGCGTGCAGCGTGTCCCGGCGACCGAGCAGCAGGGGCGCATCCACACTTCGGCGGTCACCGTGGCGGTCCTCCCCGAGGCGGATGAAGTTGAAGTCAATATTGACCCCAAGGATATCCGCATCGACACTTTCTGCTCTTCCGGGCCTGGCGGCCAGTCCGTCAATACCACCTACTCGGCGGTGCGAATTACGCACCTACCGACAGGCATGATCGTGTCCTGCCAGGATGAGAAGTCGCAGATCAAGAACCGCGCCAAGGCCATGCGCGTGCTCCGCTCGCGCCTCTATGAAATGAAGCTTCAGGAACAACAGAAGCAGATTACCGAGGAGCGCCGCTCGCAAATAGGCAGCGGGGACCGCAGCGAGAAAATCCGGACGTATAACTTCCCCCAAAACCGGCTTACCGACCACCGCATCGGCCTGTCCATTCACCAACTCGACCGGGTCATGGACGGAAAGCTGGAAGAGATCATCGAGGCGTTGATCGCGCATTATCAGGCCGAAAACCTCAAGCAACCGCCGCCCAAGGGCTCCCAAGGCGAACCGCCGGCAGCTTTCGCCTCCTGATCGCACGCTTCAACCCGCCGGCAGGCCCCATGCAGCTTCGCGACGCCCTTCAAACCGGCCTCAAAACGCTTCTTCGGCATCAAGTGCCCTCCTCGCAGTTCGCCGCCGAACTGCTGCTCATGCACGTCCTGGAGCACGACCGTAGCTACCTGCACACCCACGCCGAAACGGAACTTCCCCCGGAAAGCGCCCAGCGCTATTTCCAGCTCATCGCCGAGCGCGCCACCGGCAAGCCCACCCAGTACATCACGGGCCATCAGGAGTTCTGGGACCTGGATTTCGAGGTCACTCCCGATGTCCTGATTCCCCGGCCGGAGACCGAACACGCGGTCGAGCAGGTCATAGAGCTGGCTAATGCGCTCGGATACGCGAAGGAGGCGCGTTTGCGCATTGTGGACGTGGGCACGGGCTCGGGCTGCATCGCGCTGGCGCTCGCCCGGGAATTCCCGCGCGCGGTCCTCTTCGGCGCGGACATTTCGCGCCCGGCGCTGGTGGTGGCCTCGCGCAATGCGGTGCGCCTGGGGATGCCGCAACGCGTAAAGTTTCTGGAGAGCGACCTCCTGGCGCGATTCCTCGATAAGGATTTCGCCTTCGATTTCGTCGTTGCCAATCCTCCCTATGTGGGCCGCGACGAAGTGGACAAGGTCCAGCGCGAAGTCCGCGAATTCGAGCCTCGCGTCGCCTGGGGCGGGCTGGAGCGTGGCGAGGAGATTTACGCGCGCCTGTTCCCGCAGGCGCTCCAGGTCCTCAAGCCCGGCGGCTATGTGGTCGTCGAGATCGGCTACAATATGCGCGAACGCGTGCTGGCGCTCCTGGGACCGGAGTGGAGCAACATCAATGTCCGCCCCGACCTGGCCGGTATTCCCCGCGTGGTGAGTGCCAGGAAAAAGGAGTCAGAAGTCAGGAACCAGGAGTCAGGAGCGAGGAGCCAGAAGTCAGAATGAACGGTGAAAGCAATCCGTGGTTTTATGTCGAGGGCGCTTTTCCAAAGTACCAAGCTCTCCGCCGGGGAAAGGTTCTGAGGATTTGGCCTTCTGACTCCTGACTCCTGACTCCTGACTCCTGTTTTACACACATGCTCCGCCAGATCTTGCACGTCGACATGGACGCGTTCTTCGTTTCCGTCGAAGAGCTTGAGGACCCGTCACTCAAGGGGAAGGCCGTGATCGTGGGCGCCGATCCCGACGGCCGTGGGGTGGTGGCGGCGTGCAGTTACGAGGCGCGGAAGTTCGGCGTGCATTCCGCCATGCCCATCGGGACCGCCAAGCGGCTCTGCCCGCACGCCATTTTTCTGCGCGGCCATCACGCGAAGTACGGCGAGTATTCCAAGAAGATTGGCGCGATCTTCGGCGAATTCACTCTCAGCGTGGAAATGGTTTCAATCGACGAGGCCTATCTCGACCTGACCGGCTGCGAGCGGCTGCACGGCTCGGCTTTCCGGGGCGCCGATGCATTGATTCGCCAGGTCAAGGCGCGGACGGGGCTCAACTGTTCCGTGGGCCTTTCGACTTCGCACCTGGTTTCGAAAATCGCTTCCGACCAGGCCAAGCCGCACGGCCTGCTCTACATTTTTCCCGGCTGCGAAGCGAAGTTCCTGGCCCCTCTGCCCATCCGGCGCATGCCCGGGATCGGCAAGGTGACGGAGCCGGAACTGCGCTCGCAGGGGATCTCGACCATCGGCGACCTCCAACAGATGGGCGCGGAGAGACTCAAGGCGCAGTTTGGGAAATTCGGCGAGTGGCTCCACGTGAAGTCCCAGGGCCAGGATATCGACGCCTACTCCTACGCGGAAGAACCCAAGTCCATCAGCCATGAAACCACCTTTGATGTCGACACCGCAGACGCCGACGAAATCGAGCGCACGCTTTCCTACCTCGCCCAGCTTGTGGCGCGGCGGTTGCGCGACCACGGCCTCTTCGCGCGCACCGTGGGACTGAAACTCCGGCTCGCACCCTTCAAGACTTTGACGCGCGATGTGACCCTCGACGAACCCACCCACCTGGATTCCGTAATCTTCGAAAGCGTCCTGCGACTGTTCGACGCCGCCTGGAACCGCAAGCAAAAGATAAGGCTGCTGGGTGTCCGTACTTCCAACCTGGAGCGCGCTACGTTTCAACGCAGCCTGCTCGATGCCCGGCAGCACGAAAAGCTTGACCGGGCGCTCCAAGCCGCAGATCAGGTGCGCGCGCGCTTCGGATTTGAGGCCGTGCAAATGGCCCGCTCCCTCGATCCCGCCGACAAGGGACAGCCCGCCACTCCACGGCGCAAGAAACGCCAATTCCTGGGAAGAGAATAGCCCGCACATGAAAGCCGCGGGGCCAGTTGCGGTACAATGCCTCGCACTATGAGAACCGCCTACCTCGACATTGAGACCAGCTACGTCGGCCCGTTTCGCGACGGACGGCTCTTCAAAGACTTCAAAAACCACAAGATCACTATCATTGGAATACGCCTTGTGGACGACAACGCTGACTCCTTCCTCCAGCTCGCGGGGGAAGAGGTCAGCAAAGAAAAGCTGCTCGAGGCGCTCGGCGGCGTGGATCGAATCGTGACTTATAACGGGCGGTCGATTCCTGACAAGGTGAAAGGATATGTGGGATTCGATTTCCCGGTTATTGCCGCGCAACTGGGCGTCGTGCTGGACCAGCAATTCAAGCACCTCGATCTCTGCCCTCAGTGCTGGAAGGCCAACCTCTGGGGCGGGCAAAAGGCGGTGGAGCAAACGCTCGGGTTGAAGCGATCCTTGTCGGGTAAAGACGGCAAGTGGGCTGACGAAACCTGGAAGAGATTTGAAGCGACGAACGAAGAAGACCTCAAGCAGCAGGTCTTGGCTTACAACAAAGAAGACGTGTTCATGCTGCGGAGGATTGAGGAAGCGCTCAAGAGTCGCTAGCGCCGGCTGCTTGCATAAGGTACCACCGATGGTAGAATGGAAGCGGCAGGTGAATCATGAGCAGGACCTCCAGTTTGGAGTTGCCGATCGAACTGAAGCAAAAGATCGACCGCGTGGCGCAGGAACGGAACGAAGAGCCTGTCGCGCTTCTGGCGTACGCCATCGATTCCTTGCTCCGTGTCGAAGAGGCTCAGGTTGCTGAGGTGCGCCGGAGAGATCAGACGGATCAAGGCAAGCACTTCACAAACGAGGAGGCCTTCGCCAAGCTGGATTCCTTTCGCTCGGGCCGCAGGTCTCCCTCCACGAAATGAAGGTCATCTGGGGCAAGAAAGCCTTCGCAGATTTTGACGTCCCACGTCAGGCTGAGGCTACCACACTTCCAGTTGGAGGCTTCGGTAGGAGTTGATCAATTCAAAATCCGCGCGGTCGGAGGTGATCAGCCTGGCGCCATGCGACCGCGCGGTAAGCGCGATGAGCACGTCGAAATGCAGGTCGCGCAGCTTGGCAGGGGTAAAGCCTTTATCCGCGTAAATCTGCGCGAGAATCTGCCCCGACTCCAGCCAGTTCTTTTCAGTGGGAGTTAGGACAGGATGGTTCCTCTCCAGCGCCTCCAGCAATTCCCTTTCCGACGCCTTAGTAACGCCACGCCATAACTCCGCTAGAACCACGGAAGAGGTACGGACGAGGCCGGTCAGTGATTCAATTCGCTGCTGATGGCAGCCCGTGCGCACATGGCTGATGAAAATCGAGGTGTCAAGGATGACGAGGTTACTCACCGTGACCTGCGAACGTGAGCTTTCCCGCGTGCTTGCGCATCAACTTCTTGAATCGTTTCAGCGCCACAATTTCCCGGAGCGCCACGTGAACCGCCTCCGTACGGGATTTCACCCCGAGAGCCTTCGCTGCTTCGTCCGCAAGATGGGTGTCCAGCCTAATCGATGTCAATGTCACTGCCATGGGTCTCACCTCAAACCTTGTATATATAATGTAGCTGAAGCGTATTTATAGGTCAATTTGAATTTGATTTGAACAGCTAGCTGATGGAAGATAATAGGCTCGATGGACGAGAAGCGCCAAGCCGCGGTCGAGATCGTGCGGCGCCTGCGAGAGGCGGGCTTGCAGGCTTATCTCGTTGGGGGATGCGTACGAGACATGGTGATGGGGCGCGAGCCGAAGGATTATGACGTCTGCACCGACGCTCGCCCCGACGAGGTCGTGAAGCTCTTCCCCGATAGCCTGACCGTGGGAGCGCAGTTCGGTGTGGTCATCGTTCCGCGGCCGGAGGGGAACGTGGAAGTGGCCACGTTCCGTAGCGACGGCCTCTATGCCGACGGGCGGCATCCCACCACGGTGCATTACTCGCGCACGCCGGAAGAGGACGTGCGGCGGCGCGATTTCACCCTCAACGGTCTGCTCTACGACCCTCTCGAAGAGCGGTTCCTGGATTACGTGGGAGGCCAAGCGGACATCCGCGCGCGCCGCATCCGCACCATCGGCGATCCCTTCCAGCGCTTTCAGGAAGACCGGCTGCGCATGTTGCGCGCCGTGCGTTTCACCGCGCGCTTCTCCTTTACCCTCGATGCCGCCGCCCGCGAAGCGATCCGGAAACTGGCGCCGCTGATTCACGAGGTGAGCGCCGAACGCGTGCGAGACGAGATTCTGAAAATCCTCAGGGAGGGCCCGGCGCGGCGCGGGTTCGAACTGCTGGACGAAGTCGGCCTGCTTCAAGAGGTCCTGCCGGAGGTCAAGCGAATGCAAGGCGTGGCGCAGCCGCCGGAGTTCCATCCCGAAGGTGACGTGTGGATCCACACTTTGCTCATGCTCGAAAAGCTCGAACGCCCCACGCCCACGTTGGCGCTGGGAGTGCTGTTGCACGATGTGGGCAAGCCTCTTACCTTCAGCGTCCGCGAGCGCATTCGGTTTGACAATCACGTTGAGGTGGGCGCGAAGATGGCGGAAGAGATCTGCGGCCGCATGCGCCTTCCTTTGCGCGACACCGAGCGCGTGGTCGAGTTGGTGCGAAATCACCTGCGCTTCAAGGATTTTCCTCAGATGCGCCGCTCCACCCAACTGCGTTTCCTGCGCCTGCCGGGATTTGAGGAACATCTTGAACTGCACCGGCTGGATTGCCTGGCGAGCCACGGCGACCTGACGAACTACGAGTTGGCGCGGCGAATGCTCCAGGAAACACCCGCCGACGAAATCAAGCCGCAGCCTCTACTCCGCGGCGACGACTTGATTGCTCAGGGGTACAAGCCTGGCCCGGCTTTCAAGAAGATCCTTCAGGCTGTTGAGGATGCACAACTGGAAGGTAAGATACACACCCGCGAGGATGCGCTGCGGCTCCTGGCAGAGCAGTTCCCTGTGGTCCGGTCGTGACTACAGTTTCGTCCCGGATAATCCTTTACAACAACCACCTTCAGCCTCCTGCTTAGCGAGGAGGGCAGCCAGATCGGCAGTTCCCCTCCTCTCTGGGGAGGGGGCCAGGGGGTGGTGGACGTCGGCTCTAGCCGGGCCTCGTTGTAAATAACCAAACGGGACCTCATCTAGTGCGTCGAATAAGAGACAAACGCGAAGAAATAAACAACCCCACCCAGAGCAGCCAAGGCGACGACAAAAGCGCACACCTTGACCAGGAACATCTTGCGGTCCCCCGCTTCAGACTTGGTTTCGTCAATCATCTGGAACACGGGGCCCTCCTTTCCCGTCTGCCAGGGCAAACGCGGAGGCAAAGCATCCGAGGATCAACCCAGCCGCACTGCTCGGCCGCCAGGGTATTAGGTGAGAGGTCGTCGCTTAGCGCGCGCGGGAAGGTAAAAGCGTCAAACAGCGACCAATGCGGCGCGACTGGCTATTGCACCTGCCCCCTACTCTAGTCCCTCTTATCGAAAAGTCAAGGGGATTGAGCAAGCGTCGTTTTTCCCTATTCCGCATTTCCTGGGTCAGGCTTTCGCTCTTCTATCTTGACCTCTGCTCTCTGTTCACGATTCACTGTGCCCTTGACATGGGGCTGATAATGCAGACAGAGGTTTCGGTGGCCGGTTCTCACTTCCCTCCTAGGAGCGTGTCTATGGCAACTTCCAAACGGGTCGGCTACGCGGTAGTAGGTTTGGGGCGTTTCGCTGAATACGCCGTGCTCCCGGCGTTCCGGCACAGCAAGAAGGCCAGGCTGGTGGCGGTGGTGAGCGGCGACGAGCGCAAGGCCAAACGCCTGGCGGCGAAGTTTGGCGCCAGCGACTACTACGGCTACGAAGACTACGTGCTCTGCCTGAACCACCCCCAGGTTGAAGCGGTCTATATCGCCACGCATAACGCGGGACACGCGGCGTACACCCAGCAGGCGGCGGCCTCCGGCCGCCACGTACTCTGCGAGAAGCCCATGGCGACGACCGTCGAGGATTGCCGGCAAATGATCCAGGCTTGTCAGGGGAACCGGGTTCGGCTGATGATCGCCTATCGCAAATACTTCGAGCCTGCCAGCGTGGAGCTCAAGAAACTGGTTTCGAGCGGGAAGCTGGGGCGACTGAAAATCATTCACTCGGCCTTCACGATTTACCTCCCCCCCGGCGGAATAGTTCCCCGCTGGCATCTCGACCGGCGGCTGGCGGGCGGGGGGTCACTGGTAGACGTGGGCGTTTACTGCATCAATACGGTACGCTGGCTCACGGGCAAGGAGCCTGTGGAGGCGTCGGCTTACCAGTGGAGTGTTGACCCGGCGCGCTTCGGTGAGGTGGAGGAGAATATCGCCTTCCGCCTGAACTTCACCGGCGGGTTGGTGCTCCAGGCTGCCGCCAGCTTCGGCGCCGCGCAGGCTTCTTTCCTGCACCTGCATGGCGAAAAGGGTTGGGCGGCACTCGATCCCGCTTACGCCTACGATGAGGAACGCCGGCTCTTCGGGAAGATCGGTGGGCGCTGGTTTGAGAAGAAATTCAAGGTCCTCGACGAAGTCGCGCTGGAGCTGGACTACTTCGCCCAATGCATCCGCCACTCGCGCCAGCCCGAGCCGAGCGGCGTCGAGGGGCTGCGCGACGTTGCTGTGATGCAGGCCATCTATCGCTCCGCTCGCGAGGGCCGCCCCGTGGCCATCCATTTCAATTAAGTCACAAGGGGCAGGTTACAGGGGACAGGGAGAAAGCGGAAGTTGGAAATAGGAAGTCGGAAGTAGGGAGGGAAGAAATTCTGCACTGCGCGCTTTGCATTGAAGAGTCCCACCCAGGATTTACGAGTCCCCATTTTCGATTTTCGCATTTCGATTTTCCTATTTCCAGTTTCCAGTTTCCAATTTCCAGTTTCTAGTTTCCCATTCCAAGTTGTGCGAAAAGAAATGCGTACTCTTCGGCCAGGTCGGCAATGGCCTTGGAGAGCGGTTTCCCACCCGCGTGGCCTGAGCCCGTATCGTAGCGAAGCAGCACCGGCCGGCCGGAGGTGGTGACGGCCTGGAGCTTGGAGGCCATCTTGCAGGCTTGCTGCGGAGGCACGCGCGTGTCGCCATCGCCCGTAGTGAACAGGATGGCAGGATAAGCGGTGCCCGGCTTCACATGTTCGTAAGGTGAATAGGCGTACAGAAACTTGAACTGCTCGGGAAGAGCGGCGTTGCCATACTCGAGCAGCGCCGGAGGGTTATTGTTCCGCGTGTACCGGTAGTAACGCACCATGTCAAGGTCGGGATAGAGGCAGAGGACGGCGCGGAAGAGGTCGGGCCGCTGGGTCAGAGAGGCGCCCATCAAGAGCCCGCCGTTGCTGGCGCCCTCGATCGCCAGGCGCTGCGGGTTGGTGTAGTGGTTCGAAATCAACCACTCTGCCGCCGCGATGAAATCGTCGAAGACGTTCTGCTTCTTCTCCAGCATGCCCCCGTGGTGCCAGGCTTCACCAAATTCACCCCCGCCCCGGATGTTCGCCAGGGCATACACGCCCTCGTGCTCGGCCCAGAGCACCGCCTCCGGCGAGAAGTGCGGCGTGATGCTGACGTCGAATCCGCCGTAGCCGTAAAGCAGCACGGGGCGCTGTCCATCAGCCTTCAACCCCTTTTTGTGAACGAGGAACATCGGGACGCGCGTGCCATCCCGGGAGGTGTACCAGACCTGCTGGGTCTCAAATTGCCCGGGCTGAACACGCACCTGGGCCCGAAACCACGGCTGCGTGGAGCCCGTCCGCGCGTCATAGAGGGAAATCGAATTGGGGGTCGTAAAGGAAGTGAAAGTCAGAGCGCCTTCAGGACTGTTCCACCGGCCGTCTACCCGGCCCGTTCCGAGCCCCGGCAGCGCTACCTCGCCGATGGGCTTGCCATCGAGCGTGAAGATTTTGATGACGCTGTGAACGTTGTGGAGATACGTTACGAACAGCTTCCCGCCGATCACGGCAATGCTCTCAATGCTGTCTGCGGATCCCGGGACCACTTCGCGCCAACGGTCCGCCGATGGCCGGTCGAGATCGACCAGCAGCGCGTGGCGCCGCGGGGCCTTCCACGCCGTCAGCAAAACCAGCTCGCGGTCGCTCGCCCAGGCGAAATCGAAATTGGCATCGATACCTTTCACCAGCGGCCGGACGGGGCTGTCACCTCTCAGATCTTTCATATAGATTTCGGTCTTCGCCCAGCCGTGCTGGATAACGAGCAGCAGCGTTTTCCCGTCCTCGGAGATGACGGGCGAGACGAACTGGTCCGCGGTTGTCCCTTCGCCGAAGATTTCCTTGTCACTCACGGGGTCAGCGCCCAGGGCGTGATAGAAGATCCGGCTGCCGCTCTCGCGCGAGCGCCGCGCATAGTAGAAGCCACTGCTATCCGCGGTGAACTCGACGGATTCGGAATAGAGAGCCTTGGGGAGGCGGTCCGGCAAGTCGCGCTGCGAGTCCACCTCACGGCAACGAATCTCGACTTCGTCCTGGCCCCCCTGCCTCAGCGCATAAGCGGCCCGCTTGCCGTCGCGCGTGACTCCATAGAGCAGGGCGACCGCCGAGGTATCGTCACTCAGCTTGCGAGGATCGACCAGCACTTGGTCGGCGCCGCGCATCCCCTGGCGGAAGCAGAGCGCCGGCTGGCCCTCGCCCGCGCCACGCTTGGAGAAAAAGTAGCGCCCGCCACGCTCTTCGGGCACGCCCAGGGTGTCGTGGACCATCAGTTCCGTGAGCCGCTTGGCGATGGCCGGACGCGCGGGCAAGCCAAGCAGCGCTGAGCGCGTATAGCCGTTCTGGGCATTGATCCAGGCGCGCGCTTCGGGGCTTTGGAGGTCGTCGAGCCAGTGGTAGGGATCGACCAACTCAACCCCGTGCAGGACTTCACGAAAATTGTCCGTGCGGGTCGGCGGCGCTTGCGGCAGCTGCGCGAGCGCCCGGCAGGCTACGCTGAGCGCCATCACGGCCAGAAAAACCCCGCGAGGGAGATTGTCCATGGCTGACTCCACAGGCCGGCTTGAGGCTGGATGTTCCCTGTCGCGCGGATGAGTATACATGGATTTGACTCTCGGGCGGAAAACGACGAGACTCAGACCCCAACCTTTTAGGAGGGAACAACCATGCTCCGGATCTTGCTCGGGTTGATGCTCGTTGCGGCTCCCGTTGCCGCGCAGGATTACTCCCAGTTGCGGGTGATTGCCTTCGGCGCGCATCCCGACGACTGCGATGAAAAGGCCGGAGGGCTGGCGGCGAAGTTCGCTGCCGCAGGCCACCGGGTGAAGTTCGTCTCGGTGACCAACGGCGACGCCGGCCACTACGAGCAGGGCGGCGGCCCGCTCGCTAAGCGCCGCCGGGAAGAGGCCTTCGAGGCAGGGCGCAGGATTGGGATCGAGTACGAGGTCCTCGATAATCACGACGGCGAGCTGATGCCCACGCTGGAGGTCCGCCGACAGATCATCCGCGAGATTCGCGAGTGGCATGCCGACATCGTGCTCGCGCCGCGACCCAACGACTACCACCCCGACCATCGCTATACCGGCGTGCTCGTGCAGGACGCGTCGTATATGGTGACCGTGCCGGATGTGGTTACGAATGTTCCGGCGCTGAAGACCAATCCCGTCTTCCTCTACTTCTCCGACCGCTTCACGCGCCCCCAACCCTTCCGGCCGGATATCGTCGTCTCCATCGACGATGTGTTTGACAAGAAGATCTCAGTGCTCGACGCGCACGTCTCCCAGATGTACGAGTGGCTCCCTTGGCACGACGGAAAACTCGATGAGGTGCCCAAGGACCCGGCGGCCCGGAAACAGTGGCTCGCCCAACAGCGGACCAGCCGCGTCTGGCCGGAATGGAAGGCCGCCCTGGAGAAGTGGTATGGCGCGCAGGCGGCGTCCGTCCAGCACGTAGAAGCGTTCGAGCTCACCGAGTATGGCCGCCAGCCGGATGGGGCTGAACTCCGCAAGCTGTTTCCTTTCTTTCCACCGAAATAGCGGGTACTTGGATTCCTTCGGTCTGCTGACCTATTGAAAACAGAAGGGGTATTCTGTAGAAGCTGAGAACAAAAGGCTTGGCCGAGAGTATCCATAGCAAAGTGGGCCAACCCTGAGAACGTTCTTACGTGCTTGACCGTCGCGCGAGGTGCGCAGACATGAGCAGCGGAAAAAGTCACATTATAACGTCTTTTTGTACCTGCCTGCCGGACACATTGACATCAGGTCTGGTTTCACTCCAAATCTTGCCCATTTTCTCAACGTTTTCCTGCCGGTAATCACTGCCATTTTGGCCAAACGAATGCTCCTAACCTAACGCTATAACCACATGGACAAGGAGTCCGAGGCATGCCTGAATACAATCTTCCTTATCAAGACGAGCACGGCTTCACCAACATCTTGCTAAGCGGGCTGGGCGGCGACGGCGCCAACATGGCGGCCAAGCTCTTATTCAAAATTGCCGTACTGAAGATGGACTTGGACGGCGGCTATGACGCCAAGTACGGCAGCGAGAAGACCGGCACGCCCACCGACGTTTCCATCCGCCTGGTGAAATTCGGCACGCCGGTGCGCGAGAGCGGCCCGACGCGTCATCCGCACATCTTGAGCGTCTTCCGCGAGAAGCTCATCGAGGCGCAGGGGCTGATTCGCGGCCTCCAGGCCAACGCCACGGTGATGGTGAACACCACCCGCTCGCCGAAAGAAGTCCGCGAGAAGCTGAGACTCCACAGCGGCAAGATCCTGACACTCGATGCCACACGCATTGCGGCCGAGACCCACTCCCGGATGAACATGCCGATGCTGGCCGTGCTGTGCGACCAACTCGGGTTCCCTCCGGAAGTGGTGAAAGAGGCGATCGCCGGCCAATGGCCGAAGGCGCGGGCGGCCAACCTGGCGGCCTACGACCAAGCGGTAGGCCAGGCGCAGAGCGAAACCTTCGAGCCCCGCCGGGAATTTCCGCTGCTCGAACCCGCCGCCCTGGGCTCTCCCATCGGCTACGCCAACATGCTGAATGGCGGCGCCATCGACGCGCTGACGAACATCCAGATTCCCTCTCCGAATGCCGAGCCGCTGGGGCGAGTCCCGGTCTTCACGCTCGCGCTCTGCTCGCACTGCGGGCTCTGCCTGGTGCCTTGCCCGGAGCCGGGAGCGATCGTGTGGAAAGACAAGAAGATGGTGGCGGTCAATCCGGTTTATTGCAAGGGCTGCATGCAGTGCGTGGAGATTTGCCCGACCACCAAGTACGGCAAGGCGCTCCTGGAGCCGGAAACGGCGGTGGTGTAGGGGATACGGTACAGGTGATAGGGGACAGGGTACAGGGATCGTGGAGTGGGGAATGCGAGTTTCCATTTTCGATTTTCGAATTACCAGTTTCCAATTTCTGGTTTCGAATTTCGATATTCCAGTTTCTACCGAGGTGAGGAGCCATGCTTGAGCAGCAGACCATCATTTCCAGCGGCAACGAAGCCGCAGCGCACGCCATTGTTGATATCGGATATGACGGGGAAGGGTATTACCCGATAACGCCTTCCTCGGAGGTCGGCGAGTACGTGAACAAGGCCTACGCCCAGGGCGAAATCGACCTGAGTTTCGTCGTGGGCACTTCGGAGCTCGCGGCGATTTCGACTGTGGCCGGGATGGCCATCGCCGGGGGCCGGGCCGTGGACGTGACCTCCTCCCAAGGAGTGCTCCTGAAGGCGGAAGAGCTGCCCGCCCTGGCGGGACTGGGCCTCCCCGTCGTCTTGAACCTGGCCACGCGGGACGTGAATGCGCCGCTCAACATCAAGAATGGCCACTCCGACCTGGCCGCGACGCTGGGCTGGGGCTGGATCACCCTCTGCGCCCCCACCGTGCAGGCGGTGTATGACCTGAACATCATCGCGCTAAAGATCGCGGAGGCCGTGAGCTTGCCGGCGATCATCGCTTACGACGGGTTCCACACCAGCCACGCCAATCGCCGCATCAGCGTCTTCAAGGACCGCCAGGCCGTGCGGAGCTTCGTGGGCCCCGAGCCGCCCAAGCGGCTTTCGATTCTCGACGTGCAGCACCCGCACACCTTCGGGCCTTACATGAACGACGATCTGATCAACACCAAGGTGGTGCTCGACCAGAAGATGGACAAGGCGCTCAAGCTGCTTCCCAAGATCTTTGAGGACTACGCTCAACTCAGCGGCCGGCGGTACGGCTTCCTGGACGTTTACGGCGACTCGGACGCTCCCGTGGCCATGTTCGTTCTGAACTCCGCCGCTGAGGCCTCGAAAGTGGCCGTGGACCACCTGCGCAAAGAAGGCAAGCGCGTGAAAGTGGTTTCGCCCACTGTCCTGCGTCCCTGGCCCGCCGACGCGGTTTTGCAGGCGCTCTTCTCCGCCGACCGCATCATGGTGGCCGAGCGCGTCTCGCAATATGGCGCCGGGAACTACTTTTCCAACGAAATTGGCGCGGTGCTCCAGCGCAGTGGAAACAACAACCTGATCCTGAGCCGAAGCTACGGGATGGGCGGGCTGAATTTCTACCCTGAAGACGCCGAATACCTTTTCCGGCTGGCGCTGGACTTCCCCAACGTCCCCGACCACGAGAAGCGCTGGAAAGGCTACTACCAGTCCTGGGCCGGCGACCGGGACTACGAGCCCAAGCCGAAGACCACCGCCCTGACCACGGAAGAGACCACCAAGAACGCGGGCAAAGAGAAGATCGACATGAAAGAGCTCGCGGACATGCCGCACCGTATCGAGAAGCACTCCGCTTGCCCGGGGTGCGGGACTTTCGCGAACATCGACATGTTTCTGCGCGGCATCGACGGCCAAGTCGTGATGTTCTTCAACACCGGCTGCGGCATGGTGGTGACCACGGGCTTCCCGAACACCAGCTTCCGCGTGCCCTACTTCCACAACCTCTTCCACAACGCCACCTCCACCGCCACGGGCGTCATCGAGATGTACGAGCGCTTCCGGCGCCTGGGAAAGCTCAAGGAGGAGATTACCTTCATCGTGGTGACGGGCGACGGTGGAGATGATATCGGGATGGACCAGGTGATCGGCGCGGCGCTTCGCAACGACCCCATGATCGTGCTCGAGTACGATAACAAGGGGTACATGAATACCGGCGGCCAGCTCTGCTACACGGGCGTGCTGGGCCAGCGCTTCACCAACGCCAACCTCGGGCCCAACCAGAAGGGCAAGAGCCAGCACCACAAAGACATCGTCGAGATCCTGCGCGGCACCCATGCCCCCTATCTTTTCCACGCCGGCCTCTCGAACTATCGCGACCTGCTCGGCAAGGCCCGCAAGGCCCAGAAAATGGTTCGCGAAGGGAATTTCGTGTTCGGCCGCCTCTTCTCGCCCTGCCCGCTGAATTGGGGCGCCGACCCCAAGATCGGCTATAAGATCGTGGATAAGGCCATAAAGAGTTGCCTGTTCCCGCTCTACGAAATCGAGCACGGAGTAACCAAGCTAAACTACAACCCCGAAAAGGCCGGGCAGAAGATTCCGGTGAAGGAACTCTTCGCCAGCATGGGCTCCGCCTTCGCGCACCTGGCCAGCCCGGAGTTCGCTCCTATCACCGAGGAAGTCCAGAAAGAAGTCGACCGGCGCTGGAAGCGCCTGTTGGAAATGGACGCCAATCCGGCACTGTGACAGCGCTACAAGACTGGCAACCTTAAAGCGGAGGGGCAGCAGCGCAGAGCTAGATAGCAGGCAGGAGAGATGATGGACGGCAGACGCTGCTCCTCCATCAGAAGTGGGCATCCAGACACGACTTGCTCTTGGGGTCCGAGTGTGTGGTAGAAAAGCGAAATTCCAGCACGCCATAGAATCCCACTGCTTTGCCGTCTTGAGTCATCGGCTTGAATTTCCACTTGCGGGCGGCGTCAAAGGACAACGACACTAGAAATTGACCCCCAGCAACATATTTGATACAGGCGACATCGCCCTTCTCGTCCACAAGGATGGAAAGGATGACTGTCCCCTCTACCCTCGCCGTTCGGAACAACGGTGGAAATATCGGCGCTTCGCAATAACTCACCCGCTCAACCAATTGTGGAGTCTTAAGCCACACGGGTTTCCTGTCATCTCCCCTTAAGAGCGGGATCTTTGTCTCGCACGGTGGCTTCAGGTTCAGCCCTCCTGCCAAGCCTATGAATTGCAGGACGAACACACCCAGTATGAGAGCCGGTACCTTTATTTTCATGGTGTGCCCCTCCTGGTGATCCATCTGGCATGCGCCCCCCTTGTCGCAACAGCCGACACTGCACGGTCATCGGCATACGATTCAGCCGACTCGCTGACGGCTCGCATCTTACCTGCTGCTCATTTGGGATGGGCGATGATATCCTCAATCTGATAGGTGTCACCCGTGATTGTGAAGTAGAAGCGCCAGTCGAGGTTGACACGTGCCTGCCAGATGTCGCAGGCCTCGTCATACTTTTTCGCGTGGAGAGAGGGATGATGGAGGTTTGCCGCCAGTAACCGCACTTGCTTGTCGAACGCTTTCTGCACCGCGGGCGGGGCCGCCTGATAATTTTTTCGTGACCACGCGCTGTGTTGCCATTTCACGGATGGTCTACGTCCGGCGCTTGGCTCTTTTAGTCCTCGGCTTCTTTTCCTTCATGGATGCGAGCATCTCGTCCACGGAATCAAAAGGGCCATAGTAGGGACCTTCGCGGGCCTTTCGGAGACGGGCATCGATCACACGGCGTTGGGCCGGCGTGTACTCGTCATTGGCAGCCGGCAGTTCGGGAACAATATTGATCACGCCGCCGGACACCTTGAATTCCACTCTCTGACCGCTCTTGAGGCCGGCACGCCGGCGAACGCTGCGAGGCACCACGAGTTCGGACTTGCTGGAGACGACCACACCCATGACGGTTAAAGCGCTCCCGCGCTGAGATCCCTTTCACTCTACACCTGGACTGGGGGCTCGTCAAACAGGGCTTGAATATTGCTCGAAGTCGGGACGGCCACTTCTACCTTCCGCGTTCTCAACTGGGGTGGGTCTCGATTCACTGGGAGCCGGCCATGAATTCGCGCAAGTGACGGAGGATGTCCAAAAGGAAGTCGACCGCCCCTGGAAGCGACTGCTGGAAATGGACGCCAATCCGGCACTGTAGCGCCAATCCCGCGGCTGCGGGGCCGGCACGGACTTGGCACCGACCCCTGCCTGCGGGACCGGGGCGGGAACCGGTTGCGTCACCTATACGCTGGGTGTACCCACCAGCAGCCCTCAGGTGGGGACTTACAGCTCCCCAGGGACTACCTACACAGCGCCTGCGGCGAATCCCGCGATTTACTGGGTCAACGCGCAGGCATTTGTGCCCATGAATGCGAGCACGAACCCAGGTGCGGCGGATTGCGCCACTTCCAGCCTACCCACTTCATTCCCGAGCAGCAACCGCGTTTCGGTCAATCCAGGGAGCACCGCAACTCAGAACTTCAGCCTTGCGGGTTGCCAGCAAGGGCTCGAGTCGGGACAGGCGCCATGCCCCTAATCTCTGCGCCAGTAACTGCCTTAACCCCATAAGGGCACGGCTCCCGATTCCATCCTGGTACAAACCCTCGGGACAGGTCGCCGTGCCCCTGGGGGCTCATCTTGCCCGGCAATGCGCCCGCTAATCCCTGCTTAAGTTTTTGGAAACCTGTCCACCCGTGTGGGATTGGTACGAGGGTTGCTTTGCCTAAGGTGGAAGTCTGCCTTCCCCGCAGGGACATAATGGCCGACTTTCCGGAGGATGACCTGTGACCACGCTCACTACATTGATCGGGGTTTGGGGGGTGCTGACCTTGGCGTTTGTGGTTCTCCTAATCTACCGCTCGCGGCTCACCAGGAAGGAGACGGACTGGATTCCTTTGACCGACGACGCGCGAGAGGAACACGCGATTGAGGAGCAAACCATTATCGAAATGAAGACCCGAAAGCTAACGGTGCCCATCCGCGCCTTGGGGACCGCGTCGGTAGTCTTGGTGCTGGTTATTCTGGGTTTCTGGCTCTACGTGGCTATCAACACTCCGCCGGCTATGCCAAAGTAGCGGGTCGCTACGCCCGGCGGGCTGCCTCCAGGCGGGCCAGAGCGCGGCGCAGGGCTTCCTGCGCGCGTTCCAGATCAATCTGAGGATCCGAGAACCTCTTCAAGCGCTCTTCCGCCCGCCCCTTGGCGCGTTCGGCACGCTCGACGTCAATGTCCTCTGCCCGCTCCGCCGACTGAACCAGCACAATAACCCGGTCAGGAAGGACTTCCGCGAAGCCCCAGTTCACCGCTATGTAGTGCTTGATGCTGTCCCGAGTGTAGACAAGCTCACCAGGGACAAGCTCGGTAAGCAAGGGGGCGTGTCCCGGTAGGATCCCCAGATAACCGTTCTTCCCCGGTAGGGTCACGGTGCCTACTGAATCGTGGGCGACCAACTGGTCCGGGGTCACGATGTCCAGCCGTATTTGAGTGGGAAGCGAGATGTCCATGTTTGAGCTGCCAATCTATTAAGGCAAGTCGACAGTTAACAGTCAACAGTCGACAGCAAGAGCATCCCTCCTCCATTTCTTTGCTGTTGACTGTGAACTGTCGACTGTCGACTGTACTTCACGCTGCCGCCTTGAGCTTCTCGGCCTTCTCGATCGCCTCCTCGATGGTCCCCACCATCCAAAACGCCTGCTCGGGGATATCGTCGTGCTTCCCATCCACCAGTTCTTTGAAGCCGCGGATGGTATCCTCCAGTTTCACGTACTTCCCCTCCAGGCCGGTGAACTGTTGCGCCACAAAGAACGGTTGAGAAAGGAATCTCTGGATTTTGCGCGCGCGGGCCACGGTGAGCTTGTCCTCCTCCGAGAGTTCGTCGATGCCCAGGATGGCGATGATGTCCTGGAGGTCCTTGTACTTCTGGAGGATGACTTTCACGGCGCGCGCCACGTTGTAATGCTCGTGGCCCACGATGCGGGGGTCAAGAATCCGCGAAGTTGACGCCAAGGGATCGACCGCCGGATAGATGCCGATTTCCACCAATTGGCGCGAAAGCACGGTGGTGGAGTCCAAGTGGGAGAACGTCGTAGCGGGCGCGGGGTCGGTCAAGTCGTCAGCCGGCACGTAGATGGCCTGCACGGAGGTGATGGAGCCTTTCTTGGTGGAGGTGATTCGTTCCTGGAGTTCTCCCATCTCGCTCGAGAGGTTGGGCTGGTAGCCCACGGCCGAGGGCATGCGGCCCAGCAGCGCGGAGACTTCCGAGCCGGCCTGAGTGAAGCGGAAGATGTTGTCAATGAAGAGCAGCACGTCCTGGCCCTCGACGTCGCGGAAATACTCGGCCACGGTGAGCCCTGTCAGGCCTACTCGCAGGCGTGCCCCGGGAGGCTCGGTCATCTGGCCGTAAATCAACGCGGCCTTGGACTGTTCCGGGTGGCCGGGGACGATGACCTTGGATTCGGTGAACTCCAGCCACAGGTCGTTGCCTTCGCGCGTGCGCTCGCCCACACCG
>Ga0209777_10002486_pt1 | contig 24119 bp, 17 predicted proteins | sample FrelakmetHBP12HB_FD_187147 | JGI IMG/M metagenome (GOLD analysis project Ga0209777, IMG submission 187147) | Freshwater lake sediment microbial communities from the University of Notre Dame, USA, for methane emissions studies -HBP12 HB (SPAdes)... | ecosystem: Environmental > Aquatic >... | reverse complement strand
TTAGCAGCACCGGCATGGGCGACGTGCCGGAAACAACCAGCGTCTTCATACCTGCATTCGTCACAACCGTTATCGTGTCCCGCATATCCCCCGTCGTATCCGCTTTGAACTCAACGTCAAGCGCCACGGACTTTCGGACCGCATCGAACTGCTCCGATCCGACCTGTTCTCAGCGCTGACCCCGAGCGGAGCGGTCCTGCGAGCAGAGCGATACTGCGAGCGAAGCGATACCGCACCTTTCGACCTCGTTATCTCGAACCCGCCCTACGTACCAACGGCTGTTCTCGCCACGCTCTCACCTTCGGTCCGCGGTCACGAACCTTGCCTTGCGCTGGACGGCGGGGCTGACGGCATGAGCGTAATCCGCCGTCTTGTGAGCGAGGCCCCGGCATTCATGTCGCCCGGCGCCCTGCTCGCACTGGAGATTGACCCGGCAGTCGCGTCGGCCGTGCGCCGGCTTCTGCCGGATGCAGCAATTGAACAGGACATTCAGGGTCTCGAGCGCTTCTGCTTCTGGCGAAGATGAATCCGCAGATTTCGCAGATTACGCAGATTCCTCTTTCGAATCTACCACAGAGCCACAGAGGGAGAGCGCAGAGGCCACTGAGAGAATCCAGGAAACTCTCGTCTCTGTGTTCTCTGTGCTTCTCCGTGTCCTCTGTGGTAATCGGTCCGGATTCGGTTCAGGTCTGTTCTCAGACTCCTTGTGGCCTGAGACATGGGAGGTGACGTATGAAAATCGGATTGGTCATCAACACGCGCCGACGCCGGGCGTCAATCATTCCGGCGCTGGTGCGCTCGCTGTCTGCCAAGGGCCACACAGTCGTTGCTGAACCCGCGGCCTGCCGCCAGCTCGGCCTGGGCTGCCGCACGGCAACGCCGAAGGGCCTGGTTGCCGGCACCGACCTGATTATCGCGATGGGCGGGGACGGCACGCTCCTGCGCGCCGCCGGGCTCGTGGGCCGGGGCGGCACGCCGATTCTGGGCATCAACCTCGGCGAGCTCGGGTTTCTCACCGAGTTCACCTATCAGCAGGTGCGAGAAGCGGTGGCCGGGTTCATCAAAGGCGAATACCGCGAAGAGCAGCGGATGATGCTCGAAATCCGGCACGGCGCGCGCACGTGGTTCGCGCTCAACGACGCAACTCTCAACATGGGCAGTTCCTGTCGCGCGGTCGGCATCATCCTGACCGTGAACGACCACTATGTCACGCGGTTCGTCTCGGACGGCGTGGTAATTGCCACCCCGACCGGCTCAACCGCCTATTCGCTCGCGGCTGGCGGCCCGATTGTGTTCCCGACCCTGGAGGCGATTCTGATAACCCCGCTCTGTCCGCACGCCCTTTCGGCCCGGCCGCTGGTGGCCTCGCCGGACGAGCGCATCGGCATCGAGCTGGGCAGCAAGAATGCCCACGATGCTCTGCTCACCGCCGATGGCCGGTGCCTCGGCAGCGTGGAATCGGGCGACCGGGTCCTGATTCAGCGCGCGGAGTTCAAGACCCGGCTCATCACCCCGCGCCGCAAGTCCTACTACGAAATCCTGCGCAACAAGATGAAGTGGGGCGGGCGGGAAGAGGCGAGAAAGTAGGGGAACCATAAATGCAAAGCGCAAAATGCAGAATCCCGAATGTCTTTGCTCTTTGCTGTCTGCACTCTGCTCTTTGACTTCATGCTCCGTTCGCTCCGGATTCAGAACTACGCGCTGATTGACGACCTGACCATCGAATGGTCGCCGGGCCTGAACGTCCTGACCGGCGAGACCGGGGCCGGTAAGTCAATCATCCTCGGCGCGTTGTCGCTGGTCCTGGGCGAGAAGGCCGACCCGGATGCGATTCGCACCGGCAGGGACTCGGCCTCGGTCGAGGCGGTCTTTGACGCTGCGCCTGCGACCTGGGAGGTCGTCACCGAGCTTGCCCTGGAGGGCGATGATGACCGGCAACTCGCCATCCGCCGCAAGGTCGCGCGCGAGGGCAAGGCCGGCATCTTCGTCAACGACCACTCCGCGACCGCAGCCACTCTGAAACGCTTGGGCGACAGCCTGGTTGACCTGCATGGCCAACATGAGCATCAGTCCCTGCTTAGACGCGAGCTGCACCTGCTGGTCCTTGACGACTTCGCCGGACTGACCGCCGGCGCCCGAAAACTGGCGGACTCGTACCAGGAGTATCGCCGGACCGAAGGCGAGCTGAATGACCTGCTCGCCGAGCTGGCCGCGAAGCGCAATCGGCGTGACCTGACCCTGGCCCAGCAGCAGGAACTGACCCAGTCCAATCTCCTGCCCGATGAGATCGACGCTTTGAACCAGGAACAGCAGTTGCTGAGCAGCAGCGGGCAGCGCCACACCCTGGCCCATGAAATCAGCGACGTGCTGTCCGAGAGTGAGGGCTCGGTGCTGGAACTGCTGGCCGGGTGCGCCCGTCGGCTCGATTCACTCGCCGAACTCGACCCGAAACTCGCGGCCCGTAAGGCCGAACTGAGCCAGGCGATGGCGACGCTGGATGAACTCTGGCGCGCGCTGGTCGGCTATCAGGAATCCACCGACTTCTCCCCGGGCCGGCTGGAAGAAATCAACGAGCGCCTATTCTCGCTCCAGAAACTGATTCGCAAACACTGCTCGCCCTCGGCCGGGATTGACTCCGCCGCGGTGCAGGAGTTGATTGCCCTGCGCGAGCGACTGACCCGCGAGCTCGACTCGCTGGAACTGGACGGAACCCGGACTCAGGAACTGCAGAAGGGTTTGAACTCGCTTCACAAGAACCTGGTCAAGGAAGCCGAAAAGCTCTCCCAGGCACGGCTCAAGGCCAAAGCGCGGTTCGAGCAGAAGTTGAACCAGGAGTTCCTTGAACTGGGTATGCCCAAAGCGAGAATCGCGGCACAGGTTGAGCGCCTTGAACAGCCGGATGGGTTGTACGAAGACAAAGGCACGCGCTACCGGCTGGATTCTCGCGGGATTGACGACGTCGAGTTCCTGTTCTCGGCCAATCCCGGCGAAGACCTGAAGCCGTTGCGCAAGATCGCGTCGGGCGGCGAGCTTTCGCGCATCATGCTCGCCCTGAAGAGCGTGCTCAGCGATTCCGACCCGGTGCCGGTGCTGGTCTTCGACGAAATCGACACCGGCATCTCGGGCCGCATCGCCGAGGCGGTCGGCGGCAAGTTGAGCCGGCTGGCCCGGGACAAGCAGGTCATCTGCATTACGCACCTGCCGCAGATTGCCCGTTTCGCGGCCGCACACTTCCGCGTGAGCAAGGAAACCAGGGCCGGCCGCACCCAGACCCGGATTGCGCGCCTGGACGAGCCCGACCGGGTCGAGGAACTCGCTTCACTTCTCGCCGGGAAAGAGGTCACCGCTACGGCCCGCGCCCATGCCCGGGAATTACTCAGCCGGGGCAAACGCGAATAGCCCGCTCGGCCGTTTTCCCCTTTGACATTCCGGCGGATTACCGGTAGCATTCAAATCATGAAACCCCGGGCGGCAGCATGAAACTCTGGTTTCCCAGGAACGACGGCTCGGTTCACCATGCCGAGATACCGCGGGTGCTCAACGTCCCCAACGTCCTGAGCATTTCGCGCCTGTTCCTGCTCCCGGCTATCCTGCTCCTGCTCCAGTCGCGTCAGATGCTACTGGCCCTGGCCCTGATGGTCATCTCCTGGATAACCGATGCGCTCGACGGCTATCTGGCGCGCCGGCTGAACCAGGTCACTGCCGTCGGCAAAATCCTCGACCACACCGTGGACAAGATCTGGGTCGGGACGGTGCTGGTCATGCTCGCCGCAACCCGCGGCCTGCCGGTCCTGATTCCGGCGCTGGTCATCGGCCGGGACCTGCTGATTGTCATCGGCAGCCTGCTCATCCTCGACCGCCGGCGGCATGTCGTATCGTCGAACGCAATCGGCAAAGTCACCGGCTTTTCCTTTGCCCTGCTGATGATACTCTATGTCATTGATAACAACTGGCCCTGGATGCGCCAGCCCAAACTGGTCATGCTCTGGGTCGTGGGCTGCATGGTCGTGATTTCCTTCGTCAACTACGTCGTGGTCTACATCCGGGCGATGCGGCGCGCCGGCTCGGCCGCGGTCGCGCCCGGGCCCGAGCGCGCTGCGCCCTAGCCGCACGCCTGCCCCGGAACTGGACGACAAACTCGAGTCCGGTTCGCCTCAAGAAACCGCTCAGCACCACCGGCAGCACTAATCGCCGAACCGGCCGCAACATGTGCGGCCGGTCACAGCTAACTACCTGCTTGTCAGGCTGTCACATGTGCGCCAGTTCCCGGCTGGTTCTTTGCGCCCTGCGCACTTGCGTCAGCTTGCCGCGGGCTTTGGTGCCGGTTGCTGTTTGTACGCCTTCAGGAAGGCGTCAAATGCTGCGCCGGCCTCGGTCTTGCCGATACTTCCCATGTGCCCGATGCGCACAATCTTCCGGAACATCTCGGCCTGGCCGTTGGCCAGCAGCATCTTGTCCCGCTCCTTGACCAGCGTGACAATCGCCGAGCCGTCGATTCCCTCGGGCATCTTGATAACGGTCAGGGCATTGGATGGATTCTCCGGGAGTATCTCAAGCCCGGCTTCGGCCACCCGTTTGCGCAGGTACTCGCCCACGCGCCTGTGCCTGGCCCAGGTCTCCTCGACCCCGTTGGTGAGAATCTGTCCGAGTGCGCGGTTCAGGCAGTAGAACAGCGAAATCGCCGGGGTCCAGGGCGTCTGGCCCTTTTCCTGGGACCATTTCCGAAACTGGCGCAGGTCAAAGTAGTACCGGGGCGACTTGTTCTTCTCACCGAATTCCCAGGCTCGCTCGTTGTAGGCCAAGAATGACAGCCCGGGCGGGCAGTAGAGCGCCTTCTGGGACGCCGCCGCCACGACGTCCACTTTCCATTCGTCCATGCACAGCTCGTCTGCGCCGAATCCGGCAATCGCGTCCACGACCAGAATCCGGTTGTTCTCCCGGCAGATTCGACCGAAGGCCTTGATGTCGTTCAACGCGCCGGTCGAGGTCTCGGTCAGGGTCGTGAACACGAACTTGGCCGCGTCGTTGGACTTGATTCTCCGTTCCAGTTCTTCAGGCGGCACCGACTTGCCGAACGGCATCTGCAGCGTGTCGGCATACCCGCCGAACCGGATGACCAGTTCCCGCCAGCGCTCACCGAACTTGCCGCACATCGCGACAATCGCGTGGTCGCCGTGCGACAGCAGGTTGGCGACTGCGGCCTCCATCGCGCCGGTGCCCGAAGCGGTGAAGATGAACACGTCGGACTTGGTCTTGTACAGCTTCTTCAGACCCTTGATACACTCGTTGAGGATTTCCGTGAACGAGGCTTCGCGATGGTAGACGAGCGGCCGGCTCATCTCCTGCAGAATGTCATCCGGGACGTTGGTCGGCCCGGGTGTAAACAGGGTGTATTTGGCCTTCAACTAGTTCCTCCTGTCAAATCACTACTCACTACTCACCAATCACTAATCACTACTTACTTCTTCTTGCGTCTCATGACCGACTCACGAAACTTCTTCATGGCGCAGAACTCCCCGCACATCGTACAGACGTCCGAGGTGCGCGAGGCCTGCGCGCGATAGACTCTCTTTGCCCGCTCCGGGTCAAGGCACCGGCTCAGCATGCCCGGCCAGTCCAGGCGGGACCTCGATTCGGACAGCGCCCGGTCCTGGCGGATTGCCCGCGGGTCGCCGCGCGCCACGTCCCCGGCATGGGCGGCGAGCCGCGCCGCGTACACGCCGTTGCGGACGTCTTCGGCGTCGGGCAGGCCGAGGTGCTCGGACGGCGTCACATAGCACAGGAAGTCGGCCCCATGGAAGCTCGCGAGCGCGCCGCCGATGGCCGAGGTGATATGGTCGTAGCCGCAGCCGATGTCGGTCACCAGCGGCCCCAGGACGTAGAACGGCGCGCCGTGACAAACGACCTTCTCCAGCATCACGTTCGCCTGAATCTGGTTGAGGGGCACGTGTCCCGGTCCTTCGACCATTGCCATCACGCCTGCGGCTCGGGCCCGCTCGACCAGCTCGCCGATGACCACCAGTTCCGAAACCTGCGCCTCATCAGTCGCGTCCGCGATTGAACCCGGCCGCAGCCCGTCGCCCAGGCTCAGGCAGACCCGGTTTTCGCGGGCAATCGCCAGCAGGTCGTCGTAATACTCATACAGCGGGTTCTCCTTCCGGTTCCAGGTCATCCACTCCAGAATCATGCTCCCGCCCCGGCTCACGACCCCGGTCAGCCGGGTCCTGCGCCTGAGCAGTCTTAGCGCCGGGTACCGGATGCCGCAGTGTACGGTGATGAAATCCACCCCGTCCCGGCAGTGCTCCTCAATCACCTTCAGCAGCTCGCCCGGGGTCAACTGAGTGAAGGACTTGCCGTGTCGGCGCGCCCAGTATGACGCCTCATACAGCGGTACGGTTCCGACCGGAATCGTGGCGGCTCCGAGAATCGCCTTGCGGATGGCCGGGATGTCGCCGCCGGTCGAAAGGTCCATCACCGTATCCGCGCCGGCCTCGGTCGCAATCTTCAGCTTGGCCAGCTCGAGTTTCAGGTTTGACCGATCCGGCGACGTGCCGATATTGGCATTCACCTTGGTCCGCATACCGCGGCCGATGCCCTTCGGTTTGCTCCGGCGATTACGGTTCAGCGGAATCACTATCGAACCGTCGGCCAACCCAGTCCTCACTTTCGCGACCGGCACCTGCTCGTCTCGCGCCACGACCTTCAGCAGGTTGTCGGGAATCAGGCCCGCGAGTGGATTCATCTCGCCCGGCCTCTCTGCCCGGTCCGGATGCCCCCAATCTGCGCAATCTGCGAAATCTGCGGAACAGGTCCAAACGCCTTCATTCCAACTCCTCCAGCCCGACCGACACCTCGCCCTCGGCGAAGTGAACCGTCACCCGCCGGGCGAAGATATCCACCGCCGTCACCTTACCCTTCCCTTTTGCGGTCTGGACCATCGCGCCGATTCTCGGGAACTCCTCCATCGCCTTGCGGTACTCGTCATCCTCGAACCTGAGGCAGCAGAGCAGTTTGCCGCAGACCCCGGAGATCTTGGTCGGCTCAACGAACAGGTTCTGCTGGCGCGCCATGCGCAGGGTCACCGGTTTGAGTTCATTCAGGAAGCTGGCGCAGCAGAGCATGCGGCCGCAGACCCCGACCCCGCCGCTCACCCGGGAATAATCGCGCACCCCGACCTGGCGAATCACGACCCGCACGTTAAGGGCCGAGGAAATCGCCTTGTGCAGGGCCCGAAAGTTCAGGCGCTCGTCCGACACGAAGTAGAAACCGATTTCCCGGCGGTCGAATCGCAGATGAGCATCCACGACTTTCATCGGCAGCTTGAACTGTACCACGAGTTGGCGGAAGATCCCGAGCCCGCTTTCGGCCTTGACGACCAGCTCATCGCGCTGCTTCAGGTCCTCTTCGGTCGCCCGACGGAGCACGGTTGCCGCCGCGGCCTCGGTCTCGACCTGCGCCTGCACTCGCCCGATGTCCTCGCCCGAGGTGTCGCGAATCACGACCCAGTCCCCGGTCTTCAGTGCGAGTTCCGGGCCGGCCTGGGCCGTCTCGGAACGAAACGGGTGCACCGCAATCAGCAGAATCCCGGACACCGGCTTGCCCGGGGTCAGCTCCCGCAGCGGGCAGAATCGCCGGGGCTCGGTCGTTTCCGGCACGAGGACGGTTTCTTCGGTCATCGCTAGTGCTTCAACTCATCCAGTTCCAGCGGGTCGACCAGATTCTCCCAGTTCGGGTCATTGTGCTCGGTCTCGCTGTTCGACCAGACCATGCGCATACGCCCGTCGCCGCGCACGTCGACGAACACGAAGTGCAGACCGGCCTGGTAGTAACGCCAGTGCTCTTCCGGCTTGGCGTGCTCGACCATCGTGTGCGCCTCGGTTTCGTCCGGCTCACCGTATTTGAGGTAAATCCGGCCCTCGTCGGTGTCCCGTCCCCGGACATGACCCCAGCTGTACCGGATGTCCGCGGTCTTCAGCCGGTCCAGGTAGCTCCGGAAGTCGTGTTTCTGCCAGAATTGGCGCAGGAACTCCTCCTTGCCCGCCGGTGACAGCTTCGCGAGCGAGCGCAGTTCCTGGTCGGTCGCCACGAAGCGCAGGTCGTGATACTCGCGGCTCTCCTCCTCGGTCAGGACCACCGGCGGCGCAGCCGGTTCCTGCTCGGCCCGCGTGACATAGAATGACTTCTCCGAACTCAGCACCTTACCGCTCGGCAGGTCGTGCAGACTCACGCGCAACAGGTAGGCGCCCGGCGCCAGGCCCTGGCTGGTAAGACCGAAGACTTCGCGTACGTCGGCCCCGGTCCGTTTCTTCGGTTCCGGATGCAACGCCTTGACGACCCGGCCCGAGTCGTTGAGAATCTCGGTTGAGACTTCGTACGGCTGGGAATCGCCGGTGAACCCGTAGCCGTCAACGTAGATGAACATCTCGCGCGGCCCGCCCGGCCCGAACGTCCGGCTCGGTCTGGGCAGCACCGACACCACGCCGGCTGGAGTCTTGGCCAGGTTGTCGCCAATCACCAGGTCGCTGATGCTCGGCGACGGGCTCAGGTCGCGCACGGTCAGGGTTTCGACCAGCGAACCGGAGTTCTGCGTATCCTCCCGCACCTCGAACTTCATCAGGTATTTCCCGGGCACGAGATTCAGCGAGAAGTTGTGCGCGATTGCGAGCTGGCGTTTCTTCGCCTCTTCGAATGACGGGATCACCGCCGGCTCGTACAGCGCCTGGCTCATCGTTTCGCCCGTGGCCAGGCTGGTCAGCGAGAACCGGACCTGGTATTCAGCGTAAATCGTGTCCCCGAACGTCTGGTAACGCAACTGGTCGTAGGGCACGCTGTGATAGATCTCGACCTGGGTCGACTCCGGACTCGCGGACCGGAACCCGGCATAATCCACTGAGAACTTCAGCACCCCATGCGCCAGCACGGGCAGCAACAAGCAACAAGCAACAAGCAACAGGCAACCGGCGACCCGCGACCGGCGGTAGGCGGCAGGCGGTAGGCGGATTCCGACTTCTGACTTCTGACTTCTGACTTCTGACTTCTTCATTTCTGCCATCCCTGCACCTCAAAGAAATCCGCCGGGTCTATGAGCTTGTACTCGCCGAACCCGTTCACGTCCTCGAACGTCAGCGTCAGGTTCTGGCCATAGTAGTACCAGACCTCGTGCGCGTTGCCCGGGCTCTCGAACGGTGACGCATCGATATTGTCCGGCGGCCCAAGCCGGACATAGACCTTTGCCCGGTCACTGCGCCAGCCCTTGTCACCATGCCCGAAATGGTCAATGCAATACTGGATGCGGGCGAAATACTCTTCCTCGGTCTCATTCTGCGGCGTGGTCGGGGTCCGGTCGTGAGTGGCCCAGAACGCGTTCCAGAGCGACTCGCGTTCAGCCGGCGCGGCCTTCAGCAGCTTCTGGGTCTCGGCGTCGCTCGCGATGTAGACCAGTTGATTCACCTTCTCCTTGTAGCCCCGCTCCGAGCGGAAGAACGAATTTCCGACCTGAAACAAGGCCTTGCGCACGGCGACCGCCTTCGGATTCCGGCCCTTCACGTCCAACTGCAACTGGTACTCCCCATCATCGAATTGGCCCAACGGGAAATCCAGCCGGTGCGCCATTCGCCAGGAATCGTGCTCGACCTTGAACTGCTGGACGGCGTAGATACGCCGTTCCCGGGTAATCTGGGCCCGACCCGAATCCAGCTCCGAGCCGCGGTCATAGGTCTCGAAATAAACGTGCAGGGTATCGATTGACTGAAACGTAGCTCGGCCCGGCTTCGGCTCAATCCTCAGGTCGCTCAAGGACTTCGGCGGCTCGAGATTGAACTTCCAGGTCTGCTCGCGCTCAGACTGCCGGTCCGCGAATGCGACCTCGGCGCTCAGCCGACCCATCGCCACGCGCAGTGTCTCCCGGCCGGTGAACCGGTCCTGGCTCCGCATCGTCGCTTCGTAGTTCTCAACTCGGATTACGCGGTCCCAGTCCTGGGCCGCCGCCTGGTTGCTCCGGCTGTCCCAGCACTGGACGCGGACCGTAAACCGCGCGACGTAACCCGCGCTGTCCCGGACGAAAGTGACCGAGGTGTAGGGAATGTCGTAGTCAATCTCGATTTCCTGGACGCTGTCTGAGACCTGAAACGTCACGCAATCCAGCCTGATGGCCGGTCGTTCCAGCATGGTGGGGCTGATCCCGAGGAGCAAGGCGAGCAGAAAAGGCGCCATGAAATACCTGAGTCGTATAGTCTATGCCGGAAACCCCAAATGTCAACCGCAAAGGCGCGTCCCGCCTGGTGATGATTCGCGAATGCATGGTAACGAAAGAAGAACCGGACCGAGACTGAAGCTGGTTCGCGAGAGACTCCACGTTTTGCTCGTCGTGCCGTCGTGTTTCCATCCCGGCTTCCGCCCCGTTTCCCGGACTTGCAATGACCTCTGCGGTTTGCTAACCTGAAGCCGGATGCAGAGAGTTGTGATTCTTGACTTCGGTTCCCAGTACAACCAGTTGATTGCCCGCCGGGTCCGGGAACTGAAGGTCTATTGCGAAATCCACCCGTTCAATCTGAGCGCCCGGAGAATCGCGGCGCTGAAGCCCAAAGCGATTATCCTGACCGGCGGCCCGTCCAGCGTCGGCGCGTGCAACCGGCCAATGCCCGACCGCGGGATATTCAGCCTCGGCATTCCGATTCTCGGCATCTGCTACGGCATGCAGATTACCGCCGACATGCTCGGCGGCAAGGTGAGCTATGCCGCGTCGCGCGAATACGGTTTCTCGCGCCTGCGGGTCCTGCGCAAGGCCGACCTGTTCCACGGCCTTCCCGGCCGGCTCCAGGTCTGGATGAGTCATGGCGACACGGTTCTCGAAGCCCCGGCCGGGTTTGAAACCCGGGCAACTACCGACTCGATTCCCATCGCGGCCTTTGCCGACCCTAAGCGCCGAATCTACGGAGTCCAGTTCCATCCCGAAGTCGTGCACACCCCGCGCGGGAAAGAACTGTTCGCCAACTTCCTGTTCCGGATTGCCGGTTGCAAGCCGAATTGGAGCATGGCTTCGTTTGTCGAGGCCAAGACCCGGGAAATCCGCGAGCAGGTCGGAAAAGGCAAGGTGCTGGTTGCGCTCTCGGGCGGCGTGGATTCTTCGGTGATGGCGACCCTGATTGCCCGCGCCGTCGGCGACCAATTGGTCGCCGTATTCGTGGATAACGGCGTGGTCCGCAAAGGCGAACTCATCGAAGTCCGCGACACGTTCTCACGCCGGTTCAACCTCTTCTGCATCGACGCCAAGACCCGGTTCCTGAAGAAACTGCGCGGGGTGTCGGAACCTGAGCGCAAGCGCAAGATTATCGGCACCGAGTTCATCCGAATCTTCGAGGAACAGGCGCGGCGGCACGGGCCAATCAAGTATCTGGCCCAGGGCACGCTGTATCCGGACCTGATTGAGAGCCGCTCGGCGTTCGGGGGCCCGTCCGCAACCATCAAGAGCCATCACAACGTCGGCGGCCTGCCCGAACGCATGAACCTGAAACTGATTGAACCGCTGAAGGAACTGTTCAAGGACGAGGTGCGGGCGCTGGGCCGGGAACTGGGCCTGCCTGAGAGCATCGTCGGACGCCAGCCGTTCCCGGGTCCCGGGCTTGCGGTCCGGATTCTGGGCGCGGTAAGCGCGAAACGGGTCGCGATTCTGCAGGAAGCCGACGCCATCCTGATTGAGGAGATTCGCAACGCCGGCTTTTATGACAAGCTCTGGCAGTCCTTCGCCGTGCTCCTGCCGGTCAAGACCGTCGGCGTGATGGGCGACGAGCGCACCTACGAGTGGGTGATTGCCATCCGCGCGGTGACGAGCCTGGACGCGATGACCGCGGACTGGGCCGACCTGCCGCACAAGCTGCTCGCGCGTATCTCCAATCGAATCATCAACGAGGTGCGCGGGGTCAATAGAGTCGTGTACGACATCAGCACCAAGCCGCCGAGCACTATCGAATGGGAATAACTTGCGAAGCGCGATGCAAATCCTAAATCCGAAGACCGAAATCCGAACAAAATCCCAAGCTCCAAATCCCAAGACCGAACCGCGGACTGAGAACTACAGACTACTGACTACTCACTGCCATCTGCTATCGCCTACCGCCTATCGCCTACCGCTTGAGGTGACATGAAGTTCGACCTCATCTGGGCAGTCGTGCTGGCGGTGATTGCGCTTGTGCTCGGGCTCTACCTGACTTCGCTCCGGCAGTTTGCGGTCCCGGAGGTCAGTCCGAAGCGCGAGGCTGACAAACTGCTGCTCGAAGCCGGCCGGCTCAAGGACAGCGCGGCCGTGTTGCTCGCTGCCTCTCTGCCGACCGCGGCCCACCAACTCCTGGCTCAAGCCGCGGAACTCAGTGAACAGGCCGGGCTTCTCAGCCAGGCGACTCCCCTGCCGGCAAGCCAGTTGTCCGAGCAGTTCGCCGCCCGCGCCCGGGCGCTCGCGGATAGTGCCTATCTCCTGCGCAATGCGTTCATCACCCGCAACGACAGCCTCACGCTCGGTCAGGATCGCAGGATTGCCCGGATTGAATGGACCGCGCGTAATCTCAAGGCGCTTGCGAGCCGGCTGGACAACTGGGGTCTGAACAGCAAAGAGCAGGTCGAGCTGTACCAGGCCTGCATCACGACCTACGGGGATGGCGCACGGATCTGCGAGCAGATGCGCAGCGAAGTCCCGCCCGGTCACTGAAGTCGCTGGCCGCCAGCCGCCTACGACTGTCCGCTTGTCGTCTATCGCCTTACGCCTATCGCCTATCGTTCATCAGCTTCTCAGCATCCTCATCCGGCAGCGCGAGATAGTCCCTGTACCGGAATACCTCGCCCCCCTCGCAATCCTGACCGACCCACCATTGCCTCAGGTTTCGGTCAACGTGCAGCGAGTAAATCACGTCCGGCGCTTCGTCATCGTCCTTGCCTGACGAGAGCGGTGACCGGGCGATAACCTCGACCAGCGTATCGCACAGCGCCCGAACGTGGCTCACCCGGATTCGTTCCAGAATCATCGAATCCTGGGTCAGGCGGAACTCCCGCTCAATCTCGGCGAGCACCTGAACCCGGGCCGTGTCGCCAATCAGTCGAATCGAATCAGCCTGGACATCGGTGTATTGTGCCAGAATCGCCGGGTCGCGCCAGAAGTAACTGGCATATCCGGCCAGCGCCAGCTTCCGGTGAAACTCAAGAATCGTCAGCTTGATGAGCGCCGAATCGGTCTCAGTCAGCACCGTATCGTATCGCTCGCCATAGTCGAGCTTCATGGTTCCCTGCGCCGAGCAAATACCGGCCAGCAGGCCGACCGCTATCAGGGCTCCGAGCAAACGCATTACGAAATGATATGCGGCCTGCGCGCCAAGTCAACCGACAAGGGAGAGATAGACGATAGACGGTAGGCGAGAGGCGATAGGCGGTAGATGATAGGCGGTAGATGGCAGGAGTGAGTAGTAAGTAGTACGTAGCGAGCAATCCGCAGTTCGGCCTTTGGACTTGGAGCTAGGAGCTTTGTCTGGATTTCGAGCTTCGGATTTGGGATTTGCCCGCCTCGCACTCTGCATTTTGAACTTTGCATTTTGAACTCTCCGCGTGCTCCCTCCCTCTCTTCCTCCCTTACGACGGACTTTCCTTGACCCCTTCGTCGTATATGCTATAATGCTCCCGATGCCTCGCATCTTTTTCTTTTCCCGGAGCGCCCGCGTCCGGACGCGCCTCTGCGTCGCCTTCGCGATCTGCGCGTTGGTATTGTCCGCCTCGGCGGCCATCATCCCGCAGAGCGGTTTCTCAGGCCGGCCCGGCGACGGTACCTGCCGGGACTGCCACCCGGCAAAGAGTCTGGTTGACCCGGATTCGCTGATTCTCACCGGACTGCCCGACACGCTCGAACCGGAAACCGTGTATCCCTGCACCCTGTATGCCCGGTATCACGGCTTGAACGAATGGACGTTCGAGCTGACCGCCGTGGACTCGCTCAGCAATCAGGCCGGGACGATTGAGGTGACCGACTCGGCGCACACCGAGATTGATGACTTCCTGGATGTCCAGTACTTCAAGAACAATCTGAAGGGTGCGTACGTCAACCGCAAGGACTCGACCAGTTGGACCTTCGACTACCTCTCCCCTCCGGCCGCGACCGCCACGGTGTCCTTCTACTGGTGCTCCTATTTCAAGAACCGGTCGAAACCCACCTACTACCTGCTCGAAGCCAGCCGCACGATTCCGTTGCGTCAGGACGAATAGCGCCTCAAGCGGTTCGCAACCAGACAGAAATGAAGGGGCAGGGTTGAGCCCTGCCCTCTGATTTCAAACCTCGGTGATGCGCTCTATGGTTCGAGAATGACCTTCGCGGTCTCGCTCCCGGCAGCAGACTCCAGCCGGATGAAATAGACCCCACCGCACAGCCCGCGCGGCTCCCAGGTGACTCTCCCCTGCGCCTCGTTGCCTTCGCGTAGAGTGGTCACAAGTTGGCCGGTCAGGTCATAGACCCTGAGCGCAAATGCGCCGGGCGCGCCGAGCGAGTAACTGACATCCACCCGGTCACGGGCAAGAGAAGGAGTTGCGCGAAGCGACGCCGCCCGAAGGCGCGGCATGATCATCCGTTCGTTGATGCCACTGATGTACGCTTCAGTCCAGGCAACCGAAGCAGGCAATGCCGGGTCGTGCGGGTCAACGACGCACAGAATGAACCCGTAATCAGGTCCACCTTCAACGAAGTACGGCATTAGCACGTCGGACGCAGGAGCGGTTACAAGGGGCCAGGGACAGGTGTACAGCGCGCCCCAAGCCTGCTCCTGCTCAATGCCGATTGACCCGTCTCGCTGGAACTCCTGCCAATCCACCTCGAATGACGTGTTCCACGGGTCTTGGACCGTCGCGACTCGGGGATTGTTGCTGGGCATCGAATCCCTTGAGCCTCTGGAACCAAGAGTGTCCACAACCGAGAGGTCCGGGCGCAACGCCGTACCGAAGATGCTCGAAAAGCCGCTACGGTCATCCTCCCACACGACGAGGTAACAGGGGGCCGGCCAGATTCGGCTGAATGCAATGCTCGGGGCGGTCTGGCGCGACGCGATGCGGCTGAGTCGAACCGGGACAGTGTCAATCACGAATCCTGCATCACTGACCCTGGCACCGAGGACGTGCACCGAGTCGTCGGCCGGCGTGTGCTGCTCCCAGACCACGGCGTAGTTGTTAGAGTCGGACTCAAAAGCAACACTCGGGTTTGACTGCCGCCCGGGCAGCCGGCTGATGCGTATCGGCAAGGTGTCCAGCAGACTGCCGTCGGGCGCGACCCGCACGCCGCAGACATAGCTCTCTGAGTCCGGCGGAACTTCTTCCCAAACCACAAAGAAGTCCAAGTTGCCGGCCGCGACCTGCGGCAATCGGGCAATTCCGTTAGCGCGCCGGATTGCAATGCCGGCCTGGTCGAGCACCACGCCCGTGGATTCAATGCGCGCGCTGTAGATGTCCGACCCGCCGTTGCGCGCGTCCTCCCAGACGCATAAGAACCGGGGACTCCTCCAGGCGATCGAAGGATTGGATTGATTGCGCGCGGAAGATGAAACGACAATCGGTGTCGAATCGAGCAAACGAAGGTCACCGTCCAGACGGGCAGAGAGAATGTCCGAGGCGTCGCCCCGAGACTCCTCCCAGACGATGAGAAAATCCGTGCCGTCAGATGCGCCGCACGGATGCAGCTGGACATGCTGGCCAGGCATTTCTACCGGCTGGCCCGAAATGCGCAGGACACCAAGGAACAGAACGCAGCAAACTGCAACTGACAGCCCGCGCACAACGCTGTGACTGGCACGTCCACGCCTCCGCGCGCAGATTCGCGCCGCAAGTGGCGCCGTAGCCAATTCGACCACTTGCCCCAAAGTCATGACTAAGCATAGGCCGGACGTCCGATAAGTCAAGGGACGGCAATCGCCGTCCCTTGATACTATTCTCGCTGCGCGAAGCCTACTGCTCCAGGACCACCTTCGCGGTCTCCGAACCGGCGGCTGACTCCAGCCTCACGAAGTAGACTCCGCCGCACAGACCTTGCGGCTCCCAGGTGATTCTGCCCTGTGCCTCATTACCTTCGCGCAGGGTGGTCACGAGTTGGCCGGTCAGGTCATAGACCCGAATCGCAAACGCGCCGGCTGAGCCGAGCGAGTAACTGACATTGACCCGGTCCCGGGCAAGGCTCGGCTCAACCTCGAGCAGCTTGTGCTTGAGGCTTGGGCTTGAGCTTCCCTCTTCCACGCCCGAGTTGTGGTTGTACCACGACTGGGCGCTGTCCGAGTTGACTTTGATTTCCGCATCGCTCTCACCGCCGACAAAGGCGAACACCGCGCGCTGGTACGAGCCGGCGCCAATATCGAACGGTCCGGCCGACACAACTTCGGACCAGTTCGCATTGCTGGTCGAGTTGCGCACGTGAATCCGACCCCTGAGCAGGCTGTCTTTCACCGCCTCGGTCATCATTGAACTCGGGGTCACGTACGTCGAGTTCTTGACTGCACTCAGGTTGGCGTAGGTCGTCGGTTGCAACAGCCGGATGCCGATGTACGGCTCGCCCGAACCGTTCGGGTCATACATGTAGGTCAGGCGCCGCACCGTGTCGGACTTGACCGTATTGATTTGCACGTTGTAGACGTCGAAGTCGGCCATGATGCCCGCATAGAGCCCGTTGATGGCACTGCTCCCGTTGTTCCACAGGTCGAACTGCATGACCACGAACGCGTCGTGACCGGTTTCCTTGCATGATGCCGACCACTGCCGGACCTCGAGGTTCTTCGGGTGCGGGTGATTGCCGTCGTCGTATGCGGCCCGGTACTCCTGCGCGCCGAACTCGGGCGGCGCGAGCTTGTGCAGGGTGTCCGTAATCCGCCAGTCATTGTCGATGCTTGAGCTCGGATGCGAGTAGAACCGGTCCACCACGTAGCTGGAATCCGTCCCGACCATGAAACTGCCGCAATAGAGCGAGCCGTTGGAGACGTTGCGCGGGTACTTGAACCCTGAGCCTTCCTGATACGGGCCGATTGTGCCGATGCTGCCGAAGCTCGTGACCGACAGGATGCAGTTACCGGTGTCGTGGTCGGCCCAGAGCTTGCGGTCCGGCTTGTCCCCGATAGCTGCCGAAAAGAACGGCTCCCAGGTGCCCTCATTCGCCACCGCATGGACATAGAACTCGGCGACCGTACCCAGCGGCGCATTCGGCGCGACCGAAACCTGGTAGCCCAGGCCCGGGTTCGAGTCGCCCGCCGCGACCGTGCCGTAGCTGTCCGCTGAATCGGATATCGTGACATAGCTGCACGTCGTGCGCAGCACGCCATTCAGCCCGATCGCCTGCGCGTTACCGGAGTTCCTGAGCACGACCAGCAGTTGCGCGGTCTCGCCCGGGTCCAGTCTGCCGTTGCCGCCGTCATTCACGTGCAGAGACTGGAACGTAATCGCGGGTTGATTCGAGCCGGAGACCACACTGCATGTGCCCTCGAACGGCCGGCAGTTGTGCGCGGTTACGGTGACATTCATCGTGCCGGTCACGGTCGGACTGATGAACAAGTCAACCCAGCCCTGCGAGTTTGTCCGACCCACGGCATAGACGGTTGAGCCCATCATCAGGCAGACCTGGGCATCTTCGACCGGCTGACCGCCGGCGGTCGCGCTTACCCGCATCGTCTGGGGCTCAGACGGAACCGAGCTCGCATAGCTCACGTTCATGACCGCCGGCTGCTCGGTCCAGACCGGCAGGGTCGGGTCTCCGAACAGGGTCAGTTCATACACGCACCAGCGCCAGACTTCCTGGTTCATGCTCAGGCCGTGGTAATAGTCCTTGGAGAGGGAATTCATCGCGCCGAGCTCATAGCAGCCTTTGTTGTTCAGTTGCCGGAAGTACTCAATGTCAATCATCTCGGACGGCCCGAGCGCGGGCGGATAGCCGTACCCGTACCGAGAGTTGCAGACGGTCGCCACGCACGCCCCGCCCGAGAAATTCACCAGTTCTTCGGCGATGCACTCCTGGTCATCGAATTCGCCGGTGTAGCAACTGATGGCATTGACAATCGAGGTCTTGTTGCCGCAGGTGATATTCGGCACCTGGCTGACGTCGAGCATGCCCCCGAACACGTCGTAGTTACCGTGGCAGCAGAAATGACACAACTCGTAGCCGTGGGCCAGCGAGTCCGGCACCGCGTTGGAGGATGGGTCTTCAAGCTTGGAAATTCGCCAGCCGGTCGGGAAAGTCGTAGCGATGATGTTGTTCGCCACCTTGCCGTGATACGGGTCAAAGAGCATCTCGGATGGCAGGACCAGCGACTTGAGATAGGTCGTGTCCGGATGCTTCTCGAACATCGTGTCCTTCTTCAGGAAGGTCGCCACATCGGTCGCATTGTCGGCCGGCACGCGCCCGACATAGACATCGTGGTACAAATCTACCGTATCGGTCATCTCGCCGTAATAGCCGTTGTGGTCCGAATCCCAGGAATACTGCAGGTCGGCGTAGTACATGTCGGCCGGGATGTCGCCGGTCGTACCTTCGACCGTCAACTGGCAGGTCCGGTCCGGAACCGTACCCGCGTCACCGCCCAGCAGGACGTATTTCAGCCCATGGTTCTGCCAGTAGTCGGTGATGCAGTTGCGAATCCTGGTTTGGTCATCGGCTCCGGTATAGCGGGCATAAACCGAGTCCGTACCCAGAATCAGGGTCTTGTACCCTTTCTTCGTCTTCCAGTCCGCAAACGGCTGGAAACTCGCGCACAGGCTCCGGCTCGTAATCACAATCATGTCCACTTCGTCGCCATCCAGCGCCTGGGTTGTCCTTGGCGCCCAGCTTGCGACCTTCTCCGGGTTCAGGACCAGCGCCCGGGCTTCGGCACCGAGCAGCGAACTCTGGCTCGGCGTGACGGCCAGAACCGGATGCACCTGCTCCTGATACGCTATCTTCAAGTTCAGCCGCGTCGTCAAGGTCAGCTTACCTGTGGCCGGGACATACTGCACCGGCATGACATTGACGCCTGCCAGCCGATACCCGCCCAGGCAACCGGACCGGACAAACGCGACGGTCTGCTCAGGATAGGGCGCGGCAGACTGGTAGGTCTTTGGGTCAGGCATGACAAACCCGGGCAGCGGCAGCGCCGCGAGCGGAGCCGGCTTCTGGGCCGGCAGAATCCGGTAGCTTCCGGCAAGGTCCTGTTGCACGCTCGACACGACTTCCACGCCGGTAATCTCGGCATCCGGCGGAATCAACACCTGGTAGGTTGCCAGCGGCAGCATCGGCTTCCCTGGGTCGGACGTGTGAAACTGGTTCGCCAGACTCACGATGTCATATCCCTGGTACTTCTCGAATGTCAGGTCGGCGGACGAGAAACTCAGGGTCACGGTCATGGAACCCGCAGCCAACAGCGCCGGCAACAGCATTAGCAAATACGTTTTCTTCACTTATCCTCCATTAATACTGCGAGCGCCTGAAAACCAGGCGCCTCTGTTCACCTAAATTCTACCGCTCCGCCAACGGCAGGTCAATAGCTGCCTCAGGCCTCGGGCCTGAGGCAAATCCGAAGCCCGAAGTTCGAAATCCGAATCGGGCGCGAATTCCGTTTTCACTGGCCGGTTTTGACCTTTGGCTCTTGAGTCTTGACTTCCCCATCTCTGCTCTTTGCTCTTTGCTCTTTGCTCTCTGGTACTTGACTATCCCGGAATTTCGGCTATACCTAACATATACGTGTCTGTGTCTGCCGGTGGGTAGTTTCGGCCGAACCGGCAACCGACTGATGTCGCAGGCTGCAACGTGAGCCTGCAAGCCTCGAACCAGGGAGGTTCAATGCGTTTCTTGTCCTTACTGCTGGTGGTTCCGGTGCTGGTCTTGGCGTCCGGCTCCGGCGAACTGCCCCAACCCTTCGGACCCATCTATGCGGACCATGACACCGGCGACTGCATAGTCACGGTAACCGCTCACGGCGGGATTGGCCACACCGCCCCGGATTCGGCCGGGTCCGGGTTCTGCTTCCCGAAGACCGTCGCGTCTTTCCTCTACTACTGCGGTATGCTCTGTGGCAACGACTCGAGCTACATCGCGGACCGGTTCTATGGCAATCCGGCGTCGGCCCTGAACAAGGATTTCGCGATTGTCGAGTCGCTGCACCGCGACGACTGGTTCGGCGGCCAGGAGTACACCGCGATGATGAGTGACTCGTACCATCCGACGCCCAAGGGCCTCACGGTCCGGATGCATTCTGTCGCCCTGCCGGCTCCCTATGGCAACGGCGTCATTTTCATCTACGACTACTGGAACAACGGCGCCGACCCGCTGAACGGAATGTACGCCGGACTCTGGGCTGATTTCGATATGGGGACGGCGAATACCAACAAGGCGTTCACCGATCCGGCCCGTCGCTTGGCGTTCATGCGCCAGCAAAGCACCGACGATCCCAACGTCGGCATTGCCGTTCTGCAACCGCACCAGGCGAGCAACGTCTCGGTGGTGGACCATGACCGCTACGTCTACCCGACCGACACCTGCGTCACCGAATGGCAGAAATACCGCTGGCTGAACGGCGCCCTGCACCAGGATTCGAGCGACCGCGACTATGACTGGTCGGTCGTCGCGGCGAGCGGCCCGTTCGACATTCCCGTCGGCGACTTCCAACGTGTCGCCTTCACCATGATTGCCGGCACCAGCCGCGCGGACATCGGGATCAAACTCGATTCCCTGCAGGAGTGGTTCGACGGGAATGTCGGCATCGGCAACCGCGGCGCACCCGGTCCCATGGTCTCAACGCTCAGGATAGCCCCGAATCCGGTTTCGGGTACCGCCCGCATCAGCTTCGGCGCACCGGGCAACGAGTGTGCCGCGCTCAACCTCTATGACCGCAGCGGCCGCCTGGTCAACCACGTCTGGGCAGGAAACCTGAACGGGCGCACTCGCGACGTCATCTGGAGTGACAACTCGCTCAAGAACGGCGTCTACTTCCTGCGCCTCGAGGGCTCCGGCCTGAGGCAGACGACAAAGGCTGTGATTGCCCGCTAGCGGATTCGAACCGGCTTTGATTCCCGCGCACAGGGGAGCCCCCAGTTCTCCTGTGCGCCGGTCTTTCCCCGGCTGATGCCTGCCTCGCGCTACCGGGTCCTGCTCGCCTTTGCGACGGGGCTGGCCGCGGTGTCGGTCGCGGCCCCGCTCATCCGGCTCGCCCATGCGCCGTCAATCGTGGTTGCGGCCGGCCGCCTGTCCCTGGCCTCTCTGCTGCTCGCCCCCTTCTTCTGGTTCACCTTTACCCGGCGCAGACCCGAGCTAACGCGCCCGGCCCTGTTGCTCTCGATTGCCAGCGGCGTATTCCTCTGCTTCCATTTCGCGTTCTGGATCGAGTCCCTGAGCCATACCTCGGTTATGAGTTCGGTCGTGCTCGTCACCATGAATCCCATCTTCCTGGGCATCGCCTCGCCGCTCCTGCTCCACGAGCGGGTTTCCAAGCGGATGATTCTCGCGATTGCCATCGGCATTGCCGGCGTCGCGATAGTCAGCGCGCGCCAGATGCCCAGCCTCAGCGCGAACCGGGATGTGCTGTATGGCAACGGACTGGCCCTGGCCGGGGCAATCATGAACTCAGCCTATCTCCTGTGCGGCCGGCGCGTCCGGCGCAACCTCTCGATTGTCAGCTACACCTACGTCACCTACACCACGGCCGCGCTCTGCCTCCTGCTGGGCGTCCTGCTCCTGCGCCAGCCGGTGCTCGGCTATCCGTCCCGCACGTATCTCTTCCTGTTCCTGCTCGCGCTATTTCCCCAAGTGCTCGGGCACAGCTCGTTCAATTGGGCCCTGAAACACGTCAGCGCGCCGGTCATCGGCACGATAATCCTCGGCGAGCCCATCGGCGCGAGCGTCCTGGCCTGGCTGGTCCTGCACGAACGGCCCGCGCCGATTGAGCTGGTCGGCGGCGTCGTGATTCTGGCGGCAATTGCGCTCGCCGCGACCGAAATCGGTGCCGACACGGAAGTAGATTGATGTGGCTAACTGACGTGATTGCGCCGGTTACGCTGTTATCTCCCCGCACGTCTTGACAATTCGCGCGTAACCTCTATAATTCTCGCGCGAGAAGCTGGCCAACCCAGTAGGCAATTTATCGCGGCATGCCTTCGAGCATGTCGGGTTATCATCAAACCCTCGTAACTTAACCAAGCCAACACTGGCTAGTCAAAACAGGAGGAATGAATGGCTGATGCCCTTGCCGCCTTCATGGCGAAGGTAAAGGCGCGAAACCCTGGTGAACCGGAATTCCACCAGGCAGTACACGAAGTAGTTGCCTCGGTTCTGCCCTTTGTGGAGCAGAACCCGAAGTACAAGAAGACAAAGATCCTCGACCGCATGGTCGAACCCGAACGCGTCATCATGTTCCGCGTCCCCTGGCAGAATGACAAGGGCGAAATCCAGGTCAACCGGGGTTTCCGGATTGAGATGAACAGCGCAATCGGCCCGTACAAGGGCGGCCTGCGCTTCCATCCGACCGTCTACCTGGGTCTCTTGAAGTTCCTCGCGTTCGAGCAGGTCTACAAGAACGCGCTCACTACGCTGCCGATGGGCGGCGGCAAAGGCGGTTCGGACTTCGACCCCAAGGGCAAGTCCGACAACGAAGTCATGCGCTTCTGCCAGTCATTCATGACCGAGTTGTTCCGCCACATCGGGCCGGACACCGACGTGCCGGCCGGCGACATCGGCGTGGGCGGCCGGGAAATCGGCTTCCTGTTCGGCCAGTACAAGCGGCTCCGCAACGAGTTCACCGGCGTCCTGACCGGCAAAGGCCTCACCTGGGGCGGCAGCCTGATTCGCCCGGAAGCGACCGGCTATGGCCAGGTCTACTTCGCGGATGAGATGATCAAGACGCGCGGCGACAGCCTCAAAGGCAAAATCTGCACCGTTTCCGGTTCCGGCAACGTGGCGCAGTATTGCACCGAGAAGCTGCTCGACATGGGCGCCAAGCCGATCACGCTCTCGGATTCCGGCGGCACGGTTTACGACCCGGACGGCATCGACCGTGAGAAGCTCGCTTATGTTCTCGACCTCAAGAACGTCAAGCGCGGCCGGATGTCCGATTACGTCAAGACCTACAAGAAGGCCAAGTACCTTGAGGGCAAGCGGCCCTGGGGCATCAAGTGCGATTGCGCGTTCCCGTCCGCAACCCAGAACGAAATCAACGAAGACGATGCCAAGACCCTGCTGAAGAACGGTTGCTTCCTGGTCAGCGAAGGCGCCAACATGCCGAGCACGCCGGAAGCCATCGAAGTCTACCAGGCCGCGAAGATTCTCTACGGTCTGGGCAAAGCCGCCAACGCCGGCGGCGTGGCCACCTCGGGCCTCGAAATGTCGCAGAACAGCCTGCGGCTCTCCTGGACCCGCAAGGAAGTCGACGAGCGCCTGCACAACATCATGAAGGCAATCCATGCCCAGTGCGTGGAATACGGCAAGGAAGGCAAGTACATCAACTACGTCAACGGTGCCAACATTGCCGGCTTCAAGAAAGTTGCCGACGCCATGCTCGCCCAGGGCCTGGTCTAGCAACTCGAATCGTATCTCTCTGAAGCGCCCCGCAAGGGGCGCTTCGGTTTTCGGGGCTTGGCATACCTGCTATTCCGGGCTTGTGATTTGGGACTTGGAAGTTGGAATTTCGCGCAGCACATGTATATACAACTGTGTACATGACGCGACTTCCCCTTACAGGCTCAGTTTCAGGCTGTTTCTGACCTAACACGCGCAACTGCGCGTCTTATGAGTTGAGCCGGTTTCGAAGGCAGTGCTCCCCCAGGTGCTCCCCCCCACGCTCCCCCAGGTGCTGCCCCGGGTGCTGCCCCCCATGCTCCCCCGGGCGCTCCCCCAGATGCTCCGGGGGACTATCCCCCAGGTGCTCCCCCCCATACTCCGGGGGGCTCAGCAGGGGACTCTCCGGGGGGCTCTCCAGGGGGCTCTGGGTGGGGATTCAGTGGGGGACTCAGTGGGGGGCTCTCCCCCAGGTGCTCCGGGGGGCTCTCTAGTGGGCTCTGCACCGGACGGAGCTCATGTCAATATTGGTGTAAATTGGTGGAGCGGTTTCCGGTCAGTTTGTCTCAAGCTGACTTCCTTCGAGGGCGGCGGCGCCCCAGTTTCTCGG
>Ga0209777_10002485_pt1 | contig 24122 bp, 14 predicted proteins | sample FrelakmetHBP12HB_FD_187147 | JGI IMG/M metagenome (GOLD analysis project Ga0209777, IMG submission 187147) | Freshwater lake sediment microbial communities from the University of Notre Dame, USA, for methane emissions studies -HBP12 HB (SPAdes)... | ecosystem: Environmental > Aquatic >... | reverse complement strand
TTCCGATCTCACCGTATTCCGTATGAACCGCGGACGCCGGCCCGTTTCATCGTCCCTGGAGCGGCCGGATCGGCGCGACCGCCCGATGGCGTCGGCTCCGATCGGAGGCCGGGCCCGACGGCGCCCGGCGAGAGGGTTGCGCCGTGCGATCCACAACCCGTCCGGGTGGGGTGGACCCGCTCCCCGGAGCCGTCCGCCACGACAAGCCTGGCCCCGCCCGGCTAGACTGCGCAAGCGTCCCTGCTTAGCGGGCGCCTCGCGTCCTTCGGGAGCCGGGCGTTGTTGCTGGACGCTATCGCCCTGAACGGGGCCGATCCATCGATGCGTACAGCAGGTGATATCGCAATGAGAGTTGGCGTCGCCAAGGAGACAGCACCGGGAGAGCGCCGCGTCGCGCTGGTACCCGAGGCTGTCGAGAAGCTGCGAGCCGCCGATGTAAGCGTGCTCGTCGAGCGCGGCGCTGGCGCCGAAGCCTGGTTCCCCGACATCGACTACGCCGAGGCCGGGGCGAAGATCGTCACCGCCTCCGCCCTGTACTCGCAGTCGGACGTGATTCTGAAGATCCACCGACCGTCGCCGGTGGAGATGAAGCTCCTCCACCAGAACCAGGTCGTCATCGGCATGCTCGCGCCGCTGCTGGACCCGGCGGCAATGGCCGCGCTGGCCGGCATGGGCGTGGTTGCCGTCAGCCTGGACGCCATACCGCGGACATTGTCTCGCTCCCAGGGAATGGACGCACTTTCATCGCAGGCCAACGTCGCCGGGTACAAGGCGGTGCTGGTCGCCGCCGAAGCATACGGGCGCTATTTCCCGCTGCTGACCACGCCGGCCGGCACGGCCCGACCGGCCAACGTTCTCGTGCTCGGCGTCGGCGTGGCCGGGCTCCAGGCGATTGCAACGGCCCGCAGGCTCGGCGCCCAGATCAAGGCGTACGACGTCCGGCCCGAGACCCGCGAACAGGCCGAATCCCTGGGCGCCCAATTCATCACGCTGAGGTCCGCCATCGACGGCGCCGGCCAGGGGGGCTACGCCCGAGCCCTGACGGAGCAGGAGCAGGCCGCCCAGCAGGACGAGCTCAACGACGTCATCGCCTCCCACGACATCGTCATCACCACCGCCCAGGTCCCCGGCCGGCGACCGCCCGTGCTGGTGACCGCCGCCGCGGTCGAGTGCATGAAGGCGGGCTCGATCATCGTCGACATGGCGGCCAGCGATCTCGGGGGCAACTGCGAGCTGTCGAAACCGGGCAAGGTGACGATCACGCCGAACGGCGTGGCCATCCACGCCCCGCTCAATCTGCCGGCTTCGATGCCGACCGGGGCGAGCGCGTTCTACTCCCGCAACATCCTCAACCTGCTACTCAACTACGTGACCCTCGGCGAACTCCGGTTCGACTTCGAGGACGAGGTCACGGCCGCTACCGTCATCACCTACGGAGGCAAGGTGGTCCAGGAGGCCACCAGGAAGCTCCTGCAGCCCGCATCGCGGGGAGGCGCCAAGGCATGAACGTCGGATCCCTACTCGACTACCTGACGGTCTTCGTCCTGGCGATTCTGCTCGGCTTCGAAGTCATCAGCAAGGTCCCGGCTACGCTCCACACACCGTTGATGTCGGGCACTAACTCGATCCACGGAATCGTGCTGGTCGGCGCAATCGGCCTGGCAGCCACGGCCGACAACGCCGTCGCCGGCGTGCTCGCATTCGTGGCCATGGCCTTCGCCGGCGCAAACGTCGTCGGCGGCTACTGGGTCACGGACCGCATGCTGCAGATGTTCAAACGACGCCCGGTCCCCACGACCGACAAGGCCGCGAAGTGACGGGGGGATCGCGATGAACGCCACCAACATCGAATACCTGGTCCGTCTCGCCTTCATCGTCGGGGCCGCCCTCTTCGTGGTCGGCCTGCACCTGATGAACTCGCCGGCCACCGCACGAACGGGCAACCGCCTGTCCGCGGCCGGCATGGTCATCGCCGTGGCGGCGGAGGTCGCGTTAGTTACGCTGGTGACGCCGGCCGACGTTGGCCTCTGGAACTGGGCCATCATCATCGGCGGCCTTGCCGTCGGCGGAGGCCTCGGCCTCAGGATGGCGCGAACGGTCGCCATGACCTCCATGCCCCAGCTGGTCTCGCTCTTCAACGCCGTCGGCGGCGGAGCCGCGGCCCTGCTCGCGCTGAACGACTTCCTGACCCTCGACGGCCACCGCGTCCTGGCCGGCGGAGCGCCAGGCCTGGACGGCTGGCGAACCCTCTTCATCCTGGCCGACGTCATGGTTGGCTCGGTGACCTTCACGGGCTCGCTGATCGCCTCGGCCAAGCTGATGGGGCTCATCCGCGGACAGCCGATCGTGCTGCCCGGCGGCCGGATCCTGTCGTGGTTCACCGTGGTTGCCGGTCTGAGCGTCTCGATCGTGCTCATCCTGGCCGGCACGGGCGCGGTCACGTATGAACCCGACATTCTCTACTTCCTGCTGGCCGTGGCCCTGACCTGCGCCCTCATCTTCGGCCTGCTGATGGTGCTGCCGATCGGCGGCGCCGACATGCCGGTGGTCATCTCACTCCTGAACGCCTTCACCGGAACGGCCGTCTCGATGGCCGGATTCGTCGTCGGCAACGTAATGCTGGTCGTGGCCGGTGCCCTTGTCGGCGCATCGGGCGCCATCCTGACCAGGCTCATGGCCGGCGCCATGAACCGCTCGATCGGCAACATCCTTGTCGGCGGGTTCGGGGCCGAGGAAGGCACTCAGTCGGCGTTGACGACGGCCGGCGGAGCCGTGCGCGAGGTCTCGGTCGACGACGCCGCGATCCAGCTCGCCTACGCCAGCAAGGTCGTCATTGTTCCGGGCTACGGCCTGGCCGTCGCCCAGGCGCAGCACGGCGTCAGGGAGCTGGCGGACCTGCTCGAAGCTCGCGGCATAGAAGTCTCGTACGCGATCCACCCGGTGGCCGGGCGCATGCCGGGCCACATGAACGTGCTGCTGGCCGAGGCCAACGTGCCGTACCCGCAGCTCAAGGAAATGGACGAGATCAACCCCGAGTTCGAGCGGACCGACGTCGCCCTGGTCGTCGGCGCCAACGACGTCACGAACCCGGCGGCCAGGGCGGATCGCTCCAGCCCCATCTACGGCATGCCGATCCTCGACGTAGACAAGGCCCGCTCGATCATCGTCATGAAGCGCTCGATGGGCCGCGGCTACGCCGGGATCGACAACCCGCTCTACGTCAACCCCAAGACGGGCATGTACTTTGCCGACGCGAAGCGCGGCCTCCAGGAGCTGGTGGCCGCCGTCAAGGCGCTGTAGCCGGCGACGCCGTTCCGGCTCGGCCCGGTCCTCCGCGCGTTCATCCCTAAAGCGTATGGCACGGCCGCAGCGGCGGGTGAGAAGATGAACAACTGCCGCCCGCCATGAGTTCGCCGGAATGGTACTGGACAGGCTCAGGCCGGCGGCGGTCAGGCCACGCGGCCGGGAGCGAGATTGAGCGAGGCGCGTCCTCGCAAGACGCCCAAGACTCTGGACGGCGCGGCGCTGGACGTGACCGACCGCAGGCGCACGCCCGCCGCCATGGCCCCGGCCGATCCGGGTGAACCGCGGGCCGCAGGCGCCCCGCGTTACCTCCAGCTCTTCACCGAGATGGTCGAGAGCATGGCCCTGGCCGAAGTCATCTGCGACGAGGCGGGCAGGCCGGTCGACCACCGCTTCCTCGACGTCAACCCGGCGTTCGAGAGGATGATGGGACTCGCAGCGGCCGAGATCGTAGGCCGGACCGCGCGCGACCTCGCACCGACCCTCGGCATGGACTGGATCGAGCGCTGCGGCAACGTGGCGCTGACGGGCGAGTCGATCGAGTTCGACAGCTACATTCCGGAGATGGGCCGAACGTATTCGATTCGTGTGTTTCGCCCCGAGCCGCGCCAGTTCGCGCTCCTCTTCCACGATGTCTCGGAACGGGTCCGCGCGGAGGCCGGCGAGCGCGAGCGGACCGCGTTCGCCGAGACGATCATCGCCAGCGCCGGCGAGGGGATCATCGTCTACGACTCCGACCTGCGGTACGTCGTCTGGAACCCCGTGATGGAGGAGATGACGGGCCTCGCCGCGGACGAGGTCCTCGGCAAAGGAGCCATCGAAACCTTCCCCGAGGTCATGGCGACTGGGATCGGCGACGACCTCGTTCAGGCCCTGGCCGGCGGGTCCCCCACCTCGCGCGAGTTCGAGTACGTGATCCCCGGGACCGGCCGCAACGGCTGGGTCGTGCAGACGAACCGCCCGCACCACGATGCCACCGGCCAGATCGTCGGCGTCATCTCGTCGGTTCTCGACGTCACGGCCAAGCATGAAGTCGAGGCGGCCACTCAACGTTCGGAAGAGGAGTTCCGGACGATCTTCGACAACGTCAGCGACGGAGTCGCGATCTCCGAACCGTACGGCAAGTTCCTCGAGATCAACCGGCTGGTTTGCGAGCGCCTCGGCTACACGCGAGAGCAGCTCCTCGACATGCAGGTCGGCTCGATCAACTCTCCGGAGATGGCGGCCCTGATACCGGAGCGGGTGGCGCAGGTCATGAACGGCGGCACGGCGGTCTTCGAGACGCGGCACATCCGCCGGGACGGAACCACGATCCCGATCGAGGTGGCGGCCCGCCGCATCGAATTCCGCGGACGCGCGGCTGTCCTGTCCGTCCATCGCGACATCACCGAGCGGCTGCGATTGGAGGAGACCCGGGAGCAATCGGAGGCGGTGCTTCGCGAGCACACCCGCTTCATCCAGCAGCTTCTCGACTCGCTGCCGATACCGATCGCCGCCAAGAGCCTCGACGGCAAGCTCACGTTGGTCAACACGGCCTTCGCGGCGGGGCCCGGCCTGCCGCCCGATCAGATCGTCGGAAAGACGATCCTGGAGCTGGGTCAGCCGGAGGCGGAGATCCATTTGCTTCACGACAAGCCCGTCATGGAGACCGGTGCCGTTCAGACATACGAGGCGGACATGGCCTTCCGCGACGGCACCGTTCGGCGGCAGCTGCTGACCAAATCACCGCTTCGATCGAAGGACGGAGCAATCGCCGGCGTCGTCACCGCGGGCCTGGATATCTCGCAGCGCTACCACACGGAGCAAGCCCTGCGGCAGTCGGAGGAGAGGTTCCGAACGCTCTTCGAGTCCGCCGGAGACGCCATCTTCATGATCGACCTCACCGGACGATTCGTCGAGGCTAACCACACAGCTTACGAACGGCTGGGCTACGGCAAGGAAGAGTTTGTCGGCATGTCCGTAGCCGACATCGACCCGACCGTGGTCATTCCGTGGACTCCGGAACTGCTGCAAGCCGCCCGGGCAGGTGGCATCCCGGCGCTTGAGACCAATCACGTGCGGCGCGACGGCACGACCTTCCCGGTGGAGGTGATCGGCACCTTCACCGAGTTTGGCGGCAAACCGGCCATCCTGAGCGTCGCCCGCGACATCTCCGAGCGAAAGAAGGCCGAGGCCGATCGGGCCGCCCTGGAGGCTCAGCTGCGCGAAGCCCAGAAGATGGAGGGGATCGCCCGGCTGGCGGGGGGCGTCGCCCACGACTTCAACAACCTCCTGACCGTCATCCGGGGCAACGCGAGCCTGGCCCTGGACCTGCCGGAAGGAGCCGACGCGCGCGAGGAGCTCGAGGAGATCAAGCAGGCGGCCGATCGTGCAGCCGACCTGACGCGCCAGCTCCTGGCCTTCGCCAGGCGGACCGTCCTGAAGCCCGAAGTTGTGGAGCCGAGCCTGGTTGTGCGAGGCCTCGAGGCGATGCTGCGCCGCCTGCTCGGCGAGGACGTGGTCCTGCGGACCATCACCCCGGCCGACGCCTGCCGCGTCCTGGTCGACCCCGGCCAGCTCGAGCAGGTCATCGTCAACCTCGTCGTGAACGCGAGAGACGCGATGCCGGATGGCGGCGAAGTCACGATAGAAGTGGCCGCAGTCGAGATGGCGGACGCGATCTCGCCGGATCAGCCGGCGCCGGCCGGACCGATGACGATGCTCTCGGTCTCCGACACGGGCGTGGGCATGAGCGCGACAACCCTGGAGCGCCTCTTCGAGCCGTTCTTCACGACCAAGGATCCAAGCAAGGGGCTGGGTCTCGGGCTCGCCACGGTGTACGGCATCGTCCGAATGTCGGGCGGCAAGGTCGCGGCCAGCAGCGAGCTCGGGCACGGCTCCACGTTGACCGTGTACCTGCCGCGCGTCGAGGTCGCGACGACGGCCGCCACCGGACGCCGCGCCCAACCGGAGCCGGCAGCCCGGGCTACCAGATCCGGCACAGTCCTCGTCGTCGAGGACGATGACGGCGTGCGGCGATTCGCCAGCCGCGTGCTCGAGACGGCCGGCTACACCGTGCTGACCGCGCCGAACGGCGCCGCGGCAGTGGAACTGTCCGGAGACGTGCCGGTGGATCTCCTCCTCACGGACGTGGTCATGCCGGGAATGAGTGGCCGAGACGTCGCCACAAGGCTAACTACGGCCAGACCCGGACTGCGGGTCGTCTACATGTCCGGCCACACCGACAAAGGCATCGTCCACGACGGCGTCCTGGAACCCGGCATAAGGTTCCTGGGCAAGCCATTCACCTCCGAGGCTCTCCTGGCCGCCGTCGACGAGGCGATGAAGGTGGCTCCGGCGGTCTGACAGCGGAGGGCGCGGTTGGGGCGAACCGGTCAGGCCTCCTCGGCCACGCTTACGGTCTTGACGTCCACGCCGGGCAAGGCTTCGAGATCCGTCAGAACGCCGTGGGTTTCGCCCCGATTCGGCAGCCGCAACTCCAGCTCCATGCGGTGGCCGACCTTGGACTTCTCACTTGCGATGCTGATCGTTTCGACGTGGTGGTCCAGCAGAACCTTTGAGACGCCGGCGAACGCGTCGAGCTTCCTGAGGTCGAGCTCCAGGCGGACGACCTGCCCGCCTCGCAGGTTGAGCTTGCCGACCAGTACGTGGGCCGGCCACAGGGCCAGCAGCCCGATCACCGTGCCGGCCGTCGCCAGGAAGTACCCTCCGGCCCCCGCCGCCAGTCCGATCGAGGCCACGACCCACAGGCTCGCGGCGGTCGTGAGCCCGCGAATGTTCGTGCCGTACTTGATGATCGCCCCGGCGCCGAGAAAGCCGATGCCCGTGACGATCTGGGCGGAGATCCGGCTCGGGTCCGGGGCCCCTCCACCGGGCGTCGCCGAGAAGCCGTAGATGGAGAGCACCGTGAAGATCGCCGATCCCAGCGACACCAGCATGTGGGTCCGCATGCCGGCTTGATGGCCGTGGATCTCCCGCTCCAGCCCCAGGGCAGCGCCGAGAACCGCGGCAGCGACCAGCCTCACCAGAATGTCGAACTGGAACGACATGTCGGTCGACACGCATTGCACCTCGAAGGCGGGGCTCGCGGGCGCGGCCGGCCCGGCCCGTCTGGTCGCAGTGTAGTGCCCGTGGCAGGCCCGATTTATCGCCAGATAAGGGGCGCGGGGCATAGTCCGTTCCGCGGAGCAGCTACCGGTACCCCCCACCGGTGTACCTAGTACCCCCGTACGTAATGGCGATTGTGGATGGCGGAGGCCCGGACCTAACCTCGCGGAGCCGCATCCGGGGAGCGCCTAAGCATCAGCGGCCTTACAGATCAAGGAGTCGGCCGTGCCCTTCCACCTTCTGGCTCCGATCGGCCTGGCGCTTGTCATCACAGTAATGGGCAAGCGCTGGATCTAGACCGGACCTCGGAGAGAAACCCGGACCCAACGTCCGGGTTTCTTCCTTTTCGGGATCCGTCTTCGGGAGGAGTCTCGTCCGGCAGGGACGTCGCCCGGAGGAGCCTCGCCCGGAGGAGCCTAGTCGCCCTCGGTCAGACCCAGCCGGATGGCCGCGGCCGCGGCCTCGACTCGACCGGATACCCCCAGCTTCGTCAGGATGTTGCTGACATGGACGGCCACGGTCTTGCGCGTGATGAAGAGCCGTCGTCCGATCTCGGGGTTGGTGCGACCCTCCGCGATGAGGGCCAGAACCTCGATCTCGCGCTTGCTGAGACCGAAGTCGTGCTGGGCCGGCTGCTTCGACGGAGTGACGAAGTCGGCGACCAGGCCGGGCTCGTGCCGCGCTCCTGGGCCGGTCCCACCTTCTCTGGCCACGGGCGGGCCGCCATAGGGCCTGAAGGGCATGTCCAGGCGGCCGACCGGCCTAGCCGGCGAGGCTGCCGGTTCCGGGCGGCTCATCAAGGCCAACTCGACAGGCTTCGGGAGCGGGATCATCGCCCGTCGCGAGAGTTCGGCGACGGCCCGCAGGAGCGGCATCGCCCCCAGCTTGAAGGCCCCCTCTGCGGCCGCGATCAACGGCTCCCGGGCGATCGTTCGCGTCTGGCGGCCGCGAGCCTGATCCAGCAGCGCCTCTGCCTCGCGCCAGCTCGCTCGAGCCGACTCGTAGGGGTCGCCGAGCTCGGCCCAATCAAGGGCGAGCTTGTGCCAGGTCTCGTGTCTGTCCTGCCCCTCGACCCTGGCCCGGAAGGCCCGGGCCGTGCCGATGGCGAGATCCGCCTGCCGCCGCGAGCCGGTCTTCGGGGAGACGCCACAGGCCCGGACCACGGCCTCGGCTCGCAACAGCACCGGCAGGCTCCGCTCGCGCGCGGCTGCGAGAGCGGCCAAATCGCGCCTCCGGTGGGCGTCCACGGTCGCCTCCGCGTCGACCTCCAGGCAGGTCGACGCCATCCGGGCCATTAGCAGCCAGTCTTCGGTGTCGCTTACCCGCAGCCAGCCGCCGTCGGCGGCCCGGTGAGCGTCGACGAGGTCCTCCTGCCACAGAGCGTAGGCCGCGGCGGCCTGGTGGGCGGGCACCGAGAACTGAGGGTCTTGGACGGTCTCGATGGCCAGCAGGACCTGACCCAGGAGGCGGCCCGCCGATTCGCCGGCGCTCATCGCCACCTCGAGCGTGGCCAGGGTCAGCAGGGGCGAGAGGAACCAGATCCCCACCGGGTTCCAGCTGAGTGCATCCAGGCAGAGCCGGCGGCACTCCGTCCAGCGGCCCAGGAAGAAGAGCGAATCCGCCGCGTTGGCCCGCAGGAAGTTGCCGTAGACCGTCGCCTGGCCGGCCCTTTCGGCCTCGGCAATCCCCTCGAAGGCGATGGCGATGGCCTCATCCCGCCGGCCGAGCAGATCGAGGACCGTGGTCAGGTTCGCGTAGACGCGGAAGAGATCGTCGAGATGGCCGAGCTCCGCGGCCTCGTCGCGCGTCTGCCGCAGCATCCAGACGGCCGGCTCGGGGTCCTCGCCCCAGGCATCGGCGACGGCCAGGGTGCAGGTCGCGTGCAGCAACTCCTGGCGGCCGTCGTCGCCGACGGCGGTGGCCACCTCCACCGCCTCCTGGGCGTAGCGCTTGGCCTCGGAGAAGACGCCTTCGAGCATCCGGAAGTGGGCGAGCGAAGCGAGAACGCGGGCCCGGGCCGGGGTGGGCTCAGGCGGCACCAGCTCGACGGCGCGGCGGTGGGCCGCCAGCGATCCGTCGTGATCTCCGGAGGCGCGCTTGTAGCGGGCGAGCTGATCCATCACAAGGCCGAGCGCCAGCCGCTCGCGGGGGTCGTCCAGGCCGGCCGCGGCGGCCTCCGCGTAGGAAGCCGCACGGACCGGGTCTCCGGCGGCGAAGGCGGCCTCGGCCGCCCGGACGTACAGATCCGAGGCGCGGCCGACCGCTTCTTCCTGGCGGACGATCTCGTAGAGGCCGAGGGCGCTTTCATAATGGGCCAGCGCGTCGGCCCCGGCGTCGACGCCTTCGGCGACCGCTGCTGCCTCGAGGGCAGCCGACTCCGCCTCGGCCAGCTCGCCTGCGGCCAGGTGATGGGCGAAAGCCGCGGCCGGCTGCGGATCGGGCCCGTGGCCGAGGGCCGCGGCCAGACCGGAGTGGTAGCGGCGGCGCGTCGCCGGCAGCAGGTCCCCCGCTACGGCCTCGGCGATAAGCTCGTGCCGGAAGCCGATCCGTGGCTCTTCGGAGAGGAGCCTCGGTCCCCTGACCGCGTCCGAGCGAGTGCCCGCCCGGCGCTCAAGCGCGTAGTCGCGGGCGGCGGCGGCACTCCCCCGCCGGGCTCCGACGAGGGCGCCCGCTCCTCTGCTCACGGCCGCCCGGCCACCGTCCCGGCCGGGGCCTGAACGTGTCCCGCCGTCGCTTTGCGAGAGCCCGCGCCCGCCTTCCCCGCCCGAGCCACCCTGGTCGCTGCCTGCCGCTCCAGCCTCTCCGCCTGAGGTCTCGATGAGGAAGCCGTGTTCGAGGGCCTCGGCCAGCCCCGCGGAGACATCCGATTCCAGGACGTCGCCGCCCTTCACGGCATTGGCCGAGCGGGGCGGCCGGGCCGGCGATCGGGACTCGAACTCGTTCGCCATGGAGATGAGCATCGGTACCGAGACCATCGATCCGGCCAGCGAGAGGAGTCGCAGAACTCGCCGGCACTCCGGCGACCTCAGCGCGGCTCGGGCCGTAACCAGCCGGTCGAGGGCGCCCGCCAGCGAGACGCCCTGGAGCTCTCGCCGGGCGGCGAGCAGCTCCTCCGCAACGAGCGGGTTCCCCCTGGCGCGCTCGGCCACCAGCAGCAGGGTCGTCGACGACGGCCGCTCGCCTTCGATCGCCTCGATCAGCTGGCCGAGCTCGGAGCGCTCCAGCGGCGCCAGCTCCATGCTCGTGACGGAGGGGGTACCGGCCAGCGTCGACACCGTCGCCCGCAGCGGATCCGACCGGAGCAACCGGTCGGGCTGGTAGGTGGCTATGAGAAGGACTCGCTGGCCTCGGGTTACCCGAGCCAGGAACGTAGCCAGACCGCGCGTCGCGGCGTCGGCGTGGTGGAGGTCCTCGAGGATTAGTGCCACCGGTTGCCGCTCGCCGAGCCGCTCCAGCAGGCCGAGCACGGCTTCGAACATGCGGGCCTCGCGCCATTCGGTCGCGGCGATGCGCGGCTTCTCGGGCAGCAGCTCCAGGCTCTCCAGGCGGGGGCGGAGCCTCGGCACGAGCCGCGCTATGGCATCGCCGGTCGGCCCTACCAGCGTCGCGAGCTCATCGTCGGCGAGCGGCGCCAGGAGGTGCTCGAGCGCGGCCGTGACCGGCGCGTAGGGAACGCCGGAGGTCGCCGGCAGGGCAACGCCGTGGATGGCAGCGAACGGCTCGGCCAGGGCCTCGATGCGACGCGTCGTCTCACCGAGGAGGCGGCTCAAGCCCAGACCGGCGGTGCCCGACAGGAGCAGCGCGGTCGGTTCGCCGTCGGCCGCATCTTGCAGCCCCACGGCGATGCGCTCGAGCTGGCGATCGCGACCAACGAACCGGTCGCTCCAGAGCCGCCTGGTGGGCGAGCGTCCGTCGACGGTGCGGCCCGCGCCGCTTCGGTCGTGGCTTGTGGTGATCATCTATCGAGGTCCCAGAGCCGGCACCGCGCAGCGCAGCACCCTGTCCTACCCTCTTCCAAACTCTAGGGTAACCCGATGGCGCCCGCTCGCGGGCGACCATTTCGTACCAGGCCCGGTGCCCGCAGGGCACCAACGGGCGGCGGCTGAAGTGGGCTAAGCTCGACGGGTGAGCCCACGACACCCCGACAATACGCTCAACGAGCTCTCGGGCGAGGAGTGGCTCTACTTCACCAAGTCCGTCTGGGGAACAGCCTACCCGTCGGAGCTCGGCCACGCCGTGCGGAAGCAGCACGGCGCCAACAAGCCGCCGCGACTCATGGCCCGCCTGATCGAGTTCTTCACGATGACTGGCGATCTGGTCCTCGATCCGTTCGCCGGAGTCGGCGGAACGCTGCTCGGAGCGGCGATCGCACGCGGTCCGAGGCGGGCCCTCGGCCTCGAGATCGAGCCTCGCTGGGTCGACATCTTCCAGGCGCTGGTCCGGGATCTGGCAGCGGAGCGTGGCGGGCGCGGCCCCATGGTCGCGGATATCGGTCCGTCCGATCCGGGGGGCGAGCGTGGCTTCGACCCTTCGGGACTGGAGATGCGCCTCGGTGACTCTCTTGTGCTGTTGCCCGATATCGCGGCGGACAGCGTCGACTTCATCGCGACCGATCCCCCGTACAACATCCAGCTGCCGATCACGATGTCGGGCGGGAGGCTGGCCGAGCAGCACGCCAATCGGCGGACCGACTACGCCATGGTCACGGACCATGACGGCGATCTGGCCAACAGCGCCGACTACGCCACCTATCTCGACCGGATGGAGACCGTCTTCGCCCAGCTGGTGCGCGTGCTTCGGCCCCAGCGTTATGCCGCCGTGATCGTCCGCGACGCCTACCAGGACGGGCGCTACCTCTTCACGGGCTCCCACCTGGCGGATCGGGCGACACGGGCCGGCTTCACGGTGAAGGGCGACATCATCTGGTACCAGGCCGGGACGCGGCTGCGGCCCTACGGCTACCCGCGCTCCTTCGTCCCGAACATCTCCCACCAGCATGTCCTGATCCTGAGGCGCCAGGTCAGGCCGAAGAGGGGCGCTGCGCGCGCAACGGAGTCGAGCTCGCGAGATACGAGGGGCGGCGGTCAGGTGATCTCGCCGCGCGCCTTCATGTAGGCTTCCAGCAGACCGCCCGCAGTCGGCTCGTTTGCCTGCGCCTCGAACGCCGTCACCACGTCGTCGTCCATGTACTGTGGCATCGGTTCCGGATCGAGGTCGTCGATCACCGGCCCGACCGGCTCCGCGAGGGTCATTCGGTGGACCCAGCCCTGACGGCCGTCGGGGCAGAGGACCAGCCAGTACACACCCTGGCGCCGCATGAGCTGGACCTCGTCACCCTGGTCGAGGATGCCGATCTCCGTCGAACGGTATTCATCGGGCGAGTCGAGCAGCCGGACCAGCCGGTAGCCGATCTTCCGGCGCTCGCAGTCGGCCAGTGGCCTGACGCCGGCGGCGTCGAACGAGAGGTGGGTCGCGTCGGCCACGGCGCGCAGCGGATCGGTCCGCCTGACCTCCTGCAGCGAGGGCCTGCGCCAGCGCGGCATGAGCGACTCGTCGACCACTCGCAGGCCCGGAGCGGCCTCGACTTCGTATGAAGTGGCGGCAGCCGTGGCGAGGAGATTCTCGTCGATCTCGTCATCGTCCCGGCGGCGCTTGCCGAAGAAGGCGAAGGCCGCCCAGGCCGCGCCGCCGGCGGCAGCCGTGGCGATGGTCGGCAGCAGGGCGGTCAGGAGCTGGCTGGGGGTCGGGTTGTGGTCGCCGTACGGGGAGAAGGGCAGGCCAAGGGACGCGCCACCGTCGCCGACTCCGCGCGCATTCTGGTGCCCCGTCACCTCGCCGATGAAGGCATCCGCGCCGCGTATCTTGGCAGTCGGACTCGTCGAGGTGCCGGCGCCGTCGGGCGTGCCTGGCTGGCCGCCGTCTACGCCGGAGCCGCTGCCGGTGCCGGCCCCTGCCGTGGTTCCTCCGCCCGCGTCGGAGCCGCCGTTCTGAGCCGCCGGGGAACTCGGCTTGTGAGTCGGAGCCGATCCACCCGACGACGCGCCGCCGCCGCTTCCGGGCGCGGGCGGAGGCGTTGCGGAGGCACCCGCGCCGCCGCCTGAACCCGGCCCCGGCGTTCCGGTCGGGCTGCGGGTCGGTGACGAGCCGTGCGTCGGAGCTGCTGTGGCGGTCGGCGCCGGGGTAGGGCTGGGCTTTGGAGTCGGAGTCGGAGTCGGCTTTGGAGTCGGGGTCGGGGTCGGAGTCGGAGTCGGCTTTGGAGTCGGCGTCGGGGTCGGGGTCGGGGTCGGGGTCGGAGTTGGCGTCGGAGTTGGCGTCGGGCTGGGGCTGGACCCTGGTTGGACGTGCAGGCTCGAGGCCCGCAACTGGATGGTGTTGCCACCCGCGTCGACCGCCACGAAGTAGATCTGATGCCAGCCGACGGCCGGCGTCGCTTTGACCGTGAAGCGCACGCCGTGAGCGTAGTCGCTGCCGGCGCCCGACATCGTGACCGGGTTTCCATCGATTCGAACGACGACCGAGGTGGGCGCCGCGCCGGTGGTGTCGGTGTAGGTGACGCTAAAGGTCACGGCCGTGCCGACGACCGCGGGGTTCGGCGAAACCGCCGGGTCCGTGAGCCGGCCGGTCGTAGCGCCGACCGCTGTTCCGGCGGCGATGACCAATAGCAGGAGCGCCAGGGGCGACGCCACCAGCAAGCTGATGGAGAGTCTGCCTCGACGCCGGACAGTAACGCCCGTCATGTCGGCGAGAATGGGACGGCAGGGGGGAGTGGGCAATGGTACGGCGGTCATGGCACCCAGGACCCTTGCGTCCGCGGCGCCGGCCGAATACCCTCTGCCGGCGCCTGTAAGGTCGATCGCAAGGCACCCAGACCTCACTCGACCGCACCTTTCCGCCCGCCGGGATCGAAACCCGGTCCGATGGGCCCAAGCCGATACAGGTCCCTTCGGGCGGTGCCAGCGCACACCGGCCCGTTGGGTCGGTGACAACGGACAACCGGTCACGGGACCTAGTGCCCCGGGCCGATCGAAAGTCGAAGCCGCCCGACCGGCCCGGGACTTACGGCCCGGATCGCGCGCCCATTGGCCCTACTCCGGGCGCAGGGCGATCGTTGAAGCTCGCATCGACATTCCGAAGCCAACCATTGCGCAACCCCGGAGCCGATTGCACGCCGGCGCTGGGTTTCCGCAGGCCCTCCCAAGCACGAACGAGGCCGGACGCATGAGCACGACCTACTCCCCTCGATAGGCGTGACCATGAAATCCGGGCCGGCCGAGCCACCAGCATTCGCAGCCCGCATTCCAGCGGCATCCAAGGAGAGATGATGACGGCAAACCCGCCCATTGGTGACACATCGCGGCCGGCCGAGCCCGCAACGGACGTCCTCGGCGTACTGCGGCGGCCCCTGGATCACATCTTCACGCCGCAGTCGGTGGCCGTCGTGGGGGCCACGGAGAAGGCCGGCAGCGTCGGGCGCACGGTTCTTTGGAACCTGATCAGCAGCCCCTTCGGCGGGACGGTCTTCCCGATCAACCCAAAGCGTTCCAACATCCTGGGCCTCAAGGCCTACCCAAGCCTCGCCGCGGTCCCGGACCCGGTCGAGCTGGCCGTCATCGTCACCCCTGCGCCTTCGATCCCCGGCGTCATCGATGAATGCGTGGCCGCCGGCGTCAAGGGCGCGATCATCATCTCGGCAGGGTTCAAGGAGATCGGCCCAGAGGGCGAGGAGCTGGAGCGACAGGTCCTCGAGCGGGCGCGTCGCGGCGGCATCCGCGTCGTCGGCCCCAACTGCCTCGGCGTCATGAACCCAATCGGCGGCCTCAACGCAACGTTCGCCGCCGGCATGGCCCGAGGCGGATCCGTCGGCCTGGTGAGCCAGAGCGGCGCGCTGCTGACCGCGATCCTGGACTGGAGCCTGCACGCCGACGTGGGCTTCAGCTCGGTGGTGTCGCTCGGCTCGATGCTCGATGTGGGCTGGGGCGACATCATCTACCACCTCGGCGACGACCCCAAGACCGAGAGCATCGTCTGCTACATGGAGACGGTAGGCGACGCCCGGGCCTTCCTCTCAGCCGCCCGCGAGGTCGCGCTGACCAAGCCGATCATCATCATCAAGCCCGGGCGCACGGCCCAGGCCGCCAAGGCGGCTGCCTCGCACACCGGCTCGCTGACCGGCAGCGACGAGGTGCTCGACGCCGCCTTCCGCCGCGTCGGCGTGCTGCGGGTGGACACGATCGAGGATATGTTCGGCATGGCCGAGGTCCTCGCCAAGCAGCCGCGACCGCGTGGCCGGAAGCTGACCATCGTCACCAACGCGGGCGGGCCGGGCGTCATCGCCACCGACGCGCTGATCGGCGGCGGCGGGCAGCTGAGCGAAATCTCGGCGAGCGCCACCGACGCCTACAACGCCGTCCTGCCGTCGGTCTGGAGCCACAACAATCCCGTGGACATCATCGGCGACGCTCCGCCCGAAAGGTACGCGGCCGCTCTGGAAGTGGCCGGCAACGACCCGAATGCGGACGGCATGCTCGTGATCCTCACGCCCCAGGCGATGACGGATCCGACGAAGACCGCCGAGATGCTCACCCCGTTCGCGCACACCACCGGCAAGCCGGTCCTCGCATCCTGGATGGGCGGGTCTGATGTGGACGGCGGGGCAGACATGCTGCGCGAGGCCGGCATTCCCACGTTCCCCTACCCCGACACCGCGGCCCACATGTTCAACTACCTGTGGCGCTACGACGAGAGCCTGCGCGCGCTTTACGAGACCCCTGCCCTGCCTGCCGGCGCTGAGGCGGAGCTCAACCGGACCCTCGCCTGCGACATCGTCGAGAAGGCCCGCGAGGAGGGGCGCTCGCTCCTCACCGAGTTCGAGTCCAAGCAGGTCCTCGCCGCGTACGGCATCCCAATCACGGACACCCGGATCGCCGAGACCGAGGACGCCGCCGTTGCCGCGGCTGACGCCATCGGGTACCCGGTGGTCGTCAAGCTCCACTCCAACACGATCACCCACAAGACCGACGTCGGCGGCGTCCAGCTCAACCTGGGCGATGCCGCCGCGGTCCGGGACGCCTGGCGGTCGATCCAGAACGCGGTCCTCGAGCGCAAGGGTCCAGGCCACTTCGACGGCGTGACCGTCCAGCCGATGATCAACTACAGCGGCTACGAGCTCATCATCGGCAGCAGCATGGACCCGCAGTTCGGGCCCGTGCTCCTGTTCGGAATGGGAGGCCAGCTCGTGGAGCTGTTCCGCGACCGCGCGCTCGCCCTGCCGCCCCTCACCACCACCCTCGCCCGCCGCATGATCGAGCAGACCAAGATCTACGGCGCGCTCAAGGGGATCCGCGGCCGCGCCCCGATCGACCAGGCCCAGCTGGAGCAGCTCCTTGTCCGGTTCGGGCAGCTCGTCGCCGAGCAGCCGTGGATCAAGGAGATCGACATCAACCCGCTTTTGGCCTCGCCCGAGCGCCTGATCGCGCTCGACGCCCGGGTCGTGCTCCACGATCCCGGGACGCCCGAGTCGGCCCTGCCGCGGCTGGCGATCCGGCCGTACCCGCTCCAATACGCCGGGACGTGGAAGGCCGCCGACGGCGGTGAGTTCGAGATCCGGCCCATTCGGCCCGAGGACGAGCCGATGATCGTCGGCTTCCACCAGAACCTGTCCGACCGGACCGTCGTGGGCCGATACCTCGAGGACTTCGGCCTCAAGGCTCGGACCGCTCACGAGCGGCTGGTGCGCGTCTGCTTCAACGACTACGACCGCGAGATCGCGCTCGTCGCCGAGCATACCGGCGACGGCGGCAACCGCGAGATCGAGGCGGTGGCCCGGCTCTCCAAGCATCATGCGGAGAACGGCGGCGAATTCGCCATCGTCGTCGCGGACTGCTGCCAGAAGATCGGCCTGGGAACCGAGCTCCTGCGGCGGATCATCGCGGTGGCCGAGGCCGAGGGTCTGGACTGGGTCGGGGCGGACGTACGGCCGGAGAACACCGGCGCGCTCCGAGCCGCCGAGAAGGCCGGCTTCACGATCGGCCCAAAGGCGGGCAGCACGGTTCTGAGGGCCGAGTACCGGATCAAGCCGCAGTCATAGGCGGGAGGCGGCGCCGCGGGTCCGGGGCCGCACTACCCGGGGTCGGACCAGCGATCACGCCGGATGTTCACGCGTGGGACGTTGGCCGGAGTCCCGGGCCGCGACCGTGCCAGATGCTCACCCGTAGGACATTACGAGGGGTCGGGCCCCTCCGGCCGTGCATGGTTGGCGCGAGCGGGGCGGTGGCCGGGCCCCAACGAGCGCTCCGACGACATTCCGCGGGCGCTGGCGTGGGCATCCGCCGGCGAGTCAGGTCGTGGCGCCGTCATGAAGCCGGCGCTTCCCGCGTAAGGTTCTGCGGGCGCACCTTTGTCAGGAAGGGCGAATGGCTGCGGCCGCCCCGCCCCCCGCGCAAGCCTGATCGGGTCGAGGCCCGGTCGGGCTCCCGTGGGGCGCGTCCGCGTCCGGGAATTCGATCTTGAGAGCGCCCCAGCGGCCGCCGAACTTCAGCGGGAACTCGTAGGTTCGACCGGCTTCCACGTCGATCGGTACCGTGCGCGAGTTGCCGCCCAGGATGATGGTCAGTTCGTGGTGGCCGGGCGACGCCTTCAGCTCGAATCGGAAACCCGCGGCGATGTCGCCGGGGAAGTAGACATGACGGTCCAGCGCGACCAGGGCGGCCGGAGCGGTACCAGCGTATGAACGCCAGTGCCAGCCCGGGAACAGGAGCACGATCGTCGCCTCGCCGGTTCCACCATTCGCCTGTTCCGCCATCGCCTACCTGACCTCCAGCAGCCGGCCAAGTCTGGCGCGAACCCGCCTTCACGTCATCGGCTAAACGAGGGTTTCTGCGGCGGGACTCACGCCGATGTGGCGGTCTTCCCCACGAGCGTTCGGCGCTTCGGCGCACCGGGCCTTCAGCGGCGCTCGACGATCAGGCGGCCGTCCACCCAGCCCGTCCAGCCGTTCACGCCACGAACCTGGGCCCAGGCCCCCGCTCGGGCAACGACGATGAGCTCGACCCGTTCGGATAGCCTCGCGATGGGCGGGCGGGACGGATCGGGCGCATCCCAGGCCGGCAAGCCGCCGGCCGGGACGACGTGGGTCGGCGCCCAGGCGGGCGCGACTGCGGCGGGACGAGCAGCATGGGCGACTGCCTCGGGCGCGGCGACGGCCTCGGCTTCCGCGACTGCCTCGGCCGGGGCGACCGGCTCCGCGGCGGCCTCGTGATGGGTGGCGGCTTCGGCCGACGCGACAGCTTCGGCCCGGGCGATGACGCCGGCCGCGACAATGGCCTCGGCCGGCGCTTCGGTGGGAGCCACGTAGGCGGGAGCCGCCACCGGACCACCGCTCACCGGCATCGGACCAGGAATCTGGGCCGGCGCCGGCAGGTAAGCGACGGCGGCCAGTTCGGCGCGAATCGCCCGGATCCTGACGCGCTGGGTTTCCAGGGCCGGATCGGCAAGCGAGTCGGCCTTGCTGCGGATCAGCCCGTACTCGATCTGGGCGGCCTGGAGGTGACCAGTCAGTCGCCGGACGGCCGGACCGCGCAGGCGGCCCGCGGCGGTCCGGGCGGATCGCCTCACCCAAAGGCTTCGGAGCGAGAGAACCTCGTCCTCGGTGATGACCATCGGATCGGGCTCGCCGGCGACCAGGCGCCGGAAGTTGGCCTCCTCGCTGCGCGTGGCGAGCACTACGAGAATACCCAGGAGGATCAGGAACGGCAGGCCCTTGAGGGTTCCATATTCGATCCACTGGACGACGCTCGGGTTAACGCCGCCGGTTGTCTGGAGGACAGACTCCATCCACGGCGAGTTCCAGACGACGTGAGCCGAGACGCCGGCCGCGACGCATAGCCCGGCTCCGATCAACCTCCTGGGCATCGTGGCCGAGCGCCGAGTGACCAGGTAGGCGAAGCCGGTTCCGGTCAGGCCGGTGAACAGAACGTGGCCGTACAGGCCGCCGCCGACAACCCTGATCAGGAACGTATCGAGAACGGGACCCGACTGATCGACCATTCCCGGCACGGCGGCGACGGCGTTGATGAAGTACGACACGTCCTCGACGACGGTGAACCCGAGACCGACCATCGCGCCGTAGACGAACCCGTCCATGACGCCGTCGAACTCGCTCGAGGCGATCAGGAAGAGCGTGACGACGCCCATCAGCTTGAGCGTCTCTTCGACCCCGGGGCCGACGATCGCGGCGCCCCACTGGGAGGTCAGTTCCGGGGAGGCGAGCTTGCCCATGATTGACAGCCAGGCTTCGTTGGCGTAGGCGGCCAGGCTAGTCGCGATCACGCCGCCCCAGATCACAGCGGCCGCAAGCAACAACTTGGGCTCGCGTTCGAAGAGATCGAGCCAGTAGATGGCCAGGGCCACGGGAACCGCGTAGGCCAGGACGAGGCCCCACGACAGCACGTAGGCCGTCGTCAGGCTGCTCATCAGTGCCTGCTCCTGGACGAAGAGGTAGCCGCCGATTGCCAGAAGGGCGCAGTAGAGCCAGAAGGCGGGCTGGCGGGGCTGGATGATCGAGGCCTGCCTGCCCCATTGCGGGGCGACCGATGCGGTCATTGTCCAACCCTCACGCTCTTGAGCATTGCGGCGACGTCATCGACGACCGGGTCGATATGGCCCTGCGGCGCGGCCACGACGATGACGATCTCGTCGGTCTGGACGACCATGCACACCAACTCGCCGTCGATGATGCCCGTGTGCTGGCCGGACAACACCGCCTCGAAGGCGAGGTAGGTGGTGTCGTGGCCGCCGATGGTCGTGTGGTGCGGGTCGCCGTAGCTGATCTGCGCCGAGTCGCCGCCAAGCGCCTGCTTGGCTTCGGACACCATCGAGGCCGAGTCGCCGCTGTAGCTCTCGGAGACGACCTGGGCCGTGAGAATGGCGTTGGCCTTCTGCAGCTCGATGCCCTGGGAGGTGTCGCCCGCGGGCGATACGAGCACCCAGCCGGGAGCCGCGGTGATGGACGCCGACCCACCGATCGCAATCGTCCCCGCGCTCGGGGCGGCCACCGCCCCATCGATGCCGATCCCACCGAGCACGACTCCGGCAACGATCGCCGCTACCAGGAAGGTCGGCAGCCACCGGGCCCGATCGAATCCGAAGGCACGCCCCGCGGGCGCCGCGGGCGCAACCGGCGGGTACCAGCCGGGGGGTGGCGTCCCCAGCTGCGGCGTCGCGACCGGCGCATACCAGCCTGGGGGCGGAGTAGTGGCCGGTGCGGAGGCGCCGGCCTGGGGCCCTGCCCACGGCGGCGGAACCCTCGCAACGGCGGGGTCGTTCGCCCAGGGCGGCACGTCGGCCGGCGCACTGGAGCCCCCCGCGGGCCCTTGCGGGTTGGATCTCTCCGGAGGTTGATCGCTCATCGGGACACGGTCCTCCACTCCAGGTCTTGGCGCCGTTACATCGTAAGGCCCAACGCGGTCGGGCTGGAAGCTGTTTCACTCCTGACGGCTGGACGCCCGGAGCGTGCACAATGCCCGAGTCGAAGAAACGGAGGGGCTCTCATGACCGGATCGGGGTTGGCCGATGTGGCCGGCCGCCATGGGCGGGCAAGTGGCGGAGGGATCGCCGGGGTCCTGGCGCTGATCGCCTGGGCGGCCCTGGCCGCTCTGGAGATCGCGGGGTCGAACATCGGCCATTCGCTGACATCCCGCCCGGAGCGCCTCTTCAGCAACGAGGACTGGCACTGGCCTATCGTCGCGCTGGTGCTGGTGGTGCTGGCCGCTGAGCTTGCCGCCGCCCGAGCGCTGATCAAGGAGGTCGGGCGATCGCGGCTCGCAGGCACCGCCGGCGCCGTGCTGGGTCTCGCCTTCCTCTTCCGATTGGCAACGGCGGCTATGCTGCCGAGCCAGCCCGGCGGCTATTCCGTCGAGAGGGTGGCCGCGCTCACCTCGAACCTCGTCGTCATCCTGACGCCGGTCGCCGTCCTGCTCATTGCGGTCACAGTCCGGCACCGCAGCTCCTGGCTGGGCCTGTTCTCGGCCGGCATCGCTGTAGTAATGGTCCTGGCCTCTCTCTGGGCGATGACGTGGGCGGCCCGATCCGGCGCGAGCCAGCCCCAACTGCTGGCGGTCGAACCGGTGGGCGGGCTGCTGGCCGGCTGGTCGGCCGCCGTCGGAGCCTGGCTGCTCGGCCGGCCGGCGCGTTTGTGGTCGAGCGCGCGGCTCGTGGAGCTTCCGTCGCCGGGCCGGAAGTCGGCCCTGGCGCTGGCTGTCGTGCTCGTCGTCGGCGTCGTCGGCGCTTCGAGCTCGTTCGTCACCACCTACCGGTCCGAGATCGTCGCCCAGCTGACGGGCAGAACGAAGGTCGAAACCATGTTCTCCGACCTGGTCGATCGCACCTACCGGGTCTATCGGCCGGAGAACGAGTTGGCCCACCCCGGCCTGGTCATAGTCCTGCACGGCTCCTTCGGCGGCGGGCTCCAGATCGAGAACACCACTGGTTTCGACGCCCAGGCGGACCGGCTCGGCTGGGTCGCCGTCTACCCCGACGGGGTCGCGGACGGCTGGGATGCCTTCGGCAGCGGGCCGATATGGGGCTCGCACCCGGGCGCCGACGACATCTCTTTCGTGAGTCAGCTGATCATGCACTTCGAGTCGACCGACAACGTCGATCCGTATCGGATCTACGTCACCGGTCACTCTCGGGGCGGCATGATGGCCTACCGTCTCGGCTGCAGGCTGTCCGGTGTCATCGCTGCGATTGCGCCGGTCTCGGGGAACATGGCCACGGCGAGCGGGAGCGCCGATGTGCCGTGCACACTGCGGGCGCCGGTCTCCGTCCTGGCCATCCACGGCACCGCCGACGGCACGATCCCGATGGCCGGCGGCAAGGTGGACATCGTCTTCTCGCCGATGGCCGACGTGATAGCCCGCTGGCGCCAGCTGGACGGCTGCGGCGCCACCTCCACGGTGACCGTCAACGGCTCCGAAACCACGACGGTCTGGTCCTGCTCCAGCGGCAGCACGGTCTCGACCGAGATCCAGGCCGGCGGCTGCCATTGCTGGGCCGCCGACGACTCGCGCGTCATCGCGGACTTCTTCGTGACCCACCCACGGGTCGCCGCGGACGGCTGACGCCGCGCGACGGGCGAGTCGCCTCGATTGGCCCTAGGGCAACGGCCGCCAGATCTTGCCCAGCAGGAATGCCAGCGCCGCGATCAAAGCCCCCGCGCCAACGAAGACGACGCTGACTTCGGCCGCCTCGTGCTTCACGATCAGGTTGACCGGCAGGCTCTGGAAGACGGTGTTGAGCTGGCTCGCGCTCTCGGCAGGGTAATACTTGGCGCCGGTCATATCCGCGATCTTCTGCAGCGTGACCTCGTCGATGCCGCGGCGGAAGTTGCCCCCGCCGCCCCCACCGCCGCCGAAGCCGCCGCCGCCGAAGCCGCCGCCGCCCGCGCCGCCGTTGGGCTCGCGGCCCTGAAACTGCGGGGCACACGTTGGGCTGAGTGATCCGCCGGTCGCGGTGCCGAACCCGATGGTGTATACGCGCACGCCCCGGTCGGCGGCCTGCTGGGCGGCGACGAGCGGATCCGTTCCGGTGTTGCTGGCGCCGTCGGTGAGCAGGACGACGATGTCCGGCGCGTAGTCGCCCTTCGGCACGGGTGCCGGGGCTGTGCCGGTCGACGAGTCGGTCACGCTCTTGGCCACGGCCGGGTCTATCTCCGCGATGGTGTCGATCGAAGCCAGGATCCCGTCGCCAATCGCCGTCCGGCGCCCGGTCGCCAGGGTCTGGAGCGCGGCGAGCAGAGCCGTCCTGTCGTTGGTCGGAGTCTGGACCACTTCCGCGTAGCTGCTGAAGGCCACGATCCCAATCCGGGCCGAGGCCGACTGGTTCTTGATGAACGCTGCGGCGGCGGCCTCGGCCGCTTCGAGCCGGCTCGGCGGAATGTCCGAGGAGCACATGCTGCCCGAGACGTCGATGGTCAGGATGATCGAGGTCTGGTTCGTTGGGACGGCAACGATCGCGACGGGCCGGGCCATGGCCATCACCAGGGCGCCGAGGGCCACGATGAAGAGCGCAAAGGGCAAGTGGCGCCGGAAGCGGGATGACCCCGGCCCCGCGTCGCGGATGAGCGACAGGCTGGAGTACCGGACACCGGATGGGCGGCGCCGGCGCAGCGCCACGATGTAGATGGCGATCAGGATCGGGAGCACGAGGAGCAGGGCCAGAAGATCAGACCACAGGAAGTCCATTTATCGCCTCGTTTCCGCGACCCGTCGGCTTCGCCGGCAGTGCCCGCCAGCCGGTGCGAGTCCACCGCGCCCGGTCATGGCAACCGGCCCAGCCAGTACAGAGAAGTCAGGGCGCCCGCGAGCAGCAGCAGGAGTCCGGCTCCGGCGAAGATCGCGGTGATCTCGGTGAGTTGAGGCTGCAGGACCAGCCCCGTGTCGAGGTTGTCGTAGACAGATAGAAGCTGCTGCGCGTCGGTGGCGTTGTAGTAGGTGCCGTCGGTGACCTGCGAGATCTGCTGCAGTGTCGCCTCGTCCAGCTGGGTGTGGAGCTGGAAGCCGTTCACGGTGACGGTCGTGCCGGCTGCGCTGCCGAGCCCGACCGTGTAGATCCGAACCCCTTGACTCGCGGCCGCCTGCGCGGCGGCCATCGGGTCCGGCGATTCGTTGTTCTCGCCGTCGCTGAGCAGGACGATGGCGGCCGGGGCGTGCGTT
>Ga0209777_10002484_pt1 | contig 24124 bp, 26 predicted proteins | sample FrelakmetHBP12HB_FD_187147 | JGI IMG/M metagenome (GOLD analysis project Ga0209777, IMG submission 187147) | Freshwater lake sediment microbial communities from the University of Notre Dame, USA, for methane emissions studies -HBP12 HB (SPAdes)... | ecosystem: Environmental > Aquatic >... | reverse complement strand
TTTTCAATCCGGAAGTCAGCCCCGGACCTGCATAGATAAAAACAATTGTGGAGTCACTACCAACAAACCTATTGAATCTCAATCATGCACACAACAAATCATTAAATCCAATCCCTTGGGTCCATTTGAAATAAAAATAATCGGTATAGATAACTGTGCTGCTAAAACGAAAAAGGCGCTCGATCTCCTGAGAAACAAGGCAAAAAGTCATTATGATGCTATTGTTAAATACATCGGTATCATAGAGTGTGCTGAATCCCAATCAGGTGTGTGGGTTTTTGCGAATCCTCCGCGGTATCAGGTTGGAAAAGCGACAGTCAATGCAGGTACAATTTGGTATGCAGGAACAATTGCCCATGATGCTTGTCATTCTGAAGAGTACCATGATTACTTATATGAAAATCGATCGACCAATGTTCCAGCAGAAGTTTATTCGGGTAGAAATGCTGAAGCTCAATGCTTAGATGTTCAATATGATGCTCTTCGTAAAATTGGGGCAACCAAAAGAATCCTGGATTACATTAAAACTGTCATAAATTCTGAATATTGGAAAGTCCCCCTTAATGAAAGATGGTGGTAGCTGATTTGGTGGCGGGCTAATTACGGGCGGGAGGATTTGACTCAGAATGAGTGCCAGCCAAGGAGGCAATCCCAGGGTTTGTTTATTGGATCTTTTTTTTTAACACATCACCCTGATTTGATAGGCTTGAGAGTTTTGCATCCTAATTTTCTTTTTTAAATGCCATCCGATTAATCAAATCAATAGGCTTCTTCCCAGAGGAAAGGTAAAGTCTAATAAATTATTTGCCTTTTCGTTATTTCGTGCTATTCTAATAAAAATCCTAACAATATAAGGAGGTTTCTGCCATGATATTCATAGGGACTCTCATTGGCTTTGGTCGCGGTATCTGGAAGGCGTTAAAAGACCCCGAGTTTCGCAATTTGTTTTTCCTTATTCTCATCCTACTGGCTGCAGGTACTATCTTCTATTCCAAGGCAGAAAAATGGTCACTTTTTGATTCATTTTTCTTTTCTTTTACCACCCTGGCGATGGATGGAGTCGGCGATCCCGTCCCCATGACGCATATTGGGAGAATTTTCACCATCATTTACATCATCCTGGGAATTAGTACCATGCTCGCTCTCATCAATAAGTTAGCCCACAATCTATTTGCACTAAAAGAAGAGAAGAAATTAAAGGGTTGACCAATATTAATAAAATCAACTTTGCTGGTCTTACTTTTTATTTGACTTACACTTCTGGATGGACACTGCGGACATTGGCAGCAACTGATCTTTAATCAGCACGGTCGGAGTTCGATTCCCCGGTGTATGATATTTTTTTCTTCGCAATAGCTTTACGGTCAGGAGTAGTTAAACCCAAGGTCGATGTCGCCTTCCCTATTTTATTATTTCGAAAGAAGCGAGCCAATTTAGTAGCTGTAATCCACCCGGCCGGTCATTGTAGCCACCGTGAAAAGACCGAAGGTATCTACTCTGGTTTTATGATCACCCAGGAAGTAAAAATTACCATTGGCTAACTTCATTGCGCAAATCATTTCGATATATTTGTCAAATATCGCTTTTATAGCTCGATTTTCTGCTGATACCTTATCTGTTCCGATCAATCTTGCCTGAAGTTTAACCCTCTTGGAGATTTCGGAAAGTATCTCATCCTGTTCGATGCTTGAAGGTGGATTTAAATCATATAGAATGACAACAAAGGCTGCATTAGGCTTTACTCCAAATATAGGCATAATCGCTTCTCCTTTCTCATTTCAACCAAGTTTCTTTCCACTCTTCGGACATATGCAATGTCCGGGTTTCCCAAAGATAGCACCTTCTTAACGAGCACATTTGGAGCATACTGGTATTTCGCAGGAATTGCCGGAATTCTGGACTGTTCTTAAACAACTTTTCAGAAAACGTCCCCATGCTTCCCTCCGTTGAACTAATCCCATATTACCACGCGAAAAAGGGTTTTCAAGATATGGATAAAGCCGCCCTTCCATTTCAGGGTGCAATTGGGGTGCAGCTGCGGAGATTTCCACTAGATGGTGGCAAGCGAAAACCTCCGCTTACCGAACTATAAAAACCAATGTCCTGCTGTTTAAAACTCCTCAGCTTCAAAGGTCTTCTTCAAGGATGAGGGCAAAGCTACCGATACTAGATTTTTTTAACCAATCCCCAAGGAACGCCTGGTTTTATGGCTGATGCCAAGTCATGAAATCGATATAAATTTTACCAACGTAGGCTGTGTTAATTTTGTTTATGCGAACGATTGAAATGTTATTCACGTTGGTGGTTACACAAATGTAGGTTCCGCCGGGCAGCTCATTGATGTTCATCCTTTGGGTTGTCGGCGGCATGCCTTTGCACTGGTCATACTCTACAGCGCTCGGCCCCACCACAGCCCAGCTTGCGCCGTTGTACGGTTCCAGATATCTTTCCTTGGACGTAACCGCCTCAAACCAGAGATCCACATTGGCATAAGCCGAATCTTTTTGACCTGCCGGAACTATGCCAGTATCCAGATCAGCCATGTAAGTCTGGGGAATGGCAATCGATCCAGAAGCGATTAAAACCGGCATGGGTGTGGGGGCTGGCTCGGGTGTATTGGCTGGCCTGAGGGTTGGAGCTGGTGGAATGGTTGGGATTGACTCAGGCTTGGTCACAATGGTGATACAACCCGGGATCAAAAAGCCAATCACAAGACAAACTACCAAAAGGGAAATAACATTAGACTTTTTCATTTTTTCTCCTTGCTTGTCAATATTATTATATATGATTGCCTACGATCCTATCAATAAATATATAAATAAATAATCAAAGGTAGCATCGAATTATCTATTAAATAAAGAACGAGGATTTGATCGGTGCAGAGAATCCTCTCTCTGAATGAAAGCCAATGGTCTTTGCACCTTTCCATGTCTCGAGAGTGTTAGAATGGCTATCATGCATGATAGGGAACAGAACAAAATGAAATATTTAAAGATATTTTCCACTGGATTGATAATGCTGGTATTCTTCTCCGCTTGCGGTATTTCTTTAACGGACTGGTTTGGCTTAAAACCGGGTCAACCCGCTCAAAAATCCACTGAGCTGCCAACCCTTAGCTCCAACCAACCAACAATCACACCACAAGTTCAAAAACCGAAGCCGGCAAATCCGGTGGACAATACTGGCATTCATAAGATCAAACATATCATCATGATCATGCAGGAAAACCGATCTTTTGATTCCTATTTTGGCACATTTCCCGGAGCGGATGGCATACCGATGAAAAGCGGCAAACCCAGCGTATGTGTGAATGACCCCATTCAAGGAACCTGTGTCTATCCCTACCACGATCCTAATGATATCAATCAGGGCGGTCCGCATGCTGCCAACGCGGCGATTGTGGATGTCAATGGCGGTAAAATGAACGGGTTCATCTCCACAGCTTACGCCAGCCGCAAAGCCGTGTGTGTTAATCCCAATGCGCCTGCCTGCACAACTCTTAAAGAACAGATAGATGTAATGGGTTACCATGATGACCGCGAGATACCCAACTACTGGTCATATGCGCAAAATTTTGTCCTGCAGGATCACATGTTTGAACCCAACGCTTCCTGGAGTTTACCGGAGCATTTGTTCATGGTGTCGGCCTGGTCAGCGCACTGCTCCAACCCCAATGATCCGATGAGCTGCCAGAATGCCCTGGATAATCCTGACCCGGGTGCGCTGATCGAACCGCGCAACAGCAATCCCAAGTTTGCCTGGACAGACCTGACCTATCTTTTGCATCAGAACAATATCAGCTGGGCGTATTACCTTGGAGAGGGATTTGAACCGGATTGCGAAGATGGAGAAATTTCCTGCACGCTTAAACCCCAGAAAGCCCAGGTACCTGGAATTTGGAATCCTTTACCCAATTTCACTACCGTGCATCAAGATAATGAATTGGGAAATATCCAGCCGGTGGCAAATTATTATGAAGCCGCAAAGAACGGAACCCTGCCATCGGTGGTTTGGATTGTGCCGAATGGCAAGTTGAGCGAACATCCGCCAGCCACTGTCAGTGCCGGACAAACCTATGTCACCAGTCTGATCAATTCCGCCATGCAGGGACCAGATTGGGACAGCACAGCCATTTTTCTGGCCTGGGATGACTGGGGTGGATTCTATGACCACGTGCAACCCCCAAAAGTTGATGAAAATGGCTATGGATTACGCGTGCCGGGTCTGGTGATCAGCCCCTACGCCAGGAAGGGTTTTATTGATCATCAAACCCTAAGTTTCGACGCCTATCTGAAATTCATTGAAGATGATTTTCTGGGAGGACAGAGGATCGATCCACAGACAGACGGACGTCCCGATCCAAGACCGACAGTACGCGAGGATGTGGCTGTGTTGGGCGACCTGCGCCTGGATTTTGACTTCAACCAGTCGCCGCGTCCGCCATTTTTATTACCTCCCAAATAAACAGTTTCATAGAAAGAATAATAAAAAAAGTGAGCCATCCTGTTTTTGATAAAACCTTTATACATAAATTAATCCTGACTGATTTCAATCCGGTATGAAGAGTTAATCCTGCATGGAGCAATAGCAAATATAAGGATAATAGAACACCTCATGAAACGTACTTGTATGTTGATCCTGATCTTGACGTTGAGCAGTCTGGCATGTGCGCAAACAGCCCGGATGGCAGCCTCCCAACCACCCAATACCCCCCAGCCGGCGCAGTCCACCAGCATTCCAGCACCGGTTCCAGCTGAGTATCGGGATATGTACAACCAGCTCAAGGCTGCCCTGGAAGCCGTCCAGAGCGATTATCCCGCTCAAAATGGACCGGCTCCGATTTTTGCCGCTGAATTATCATATGCCAATGGGAACATTGGCGAGGGATTGCTCAATCCCCAGGTGATGACATTGGTGCGTACGCAACTGGACAGTCTTTACCAGATGGGTGTGCGCGGGGTAGTGGTGGCGATCAAGTTCCCCATGGTCGAGCCGAACTTCCCGCACTCGGCAGACTATCTCCAATTTTTCAAGCAGGTGACTGCAGAAGTCCGTCAGCGCAACATGAAGCTGTTGATTGAAAGCGGGGCGCTGTTCTCGGGCACGGTCTTTTCACCGCTGCAGGTGGACTGGTCCCAGTATCCGACCGCGGCGGCTTTCCGGGATGCGGAGATCCACCAGCTGCAAACAATCGCTCGGGAAATCCGGCCGGATTATCTGCAAATTGCCAATGAGCCAACCACCACGGCCATGCTGACCAAATTTGTGGATACGCCCAATGACTACGCCGCATTTGTGCACAAGGCAGTCCAGAGCATTCCGCCACAATCGGATATGCTGCTGGGAGCCGGCGCCGGAACCTGGGAGAACCAGTCCTATGTAACCAGTCTGAATTCGATCGCAGGATTGAACTTTATCGACCTGCATGTTTACCCGCTTGGCAGGGACGGGAATATGCTGCGCCTGGCAGCCGACCTAGCCGAGAAAGCCCGCTCCGCCGGGAAGCGGGTGGTGATCAGCGAAGCATGGCTGTATAAGACCGAGACGTCCACAGCTTATCAGGCCAATGATTTTACTTCGGCCATCGGACAGGATGTATTCTCCTTTTGGGAACCTTTGGATGAAAAGTTCATTGAAGATATGACTGCCGTTTCGCGGGCGAGCGGGATCGAGTTCCAATCCTTCTTCTGGGTGAGAGAATTTTATGCTTATCTTGACTATGATCAATATCACGATACTCCCCTGGACCAGATCAACCCGGTGATCAACAGGGTATCGGTAGCCAATTCGAGGGATAATATTCTCAGCCCGCTGGGGCAGTTCTACCAGAACTGGATCAGCCAACAAATCAAATAGCTTATTTAATTAAAACAAATTAAGCAGCAACATCGAGACAAGGACCTCCGCCCTTTAATAAAATGAAGGGCTTCGGGGTGCGTCATATTTTAATTAACCCCAGGTCCTCGTGGGTGATTATAGGCGAACTAATACAATGCCGATAATCCTGTTTTTTCAAAGTCCTTTATCCAGATCCCACTTAACCGGACAAAAGCGGACAAAAACGGACATTTAAACGTAACGAATAGGGCAAGGTATAACTGGCCTCTCTCCCCTTCGCTCCACGGTTGGATACCATGGTGCTGCGGGAATCTTCGCCCAGTGCCCTTCCCTTAACGGAGATGCTGCGCGATGCACTGGGCTACGACAAAACCCGACACTTTAAAAAAAACAAACAAGCAAACGAATATGGTTACATCTATACGCAGTTATTGCCTAGAAAGTATTGGCTAAAATGATGGGTTCAACGCTCTCAAGCGTTTCGAAGGATGGGCTCTCTGTCTTTTTCCCGGCGGCACCGGCCTGACAGCTTTCCGGTTCGGGTTTCCCCCAGGTCGTAGTGGCTCTGCCCTGACCACGCACCTCTGCGGGTGGATTTAGCAGACAACATCTCCTACTTACGGTCAGGTCTGGGGTTAACAAAATACATTTTGTAAATACTTATTGTCAATATGAAGAATGCACCTTGGTAGCATGGCAGCAAATAAAACTAGTCGTCAGTGAATCCTTTGAATTCATGAAATATGATAGCATTATTTTTAGAGTAAATTCCAGAAAAGAACAAAAAATGAATAATATCCATCTAGAAGAAACTGTTTTAACCCGAAACGGTTGCGGACTACACTACTGGCTGACCGGGCTCAAAAATCGTCCATTAATGATAATGACGCATGGAGCCTGGATCAACCACCATGAATTTGAACCTCAATTAGCAGACTTTGCCAAACAATACAGACTTCTACTCTGGGATGTACGCGGGCATGGGTTATCGCGTCCGGCGGATCCGGACTTCTCAGTGAAAGAAGCCGTTCAGGATTTAATCACCCTCCTGGACTCACAAAAAGTTGATACAGCCATCCTGCTCGGTCATTCGATGGGCGGAAATCTCATTCAGGAAGTCGCCTTTTATCATCCCGAGCGGGTTAAAGCGCTGGTATGTGTTGACTGCACCTGCAATACTCTCAAGCTCAATCCATTAGAAACATTGGGCGTTAAAATGGCCCGCCCTATTCTTGAACTTTTCCCGTCCGACATTCTGCGTAGACAATCAGCCAATATCAGTTCTGAACAGCCGGCAATCCGCCAGAAATTGTACGAGATGTTATCCGGGTCCAAAGCCGACTATATCAACGTCATGGTGGAATTGACCGAGTGCCTACATTATGAACCACAATATCAAATAAAAAATCCACTACTGATCATTGTGGGAGATAAGGACAAAACAGGCAATATCCGTAAAATAGCTCCCATTTGGGCTGAGAGAGACAAAGGCAGTAAGCTGGTGATCATTCCCAATGCCGGGCATATGGTCAATATGGACAAACCCGAATTGTTCAATCAGCATGTATTGAATTTTTTAAAAGAGAATTGAAGTAAAGGATAATAAATTCCCTATCATTTTTCCCGGTGGTGCTGGCTTTATAGCTATCCAGTTCGGGTTTCCCCTAGGTCGTAGTGGCTCTGCCCTGGCCACGCACCCCTGTGGGTGGATTTAGCAGACGACATCTCCTACTTACTGACAGGACTTGTGTAAACAAAATATCTTTTTTAATAGCTGGTTGTCAAGATGGAGGATGCACCATGATTGAATGATATCATTGTGGATTAACAGCTTGATTGCATGGTCTTATTCTTTTGATCTGTGCCTAACTGAAATGGAATTTTTTTTCCGCTATTTTATTCTTAGATATGGCTTTAAGAAGTCTTCTATTTGTTTCACTGCTTCCAAGATTTCATTTGAAAATGCATTGTTTTTTTCATCACCATAAAAACCATATATAATACTGTCTATTTTATTTTCGGTTTCAACATTGTAATCAGTTTTTAATTTTCCTAGATCTACCAAACGTTTTTGAATGTTAACTTTTAAAGTAGAGACGCATCTTAAAAGCAAATCTAGTTTTTCTTTGATTTCTTTGCCCCAAATAGCCTCAGCTTCAAGTGATATTGTCTCATAATCAATGAGCGCGTCTTGAATTATATTCCAACGCAGTTGATATACCGCTGTTTCTTCAAGAAGATGAATCTTTGGATCAGCTGAAGGGTCTCCTTCTATCTTTGACTCTTTCCTTGCTTGGGATATTTCAGCGGACGTTTGCCTCGGATTTCTTACCCAATTAATAGCATTTCTTAATTTATAAACATTCTGTAATAAATGTTGAGCAAGGTCAAATTCATTTTTGCCTTTAAGTTGTTTTTTCCATGCTTGTAGACCAAGTATAGCAATTATTGCAACTATTATTGCGGATAAGCTAGTAACGATATCTTTAATAAGTGTGACATAGGTTTGATATATCTGAAAATTAAAATTCATTTTTATATTAACCAGTTATGTGTTTTTTAATTATTTATTCTTCCTCATCCTCTTCATTCTTTTCTTCTGGTAAATAATCTGTGATAGTTTTATTATCTTCAATGTTATTCGATTTTGGCTGAAGATTCTGAAATATTGAAGATGTTGATTGCATGTATCTCATGAATTCATTTTTATAGTTAATATTTGCTTTTAATGCCTCTTCAAATTCTCGTACTGCGCTAAGTGCATTTTGAAAAGGTTGGATTGTTCCTGCCGCTTGCATCGCACTTAATAATGGTTGTGTCCCTACAACTTGCATCGCATTTATAGCATTATGTAATGGTTGTAATGTTCCTGCTGCTTGCATTGCACTAAGTATATTATTAAAAAGCTGACCGCTTGGAACAGATAGTTCCTGAATAGTTTTATAAACATCTTCATCGCGTTTTCTAACTTCTCGAACCTCGTTAATGGCTTCCTGTTTTACTTGTTTTTGTAGATAATTCTTTGCATTTTCCATAAATGGATCTGCCTGATATAAATAGAACATAACCCCAGCTTTAGATCGAACCTCTTCAATCAATTCTGGCCGAGGACCAATAGTACGTCTCTTAAACTTGTACAACCAATCTTCCTTACTATCATCAGTAATAAGGATGATCGGTTTTTTAGATTCTATTGCTTTATCAATTAATTGAAACCAAAGAATTAAATCTCCATATTTTCTAAGATCATTATCCTTACTATTATCCTTGTATCCTGGAGGAATTTCATTTTTATATCTTTTTTCCCCAATTTTATAAATCTCATTTACTCTTTCTTCAGAGTAAGGTGAACCAACATTCCCAGAAAATAAGGTACTAATGGTTTCTCTTAAGACATCATCATGTAATAAATCAGGATGCTCTTGCTTAGCGTCTTCAATATATTTTTCTGCTAATCTGAACCCTCTTTTCATTTTCTTTAATATAATTTCCGGGTCAAGATATGGATGTCTGCTTAATGTTATTGTTATCTGTTCCTTAAATTTTTTAATTATATTAATAATTTCATCATATACATCCAATTGTTGGGAAATAACTTCGAGTCGTTTTTTTTGATACTCTAATGCAGCTTGATGAGGTACCCATAAACGGTCTGAAATATGTTTCAGGATGTCAATAAATTCATCGCTTGTTTCTTTTGAATAGCGATATAAATTTAAAATAACATTTGCATCGAGAATAAAAATACAATTCTTCCAAAGATCAGAAAATTCTTCCTCATTTGGTCGATAATATCCTGGAAAAGTTTTTTTCATTTCTCCTCCTTCATTTTTCACTATAAATATGTTACCGTAAATAAAATAAATAACAATCTTGATAAAATATAACACCATTAAGTGATGAGGATAAATAAACTTATCTTAATATTCTAAGGTTTCAAATTTCGGTACACTCTGGTTAAGATACTGGTATCCATTTTATTTTGATAATTTAACAATACAAAATTGATGGCGATTCGAACAATTTCATTTTCGCTAATCCTTTTTCCGCTAATTCGAAATTGAAAAATAATTTCAGTCAATGCTAATTTCTCGTTTTTGTTTAAGCGATATATCGATGCTTCTTTACCAACCTCCAGGACTGCATTACTGATAGTTGCAATCATGGTGTCATGGTGGCGTGATTTCAAGGTTGCATGGTTGCTTGGTTGCTTGGTTCAATACTTTTCTTTTTAATTATATTTCTCTCAATCGGATCATTATTGTTATTGCATTTTAAAAACAGGGGACTATCAGCCAATCCTGATGACTTCATCTTGCCAACACCTCCTTTACTAGCGACTTATACGCCTGCGCACCCTGACTCTTGGGTGCGTACCCAAAAATGTGCGTATGGTTAGAATGCGCTTCTTCTAGGCTGACATTCTTAGGAATGATAGTTTTAAAAACCGATTCCTTAAAATAATCCCTCAATTGCATTTCCACATCCCTTGTTACGTTTGTACGCTCAGAGAAATTACACAATACTCCTAGGATACTTAAACCCTGGCGGTTTGTATTGTTGCTCTGATTATTTCAATTCTGATTTCTTTTTCTAAACTATTTATAAAGATTCACTATTATCTGTTTTGACCCGGATTTATGAAGAAACGCTGATATGCTGATGATTTAAATTAATAATGTAAATAGGATTCTTCTTTTTCGCGCCTAGCAAGCCATTTTAGCGCCAGTCCTAACTCCTGCAAGCCCATGCCCTACGGGTTCGCTATGCTCAGGCATTACATACGATGGGCTCCCAGTCGCATTTAAATTACTCAATTAAGAGCGAGAAAACATTGTTTTAATCGATTCTGTTTTATTGGTATGAATATAAAAATCTATAATTTAATTAATTTATGCCTTATTAAATAATAACAGGAAAAATGTTTGTGCTTTTCTCTTAAATTATTGAATTTAAATCAATAATATGCTCAGTTCATTTTTTTGTTACGTTTTTTTTATCCCCATCACGTTTTGGAAGAAAACTACTGAGAACGGTAGTAAATAATCCCAACGCCATAGCAAATAATAATCCAATAAACCAATTATTTTGGTTATAAATACGGTCGATTTCCACTTTATTTTTTTCAAGATCACTTTCATATTCTACTTTGAGGGATTCGAAATCTTTTTTTAGTAATACTAACGATATAGCCTTTTCAGGGTCCGTAAGAAAAATGTCTTCAAATTGTGTAATCTTTCCTTTGATAGTATTGAGGTCATTACGGATTTGTTGAATTTGGAAGGTCATTAATGTATCAGCGTTTAAATTTGAAATTTCATTAGTGCTTTTTGATAATAAAGATAATTTATTGGCTAAATCGGATATATCGGTTTTAATTTTATTAAGTTCTAAATCAATCGAAGGGATATTGGTAGCAGTAGATGAGATAGTTGAGGGTGTTGTAGTTGTGCTTGTTTCAAAAACTGTTTTATTAATTAAAGGTTTAATAAAATAAATTGATAAAAAAATGACCATGAATCCTGAAACAAAGAGAATAATCATCGATCTTAATCTTTCAGATTCGACCTTGCGTCTATAAAATTCTCGATCCTCTCGACCTAAAAATTCATCGATATCGTATTTTTTACGCATGTCACACTACTTTATAAATATTTTTTACATCAATATATATTATAGCTTCGTTTAATTTGTATTTTTTTAATGATATTAATCGCACAATCTTTCTTTTGCGACCAATCATTAGACTCATTTTACAAAATACTGCCTTCATTTGTTCATTTTGTGCGTAGAATTCTTTTGTAGAAATCCTATAATCCATTAAATTTTATTAAATATTCCTGCGCTTCAGATTCTGTAAACTTGTCGATTATAAGAAAGGCAGCTATCATCTTTTTCCTTTACTAATTTATTATCCATACCTCCATTTTAAACCTATACTTAAGGTTACATTATGCTTGCCATGAAGAAAAATGCTATCTGAAAAAACAAATTCACTAATATTAAATGTGAGTATATTACCTATATAAAAATCCAGGAGGGCAGATAATGAAACGATGCGCCGATTGCGGATCTTTCACAAAGGATGGTTTATCTTTTTGTATTAATTGTATGAAACACAATTGGGAAAACTCAACGGGATTTATTAAGCCTAAACATAACCCATATTATTTGCCTTGGCCGTTACCAAAGTTTAGATCGGTGGTAACAGAAGATTTCATAACAGATAAATCGCTTTTTATTCAGACGATAGCCGAAGAGGGTGTTTATTATTTAAATAACGAGCATAATAACATTTGTTGTGTCTTGAACCAAGCGCTTGGAAATGTATCCGGATCAGCGATTCCTGCATATTACCCGATGCCGACATATCCCCTTAATTCTTTATTTGTAGCAGATGCAATAAATAATCCACATGTCTTTGCGTATGATTATTCAAATATTTTAGTAAAAATAAACAATGGAGTATTAATTCCCGTGATACCGCCGAAATGATAAAACCATACATAAGGGAAATCATCCCAATAGAATCCTAGGAGTGGCACTATCAATCCATAGGGCAAAAAACAGATAACCAGCAGGATCAAGGGCAAATATTGGATGTCGATAATGCGTGAAGGAAATTTTTTAATAAAGCTGATCATTAGGTTATTTTTTTATAGGGAAATGATTATAGAGTATAGCTGAAAGAAAATATTTTGCCAATGATAGGCTGGTTTGGCGATTCCCTTTATAATCACTTGGGTTCAATTTTTTCAGAAACGAGGTTGGAATATGGACGATGTAGTAATTACGGAAATAAATTTAAAAGAAATAATCAATATTAAATCATTATTGGAAGTCTCAACTTTCAAACCATATCGTTTTATTTCTAAAGGGGTAGAAAGTGAATTGAACGCCTTCTGGTTAGAGCAGATTGAAAATGCTATTGTTGATAATCAAAGAAAAGTTTTTGCTTACATGTTACACAAAAAACCAGCGGGTTTCATGGTGTTCGGTGATTTGCCCTGGGATTCGAAGGTTTTTGGAATTCGCATGGCTTCGATTAGCGATTTTGCAATTGATCATTCAATTTCTAATAGGAAAAGCATTGCTGAGGAACTTGTGAATTATGTTTTGGATTTTGCAGGAAAAAAAGGCTATAAATTTATTTTGTGTAAAACTTATACCGATGACATGCTCATGATTCACTGCCTCGAAAATGCTGGTTTCCAATTAATGGGTACTATCCTTGATTATTGTGTCGATTATCGTAGCACACCTTTTTCTTCGATCACTGAACCGAAGAAGATCGAAGATATTATCATCCGATTTGCAAAACCTGAAGATGAAAAAGAGCTTGAGGATTTGGCAAAAGCGGCATTCAAGAACCATTTTGGGCGTTACCACGCTGATCCGCATTTCACAATTGATCAAGCGACCGAGGTATATGTAGAATGGGTGCGTTCCAGTTTAAGAGGATATGCTGATTATTTTGTTTTAGCAGAGATCGAAGGAAGAATTGCGGGATTATCTGTTTGGAAAAAAACATCCCAAGCTGAAGAGAAGCTGCCAATAAAAATCTCCCATTGCAGCATAGCGGCTGTCCATCCAGACTTTTTTGGAAGGGGGTTATTCACCAAACTGACCTATGAAGGGATGAAACTATTCAGCGGCAAAACAGATATTATTGAAGCACCAACGCATATTAATAATTACGCAGCTCAAAGAGGATGTACTCGGCTGAATTTGCAAATATGTGATGCCAGGCATTCTTTTCACAAATGGCTGGATCAGGATGAACTAAGAAAGATTCTCATCCGCTAAACGCAATAAATATTCCCTATATTTATTGCCCGCATTTTTCTGGGCGAGTTTTATTAATTCGCTTTTAGAAATATATCCTTGTCGGAAAGCGATTTCCTCCGGGCAGGAGATCATGAGACCTTGACGTTCTTCCACGACTTGGACAAATTGAGATGCTTGTAAGAGATAATCGTGTGTGCCGGCGTCTAGCCATGCAAGTCCGCGACCGAGTACGATCACTTTTAAAGAACCTTCTTTTAGATAGATGCGATTTAGATCAGTTATTTCCAATTCGCCGCGTATCGAGGGTTTGAGTTGACTGGCGAATTCTGTTACACGGTGATCATAGAAATAGACACCCGGCACAGCCAGATTAGAGCGGGGATGGGCTGGTTTTTCCTCGATATTAACCGCATTGAAATCCTTATCAATTTCAATAACACCGAAATTTTGCGGATCACGTACAGGATAAGCAAACATAACCGCCCTCAACGATCTTGATCTCTTCCTTGGTCAATCCATACAACTGATAAACCAGGGCATCAATCGCCCCATCCGTTGACTCGATCTCGCGCCGGATCATCGGGTTATCCTTTACGCCCATCCTGGCGTTTAGTCCGCATTCCGGACAAGTCCATTTGTGAAGAGAGGATTTCCTCTAAAATAGAAATTAGAATCATGTGGTATAAGAAATTAAATGAAAAAAAAGGTGAGACTTTTTCCCAATATTTCGAATTTGACAAAGACAATAATATTACTGGTTGGATTTAGCATTGCAATGGGAATGTTGGAAACAATTGTGGTGGTCTACTTACGCATGTTATATTACCCAGAAGGATTTAGTTTTCCACTTAGATTAATCAATTCAAAAGTTTATGGGATTGAGCTATTGCGTGAATTGGCAACTCTCATAATGATAGGAAGCATTAGCTGTTTAGCTGGCAAAAAATTGTATATAAGGCTGGCATACTTCCTTCTAACATTTGCAGTCTGGGATATCTTTTACTATATCTGGTTAAAAGTACTACTAAATTGGCCGGCAACAATCCTTGATTGGGATGTTCTTTTTCTTATTCCCATTGTCTGGGTTGGACCGGTGTTAGCGCCGATCATTTGTTCATTAGTGATGGTGATTATTTCCAGTTTTATCATCTTCCTTGATCAAATGGGAATATCGGTGAAATTTGTTTTTCATGAATGGGTATTCATACTAATAGGTTCAACCATGATTCTTTATACTTTCATCATTGATTATTCTGCGATAATTTTTAATAATGGTCTTCTGAATCAATTATCGACATTGAGTACGAACGCGGAATTTCAGCAGAGGCTGATGAAATACATGCCTGACCATTATCAATGGATTTGGTTTGGACTTGGAATCACTTTTATTGTGTTAGCTATCTATTTATTTGTACGAAGATATTTAAGTCACAAAAGTGATTCTGTAAGAAATTTAAACAAATTTGGTTTATAAAAATTTCTGTAAGTTTGTCAATTTTTCTTCTCTGTTGTAATATTGCTTTTCAATTTTCCATGCGCCTAGAAACTGAACGGCACAAACACATCCTGTCTGCAGCGGATGCAGGCGGGTGTCAACAACCAGGTTTAAGGAATCGACCTAGATTCCAAAGAAAGTAATTGAAATTTTTTTATATAATTAGTTGAAATGGTGATAACTGGAAGGTAAAAATGAAAAGATGCATATTATTTGTTCTAGCTCTTGCATTTATCTTGTTTGCATGTACAACAAAAGTAAAGGAACCCTTACCAACACCCACGGAAGCATTACTCACCGCCACTTTATCAGCAAGCCCAACCCCCACAAGTAAGAACTCAAATAATCACCAGCCTGCTGTGACGCCCTACAACTCAACTTCTGTACCAAATTTTGAGCACATCGTCGTTATCATTTTTGAGAATAAAGAATCATCTTCAGTCATCGGCAATCCAGAAATGCCGGCATATAACCGAATGGCACAAACCTACGCTTCATTGGAGCAATATTTTGCCGTCACACATCCCAGCTTACCCAATTATCTAGCGATGATCGGGGGCGACACTTTCGGTATTCAGAGCGACTGCGAAAATTGCTTTATTAATGCCACCAGCCTTCCCGATGAGATTGAAACAAGTGGAAGATCCTGGAAGGCATATCAAGAAAGCATGCCCAAACCTTGTTTCATTGGCAGTATGGCTCAATACGCACAGAAACACAATCCATTTATTTACTTTGACCCAATTCGCCTGGATCAATCCCGCTGTGAGCAGCATATTGTGCCTCTGACTCAAATGCAAACAGACCTGGATAATAACTCTTTCCCTAATTTTGCTTTTATTGCCCCCAATATGTGTAATGATGCCCATGACTGCCCACTCAAATCCGCTGATGCCTGGCTGGAGCAGGTATTGAATACTCTTATTCCAGCGCTGGATGCAGACAAGCAACCTTATTTGATTGTATTAACGTGGGATGAAGGTGAGGGATCACATTCATGTTGTGGTTTGCCGCAATATGCGGGCGGCCGGGTGGCAACCGTATTGATTTCTCCCCAGGTTAAGAATGGTTTCAAAGATGAAACACCTTATACTCATTATTCCCTTTTGAAAACTATTGAAATCGCCTGGGGGTTACCCTTCCTTGGCCATGCAGGTGACCAACAGAATGTAATCATCTTGGCTCCCTGGAAATAAGAATCGATTCCAAAGAGTTAATAAAACTATATTGAATTGCGGTTGCTTTAATGTTTGTGGGATTTCTTTTATGCACTTGTGTTCATATGAAGGACTTACTGGATAAAGTGTAATTATTAATAATTATCGGTATATCTGGAAATGATAGAAACAATCAACCTGTCATTCATTGTTCTGGATATTTAAAAATACCTTTAACGAACCAATTGACTGCTCCAATATCTGTATCTGCGATCAAATCGCCAGGATTAATGCGCATGACACCATTTTGATCAAAAATAGGACCTTCAAATACCACCAACCTGCCTGCAACAAGATCATCGATTGATTTCAACACAAATTGTTTCACTTCCTCAGGCACCAAAGGACCAAAAGATGTGATTGACATGAACCCCTCCCTTAAATTGCCTCTTATCATGGCTGGCTTCCAATTGCCAGAGATGACATTCTGTGTGATTTCAGTCATGGTTTTACCCCAGTTAAACCCAAAACCGGTGATAAATCCCCTCGGTGCTAATTGTTGGGCAGTGGCAGATTGAAAACCCAGAGTATAAACCCCGCGCTGTTCAGCAGTTTGCAGCACATTGACTGGCGAACTAATGTCAGTGGTAACCACATCGGCTCCTTGGTCAATTAGGGAATTTGCAGCAGCGATTTCTTTTTCTTTGTCAACCCATTGATCAGTCAATTGAATCATGGTTTGGGCTTGGGGGTTTACGGATTGGGCACCCAATTCAAATGCATTGATATTTGAAATGGTGTAATTGTAGGTTGTGCCGGCAATAAAACCCAACTGGTTAGTCCTGGTCATTTTTCCGGCGGCAATACCCATGATATAGAACGCTTCGGTTGTTTTTGCGTAAAAGGTGCCATAATGGTCAGACATGCCAAACGCACCGGAATGCTCGAAAATCACATCCGGATAAGTTTTTATCAGTTCCAGGCCTGGTTCGATGTGTCCATAACTATTCGTAAAAACGACTTTTGCCCCATCTGCAATCAGCACCTGGATAATTCGTTTAGCCGTTTGACCATCAGGGGCATTTTCAGCTTCAATTGTGGATACACAGGGTATGTTCTTTCTAACATCCATTAATCCGTCATGCATGGATTGATTGAATCCATTATCCTGAATGTAGCCAAAGTAAATAGCGCCGATAGTCAGACAATTTTTTTCTCCAATCAGGGTTGATGTTGGCTGGGTTTTTGTTTGATCTATATCCAATCGATTACAGGTAAACACAACAACCAAAAAACAGATAAAAATAATAAGGGTGTTTCTTGCTTTCATGGTTTATGAAATATTTTTACTATGTACGAACAGGTTATATTTTCAATAAAAAAAATAGCAAGAACGATATTGTAAAAATTATGATATTTGAGATTAGAAAAAAGAATAAACCAGCTACTCCAAACATGGTCTCAGACCCCCATAAAAGGTTTTTATCAAATATGAAAATTAAATAAGTAATTATTACACTGCCAAGAAATGTGATAGGAGTATTCCAGCCCTGATATATTTTCACGGATTCTTTCAAAGCTTTTATCAATCGATCGCGTATACCACGAGATAGATCTTTTTTCATTTTACGATTGTAACTCTAAGTTTATTTGGGAGAATTTCCAGAAATATTGATTTGTTAAAGCCATATCTAACCTGGGATATTAATATGTGAATTTTGTGAATACCATCAGCAACCTATTCTAAATTAGCATTATTCCAGTTAAACGGGATTTTTTGGATCATAAATTGTTTGTGTTCTTTTGCATCATGATTTAGTTTTTGTTTTTGTGTTGTGTTTTGTGGGAGAGCGTCCTCCAACGAATTTAGCTACTTCTTTTTTCAAACTATCGATGGATAAATATCCATTGATGCAATTGACAATAGCTCCTTTTTTCATAAACAGGATGGTAGGAGCACCCAAAACACCGTATTGATTCGCCACCTGCAGATTTTCATCGATATTGATTTTTACAATCAGCAATTTACCCTCAAAGCGGGTTGCCCATTCTGGGCAGCCCTTTTTAATTAAACCCTGGGTTAAGTGATAAGAAATGAGTTAATTCTGTCACTATTGAAGTGCTTATTTGAACTCTTGGATTTTATACATGAGCTTTTTAGTGATATAATTTTGATATTCATAGTTTGAGTATTCATAAAATATATATGGCGCGATCCCAAACCCCACTCTCTCTGGAATTCATCCTTTTAGGTTTTTTAGATCAAAACTCAATTCATGGGTATGACCTATATAAGAAGATCAGCAATTTTGAAGGCATTTCCCTTGTTTGGCACATTAAGCAAAGCCAACTCTATGCCTTGTTAGATAAATTAGAAGAAGATGGTTTGCTAACCTCAAATATGGTTACAGGCGAAGCTTACCTTATGCGTAAGGAATTTCAAATCACTCCTGCTGGAAGGCAAGCCTTTTTAACCTGGGTTACCAGCCCTGTCATACATGGACGGGATATGCGTCAGGAGTTTCTGGCAAAATTGTATTTCGCCCAGAAATCAGGCGTTAAGATTTTCCTGAAATTGATTGAAGAACAAACGACAGTATGTGCGGAATGGTTATCCAATCTGCAGGTCAGTTATTCAAAGACAACCGATGAACAGTATTATGAAAGGATGATATTTCAATATCGAATCTCTCAAACCAGAGCCATGATTGAATGGCTGGACTATTGCCGTGCCGAAATTCAAGTACCTTTTTCATAAACTTCAGGGACTTAGTAATAATGGAATTCAGTTTGCAAACGATCGGGGTGATTTGTACCCATTCAAAGAAAAGGCCGAGACGCCGATCCTATCTTCGCCTTCCACGGTTTAAATAAAATTGAAGTATTTTCAGAAAATAAAGCAAATGATTGGCTCTTATAAATAAAAATTTTGGAGGAAAAATGTTTAACAAAAAAGTCATCTTTTTACTGGCATTTTCAATACTGCTTTCAGCGTGTGTGCCTGTATCAAATACCATAATAACTGCAACACCACCAGTTGTCAGTACTAAACCTAAAATATTCACAGATGCAGCCGGAATTTCAGTCAATTTATCTGAATACCCGCAAAGAATTGTTATTGAGGGTAAACAGACACAAATGATTGCGGATTTCTTTTACCTGTTTCCTGACCAATCTTCAAAGATTGTCGGTATGCAAAAAAAGATGCAAACCGCGGACAATTTCTTACTTGTGATTGACCCAGCCGCAGCGAATAAATTGAACTTGGAAGAGAATGCGAGCGCTGAACAGGTAGCCTCTCTAAAACCAGATCTTGTCATCCTAAAAACTTCCATGAAGGAAAACCTTAGTGGGGGTTTGGCGGCAATCAATATTCCCATGGTTTATATGGATTATGAAAATCCTAATCAATTCACCAGAGAAATCACGAACCTGGGAATTATTCTTAATCAGCAACAAAGGGCGACAGAAATCAATACCCTTTTCAGCAATTGGGAAAAGCAGGTAACCACAAAGGTCGCTGACTTGCCAGCTGAAAAGAAGCCTAAAGTATTAGTCATGCAATATAGCGATAAAAATGGGACAGTGGCATTTTCTGTTCCATCTTCAAGTTTTTTGCAAACGGCAACGATCGAAATGGCAGGGGGAATTGCGATGTGGAAAAATGAAGTCAAGGGAAGCGGGTGGAATACAGTGGGTCTGGAGCAGATCGCCGCCTGGGATCCGGATATGATTTTCGTAATAAATTACTCTGTCAACTCTAAAGAGACAGTCAGAAAATTGTATGCGGACTCCAATTGGAAACAAATCAGGGCGGTGAAAACCAATCATTTATATGGTTTTGCAGGTGATTTCATCAGCTGGGACCAACCTGACCCGCGTTGGGTTTTAGGTTTAAATTGGCTGGGCAATAAAATTCATCCTGATTTAGTCGCATTTAATACAGAAAAAATTGTGAGCCAATTCTATTCTGACTTTTATAAAATTAATTCATCCATTGTCAATGAAAAAATTATTCCCTTGTTGAAAGGTGATTTACCGTAAAACAGTTTTTATAGAAAGTCGCCTTCCCTGATTCGGGTGCAAAATCCCATGATCCGGATGGTCATCCAGCGGGTTTGGGGCTCCTTGATAGAAAGAGCCGGAGATAATTTCTCCAAATGGGGAGTTCCAACTCCGGTTGCTTTTCAGCAACGATTTCAACGACCTTGGCCGCGCCGGAACGGATATGCCGGGAGGCGGATGCGGAAGCATCATAAAAAGCCAGATCGATACACTCCAACAGAATATCAACCCGTCCCTCCTGAAGCACTTTTTGGACAAGCGCTTTTCCCAGGGCACTAGAAACTGAGCCTTTGTTTTTGGATAGTTGTTCAAAGATGCTCATAACTTATCTCCTTTTAGACATTAGCGATCAATGAATAATAGGCAAAGTACTCAATTAATATTTTACTGATTTAGGAAATAGAAGGCTTAAAATCTCATGATGTATGGCTGAATAAAACCAACAATCTAACTAAATTTCACGCCTGAAATAGAAACAAATATTACCAGGGCATGCATATAAAAAAGGATCACAAGCAGTGGATAAATCCATAATTGGGCTGTATTCACTTCCGGTGGCAGGACATAGACTTTCTCACCTTCACTGATTAGTTGCTTTTTTCGAAAATTGCGCCAATAAAAAGCCACGATCACCGGGGTCATTACCAAGTAAAGAATATTCCATATCCAAAGCCATGCAGGATATACTCCCCAAAAATCCGAGCTGACTTGAACCCGAAAAAGGAACGCACACATGATGACTGCACCCACAAATCCAAACAGACACAACCATAAAAGGGTTTTGAATTCTTTCAGACGGGTTGTCCAAGCCCAATCAGTTGAGATCACCTTTTTCAACCCCATGATTGTGAATACTCCGATCAGGGCGGATGCGCTGTTCACCAGCATGTCGCTCAAACCGTAAAATCGGGAAGGGTTAATGCCTTGTTCCAATTCATCCACGACGCCCAACAATGATGCGTAAATAAATACTAGGATGAAAATACCTTTACCTTTATAGTCTTTGGAAAGAACGGCAAAGAGAAGCCAGGCCATCAGGACGTATTCCGGAATGTGGATATGCTTGTTGGGATTGGAGACAAGGTTCATGATCAAGAATGCGATGACCCCGCAGGGAACCAAAAATAGCAGGTTCTTCAAGCTCTTCTGTGAAAGAAGGACAGCGATCACATAAGCGACTCCAGCAGCGCCCACAATAAGCACCGGGACTTTCCCAGCAGCATCCTGTCCGAAAAACCCCACTATATTTCTATAAACGATGATTGCATCTGGAAGGATGAAAGTGTAGGCAGCCACCAAAACCCACAATATGATCTTCAAGCCAATTTTGGGTACAGGAGTAACGGTTTTGGTTTGCATATCCACTGGTTGAACTTGCAGATTGTAACATAACCATGCATTTCAACGATCTACTGGTATAGCTCAACAGCAGAGGCAGGGGGCAAGACTTACCTGCTATTATTGCGCATTTACCGAAAAAGGACTCCATGACCTCATCGGCAGAGTCTCTAACCGCTGTTGGTATTGGTAGGCTGATAATCAACTTTGCAGACACCCCGGTTTCCGGTCTTCATTTCAGTGGGATGGTAAGACAATAACCTATACGATGAAAATTGTAATCTCCGGCTGAGCCAAAATTATATTTTTTTTCTCATTCGCTACTACTGTTTGAAAGGATGAATGGCCACAATATTAAAATCACCTTCAGGTATGATCTTAAAAAACTCATACGCATTCCCTTTACTAAATGCAAGATCAGTAGGAATTGATGCCATCATTTCCGGGCGAAGTTTCCATCCCAGCTTAGCCATTTCCTGTTGATAATATGTCGTGATAACTGTCGGAGAGGCGTTGATAGTGAACTGGTAGTCTCCCATGTCTTCCTGACCAGTTATTGCCCCGGGTATGATGGGTATTCCATTCCAATTGGTGAGGGCAGGAATCAGGGTGAGTGTTACCGTCGGTATGGGAGTGAGCAGAAGTGTGTTTGTGGGGAGGACGGTTTCCGTCGGGGGAACATTTGTCGCAGTTACGTTGATCTGTACAGATGGTCCACAGCTTGAAATTAATAAGCCAATCACCAAAAAACCAAATGTCATTATTCGTTGTTTTATGTTCAAGAGTCTCCTATGCTATCAAGGGTATCCGGTCCTACAGCGGGTGCAAGTTGGGGTGGAAGTAATGGAAAATATGGACGCTGACAGCATCTAACTCATAATCAACAGGTTATGGTGTGGGTATTTCCACGGGCTGGTTAATCTCAGTCTGGGACACCAGCACATCCACAGTGATTTCCTGCCCACTGGAGACCATGATGAATTGCGAGTTTTGTTTGCGGGTGAAGAAATCGGATTTTCCGATCCAGGCTTCCACCTGGGCGGGACCCTTGAACTCAACTCCCTGCAGAACGGTATCACTGACACCAGCGGCTTTCATCATTCCAGCCACGTCCAGTTCAAAACTGACATGATAGCAGGGGATACTCCCATCCACGCTTTCATCCGGCAGCAATTTGGCATTCTTGTAATATTTCAGCAATTGGTCGGGATTCTTGGTAAAGTCAAACATATTGCCTGCCTGGTCTGAGACATTAGCAGTGGATTTGACCCAGGCATCCGTTTCACTGGCACGCTGATAAATATCGGTGGGGGAGAGGGAAAGCACCTGTATTGATTGGTCTAACATCGACACAGACAAATAGGATTTATTCGGATTTTCAAAAATCCCGGTTGAGGTCATCTTTACAGATTGCGTACCAACCGACATATTCATATCCATCTGGACGTGACCGGTTTTAAGGTTCTTGCCATTTTCCGCCATCTTCTGGATAATCTGATCGGCGGTCAGGGCAGCCGGTGAGCAGGAGACCAGTAATGCGCTTAACAAAAAAAGAGAAGCAACCAATACAAAAAATATTTTTTTCATCAAATAGAACTCCTTTGATAATATCTTAGCATATAACCAAAGATTGCAGTGAGACAATTAGTTCCGGACCTACCTTTGATATGATTATTTGATATGATTAATCGAAAAAATATCATACGGAGGCAAACATGGCGGTCGACAAATTGAACGTGGGATTGGTGATTGCCCTTCCGGTCAAGGACAGCGATCAGCCCCTTTCTGAATTGGAAAAATTTACAAGCGATAATAAAGCAGAACTCCTGCTTTTTCCGGAAGACCACATCTATTCAGATAAATTGCCAGACCTGCAGGAAATTGCCAAAAAGAGGAAAAAATGGATCATAAGCGGGATGGAAGATCGGGAATCAGGCAGAGAGAAATACAAACAGGCAGTGATCGTCAACCCTCAGGGAGAGCTTGTGGGGAGCCACCGCAAAACCTCGCTTACGTATGATGAAATCTCCAAGGGATTCAGCCATGGGGAGACCATCCAGGCGGTGGAGACGGATTTCGGCATTGTAGGTGTATCGATATGTTATGAAATCCACTTTCCGGAGGTTGCGCGGGTCTACGCCCTGCAGGGAGCCAGGATCATCTTTAACCCGATTGGGACCGGCATGTGGCATGAAAACCAGTTTCAACAATGGACTGGGGTCGGGCGTACACGCGCCAGCGAGAATGGGATTTTCTGCGTTGGCTGCTGCCACCAAAACGGCGCGATCCCGGTCGCGTATGCCTATGCCCCCGATGGAAGCTGCCTGGTTCAGACGCGGGATGTCAACCATATGGTCACGGTCACCCTGGATCTTAGCCAATGTTTTGGCATGTTCCTTGAACACCGCCAACCGCACTTGTACCGAAAATTGATCGAAGAGAG
>Ga0209777_10002483_pt1 | contig 24125 bp, 21 predicted proteins | sample FrelakmetHBP12HB_FD_187147 | JGI IMG/M metagenome (GOLD analysis project Ga0209777, IMG submission 187147) | Freshwater lake sediment microbial communities from the University of Notre Dame, USA, for methane emissions studies -HBP12 HB (SPAdes)... | ecosystem: Environmental > Aquatic >... | reverse complement strand
GTTTCTCCGACTTCGCGACTCGCTCCACCTCGGCCGCGAAGCCCGAGAAATTCCTCCCGGATCTCCGATCTGCCGTGCTCTATGCGGTGAACTGAATGGAAAAGGGCCAAACTCCAGGTGGCAGGCTCAAGCCTGCCACAGCACCCTGAAGGGTGCGCCACGGCTGGGAGTACGGGGAAGCGCGTTTGCGCTTCGAAGAGAACTGCGCCGCTGCTGACGCGCTGCGGTCGGGGCGGATTCGTCAGTCCCTGGCGACCGCCACACCGCTACCACCCGCGCTATGCTGCGCCATATGCGCCCCATCGGAGATCTCACCGGCTTCAAGGTGCGCCTGCGCGAGTTGCGACGCTCCACCGACCTCCAGAAATGCCTCGCCTGGGTGAACGACCCCGAGGTCACCCGGTTCCTCAAGATCAATCCGCCCGTTTCGGAGCAACAGGAGGAGGCTTTCTTCGCGAGCGCTGGCGCAAGTGGCGATGTGGTGTTCGCCATCGAGACGCTCGAGGTCGCATTCATCGGCACCATCGGCCTGCGCCACATCGACCACGCGAACAAGCTCGCCACATCGGGCACGCTCATCGGAGACAAGAACTACTGGGGGCAGGGGTTCGGCAGGGATGCGAAGATGCTCCTGCTCGACTACGCGTTTGACACGCTGGGGCTGCGGCGGGTGAAGTCGTCCGTGCTGGAGTACAACGACCGCAGCTTGCGCATGAACCGCGCGTGCGGGTACCGGCAGGAAGGCGTTCTGCGGCAGGAACGGTTCAAAGAAGGCCGGTATTGGGACGAGATCCTGCTGGCCGTGATGCGCGAGGAGTGGGAACCGATTTGGGAACGCTACCGCGAGACGGGGGCGCTCGCGTAGAGCTCACGCCGGAGCGGCTTCGGCGACTTCCGCCACGCTGAAGTACGCGCAGTCGGGGTGGTGAAACACCAGCGCGCTGACGCTCGCTTCGGGATCCATCATCATGCCGTCGGTGAGCGTAACGCCGATTTCTTCGGGGTGCAGCAGCTTCCAGATCCCCTGCTGGTCTTCCAGGCTGGGACAGGCCGGGTAACCGAAGCTGTAGCGCTTGCCGCGGTAGCGCGAAGTGAACCGCTCGTGCATCGTCAGCGTGGGCGGGTCGGGGAAGCCCCAGTCCTCGCGGATGCGGCGGTGCAGCCATTCGGCGGCGCCCTCCGCGGTTTCGAGGCCGAGCGCCTGCACCGCATGCATGTTGAAGAACTCGCCGCGCTCCTTCGCTTCCTCGGCGTGTTCGCGGATGCCGGTGCCGGCGGTCACAACGAAGATCGCGATGTGGTCGCGCCGGCCATCGGCAGAGTCGAGCACGTAGTCGCTCAGGCACAGCCCTGCGTCGCGTGCCTGGCGGCCGAACTGGAATGTATGGAGCGGTGATGTGGCGCCGGGAGCGAAGAGGCAAATGGAGTTGCCGCTTCGCTCGGCCTCGAAGAACTGCCACACGGCCCGGACCCGCATCCAATTCGCGGCCTCGGCCTTCACCTGCTCCACGTGGTGGAACAGGTCGAGCGCTTTCGGATCCCGCGCGGCCAGTGCCTTGTCGAAATTGCCTTTGAAGCCGAGGTGCCGGCCGTAAAGCATGAATGGGTTAATGTAGCTCCAGACCTCGGCCAGGTTCGGCAGCTCGCGGATTTTGCGGTCGAGCGACGGCGCGGGCGGGATGGGAATTTCCGTGCGGACCTTGACGCTGCGCTTTACTCCGGACGCTACAGCCTGCTCCGGCGCCGCGACTGCGAGGGCCTCCTCGCCATGCCACGTGTTTGCGGCCAGGACCGCTTTGCGGCAGGCCGGATCCGAAAGCTCGTTCATCAGGCGAAGGCCCGTCATGGCGTCCTTCGCGTAGCAGACCGCGCCGCCATAGGCCGGGGCGATGCGTGTTTTCGCGAACCGCTCGGAGAGCGCCGCGCCGCCCACCAGCAGCGGCAACTCGATTCCCGCATCCTTCAGATCGCCCGCCGTGATCACCATCTGCTGCGTGCTTTTGACGAGCAGGCCGGAGAGGCCGATGGCATCCGGGCGGTGCTCGTGGCAGGCGCGGATGATCTCCTCCGGAGGCACCTTGATCCCGAGGTTGTGGACTTTGTAGCCGTTGTTCGCCAGGATGATCTCCACCAGGTTCTTGCCGATGTCGTGGACGTCGCCCTTGACCGTGGCGAGGAGCAGGCTCCCGCGCGCGGCCGAGTCGCCCTTCGACATGAATTTCTCGAGGTGATTGACCGCCGCCTTCATGGCCTCCGCCGATTGCAGCACTTCGGCGACGATCAACTCGTTATTCGCGAACAGGCGCCCGACCTCGGCCATGCCGGTCATGAGCGGGCCGTTGATGATATCGAGCGGGGCGGCGCCCTCGCCAAGCTTGCGGTCCAGGTCCGCGACGAGGCCGTCCTTCGTGCCCTCGACGACATAGCGAGCAAGGCGCTCGTCGGGCGGAAGCTCCTCGCCGGTCTTCTTCGCCGCGCGTGTGTTCTTTCTGAAATGCTCGGCGATCGCCGCGATATGAAACCGGTTGATGGCGGCCTTCTGCTCCCCGCTCTGCTCGCGCCAATCTTCGGGCGCCGTCTTGAGCAGCTCGGCCTGCGGGTGATCCCCGGAGACGCCGGCGGGCGGCTTGTTGAAGAGCAGATCTTCCGCGAGCCTGCGCTCTTCCACCGGGATCGAGGCGAAGCGCTCCAATTTCTCCGCATTCACGATGGCCAGGTCCAAGCCGGCCTTGGTGCAGTAGTACAGAAAGACCGAGTTCACCACCTCGCGCGCCGCAGCCGGAAGGCCGAACGAGACATTCGAGATGCCCAGGATGGTTTTCACCGGGAGCTTCTCTTTGATCAGCCGCACCGCCTCGATCGTCTCGACGGCGCCCCCGATGTAGTTTTCGTCGCCGGTCGCGCAGGGGAAGACGAGCGGATCGATGATGATGTCCGTCGCCGGAACGCCGTACTTTTCCGTCAGAAGCCGGACGGAGCGCGCGGCCACCGCGAGCTTTCGCTCGCGCGTGAAGGCCTGCGCCTGCAGCTTGTCCTCATCGATGCAGCCGGCCACCAAAGCGGCGCCATACGCGCGCGCGACGGGGCAGACGCGCTCGAACTTCTCCTCGCCGTCCTCCAGGTTGATGGAGTTGATGATGCTCTTCCCCTGCGAGTAGGTGAGCGCCAGCTCCACCGCCTGCGGATCTGTGGTGTCGATCATCAGCGGCGCTTTGATCTTGCGGATCAGGCGGTCGTAGAACGGCGGCACGTCCGTCCTTTCATCGCGGTCGCTCGACTGCAGGCAGACGTCGATGACCTGCGCGCCGTTGCGAACCTGCCGCCGCGCGATCTCGCTCGCCTCTTCCCACTGCTCCGCGGCCACCAGGTTCTTGAACGCGCGCGAGCCGATGACGTTCGTGCGCTCGCCCACCAGAAGCGGCCGGTTCGATTCCTCGGCCTCGACCAGCTCGATGCCGGAAAAATAGACGCGCCCGTTTCTCTCGAGCGGTATCCGCGGCTTTTTGTTTTCAGCCATCCGGGCAATCGCGGCGATGTGCGCCGGCGTGGTGCCGCAGCAACCGCCCACGATGTTGAGCCAGCCATGGTCGACGAAGCGCTCCAACTCTCTGGCGAGCGACTCCGGGGTCTCACCGTATTGGCCTTCGAAGTTCGGAAGCCCGGCGTTCGGATAGCAGGAGATCCAGGTCGTAGCCATGCCCGCCAGCGTGCGGATGTGGTCGGTCATGAACTCCGGGCCGGTGGCGCAGTTCAGTCCCACCGCGAGCACGCCGGCGTGCTCCACGGAAACGTAAAACGCGTCGGCGGTCTGGCCGGCAAGCATGGTGCCGGTCGGCTCAATGGTGCAGGAGACGATCACCGGCACGCTGAAACCCGTCTCGCGGCGCAGCCGCTCGATGGCGAGCAGGCCGGCCTTCACGTTGCGTGTGTCCTGGCAAGTTTCGAGGATCAACAGGTCCGCGCCGCCCTCCAGGAGTCCGCGCACCTGATCGTAGTAAGTCTGGCGCAGCTCATCGAAGGTCACGCCGCCGGTGACGCTGATCGCCTTGGTCGTCGGCCCCATGGAGCCGGCCACCCACCGCGGCTTCCGAGTGGTTGAAAACTCGTCCGCCTCCTGCCGCGCCAGCTCGGCCGCGCGCCGGCTGATCGCGAATGCCTCGCGAGCTAGACCGTACTCGGCGAGCACGATGCTCGTGGACCCGAAGGTGTCCGTCTCGATGATATCGGCGCCCGCTTCCAGATAGGCGCGGTGCACGCCGAGAATGACGTCCGGCCGGGTGCGGACCAGATTCTCGTTGCACCCCTCGAGCTCCGGCCCCCCGAAGTCGGCCGCCGTGAGGTCCGCCTGCTGCAGCATGGTCCCCATGGCCCCGTCCATTGAGAGGACACGGGTCTCCAGCGCGTCCAGCAGGGCTTTCCGCCTCAGTTCGCGATTGTCCATGAGGTGAGTTGCTTATAATCTTAGCAGCCGGCAGGCTTCGCTCATCTGATCCGCTATGTTCGCCAACAGGCTCGCCATTCTGCTGCGCACCGGCGACGAAGAGCACCCCGTTCCGAAGGCGTGGCTCGACCAGTTCTTCATGCGGAATTTTACGGGCTGCAATGCCTTCAATGAGACCCTTCCGGTTCGAGACGGCTTGCTCGAGGCCGGATCCGGGGTTGCCGCCCTCAGCGTCCGCGAGCATTTCGAAAAATGGCTCCGCGGCCGCAAGATGATACCGGCGGAGGCAGAACTGGTGGTGCGCGACGGAGCGCCGCGGAGAGCCTAAACCGCCCGCAGGAGCAGCGCCGAGTTCTTGCTCCCGAAAGCGATGCAATTGGCCACGGCGTACTCGATGTCGCAGCGCCGGCCGATGTCGGTCACGTAATCGAGGTCGCACTCCGGGTCGGGCTCGTCGAGGTTGATGGTTGGCGGAAAAACGCCGTCGCGCACGGCCAGCAGCGTTGCAGCCACGCCGGCTGCCCCACAGGCGCCTTGCGGATGGCCGATCATGCTCTTAAGCGCCGAGCCGGCGAGTTTCCCGGCGTGGCGTCCGAACGCGAGCCGGGTGGCCCGGGTTTCGATCCGGTCATTCAGCTCCGTCGAGGTGCCGTGATAGTTGATGTACCCCACCGCGTGAGGCGGCACGCCCGCTTCTTCCATCGCGAGCCGCATGGCCCGCGCCGGTTCCTCGCCGCATTCCTCCAGCCGGACGCGGTGATACGCTTCGCATGTCGAGCCATACCCGGCCACCTCGCCGTAGATGTGCGCTCCGCGGGCCCGCGCCCGCCCAAGCTCTTCGAGAACGAAGAACCACGCGCCCTCGGCGACGACAAAGCCGTCCCGGTCCCTGGAAAACGGGCGTGAAGCACGCTCGGGAGCGTGGTTCCAGCGCGTGCTCATGATCCGCATGGCCTGGAAGCCGCGGACGATGAGCGGCGCGATGGGCGCATCCACGCCGCCGCAGACCAGCACGTCGAGCACGCCGGCCCGGATATTCCGCAGCGCGTACCCGATGGCGTCGGTGGACGAGGTGCATCCGGTGGAGACTACGTGGCTGAAGCCGCGGAACCCGAACCTCATGGAGACCTCGCCGGCCAGTGTTCCGATCGTGGATGTGGGCACGCAGTACACGCTGCACTGCTTCTCGTGGCCGCTGTAAAACAGGCGGTACTGTTCTTCGGTGAACTCCACGCTGCCGCCGCCGGAACCGACGATCAAGCCGATCGCGCGCAGTTCATCCCGGCTCATGCGGGAGGGATCGATACCGGCGTCCGCGAGCGCCTCCGTTACGGCCGCCAGGGCCAGAGGGGTGACGCGGCCCACGTGCTGGCGCTCTTTGGGCAGTACGTAGTCTGTCTCCCGGAAATCCCGCACCTCCCCGGCAACTTGGACTGAGAGTCCGGATGGATCGAAGTGGGAAATGCGCCCGACGCCGCTGAGTCCCTGCCGGGTGGCGCTCCAAAAAGCCTCTCTGCCGATCCCGTTCGGACTCACGGCGCCGATCCCGGTTATGACGGCCCGCCGCATCGAGTGAGTGGGAACTACGAATGCAACAACGCGCTCCGCACCGTGTTAGTATAGGCTGTTTTGATGGGTCCGGGAAATCGGGACGAGGTCGCGCCCTGGGTTCTTCGCATGCTCGCGGGTGTGAAAGCGGGCATCCTCGGGGGAGTGGCCATGTTCTGCTGGGTGGCTGCAGGCTCCTTGCTGGATTCTCACGGGGTCTGGGTCGTGCCCAATCTCCTGGGTTCAGCGTTGTCGGGCCACTCCGTGCTCCAGCGGGGCTTCGGGTGGCCGACCATTTCGGGCCTCGGCCTGCACCTGTTTGTTTCGGGGCTCGTCGGAGCCTGTTTCGGTCTGCTCGTTGGCGACACCCGCAACCGCGTGAGGTTGGTGCTGCTGGGGGTCATCACCGGGCTTGTTTGGTACTACTGCTCTCAGATCCTGTTCTGGAGAAAACTCGGCGTTTTCATTATGGTTTATAGCCCGCCGCGACCGATGCTGCTCTCCCACATCCTCTATGGCCTCGTGCTGGGACGGTATCCTAGCGGGCTGCGTTCGCTCCGGGGGACCTTCCTGAGTCAGCCAGATAGAGCTGATATCTATGAAACGGCTCGGAGCCCGGAGGCCGTCGAATAGGCTTAGGCGAGCCCCGAAAGTCCAGATGTTAGAATGATAAGTTTAGTTCTGCGCCAGGATAGCGACCGCCGGCTGAAACTCCGCGACGACGCAGCACGTCTGAAACAACGCGCAGAGTGGAGAGGAACTAGGTTTTCATGAGGTTTTACAGGCCCGGGTGCCTGTGGGTACTCTTCGTTTGCGCGTGCTGCCTTACTGCCTCCGGGCAGTCCCAGCAGGCGGCTTCACCCCAACAGCCCCAGCAACCGAAACAGCAAAATCCTTTTGAAACGGTCCCGGAAGCGCCCGCGGCTCCGCCTGCTCCAACTCCCCAGCCGCAGCCCTCGCAGGGCCAGAAGCCCCAGTTCGAAAAACCGCAAGCCGCGCCGGAAGCTCCCGCGCCGTCTTCGGACGTTGTTGAGGCGATCGAGTTCCGGGGTGCGCGCCGCGTTCCTCAGGACACGCTGCGTTCGATGATCTTCACCAAGAAGGGCGACCGCTTCGACGCCGACGCCTTGCGCCGCGACTTCATGTCCCTGTGGAATACGGGCCGCTTCGACGACATCTCGATCGAGACCGAGCCGGGCAAGGCCGGGATCATCGTTCGTTTCGTTCTCGTCGAACGCCAGGTCATCCGGACCATCAAGTACGAGGGCATGAAGTCCCTCACCGTCTCCGAGGTCCTCGACCGCTTCAAGGAGCGCAAAGTCGGCCTCTCCGTGGAAAGCCAGTACGACCAGAACAAGGTCCAGCGCGCCGCCGTCGTGCTCAAGGAGTATCTTGCCGAGCGCGGCCGCCAGTACGCCGAGGTCACTCCGGAAGTCCGGCAGATCCCGCCGTCTTCACTCGAGATCACGTTTCGCATCGATGAGGGCCCCAAGGTGAAGGTCGGCAAGATCGAGTTTGACGGCAATGAGGTCTTCAGCGACCGCGAACTGATCCGCACGATGAAGAACCTGCGGCCCATCGGTGCCCCGCATTCGATCCTCTTCGAGAACCTGTTCGCCAAAACTTACGACATCTCCAAGCTCGAGGAAGACAAGGAACACATCCGGCAGTTCTACCAGGAGCGCGGCTACTTCACCGCCCGCACGCTCGACCACAAAGTAACCTTGCGCAATGTCGGCGGCGGCAAGTTTCGCGTCCCGCTGGTGTACACGAACAAGCAGGGCATCCGCGCCGACATCGAGATTCCGATCGAAGAGGGCAAGCGCTACCGGATTCGCAACATCAACTACGTCGGCGTCAAGCTGTTCCGTGTGCCGGAGAGCCTAACGCCGCAGATCTTCCAGATGGGTGCCGGCGACGTCTTCTCCACCGCCAAGCTCCGCAAAGGTGTGGACCGCATGCGCGAGCTCTACGGCAGCTTCGGTTTCATCGACTTCGTGCCCGAGCCGGTCCCCGATCCGGTCCCGGGCACGGACCAGATCGACGTCACCATCAACGTAGACGAGGGCAAGCAGTTCTACGTGCGCCGCATCGATTTCCAGGGCAATACGACGACGCGCGACAAGGTGATCCGCCGCGAGGTTTACCTGGATGAAGGCGACCTCTTCAACAGCAAGATGTGGGAGATGAGCATTCTCCGGCTCAACCAGCTCGGTTACTTCGAAGCGCTCAAGAAGGAAGAGGCTGCGCAGATCACCCGCGACCCCAAGAGCAACACGGTCGATATCACGCTCAAGGTGAAAGAACGCGGGAAAAACTCCGTGGGCCTCACGGGCGGCGTGTCGGGCATCGCCGGCAGCTTCGTCGGCTTCAACTATTCCACCAACAACTTCCTCGGCTTGGGCGAAACGCTGAGCCTCGAGTCGCAGCTTGGCGACCGCCTTCGCAACGTGACGTTCGGATTTACCGAGCCGTACCTGTTCGACAAGCCTATTCAAGCCGGTTTCACGGTATTCACCCAGCGGTTCAACTACGACCAGGGACGCGAGGTGTCGCTGCTTAGCGGGCGCAACCTCATCCCCTACTTCAACTCGTTCGGCACGGACAACCTGTTGAACTACATATCAACCGGGCACGGCTTCACGGTTTTCGCAAGCTATCCGCTCAAGCGCAGCTTCTCCCGCTTCGGTCTGAGTTACGGTTTCAGCACGACGCGCTATCAGACGCTGACCACCGCCGCCCAGACATACTTCGACTACATCAGCTTTCAGAGCCTTGCCGGCGTCAATCAGCTCACGGGTATCCGGACCAGCCAGATCATCCCGTCCTATACTTACAACTCGATCGACCACCCGATCACGCCGAGCCGCGGCCACAGCCTCTCCATCTCGGCCGGTTTTGCGGGAAGCGGGCTCGGCGGCAATGTGAACCTCGTCCAGCCGAATATCGATTTCCGGATGTTCCACCATGCCCTCAAGAAGGGTCACATTGTCGGCCTCCGCCTCATGAGTTCATTCGTATCGGGCTACGGAGGAAAGGTCGTGCCGCCGTTCAACCGTTATTACATCGGCGGCGAGCAGGACGTGCGCGGCTTCGATATCTGGGCCGTCAGCCCCATCGCGTATATCCCGAGCGAGGCGACGGTGAACGTGCTGAACGCGGATGGATCGCAGCGGCTGCAAAAGACGATTACGAACGGCGTCGAAACGTTCACCACTGTGACGCAGACGATTCCCATCTACCAGCGCCTGTTCGTCGGCGGGGATTTGCAGTCGATCAGTAACTTTGAGTACCGCATCCCGATCTTCGGCCCCGTTACCCTCGCCGCGTTCTTCGATGCGGGTCTGGACAAGATCGTCCGGCCCGACCAGTTGACGGTAACGGCCACACGGCTGACCGACCTGAACTCGACCTTCCCGCAGGCGGGCTTCGATAAGCGGATCAAAATCGTCCCGGGCTCGCAGAAGATCCGTACCTCGACAGGTCTCGAGCTTCAGGTATTGCTGCCCGTGGTCAACGCGCCCTTCCGCGTGTACTGGGCCTACAACCCAACCATCGTGAACGAGACGGTTCAGCCACCGGTTGCCATAGACCGCTCCATGTTCCCGAACGACGCCACCTACCGCCAGGCGCTTTCGCTTTACGGCGCGCCGTTCGCCTGGCCCGAAAGGCGCAGCATGTTCCGCTTCACGATCGGAAGGACTTTCTAGCCGGATGTCGTCCACGGGAGGGCTGCAACTCGCACCGGTGGCGGGCGCGCTCTACCCCGGGAAGTTCGGCCGTATCAGGCCGGCAGGAAAGCCGGCCAGCCGGCTGCCGCTCGCCTTCTCCCCAGGGCGCGCGCGGCGCCATGGAGTATATAACAGTTCAAGGAGTTTGCCCCGTGAACCACGCTCTGCTTCGAGCGCCTGTAATGGCGCTCGCATTCGGGCTTATGGCCTTCGGCCAAGCCACGCCGCCCTCCAAGGTCGGCATCATCCACATTCAGAACGCCATCATTCAAACTAAGGATGGCCAGAAGGCTGCCGCCGACATCGATGCGAAGTTCGGTCCGAAGCGTAAGGAAGTCGAACGCAAGCAGTCCGAACTGCAGCAGATGGAGACCCAGTACCGGACCGGCGCCAACACCATGAGCGACGAGGCGAAGCAGAAGCTTGCCCGCGACATCGACCAGCGCCGGAAGTCGCTGCAGCGCCAGATGGATGATGCTCAGGCCGAGCTCGAGCAGGAGCAGGGCCGCGTCATCCAGGAACTGGGCCAGAAGATGATGGCCGTCATCGACCGCTACGCCAACGAGCGCGGTTTCTCTCTGATCCTCGACGTCAGTTCTCCGCAGACTCCGGTGTTGTACGCCTCAAACACCATCGATATCACACGGGACATCGTTGAGCTGTATGACCGGAACACGGGCGCCGCGGCAGCTCCGGCCACTGGTGCCGCTACCGGCGCCGCTCCCGCCACTGGGGCTCCCACCGGCGCCGTGACCCGTCCCCCGGCGGCTACACCGCCGAAGCCCGCCGCTCCCCCGAAGAAGTAGCCGGGTGCGCCGTCGGGCGCCCAAGACCGCGATGGGAACGGGCTCGCTGTGTCCCGCACAACAAGCCCGCTCCCACCGCATGACTCCGCGCTGAGCCGGCTCTACGCCGCGTATCGCTGCCAGGCGAGGAAGCCGGCGATCGTCTTTCCGTCCACGATCTTTCCCGCCTCGATCATCTCGTCCAGCTCACCTGCGGCAAACCAGCGGCACTCGATGCGCTCGTCATCCATCGGCGTGGCCTCGCCCGAGGTGAGGCCGGTCGCGACGAAGATGGTCATCTTCTCGGCGACATACCCCGGGCTCGCATAGAAGCTCAGGAGCTTCCGCCAGCTCCGCGCGCGATAGCCCGTTTCTTCCGCAAGCTCCCGCTTGGCCGCACTGAGCGGCGTCTCTCCGGGATCCAGCCTGCCGGCCGGCAGTTCCCATAGCCTTGCGCGCGCAGGCAACCGGTACTGACGCACGAGCAGAACGCGGCTTTCGTCGTCTACCGCCATCATCACGGCCGACCCCGCGTGTTGCACGATCGCACGCTTGATCCGGAAGCCGCCCGGCTCAACGGCTTCGTCCTCAGTCACGCGGAAGATAGGGCATTTGAATTTCAGCTTCGAAGAGACCAGCTTCATGACTCCGCCTTCGCAACCTCCAGCGTTCCGAACTTGCGCAGCGCCGGTTCTACGCTTGCGCCGTCGCCCACCACCACAATCGAAGCACGTTCCGGATTCAGGTAAGTGCCCGCCGCGGCGCGCACCGCGGACGCATCCACGGCCCGCACGCGCTCCGTGTAGTGTTCCAAATAGTCTATGGGCAGGCCCAACAGCTTGACGGCCGCAAGCTGTCCCGCAAGCCCGGCCTGCGTCTCGATGCGGATGACGAACACGCCGCTCAGGTAATTCTTGGCCGTTTCCAGTTCCTCGGGGGACACGTCGGTCGCGGCGATCCGAGCCATCTCGGCAAGCAGGGCGTCGAGCGCGGGCTCGAGCACCTCGTTGCGAACCTGCGTCACCAGCGCGACCGAACCGGAGTCCTTGAGCGGGATCGCCGAGCTGTGCGCGTCGTACGCGTAGCCCATCTTCTCGCGGATGTTGGCGAACATCCGGGAGCTGGCGCCGCCGCCAAGGATCGTGTTCGCCAGAAACAGCGGGAAGTAGTGGGGATCCTGCCGGGTGACGCCGAGCCGGCCGATCCGGATGTCAGCCTGCACCGAGTCCTCGCGATCGATCAGGTTTACGGAGCGCGCGGGTGTTTTGAAGACGGGCTGGGGAGGCGCGGGCTCCTCGCCCCGCGGCCAGTCGCCGAAACGCGATGCCACCATCTCCAGGACTTCATTCCGGTCCGGCAGAGCGCCCAGCAGCACCAGCACGGCGCCGTTTGGCGCCAAGTGCCGGTCGCGGAACCGAGCGAGGGTCGCGCGGTCCATCCGGTCAATCGTCTCCGGCGCCGGGTCCTGGTACGCGTACGGGTGCGGGCTGAAGATCACTTCGAAGAACTTCTCGTCGGCGAGAAACGAGGCTTCCGACCGCTGCGCCGCGAGTTCCTGCTTGCGGTTCTCCTTCCGCAGCGCGACTTCGTCCTCCGGGAACACGGCATTGCGCGTGACGTCCGCCGTCAGGTCGAGCAGCCGGGGCAGGTTGCCTGCCAGGACATATCCCGCGAGAATCAGCGAGTCGGCCGAGGAGTCCGCGTGCAGCGCTCCGCCCGCCGCCGCGATTTCTTCCGCGATGCGGCGGGCGCTCCGCTCGGCCGTTCCCTCGGTGAGCAGCGCCGCCGTCATCTCCGACAGGCCGCGCAACGCGAACGGGTCGAATTTCGAACCGGCCGGAAAGCCCAGCCGCGCCGTCACGGTCGGAAAGCGATTGTCGTTCACCAGGAGCACGGTGAGGCCGTTCGGAAGCCGCGTCTCATAAACCGGCGGCAGCTTGTAGATCGGGAAGCTCGAGATCTTGGGTGGTTCTTTTGTGTGCATGAGCGCCTCTCGCTGGGCCGTTATACTTCCTCGCCCGTGCGAGCGCCGGGCACGATGTCGAGCATGCGCCGCCTCGCCGGGTCCAGGTACCTCTTCGCGGCCGCCTGAATCTGTTCCGCGTTAACCGCCAGAAAGCCGGCCATCTCCGTGTTGATGTACTCGGGGCGGCCATCGAGCAGTTCGTATTTTCCAAGCAGCGCCGCGCGGCTATGCGAGCTCTGCAGTTGGCGCGCGCGCGACGACAGCAGGTAAGCCCGCGCGCGCTGGAGCTCTTCGGCCCCGACGCCCTCGTTCTGGATGCGGGCGATCTCCTCCTCCACCTGCCCGGCCACCTCATTTCCACGGAATGCAGGGTTGTAGAGGAGCATCATCGCGTAGACGCCGGGATCTTTGTAGTCCGTTGGCCCGGCGAACGGCCACCCGAGGTTCGCCTCGAACTGGACCACCGACTTCTTCCCCTTCACCAGGTTCTGCTGGAAGCGCGAGCTCTCGCCGCCTGTGAGCAGGAGGTCCAGCATCACCATGGCGTTGAACTCCGGCGTCCGCCTCGCAGGGCCGGGATAGCCCAGGAGGAGCGCCGGCACTCGCGCCAGCCGGTCCACATAGACCTCCGAGCGGGGCCCGGCGTCGGCCGGCTCGGCGAGGTCGGGCGCCGCGGGCTGCGGTTGCGGGGGAACATCGCCGAAATACCGCTCCACCAGCCGGCGCGCCTCCGGGATCTCGATATCGCCGGAGATCACCAGCACCGCGTTGTTCGGAGCGTAGTACGCACGGAAGAATCGTGCCACGTCCTCCACGGTCGCCGCGTTCAGGTCTTCGAAAGAACCGATCAGCGAGTGTGAATTCTGCCAGTTGTGGAAGGCGAGCTCCGGCCAGCGGTCCACAATCGCCGTGGCGTAAGGCTGGTTGTCGAACGAAAGCCGGCGCTCCTGTTTCACGGCCTCTTTCTGGTTGTCCAGGTTCTCCTGATTGATTGCCAGCGATCGCATGCGGTCGGACTCCAGCCACAGCCCGATCTCCAGGCGGTTCGAGGGCAGCACCTCGAAGTAGTCGGTGTAGTCCGGGTGCGTGGAGCCGTTGAGGGATCCACCGTTTGATTCCACCAGCTTGAAGTGCATGCCCTTCGGCGCGTTCTCCGAACCCTGGAACATCATGTGCTCGAACAGGTGGGCAAAGCCCGTGCGGCCGCGCTCCTCGGCACGCGCGCCGACGCCGTAGATCAGGTACACCGTCACCACCGGCACCGACTTGTCAGGCGACAGAATCACCCGCATTCCGTTTGCGAGTGTGTACTTCTCTATTGGGATTCGCAGCTCGTTGCCCGCGGCGATGACGGCCGCCAGCACCAGCGCGAGTGCGCACAACAGGACCACGCTCATAGCTGACTCGATGCTCCTTGTGACGGGGCCGGCGCTTCTCTCCCCTGCCTGCGCCATGCCGGTACCCGGCGCCCTCCCGACCGTGGCTGGATCCGGCCCTATCGGGCGCGGTGAAGAAGCTGCCTGAACTGACTTAATGGTAACGTATTCACCACATCGCCAGCTTCCAGCCAGCCGCGCCGGGCCATCGTGACGCCGTATTTCATGTTCCGCAGATGCTTGGGGTGGTGCGCGTCGGTGGAGATGAAAAACTTCACCCCTTTTGCCTTCGCGCTTCGCAGCCGTGCGTCGAACAGGTCCAGCCGCTCCGGGCTGGCGTTGATCTCCATCCACACCCCGCGCCGGGCGGCTTCCCCTGCCACCCGGTCGAAATCGAACCCGAACGGCTCGCGCACCAGCAGAAGCCGGCCCGTGGGGTGGCCGATGCCAGAGAGAAACGGGCATTCGAGCGCGCGCAGCAGCCGGCCGGTCATCTCCGCGGGCTCCAGGTTCATGTAGCTGTGGACGCTGCCAATGACGAAATCGAGCGCTGCCAGCGCGTCCGCATCCAGGTCCATCAGTCCGTCCCGCCGGATGTCGCACTCGATTCCGGAGAAGATGTGAATGCCTGGATCGCCGCTCTCGTTCAGCTTGCGAACGCGCTCGGCGAAAGCGAGCACGCGCGCCTCGTCCATTCCGTTGGCCATGGCCAGGGTTTTCGAGTGATCCGTGATCGCGAGGTACCCGTAGCCGAGCTCGCGGCACGCCGCCGCCATCTCCTCCAGCGTGGCGCGCCCGTCGGTCTCGGTCGTATGCATGTGCAGGTCGCCGCGGATCTCGCCGGCGTCCACCAACTTCGGCAGGCGGTGCTCCGCGGCGCACTCGATCTCGCCCTGGTTCTCGCGCATCTCGGGCGGAATCCACGCCAGCCCGAGCGCCGTGTAAATCTCCTCTTCCGTTTCTCCCGCCACGCGCACAGTCTCGTCCTCGAGCCGGAAGAGCCCATACTCGTTCAGCGTGTATCCCATCTTCAGCGCGCGCCCGCGCAGCGCCACGTTGTGGTCCTTGCTGCCGGTGAAGTACTGCAGGGCGGCGCCATAGCTTTCCTTCGGCAGCGCGCGCACGTCCACCTGAATCGATTGCAGACCCACGGTCGCGCTCGCCTTTGTCGGGCCTCTTCCGAGCACCTCGTGCACTCTGGGATAGGACACGAAACGCTCGAGCGCGGCTTCGGGCTGTGGCCCGGTCACCAGCAGGTCGATGTCGCCCACCGTCTCCTTCCCGCGGCGCAGGCTGCCCGCCTGCTGCACGTCCTCCACGCCGGGAGTTTCCGCCAGGTAGGCGGAGAGCTCCCCGGCCAGCTCAGCGGCGGTATTCATCAGGAAACGCCCCGCGCTCTGCCGGTACGCGCAGATGGAACGCAGGACTTTTTCTTCGAGCTTCGCCCCGAGCCTCGGCAGCAGCCGCAGCTTCTGTTCCTGGCAGATCCGCTCCAGGTCGTCGATCGTGCTCACGCGGTAGTGCTCCCAAAGGAGCGCGATCGTCTTCGGTCCCAGCCCCTGAATCTTGAGCAGCTCCAGGGCGGTAGGGGGGTAACGCTCGAGCAGTTGCTCGCGGCGGTCGAAGGTGCCCCTCTCCGAGATTTGCTGGAGCACCGCGGCGATTCCTTTTCCCACTCCCGGAATATCCGTCACCTTACGTTCGGGGTGTTTTAGAATGTCCTCCACTCGCTCGGGGTTCGATTCAATCGCCGCGGCCGCATTCCGGTAGCTGCGGATCCGGAACGGGTCCTCTGCCGCGATCTCCATGAGGTCGGCTGTCTGGGCCAGAAGTCGCGCGATCTCCCGGTTTTCCATGCTCCGATTCTCGCACCGCGCAGACTGCCCGATTCGGCCTTCGCGGGCGGATAGGGCTATCGCCACCGCCAATATTTGCGTGTCGCGCTCCTTCCGCACTCTGCTAAAATAGAAACCCTCCCGGGCAATTAAGGACAATAAAATGGAAAAGCCGGCGCAGAACATTCAGGAAGCGTTCTTGAACAATGCTCGCAAGGACAAGACGTTCCTGACGATTTACCTGATGAGCGGCGTGAAACTTTCCGGCCGCATCAAGAGCTTCGACAAGTACTCGCTGATTCTGGAGTCCAACAGCCAGGAGCAGCTCATCTTCAAGCACGCCATCTCCACCGTTGTGATCGCCAAGACCAGCCACAGCTTTTCCACGTCATCTTCTCCGGCTGCCTCGGCCGGGACGCAGTCCGCCGCGGCGGGCGAATCCTCGGAGGGCTGATCTGCGCACAGACGCTCCGCGTGAGCGAGCCCTGCTGGTTGGGCTGGAACTGAAGCGCGGCAGATCGAGCGCCGGCCCGTCGCACTATTCCAGCGAAGAATCGCTCCAGGAACTCGCCGTGCTTGCGGCAAGCGCGGGTGCCGACGTCGCCGATACGGTTCTGCAGGTCCGCGACCGCACCGAGGCCGCCACCCTCATCGGCACCGGCAAAGTCGGCGAACTCGCCGGGCGCGTCAACGCCGAACATATCGACGCCGTCATCTTCGACCGGAGCCTCACGCCCACCCAGCAGCGCAACCTCGAGCGCGCCCTCGGTTCCAAGGTGCTCGACCGCACGCAGCTCATCCTCGACATATTCGCCGGCCGCGCCCGCACTCGCGAAGGCCAGCTTCAGGTGGAGCTCGCGCAGCTCAACTACCTGCTGCCACGCCTCACCGGCCGCGGCGCCGAGATGTCGCGGCTCGGCGGCGGCATCGGCACCCGCGGTCCCGGCGAGACCCAGCTTGAAACGGACCGCCGCCGCATCGCAGGCCGCATCAAGGCCATCGCCCGCGCTTTGGAGGCCGTGCGCGCGGGCCGCGCCGTGCAGCGCCGGCAGCGCCAGGCCGTGCCCCTGCCCGCCGCCGCGCTTGTCGGCTATACCAACGCCGGGAAATCCACGCTCTTCAACCGGATCACGGGCGCGGGCGTGCTGGCCGACGCCCGCATGTTCGCCACGCTCGATCCGACCGTGCGCGCCATCACGCTGCCATCCCGCCGTCCGATCCTGCTGGGCGACACGGTCGGGTTCATCCGCGATTTGCCCGTGGACCTCGTGAAAGCCTTCCGCGCGACGCTCGAGGAGGTCACCGAGGCTGCCCTCATTCTGCACGTGGTCGATGTCTCCTCGCCGCATGCCGGGCACCAGATCGCCCAGGTCATGCGGGTACTGGCCGAAATCGGAGCGGGTTCGACGCCCCAGCTTCTCGTCCTGAACAAGTGCGACCTGCTGCCCGAGGGCGCCGCGGACGCCGAAGCCATGGGCCGCCGCCTTCTGGCCGAAAGCCACGGAAAACCGGAGACGCGCGCCGTTTCGGTTTCGGCTCGCACGGGGCAGGGGACCGGCGCGCTGCTCGCCGCGGTGGATGAAGAGGTGCGCCATGACCCTGTCCTTCGCGCCGTGCTCCGGATCCCGGTTGGCGACGGCGCCGCCATCCACATGGTCCACGAGCTCGGACGTGTCCACTCCACACGCTACGAGGGCGAGGAATGCGTGCTCGAGGCCGACGTGCCGCAATCGCTCCGCAACCGCCTCTCGGCGTACGTGGAATGACACGCGGCGCGGGCGGCTGAGACGGAGGTCAACCTGTCTGCCGGCGGCGCGCCAGGAACATCTCCGAGGCGAAGGCTTCCATCTCGCGGTCCTGCAAGTACACCCACTCGGCCCTGCGCCTTTCCTTGAGCCGCTCGATCAAGCGCAGGTTCCGCTCGGCTTCGAGAACGCGCGCGCGCTGCTGGGCGATGCGGCTTTCGCAATCGGCCCTGAGTGTCTCGAGGCGCTCCGCTTCCCTGGCGAGCCGGCGCCGGTGCGGCTCGATCGCGGCCAGCTCCTCCGCCCTCAGCACCGCGCGTGAGAGGAACCGGCCGGCATCCATGGCCCTCGATGCCAGCTCTGCCGCCTGCCGGTCGAGCATCGCCCGTTCCGCGAAAAGCTGCTCGAGGCGGTTCTCCTCCATCTCGAGTGTCAGCCGCCGCCACCCGAGCACTGTCTCCAGCCGGAACCGGAACCGCTGCACGGCGGCCTACCCCAGCCTCGACGCCAGCTCTTTCACTCGTTTCTGGGTTTCCTGCGCGCTCGATTTCTCTTCCGCGCCCTGCTGCAAAAACGTCAGCAGATCGCTGCGCAGCTTGATGGCGGTATCGAGTTTCGAGTTTGAGCCCGCTACGTACGCGCCGAGCTGGATCAGGTCCTCCGACTGCTGGTAGACGGAGAGCGCCTCGCGAACGCGGCGCGCGGCTGTGCGTTGAGCGTCCGTTGCCAGGCGCGAGCTCAGCCGGCTGACCGAGTTCAGGATATCGACCGCCGGGTAGTGCCCCGTGGCCGCAAGCTGCCGCGAGAGCACGATATGCCCGTCCAGGATGGCGCGCACCGCGTCCGCGATGGGGTCGTTCATGTCGTCGCCTTCCACGAGCACCGTGAAAAAACCCGTGATGGAGCCCTTCTGAAACCGGCCCGCGCGCTCGAACACGCGGGGCAGGATGCCGAACACCGAGGGCGTGTAGCCTTTCTGGCTAGGCGGCTCGCCCGCCGCCAGGCCGATTTCCCGCTGGGCCATCGCCAGTCGGGTCACCGAGTCCATCACCAGCAGCACGTCGGCGCCCTGGTCGCGGAAATACTCCGCCACGGCGAGCGCCACAAAGCAGGCGCGCAGGCGCAGCGGCGCTGGCCGGTCCGAAGTCGCCGCGATCACCACCGAGCGCTTCATGCCGTCCGGCCCGAGGTCGTGGTCGATGAACGCGCGCACCTCGCGGTTCCGCTCTCCTACCAGCGCAATCACGCTCACGTCGGCGTAGCTGTTCCGCGCGATCGAGCCGAGCAGAGTGCTCTTCCCCACGCCGCTGCCACCGAAGACCCCGACGCGCTGCCCCTTGCCGCACGGCAGCAGGCTGTCGATGGCGCGAACGCCGGTGACCAGCGACTCCGTGATGTGCTCGCGCTCGAGCGGGCCCGGCGGCGGCTTGAAGAGATCGTAATTCGCGGCGCACTCCAACAGCGGGCCGCCGTCCATCGGCCTGCCGAAGCCGTCCAGCACGCGGCCCACGAGCCCCGGGCCGACCGCCACGCTGGCGTCCTCCCGCCTCGCCACAACCGTGTCGCCCAGTCCCAGGCCCCCCGTCTCCTCGAAGGGCATCGAAAGAACGTGCCCGTTCCGGAAGCCGATTACCTGTGTGCGGATGCGCCTGCCTCCCGCCAGGAGAATCTCGCAGAAATCCCCCACCGCCACCGCCGGCCCGGCCGACTCCACCAGCAGCCCCACCACCTCGAGCACCTTCCCGGTCTGCCGCACCGTGTGCGCCCCCGACAGGACGAATTCGATGTGGCCTGAGAGGTCCAGCTTTCCGGAGTCCGCCATCTTACCTCCCGATCCTGTCGGCAAGCCCGCGCTCGATTTCCTGAAGCTGTGTGTCAACGGACGCGTCCAGCGTCCCGCGCCTGGTCTCGAAGACAGCGGCGCCGCGTTCGAGCTTCGTGTCCGGCGCCACCTCGAAACGGAACTCGGGCCGCAGCCGCTCCAGGTGAGCGCGCACTGCCGGGGCGTCCTGCGGGCTCACGCGCACCTGCTCCACTTCCCGCGCATCGAGTCCGTCGAGCGCCGCCTTCACCAGCCCGAGCATGGCCTCGGGATCCGCCTGCAACTCCCGGTGCAGCACGCGCCGCGCAATGGCCACCGCCAGTTTCAGCACGTCCTGCTCGGCTTGGCGCCGCAGCCGCCGCCGCGACGAAGCGAGTTCTTCGATGGTTGCGGCCAGCCGGGCGACGGCCGCGTCCACGCGCGCGGCCTCTTCCCTGCGGCCGGCATCGAAACCCCGCTCGTAGCCGGATTGCCGCCCCGCTTCCTCGCGGCGCGCCGCCTCGCGCTCCACCTCGGCCAGGCGAACCCGCAGGGCTTCCAATTCCGCCGGGCTCGCCTCAGGCCCGCCCGCGGGAACGCCGCCGCGCCCCGCCGCGCCACTCACCGTTCTCCACGCAACCGCCTCGAGCGGGCCCGCCTCTCCGGCCGGCACGATTCTTGAACCCATTCTCTTCGTCTCTCGGCGCGCCGGGCGGCGCCGCCCGCGCATCAGACTACGTATTGCTCGCCTACCGCGCCTTTCATGCTGATGATGCCCTCGGCCTCCAGTTGCCGCACTATGCTGATGATCTGCTGTTGCGCCCCCTCCACTTCCTTGATCTTCACCGGGCCGAGCGCATCCATGTCTTCGCGCATCATCTCCGAACCGCGCTGCGACATGCAGTCCATGAAGTGTTTCTTCAGCTCGTCGCTGGTTCCCTTGAGGGCGATCGTCAGGATTTTCCGGTCCACTCGCGACAGCACTTCCTTGACCCCGCTCTGGTCGACCAGCAGCAGGTCCTCGAAAACGAACATCAGGTGTCGGATCGTCTCGGTCAGCCCGGAGTCCTGCAGCTCCAGCTTGTCCAGGATCTCTTTGCTCGTCATCGAATCCAGGCGGTTGAACATCTCCGACACCGCTCGCGCACCACCGACCGACTCGCGGCTGAACTCGCCGATCGCCTTCAGCTTCTGGCCGATGATCGCCGCCACGCGCGAGATGATCTCGGGTGAGATCTGGTCCAGGCTCGCCATGCGCAGCGCCACGTCCGCCCGCATCTCGGGCGGCAGCGATACCAGCAGCGCCGCGGCTTGCGAGGCGTTCAAGTGCGAGAGAATCAGCGCGATCATCTGCGGGTGTTCGCTGTGGATGAATTTGGCGAGCTGCTGCGGGTCGGCCTTCTGCAGCGCGTCGAATGTGGCCATCTCGCTGCCCAGGGCCTTCGCCAGCCGGTCCAGAAGCTTGCGCGCCGACTCAGGGCCGAACGCGCTCACCAGCAGCTTTCGGGCGTAGTCCATGCCTCCCTTTAGCACGTAATCGTGCGCTAGGGCCATCTGGTAGTATTCCTGGAGCACCGCTTCGGCCTGCTCGGTGGACACCTGCGCGATCCGTGCCACCTCGCGGCCCACCATCTCCACCTCTTCTTCTTCGAACTGCTTGAGAATCTCGGCGCTCGCCTGCTCGCCCAGAATCACCAGCAGCACGGCCGCTTTCTGCTTTCCCGGTAGCTGCTCGGAGGAGCTCTGCGCGTTGACCACCATCTCAGCGCTCCCCCTCATACAGCCACGAGCGCACAATCTGCGCCGCGCCGACCGGATCCTTCTTCACCGAATCGGTGATGTACTTCGTCAGGACCTCGGACTTGTTCGTGGTCACTTGCGGCAGTTTCAGCGCGTTCAGGGCTTCGGCATCGAGCCATGCTTTCTGCGCCTGCTGTTCCGCAAGCTTGTTCGCCAGGCCCAGTTTCGCCTTCTCCGTGGCGTTCTCAGCCGCACCGAGAGACTGCGCCGAATCGCTGCCGGCCGGCAGCTCCGCCACCCTTCCCGCCATCTCGACGCGCTTTCGCTTGCCCCGCCTGAGCAGGAAGAACACGCCCGCCGCCACCATCAGCAGGGCCGCTCCCGCGGCGGCCGATACCACCACGATGTTCTTCTCGTCCAGGAACCGCTCGAGCCACGGCGGCAGCCGCGACGGCGCCCTGGGCGCTGCCGGCGGCTCGGGCGCAGGCGGGGGTTCGCTCGCCAGCGTCGCCTCGAACGGCAGCGTCTCCAGAATCAACTGGTCTCCCCGCGCCTGATCGAACCCGATCGCCGCCGCCACCAGGTCGCGCACGGTCTTGAGCTTCTCGGGAGGCATCGGCTCCAGAATCCGCTTCGCCTTCGGACCGCTGCCCTCCCACCGCAGCAGGTGATCCACCAGCACCGCCGCCGACACACGCTTCACCGTCCCCTGCGGCAGGCGCGTGTGGCGTACCACCCGGCTCGATTCGTACGCGATATTCTCTGTCCGTCTCGTGGCGCCGAGCCCCGTCGATCCTGGCCGCGAAGTCGGGCGGGGAAGGTTCGATGCGGTCCCCGGAACGCCGGAGGCCGCATTCGCCCCGCTTACGTCTTCCGTCTTCTGCGAGCTCGTCATCACCGAGCGCGCCGGGTCGTACGTCTCCTCGGTCTGCTCGCCGCCCGTCAGGTCGCACTCCACCGAGACCCCGGCGCGAAAACGGTCGCGGCCCACGACGGGCTCGAGCGTCGCGCCGATTTTCGCCAGCAGGTCGCGCTCCAGTTGCTGCCGGTAATCGAGCCCCGCCTCCGACGGCTGGTCCTCGGCGGCCGCGCGCCGCGGCCGGCTGAGCAGGTTCCCGTTCATGTCGAGTACGGAGACGCTCTCCGGCGCGAGGTTCTCCACGGCACTCGCCACCAGGTGGCAGATGGCCACTACGTTCGAGGATGCCAGACTTGCCCCCGGGCGCAGCTTCACCATGACGCTCGCTTTGGCGGGTTGCTGCTGGTCCAGGAAAACCGACTCTTTCGCGAAGGTCAGGTGAACGCGCGCGTGCTCCACCTCGCTCAGCGACATTACCGAGCGCTCCAGCTCTCCCTCGAGCGCCCGGCGATAGTTGATGTGCTCGGTGAAATCGGTTGCGCCGAAATTCGTCTTGTCGAACAGCTCGAACCCCGCGCGCCCGCTCTTGGGCAGCCCGGACGTCGCCATCTGCAGCCGCAGCTCCGCCACCCGCGCCGAAGGCACCAGCACCGCGTTGCCGCTCTCCCCCAGCCGGTAGTCCACCCCGGATTCACGTAGCTTCTGCACCACCGCGCCCGCATCCTCCGCGCTCATGCCCGTGTATAGCGGGCGGAAGTCCCGCTCCCGGATCCACCGCGTGAACGCCACCAGGCCCCCGGCCACCAGCACCACGGTTGCGGCGATCAGAACCCGCTGTTTGAGGGAAAGCCTGTCGAGAATGCTCTTGAGCTGGCCCATGGCGCGAGGGCGCTACATCTGCATGCGCATGATCTCCTGGTATGCCTGCACCACCTTGTTCCTCACCTGCAGGAACAGCTCGAAAGAGAGCTCGGCCTTTTGCGCCGCTAGAATGGCCCCGTGGACCTCCTCGCCCTCTCCGGAGAGCAGACGCTCGATGCCCGCATCCGCCGCCTGCCGCGTCCCTTCCACGCGACCGATCGCCTTTTCGAGCAGTTCGCCGAATCCGCCTCGCTCGGCCGGGCGCGACGGCGTGGCCGCCGGCGCCGGCAGCACCACCTGCGTCACCGCACTGATTGGCAGGGACATTCAGCCTTTCACCTCAACAGATCGATCGAACGCTGGATCATGTCCTTCACCGCCGTGATGGCCGCCACGTTCGCCTGGTAGCCTCTGGCAGCCGACATCAGGTCCACCATGTCCTCGGCGGGATTCATGCGCGGGAAGGACACATAGCCTTCCGCGTCCGCGTCCGGATGCCCGGGCAGATACCGCCGCTCGGGCTCGCGCTGGTCCACGACGACCTCGTCTACTCGGACGCCCGTGCCGTCCATCCCTGCCTCGTTCGCAAAGACGCTTCCGAATGGCGACTCGGCGGGCTCGGCCGCAAACACCGCGTCCTTCCTCTTGTAAGGCCCGCCCTCGGCCGTGCGCGTCGTTTCGGCGTTCGCCAGGTTCTCCACCAGCAACCCCGCCCGCACCCGCTGCGCCGCCATCCCCGAGGCGCTCACCGACATCAGAGAAAACAGGCTCATCCGTTCCGGCCCTCCTCGATCGCGCTGCGCGTCATCCTCAGCTCCGTGCGCAGCAGGTTCGCGGCCAGGTTGAAGCGCATGGCGTTCTCGGCCAGCAGGCGCGCCTCACGGTCCAGGCTCACGTTGTTGCCGTCGTGCTTGATCTCGAGGCCGGTGACCTCCACGGCCCGCGGGCTCGCCCCGGGCAGCAGGCTGCGGAACTCGCGTTCGAAGTCCACGTCGCGCGTCTTGTAGCCGGGCGTGTCGGCGTTGGCGATGTTAGAGGCCACCAGTTTCTGCCGCGCCGCCAGCAGGTCCATGTACTTCTCGAGCGTGGCGGCAATGGGATTCAGCATCGCGCACTCCCCCAAGGCAGGTGGTGGGCCAATTCGGAGAACAGAATCTGAATCACTTGCGGCAGCGGCGGTGACGGAATCGTGCCGCGCGACGGGAACGTGCCGTGTCAACCGCCTCAGCGCGTGCGAGCCGGGGTGTTGTGTGGGTTATCGTAGTGTCCAAGAAATAGCTGGACAAATTGACCGCCGCGGTTCACCCCAACATCGGCGTTCATCGGGTGCGCCAGGCTAAGCCTGGTTGATCTTGTGAGATGAAAGGAACTCAGCATGTAGATTGCCCGTTCGACATGTAGCCAATCGAGCGTGGAGCGGGGTAACCCGTTCGGCGA
>Ga0209777_10002482_pt1 | contig 24145 bp, 28 predicted proteins | sample FrelakmetHBP12HB_FD_187147 | JGI IMG/M metagenome (GOLD analysis project Ga0209777, IMG submission 187147) | Freshwater lake sediment microbial communities from the University of Notre Dame, USA, for methane emissions studies -HBP12 HB (SPAdes)... | ecosystem: Environmental > Aquatic >... | reverse complement strand
CGAGTATTGGCAAACGACATGAGCATGAGGCCCTTAGCCCCCATGTCCTGCAGATCCCGGCAGGTCTTCACCAGCTCCTGGCCGTCGTTTACTCCAGGAATGAGGACGATCATGGCGTAAAGTTCAGATCTCTCGCAGAAGGTTTGAACGTTGCGAAGAACGATCTTTGGATGCTTATCATTCAGATACTTGCGACGAAGATTTGCATTGGTGGAAAAGACTGAGAAGCTGATCCTCTGTACGCCGGCATCGACCAGAAGATCTGCTTCATCTCCTCTCGAAAATCCTTTTCCGCTGGTGTAATCTAAAAATACCGGCACCTTACCGTCGCTTATCGTCCTCACCAGATTGAGAAGATGCGGGTAGCAGCTTATATCGCCGTTTCCCTTGATCGTGATCATCTCCGGCGTAGAAGAGATGCTTTTTTGGGACACCTCGAAGATCAGTTGATCCAGGGGCTTATAGCCCGGTTCGATCTCTATTACTTCTCTTGCGCAGTAATCGCAGCCTTTTTTATAGGGTTTGCATCGCCTGCATCCTGATGGTTCTACTTCGTTAACACCTTTATAATAACAGAAGCTGCAGAAACCTCTGCAATCCAGACCGGGCCTGCCACCTACATCCACAGTCACTTGCATAGTTTCTAATCAGTCGCGAGGTAGTTAAGTCTTACGCAAAATTATTTAACTGATTTTATTCACAATATCAGCTTTCTGGCCAGACAGAGTTCTGCCAGGCTCATCTGTCCGGGAGCCGTGCTCTGTGTGACAAAGCAGTAGGTAAGAGCGGAGCCATAGAGAGGAGCTACGACGCGCAGATGCCTGCCCATCCGACCCATGGCGATCATGCAAAGAGGCGTATCTGCATCCAGCAAAAACTGCAAGATCCTTAAATTATCATGGAGGCTTTTGGGCGTCACGGCGATCTTGGCAATGGCAGCTTTTGTCTTCTTCATCTCCTCATAGATGCCGGTCAGCTGCAAATCATCCGGCATGCCCTGGAAGTCGTGATAGGAAACTATCACCGGTTTCATCATTCTGGCAATGGCATTATCTCTTTGATCCGCTAAGAACTCCACATCCACGTAGTCGGCATAGTAGGCGGCCTTGATGAGCAGATCGATTCTCTCTATTTCGCTGCCCTGAAACATTCCTCCCTCCGTCCTGAGACGAGCCGTGACGATGATCGGCTTGGCGGTGGCCTTTCGCACAGCCTTTATGGTTTGAAGAGGATCGCCTGGGCCGAGCAGGTCCAGTCGCAGCTCGATCAGATCTGCGTCGCCCGTGGCCAGAATATCTTTTTCAGCATCCTTTCCCAAGACGGCTACTACGCGCGACTTGTAATTCATGATTTTATTGCTCCACAATGCTCTCCTCAATCTTCATGCCGAAATGGCGGGCCATCTCTTCCAGATGCACCAGCACCTCGTTCCCGGCTTTGAGATCGGTCACCGGCCAAAGTTTGCCGTCGGAGCCGACCAGCTTTATGGTCTCGGCATTTTGCAGCAGAGTGCTTATCCTCTGCCCATTGGCCTCCGCCTCGATTAGGATCATGGGCCTCTTCTCGATCTTGGCGCGGCCAACTATGGCCGTTCTGGCCAGGCCCTCCTTGCTGACGATGGTAACCTCATCTCCCGATTTTAGCTCAGAGAGGTAGCGCGTCTTCTCTCCCACTCGAATGTAAGCGTGCACCGCGCCGGCATTCACCCGGAAGGGCCGAGCTGCCACGTAGGGGCTCTCTTCAGACTCGCTGTGGACCAGGAAGAATCCTTTGGCCTGGGAACCGATGAGCATGCCCTCTCCAAAAGACATCATGCTGGCCGTGTCCACGCAGACCCGATCGCCCATGCCCACGGCTTTGACCGCAGTCACCGTGGCTGAAACCAGCTCTATCCGGCCTTTTTCCGACTGCTCGACTGCGTTCATGACCCTCTTGATCTCAGAAGGATCACTGCTGTCCAGCAGCACTCCATCGGCCCCCTTTTCCAGTGTGGCCAATGCCAGGCGCGCCTCCTCCGCCGTCTTGACGCCGCTGATGATCTTAACTTGCGCGCCCTGCAGTCCAGCAATCATGTTCTCCAGGGGAATGACCTTCCAGTCCGTGCCGATGACGAGAAGATAGTCTACAATCCGACCCATCTCCACGGCGAACTCTTCGTACTTCTTGTTGGCAATGACCACATAAGCAGCCTTAGTCCCAGAAACTGTTTTGGCGAGAGCCCCGTCCAGGGAGCTGCTCTGCTCTTTCGGCAGAGCTACGGTCCCGTCGCCCTCTCCGCCCTTGCCCACAACGAAAATATCCTCCGTCCCTCTTTCTGCACCAAAGCCTGCCACCTTGATCTTGCCCAGCTCCCTCACGCGTTCGATGTTCTCTCTGTCCACCAGCACGCAATCAAAGCCAGACTCGAGAGCGGTGGTGACCATAGGCTTGATCTCCTGCCACGACCCTTCGGCCATGAGCCACTTCTCTTTCATGTATTACACCAGGGCATTCCATTACTAATCTCTTTTGCCGGTTATGCTAAAAAAATTTATACATGGAGAAAAGAATGAGTCTATGGGAAATCGGTTAGTTTATAGCCCTGTAAGCTTGCTTTTTATGTTCTTATTTGCATTCTTGCTCTTTGCCGTGGTTGGTTTTCTCTTTCTGGACCTGGCCAGGACGGCTTTTACCAAGATCGGTTTTTCTTGGGGCCAGGCCCTCTTTGTCCTGCTCGCTTCCCTCTTAGGCAGCAGCATCAATATACCGCTGACCAATCTGCCGTGTAGCACTCCTCTGGTGCGGGAGCGACAGGTTCGGGCCTTCGGCATCGCTTACCGGGTGCCTGTGGTGGATATCGTGAGCTGCCATACCCTGCTGGCGGTCAACGTGGGCGGAGCGGTGATACCGGCACTCATCTCCACGGCGCTGATCTACCGGTTCCCTGAATCTCTGAATTATGCCCTTGCCGGCATCGCAATCGTAGCCATTTTAACCAACCTTGTAGCCAGGCCCGTGCAGGGTCTGGGAATTGTCACTCCTGCTCTTCTTCCGCCTCTGGGTGCAGCAATAGCCGCGATCCTGCTGGTCTATTTAGGAGGAGCCCCGCATGACCTGATCTTTCTTATCGCCTATGTGAGTGGAACTTTGGGTACGCTCATTGGCGCAGATATCCTGAACCTGGACAAGATCCGGAATCTAGGAGCGCCCGTCGCCAGCATAGGCGGAGCCGGAACCTTTGACGGTGTATTCTTGTCCGGTCTGATCGCCGTGCTGCTGGTATGAGCGAAGAGACATGAGTGAAATGCAACGAATGGAAAAGTGCTTTAATATAAACGTTAGAAAGGTAAAGCATGAGCTTTAGGGGTTTCCTCGCTGATCTAGAGAAGGACGGACTGCTAAAAGAGGTGCATGAATCCGTATCTCCCGTGCTTGAGGTTACGGATCGCGCCTGGGGAAAAGGCCCCATATTATTTGATAATGTGGATGGTCATAAGTGCTGTCTGAACATACTGGGAACACGCCCTCTGCTGGCCAGAGCCCTGGGGATTTCAGCTCAAGATATGGTATCTCATCTCGCCGGCATCGGCTACGATGGTCCCGTTCGCGAGGTGAACTCTTCGCCCTTCATGGAGTGCGCCAGTAAGCCCGATCTATCCCAGCTGCCCATTCTCACTCATTTCAAGGGCGACGGGGGCCCTTACATCACTTCTGCTGTTGTCGTAAGCCAGTTTGAGGGAAAACTCAATGCCTGCGTGCACCGGCTCATGGTCTTAGGCAAAGACCGGCTGGCAGCGCGTCTCGTTCCTGGAAGGCATACTCATCAGTTCTATCAGGCCGCAATGGCCAAAGGGGAAGAAGTGCCTGTGGCCATTGCCATCGGCGTGGACCCGCTGCTGCTCATGGCCACGTCCACGCGCGTTCCCCCGGAGAAGGAGTTTTCCTACGCTGCCGCTCTGCGGGGCGCGCCTGTAGAGCTGGTGCGCCTGGAGAACGGCGTTCTCGCTCCCCATGCCGAGATCGTGCTGGAGGGCTACATCACCGGCGAGAGGGCCAGCGAGGGGCCGTTCGTGGACATCACCGGCACCTCTGATCTCGTCCGGCAGGAGCCCGTTATCCGGCTCATCAGGATGATGACCTGCGAAGATCCCGTCTACCACGGGCTCTTGCCAGGGGGCGGCGAGCACAAGATGCTCATGGGCGTGCCCTACGAGCCGCTGATTTACAAAGCAGCTTCAAAGGTTGCAAAGGTCAAGAACGTCATCCTGACGGATGGCGGATGCAATTACTTCCACGCCGTGGTGCAGATCGAGAAGGAGACGGAAGATGATGCGAGAAGGGTCATCGAGGCGGCTTTCCAGGCGCACGGCTCGCTTAAGCACGTCCTGGTGGTCGATACGGACATAGACATCTACGACCCGTGCGACCTGGAGTTTGCCATTGCCACGCGCATGAGAGCCGATGAGGATCTCGTCATCCATCCCAATGTACGGGGCAGCACCCTTGACCCGCGAAGTGTTGAAGGCATCACCACCAAGGTAGGAGTGGACGCTACGGCGCGGTTGGACAAGCTATGGAAGTTTCAGAAGGTCACACCCCGAGGGCAGGGCTAAAGCCCCTTTGCTCTTCAGTTCAAATCTCCAGGTAGAGGCGTATACTAAAGACGACGCCCACAGCCAGGATTATTGAAAGCATAAGGGCCAGGATCTGCAACATTATCTCGCTCATTTTATCACATCTATCTGTTTTTCTCTTTGCGGCCGAAATCGCCGGGACTGGGATGGCGCCAGAACCTGGGCCGATTTCACGCCCGTAATTATGGCCATCAGTCTCACCTTTCCGGTAAATTCGGGCCGAATTCTCGCCCCCCAGATGACGTTGGCCCTGGGGTCCAGTTCTTGAGTAAGCGCCCCGGCTATGGCGGCTGCCTCTTTCATGGTCATATCCGGCCCGCCGGTCATGTGCAGAAGGCAGGCCCCGGCACCGCGATAGTCTACGTCGAGCAGGGGATTTTTCAAAGCGGCGCGCACTATCTTCTCCGGGCTGCTTTTCATCTTGCTTTCGCCCACAAACATGAAGGATGCCCCACCGGCGCCCATAACTGTGCAAACGTCGGCAAAGTCCAGATTGATGAGGGAGGGACTGGTCAGGGTCTCGCAGATGCCCTGCACGATATCGGCGATGATCTGATCGACAACGGAAAAGGCGTGCTGGAAGGGCAGATGGGGCGCGCATTCTAAAAGCCGGTTGTTATCCATGACGATTGAGGTATCTGCGTAGCCAGAGAGCGCCTCCAGCCCCTCTTCGGCCACAAAGATGCGCGCCCTCTCCAGGTGAAAGGGCGTGGTCACCATAGCTACCACAATTGCGCCCCGCTCTTTGGCCAGGCGGGCCACGACCGGGGCCGATCCCGTGCCCGTGCCGCCGCCCAGGCCCGCAATCACGAAGACCAGATCGGCTCCCCGCAGCATGCTCTCCAGCTCGGCTGCTGCCAACTCAGCCGCCTTTCGGCCCACCTTTGGATCCCCGCCCGCGCCCATGCCCCTGGTGAGCTTTTGCCCGATCAGGATCTTCTCGTCCGCCTGGGCCGTTTTCAGGTGCTGGTTGTCTGTGTTGATGGCCACGGTCTTTGCGCCGGCGAGACCCATCCTGGCCAGCCGGCTCACGGTGTTATTGCCTGCCCCCCCGCAGCCGACGACCAGGATCTTGGGCATGCCAAAACCGTCTTCGTATTCTTTAGACTCACGTAGATCTGACTGCAATTGCCTTTTTCCCCCTCATTGCTAGATTAACCAAATAGTGATATATGTTAATAATTATTGCGGATAAGTGCTTGAACGCTTTAAAGTCGTTTGTAGACTATTGAGACAACGACCCATCTACGCCCCTCAGCTCTCCAATTGCTTCTTTCATCCCTAGGTTTAAATCTTTTGAAGATTCAATACATACCTGACATGTTCTGTGAATATATTCATGCGGCGCTGTCCAAAGCAACCTATGAGATCATTGAAGACGAAGAACCATTTTATGGAGAGATTTCAGAACTGCGAGGTGTCTGGGCCATCGGAAAGACCCTGGAAGAATGCCGTGAAAATTTAAAAGGCGTTGTCGAAGGCTGGATCGCTTTGAGGTTGAGGTTAGGGCTGGCAATTCCTCATGTCGGCGGGCGCACTCGAACTGAGAATCAAGCGATGCTTGATGATCAAGAAGATTTCACTGTGCTCTCAGCCAAGCTCATCTCGGATCTCATTGATGGAGAACCGGATACAGGCCATCTTCCTGATATGATTATTCGATTTAGATGAGCAGGTGCGTCGCGAGATATTTTAAGTCATGGTCTTCGCCATTACCTTTTTAACCAGGGTTTACGGAATAAAACCACAGAGGCGCAGAGCGCACAGAGGACGAACGAACGGAGAACTACGATTATCACGGAGTCAATTTTCTAGGCTTTTCAAGTTTGTTGGACTGGAGACAACGAAGTTTGCGAGTCTCTGTGGTTAATAATTGCGAAGAGCCGATAATTGCTTGAAGTCCGATCTCTAAAATCAGGAAGTAAAGCCAGAAATTAAGCTGTAATTGGGTGTATGACGTCATTATTACGGGGAGCAGATGATCTGGCAGAGTTCATCGCCGAAAATTACAGAGGGCGCGTGGTCGAGGTGGGGGTGGGCTACTTTGCCGATGTGGCCCTGGGGCTGCAAGCGCGCGGCCTGGATGTGGTGCTCACCGATAAAGAGGAGCGCTTCCTGGGCAGCCTGCGGGTGGAAAAGGATGACATATTCTCGCCCCGCCTGGAGCTGTATCGGGGGGCAAGCCTGCTCTACTCCATCCGCCCGCCTCTGGAACTGCAACTGGCCATGGGCCTGCTGGCAGCGAAGCTGGGGGCAGATGTTCTGGTCCGGCCTCTGATGGAAGAGGTGACTGAGCTACAGGGCTTTTCCCGGCGGCTGGTCAATCGCGGGGAAGCGAGGTTTTACCTGTTTTCGAGGAGGGCGTAGCGTGGGCGAGCTTTTGATGGGCCTCCCTTTAGATCTGCTTTCAGTGGCTCTTCTGCCCTCGCCTGCCTTGGCTCAACCGGGCTCGCCTGCGCATGCGCGAGAGGACACGCAGGCATGGGCCGCCCTGCTACAAAGCTTCAGAAGAGCTGGGGTACAGAGTGGCTGAGGCACGCATCCACAGGCCGAAAAAAGGCAACAATAGAAACCAAAGAATGTATGGGAGAGCCTTCAAGATGTATCTAACCGGTACGATTTGATGCTTCTTGGAGGCTCCTATAAATTGATAGTATTTTAAATTTAATTAAATCTGCATAGCGCCATTATTGATGAAGGATATGATCCATTGAATAACCCTCAGGAAAGACTTCTCGCGAAACCACCGCAAGCTCTCTCAGCCGGATAGAAGACCGCCATCCATCCACCCTTGGCCGGCAGCTCGCGAGGGTGCACAGAAGGCTGCCAGGAGATGGGAGTGTATCGAAAGATAAGATATCTTATCTTGTTGGGGTACAGGGGTAGAGAAGACGCCAGACTTCAGGCGGGGGGATGAATCGTACCCCTGTCATGATTACTTTCGCTGCGCACTAATTGACTTAATATAGCATGGAACGACCATATTTATTTAATATGAAAACTGCCTACAAGTTCCGGCTATATCCAAAAAGGCAACAAGAAGCACAATTGGCCTTAACGCTGGATACCTGCAGGCATCTTTGGAATAAAGCACTTGCTGATCGCAAAAATGCCTGGGAACGCGAAGGCATAACCCGATCTTGCGAAGATCAGGCAGCTTTGCTGGTCTTTGAGAAACAGTCCAATCCTTACCTCAATGCCGTCCATTCTCAGGTCGAACAGGATGTCTTGAGGAGGCTTCAGAAATTCTCAATGCAAGCATGGGAATCAGAACCCTCGGACTGAGGGGGATAGCCTGTGGAGAACCGACCTCCGGCTTTGGCCTATGTCCAAAGTAAGCGCCGGTTCGTCGAAGCAGGAAGCCCCATCCTTTTGGGTGGAGAGGAAGTCACATGTGCAAAAGTCCATAGGTTTGCATAAAGAGGTGTTAAGACATGAAGAAAGCAAACGCGTTTCTGGCCGTTATTGTGTTGCTTATAGTTGCAATAAGTATGGTTAATGCAGCTCAACCAGTTGTCCGTCCTGGTAGATCGATTGAATCAATGCAAAACCCACAGCTAAATGCACCCACTATCAACATCAATTTAATAAAAATAGCACCAGCTTCACCAGGCAACAGCGAGCCAGTAAATATCGGTGTCAAGGTTATATCCGGTGTGACTCACCAGGATATTTGCGGATTGGATGCATCCAATTTTAATCTGGACACGCTTACCGTACCTCCCGGCGGTCCGGCTATCGTTATAAAAAATGTCTTCCCCACATCTTCAGTAGCTATAAACCAACCAGTAAGCTGCGACTATTGGCTCTACCTAGTCCCAACATCGTACCAGGGTAACCAATATACCTGGTTAACAGGAACGTATACACTTAAATTATATTATGTCGCAAATGGGCAACAACTCGCTAATAGAACGTTTAGCTTTAGAGTTTAAAATGTGCCGATCCCAAGTATTACGTGATGAGGGACAAAAATAGGTAGGTGTAGCTGAGCCGGCACAGCGTGCGGGCTCAAGCGGTAATCTTGGTCTTGGCAATGTACTTGATAAGCTCCGAGCCGATCCTGGCCTTCCTCTGAATCTGATCGGCCACATCGTCCGCAGATGCGCCGCTCGCGGCCAGGGCACGAATCTCCTCCAACATGCGATCGTCCAAGGTAAAGTACTCATCCAGGTCCTTTCTGTGGCCCCATACGTCGCCTTCCAGCATATCAATGCCCTGCATCTCCAGGAATACCTGGATGGCATTGGACATGGTCTTGCGGTAGGATGGCGGAACTTGAATCATCCTCAGCCTGGGACACCTTTGCATCAGTTTAAGGAAATCTACATTGCTGGCCCGAAAAGCCAGATGGACGGTCTTCTCATTGGGGTTCAAATTGGGGATCTCGTTTCTGGCGCTGATTACTCTAAGTCTCATTTTAGCACTCCAGATCCTAAACAGCATTCCTAATATTAATAGACACTTCCGCTGTACACATCAGATTAAAACGATTGCGACAGAGACAAGCGAGACCGCGATTCAGCTCACACCCACCTGTCGTCCAACGCCGGACTTTATAAAGAGTGGTTTCAAATACTTGCGTATGGAGTCCACAATAAACATCGAGAACGTGGTGGCATCCACCAAGCTGGCAGAAGCGTTCGACCTGCACAAGATCGACGCCGAGCTGGAGGGGGCCGAGTACAACAAGAAGAAGTTCCCCGGTCTCGTCTACAGAGTCAAGGTTCCTAAAGCTGCATTTCTCATATTCACTTCCGGCAAGGTGGTATGCACCGGATCCAAGAACGTCGAGGATGTTCGCACGGCTATCATCAATCTGGCCAAAACGCTCAAGTCTATCGGCTTCGAGAATATCAATATGGAGCCCGAGATCCACATTCAAAATGTTGTGGCTTCTGCCGACCTGAAAACCCGTTTGAACATGAACGCCGTCGCCCTGGGCCTGGGCCTGGAGAACATAGAGTACGAGCCGGAGCAGTTTCCGGGGCTAATTTACAGGATCAAGCAGCCCAAGGTGGTGGTACTCATATTCGGCTCCGGCAAACTGGTGATCACGGGCGGCAAATCGCAAGAGGACTGCGTTGAAGGCGCGCGGATCGTCAAGATGCAGCTTGAGAACATGGGGCTGCTTTAAAACACTTCCCCGAGCCTACCATCCTCCCGGCCTGGCGCCCGCTCACTTAGATTTATTATAGTTTTTTAAGGTGGTGATGTTTGTCCCACCCAGCGCTCGCATTTCTCGCCTAGCTCCTTTTTCCAGAGAGGCGCTCTTTTTTTCAGCTCCTCAATTATGTATCTGCAACCGGAGAAAGCCTCCTCCCGGTGTACTGCCGAGCAGACGATGGCTATGATGCTCTCGCCAACGACCAGCGTCCCCGTCCGGTGCACGACCTCCGCCGCGATAAGATGAAAGCGGCTCATGGCCTCCTCTTGAATGGCTTCCAGCTCCATTAGCGCTGCCTCCCGGAAGGCCTCCACCTCCATCCACTCCATGCCGTCATCCCGAACGGTGCCAAGGAACGTGACCATAGCTCCGGCATCCTTGCTTCTCGCCCTTTTTATCATCTCGTCCAGGGAGATCTCCGTCTCGGTTATCTGGATCATTGGGCGCTAGCCTCCCGCCAGGGGAGGGAAGACTGCCAGCTCGTCTCCCTCTTGCAGCGGTCGGGACAGGTCCAGAGTGGGATCGATCCTCTTTCGGTTGACCATGAGCAGAACGTAGTCGCGCAGGGCTCCAGATTCGTCAAAGGCCGCCTCTTTAAACGCCGGCTTTGTAGCGGCGAGCTCTTCCAGCAGATCTTTTACCGTTGCACTCTCTTTTAGGAGTAGCACCCGCTCTTTTCCGAGAATCTCCCGGAAGCTTGCAAACGCCAGAACCATAATCCGCATGCTTCAACCACGCCTATCTTTTATACATATCGGCGAAGCTGGTGGGAGCAGGTCCGGAATCGGCCTTGCCTTTCAGGCCACCCTTCATCAAGGACTTCTTGATCTTTTCATTCTCATTTTCCCTCAGCCGGGCGATCTCTTCCACTGAGTCTATGCCCATGACGAAGGCACCATGACAGGGCTTGACGTAGGTGAAGAGCAGCTCCGTTCCCCGCACGCCTATAGCCACGGGGGGCACGCCGATGATATAGTAGTCCTTAAAGAGCTTGTAGCCGGGATCGACGTAATAGACCTCATCAGAGTTCTTCTCGATGTACTCGCGGGCGTCCTTGAAGGAGGTGCGTTCCAGGTGCAGATTGTACTTCATCTGCTCGATACAGCTCACAAAACCACCTTATCGATCTTATTTTTAAGGGGATTGGGATTGTGGGTGGCCTTGGCCACGATCTTCTCCGCAGGAAAGTCGATGCTCTCCCCCAGAGCCTCGGCATTCTTGCCGAATACCACCGCAAAAAGCCTGGCCTTGGATATGGCACTGAATGTGGCGGCGTAAGTCATGCCGGCATCACTGTGCATGAAGGCGAAGCATACGTCAAAGTCGATCTTCTTTTCCACGACGTCACCAATCAGCTCGTCCAGATCGACCGTCTTTTGCACATAGTAGCTCTCCGGGTCGGCGACCTTGAGCAGCTTGACGGCTGCATCCGTGCCGGCCACGGTCACATCCCATCCGGATTTTTTCAACTTATGGGTGAGATAGATTACCATGCTCATCTGCACCGGCACTTCCGGACAGCCCATCACCAACAGCGCCTTTTTGCTTTCTCCCATATTTTCCATCTCTTAGCTATTATGCCAAATTACGATTATGCTCAATTGCTATTATTCCTATTAATACTCACTATCAATGCTCAACTATCCGAGCACTCCCGGCAAGACGAATTGCGCTCGCAGGCCATCTCGTCCAGGCAGCCGTTCAGACCGTCCCAGAACAGGAGACGGTTCTCCAGAAGCTTCCCCGCGCCGGTAACATATTTCACGGCCTCGGTCACCTGAATGGAGCCGATCACACCGCAAGTGGAGCCCAAGGCGGGAAAGACTGATGCCGGAGGGGCGCGAGGAAATATGCAGGCGAGGCATGCCGTTTTACCGGGAATGATGGTGGTGGCCTGGCCCTGGTAGCCGCTGATCGCTCCGTGAAAGAGGGGGATCTTTCTTTGCAAAGCAGCCCGGTTCAAAAGGTATCGAACAGGGAAGTTGTCCATGGCATCCATGATAATGTCGCATCCTTGCAGGAGCTGATCGATATTCTCTTCTGAGATGGTCTCCAGCAACGCCTCCACCTCTATCTCCGGGTTTATGCCGGTTAAGGTCTCATAAGCCGACTTTGCCTTGGCCCGGCCCACGTCGGCACTTCCATGCAGTATCTGCCGGTTGAGGTTGGAGAGCTCCACCGCGTCGCAGTCACAGATGCGAATCTTGCCGAAGCCCGCTGCTGCCATGTAAAGGGAAATGACGGAACCCAGGCCCCCAGCTCCGGCTATGAAGACGCTGGTCCTCAAAAGCCTCTCCTGGCCGTCCTCGCCAAAGAGGCGGATCTGGCGAGAGTATCGCTTTTTTTCGGTATCACTCAACATGACAATCCTCAACTACCGATAATAGTATTATTAATATTAATAATACTATTAATAATACTAATATATTTTAATGAATTAAGCCTCATTTCAAGTTGCATTCGTTCTACCCGCCGTGCACAAATCGCACGATCTTCAGCTCGTCAGAGCCGCCTGCCATCTCTTCTTCCGAGACTATCCTGCCATTTTTGGCCACGATGACCTCTTCGGGATTTATGCAAAGCTGCTTGAGGATGTCCTCGATGCGGGCTATGTCTCCCGCGATCTCTTTTCTGCTGCCGTCAGGCAAGGCGATCAACATTCTGTCTCCATCAAATATTCCTGCAACGGCTTACTGGGCAGTCCTTGTGCAAAATGCTTCTGGTAGCCCGGGCGAGCGCGCCCCTGCGGCCACTCTTGCGAAAGTGCACCTTAGCGCGCGCCCGCTGGTAAGTTTGCATCCACTGAATGCACATACCTAAAGGGTGTGGGCAAAGTTCACTATTGTGAATAAGACACTAGAGGCAGATTTGCTATTTAAGAGTTAGGGATGGGGCAAGGATAAGAGGCGATTGATCAAATCATGAGGACCTTTTGCTCTTGTTCTGGCCAAGTAGATGAAAGCCGTGCTTTTAACGGCAGACGGCAGCCTGCGCGAAGTGGCAGAGAGAGAGAAGATGTGCAGGAAAGGGCAAGTATTAATAATGAAAACTCGAACCATACCTCAAAAAAGGAGGACTGATTTGGTGAGCTACTTATCACAAAATCTCGACGAATTGAGGGAGAAAAATTCTGCAAACAAATCTCGGAATCCATTTCCTCATCAAATAGAAGCGTTTCAGGCATTAAATAATACTTTTAAGATCCCATCAAAGAATTATGCAGGTGGCTTGCTCGTCCTCCCTACTGGTGCAGGAAAAACATTCACGGCAGTAAACTGGCTATGCAGAAATATATTATCTGAAAAGATAAAAATATTATGGTTTGCACAATCATCATACTTGCTTAATCAAGCTTGCAGGTCCTTTTATGAAAATGCTATCGAAATCCCTTCTTCGAGAAAATTTCTCAATATAAGGGTAGTCTCCAGCAGTCCATCTCACTGCCAAGCTTCATCCATAGATCAAACTGATGATGTAATAATTATGACAACGCAAACTGCTATCAGCAACTTTAACTCGGACGCTTTGGACCAATCAGGCAAACGAATTGAAACAAAATTCTTGAAGTTTATAAAAAGCAATGCTGATAACGGGATCTTCGTTGTTTTGGATGAAGCACATCATGCGCCTGCATATGGATTTCGCCATCTATGGATGGATATTACAAAAATAGTACCTAATTTATGTATTCTAGGATTAACTGCAACCCCTACTTATAACGACCAAAAAACATCCGGATGGCTCTTTAAAATATTTGATAAAAAGGTTATTTATCATGTGAAGCAAGAAAAGTTAATTGCGCAAAATATTTTGTCAATACCAAATTACGTAGAGAAAAATACAGGCAAGGAATTGCCCGTAAATGATAAGCTATATGAACGACTTGTTATGCAACACAAAGAGCTCCCTTCTGATATAATTCAAGAGCTCTCCAACGACGCACCCCGAAACGATTATATTGTTAATGATTACTGCAAAAATAAGGAAAAATATGGAAAAACTATAATCTTTGCCGACACATGGCTACAATGTGTCTATATGGTAACCAAATTGAAGGATAAGGGCATTAAGGCAGAATTTGTCTTCTCGAAAATCGATGCGAATCCTGGTTCCGCAGAGGCCAGAAATAAAAGAAAATCGACAGACAATGAACGAATTATTAAAGAGTTCAAAGATGGAAAGCACCAAGTGCTTGTAAACATTAGAATGCTAACCGAAGGCGTTGATATACCGGATGTTAAGACGGTATTCCTCACAAGACAAACTACAAGCTCAATATTAATGACTCAAATGATCGGGAGGGCCTTAAGAGGAATAAAAGCAGGGGGCGGAGAGAATAAGTCCGAAGCCAATATTGTCATGTTTATCGATAATTGGAAGGGGTTAATAGATGTCTTCATAGACCCCACTAAAGGTGAATTAAAGGATATTCTCACGCCCACTACAAGTGCGCCTTTCAGGATAATCCCTATCAACATTGCGATAATACTGAGTAAGCTTATTGAGGGCGGAACTATTCCCGAGTTTCCCTTCTCGGAATATATCCCCGTAGGTTGGTATCAAACCGAGATCGTCAGAAATGTAAAAGATGATCCCAATGATCCTAAAGAAGAGATGCAAACATTTTTTGAATTTGTTATGATATATAATAAGACCCAAGATCGAATGAAAAATTTTATTAAGAATGAAATTAATAAAATACCGGAACAATGGTCGGATGAAAAACTTGACGATCAGACTCTAATTCCTCAGATCGATTCTTGGATAAATGAATATTTCAATCCTAATGAGGATATAATTGGATCTAATTTAAGGACTGACTTAATAAAAATATGCCGTCACATCGCAATTCATGGGTCAGCTCCAGAGTATCATGAATTTGTTGATCGCGAACGGTTTGATCTTGGGCGATTAGCCAACGTTCTAAGTGGCCAAACCAAGCAGCAACAACTTTATTCATTAAAAACAGAATATGAATCGCCTGGTAATTTGTGGCGAGTATTTTATAAAAATTTTTATATGTTCATAACGGCATTTGACCTGGAGCTTACAAGAATCATCTTAGAGGAAATGGACCATAATAGTAATGGCAAATACCTTCCAGCTCCTAATATGCCGGAAAACAGGATTGATATCGAGCTTACGGAAGGCGAAAAGGAACAAATTAAAAAGAGAGACAATTACATATGTCTTTGCTGCAATAAGAGTGGAAAAGGCGTCAGATTACAGATAGATCATATCATTCCAATTTTCCAGGGAGGTAGGGCTGATGTTGAAAATTCTCAGACTCTATGCAAGGAATGCAACATGCAAAAAGGCAAAAATGCCATTAACTTTAGAAAAAATTGTTCTCCATGTACCAGTCCTAAGGACTTTCATATTTATCCACTCAAAGGAAACGAATCTCAAATCCATGCATTAAGTAGAACAATAAACATGTTTTATCACTGCCAAGCGCTATCGGAAATCGATTTTAGTCTAAGAAGAAACGGAAAGCATTATTCTACTTGGGAGATCATGCTTTATCAAGGAAACGATCCAGAATTGCTAATGGTCCACAAATCCGAATTGATGAAATATATTCAAAACGATTTAGGTTGCAGCCACGTAAAACATGTGAATATTACTAGTGTAAAATAAATTATTTTCATTGAATGATGCCAATAGAATTTCAAAAAGTATTGGATGTTTAGACATGACCAACGATAAAGTCACCACTGCGCCGGATACCGGAATCATCTTCTACCAGACCGAGGACGGCCAGTCCAAGATCCAAGTGCGTCTGCAGGACGGTACAGTCTGGCTCAACCAGAGGCTCCTAGCTGAGCTTTATCAGGTAGCAGTGCCCACAATCAATATCCATATCTCAACAATTTTCAGTGATCACGAACTGGTTCCAGAAGCAACTATTAGGAAATATCTAATAGTTCAAACCGAGGGCAGCCGCCAGATCGAGCGGCAGGTGGACTTCTACAACCTGGATATGATTCTGGCCATAGGCTACAGGGTACGCAGTCATCGGGGGGTGCAGTTTCGCCGCTGGGCTACAGAGCGCTTGAAAGAGTACATCGTCAAGGGCTTCGTGATGGATGATGAACGGTTGAAAGGGGAAAGCGCTTTTGGCAGAGACTATTTCGACGAGCTATTGGAGCGCATTCGCGACATCCGAGCCTCGGAAAAGCGCTTTTACCAGAAGGTTCGCGACATTTACACCCTTTCAATAGACTACGATTCAAAAGCAGAAAGCACCCAGGAATTCTTCAAGATTGTGCAAAACAAGCTTCACTGGGCCATCACCGGCCAAACTGCTGCGGAGCTGATTTATGGGCGAGCGGATGCTGGACTGTCCAACATGGGACTTACTAGCTGGAAGGGAGCAAGAGTTCGCCAAGCGGATGTGGTAGTGGCCAAAAATTATCTGCAACCGGGTGAGATTGGACAGCTCAACCGCCTGGTGAATATGTGGCTGGACTATGCTGAAGACCAGGCTGAACGCAAAACGCCCGTCTACATGAAGGATTGGCGCGAGAAATTGGATTCATTCCTGCAATTCAACCAGCGGGCAATTTTGGAGCACAGCGGGCACATCCCAATGGAGGATGCCAAACGCTTAGCTCTTGAGCAATATCACATATTCAATCAGAAGAGAATCGAAGCTGAGGATGACGAAGCCGAAAGAGATTTCGAACGAGAGGTGGAAAGGCTTTTGCCCGGGAATGGAACAACGAAGAGGTAAACCTCGCTGCTAGACTTCTGGGAGGATAAAAAAATGGCAGATGAGCATATGATAAATGAGCCTGACAGGATATGTTCCTGGCAACATGCATGGTTCCTCGATAATTGGGTGCGAAGAGCCATCCACAACCCGGATAGGATTATTGGAAAATACATTGAAAAAGGCCAGACTGTTCTGGATCTGGGCTGCGGTCCAGGCATGTTCTCCCTGGCCATGGCAAAAATGGTGGGGGAGAATGGAAAGGTAATTTCTGTGGACATCCAGGAAGAGATGCTCCATATTCTGAGGCGAAAGAGCGAAGATGCTGGATTGAAATCTCAGATCCTCCTGCATAAGTCTGGGCCGGACGGGATAGGCGTCAGAGAAAAGGCCAACTTTGCCCTGGCATTCTACATGGTCCATGAGGTCCCAGATAAAGCTGGCTTCCTTGATGAGGTCGCCACCCTCATCAAACCTCTGGGAAGGGTTTTGATCGTCGAGCCAAAGCTTCACGTATCAGAGTCCTCGTTTGAAGAGACCATAGAGATTGCACAGTCCACAGGACTATTACTGATCTCTCGACCTAAGATTCTCTTTAGCAGAGCTGTCCTTCTTCAGAAGAATTCCGGCTAGATCCAGGAAACCGGGGTTGGATTTAAGTATCTGAAAATGGTCTCTTACCTCAGGTTAACTAAATAAATTTCAAGGTGATTTATTTTGCATAAAAGCGTAGTCAAGGATCCAAGCCTCGCCGCAGAAGGGGAAAAGCGCATCGAATGGGCCCGCCGACACATGCCTGTTCTGGAGAAGATCAAAGAGGAGTTCGAGAGGGAAAAGCCTCTCAAGGGTGCGCGCATCGTGGCCTGTCTGCATGTCACAGTGGAGACGGCCAACCTCATCACCACCCTTGTCGCGGGCGGCGCCGAGGTGGCGGTCACCGGCTCCAATCCGCTGTCCACGCAGGATGAAGTGGCGGCAGCTCTGGCGGCGCGGGGCCTCTACGTCTACGCCTTCCGGGGCGAAAACGAGCAGGAGTACTACGACTGCATCAAGAAAGCCCTGGACCTTAAGCCCAACGTCAGTTTGGACGACGGAGCCGATACCATCGCCATCATCCACAAGGAGCAGCCGGAGCTGGCAGCGCAGATGTTTGGCGGCTGCGAGGAGACCACCACCGGTGTCGTGCGCCTGCGGGCCATGGCCGAAGACAATGCTCTTCTCTATCCGGTCGTCGCCGTCAACGACGCCGAGACCAAGATGATGTTCGATAACCGCTACGGCACCGGCCAGAGCACTCTGCACGGCATCATGCAGGCCACCAACTTCCTCTTCGCAGGAAAGACCGTAGTCGTGGCCGGCTACGGCTGGTGCGGCCGGGGATTTGCCATGCGCGCCAAAGGTCTGGGAGCAAATGTAATCGTAGTTGAGATCGAGCCGAGAAAAGCCCTGGAGGCGGCCATGGACGGCTATCGAGTCATGCCCATGCACAAGGCCGCGCCCCTGGGAGATCTGTTTGTCACTCTTACCGGCAACATAAACGTGGTTCGTAACGAGCACTTCGTGCAGATGAAGGACCAGGCAGTCCTCGCCAACAGCGGCCACTTCAATGTGGAGATCGACATCCCTGCTCTCGAAAAGATGGCCGCGGCAAAAGCGGAGGTGCAAAACAATGTCACCGAGTACAAACTCCCCGATGGGCGTCGGCTCTACCTGCTCGCGGAAGGCCGGCTCATCAATTTGGCTGCTGCCTACGGCCATCCACCGGAGGTCATGGACATGTCCTTTGCCAACCAGGCATTGGCCGTGCGCTACATAGTGGAGCAAGGACGACATCTGGAGAAGAAGGTCTATGCGGTTCCTGTGGAAATCGATCGCAGGGTGGCGGAACTGAAGCTGGCCTCCATGGGCCTGGAGACGGAAAAGCTTACCGCGGAGCAGGACAAATACCTGCATAGCTGGCAAATGGGAACTTGAAGGATAAGGGGTGTCTTGGCCTTGGATCTGAAAAAAAGTAACCTGGAAGCATATCTGCAAAGCCTTTACGGGCGAGACTTATCGCTCCTGAGCACCCGTAAGATGGGAGAGACCATACCTACCACAGAGGACGTGAAAGGATTCGGATACGGATCGCCTCTGCTGGTGGAGTACGATATCAAGGGAAAGAAGGGCTCGGCCGTACTCTCCTCCATGCGCGTGCAGCATGGCTTCGGCCACGACCACTTCTCCGACCGGGCAGGGATTATGATCTGGCAGAATTCGACCTTTGCCGGCCTCCCCAAACACGTCCCATCTCTCGATGTGGGCTACTTCACAAAAAAAGGGACGCTGGTCTCGGCGGGAGACGCTCGTGAATACTTCTTGCTCATGGAAAAGATTGAGGGGAAAGAGTACTTCTTTGACCTGGAGCGGGTAAAAGAGCAGGGAGCAACCGACCTGGACTCTAGCCGGGTCATAGCCCTCTCCAATTACCTGGCCGAGATTCACGCCGTCAAGAACGACTGCCCGCCCCTCTATCAGCGTAAGATCCGGGAGACGTTAGGAAGCGGTGAGTGCATCTTCGGCATTCTGGACGACTATCCGGATGCTCCCAGCTTCCTGGACCCGGATGAGCTGCAAGAGGTCGAGAAGATCTGCGTAGAGTGGCGCTGGATGCTGCGGGGTAAAGCCCGACGCCTCTGTCAGGTGCATGGCGACTTCCACCCCTGGAATATTATGTTCCGGGAGGGCGCAGACTTCTCCGTCCTGGACAGAAGCCGAGGGGAGTGGGGCGAAGCTGCGGATGACATCACGGCTCTGGCCATGAACTACATATTCTATTCCGTGCAAAAGAGCTTGCGCCTAACCGGAGACCTGAAAGACCTCTTCGAGCTGTTCTTTGAAAACTACCTGGAAAAGACGGGTGACGAAGAGCTTCTGGAGGTCATCGCGCCTTTCTTCGCCTTCCGGGCAGTGGTCGTGGCCAGCCCCACCTGGTATCCGCTGCTCTCCGATGATGTGAGAAGAGCCCTCTTCAACTTCCTGGAGAACGTCCTGGGCTCTAAGAAGTTCAATTACAGGGATGTGAACAGCTACCTGGACTAAGTAAGGATGACGACTTACGCCTTTGAGCTGTCCGGAGAACATGAGACCCTGCCGAGAAGCGAGGCCTTAGCCCTGGTAGAGATCAACTCCACCCGTTTTTGCGAGGTCGCTTTTCTGGACCAGTGCCTGATAGTGGAGGCAGAAGACCTCGATGTGCAATTATTGGGCAGTCGTCTGGCCATGACTCATCGCATCATCGAGGTCCTGGCAATCTCTGACGCAACACTGGAGGCGCTCGCAAAGTCTGTAAGCCTCCTCGAGCTGCCCCACGAGAGATATCTGGTCAGGGCCCGGCGTATCAAGGATGCTGCGCCTGGCGCAGATGCCGTAGAGCGCGAGGTGGGACGCATCCTTTTTCAGAGAGGCTACAAGGCGGACCTGAAAAATCCAAAGATGGTGCTGCGAGCCGTCATCACCACGGAAAGAATCGTACTGGGACGCGAGGTTGCCAGAACCGATAGAAGCTCCTTTGAGGCACGCCGGCCACACCTCAAGCCCTTTTTCCATCCCGGCGTGCTTATGCCGCGCATGGCCCGCTCATTGATCAACCTCACCCAGGTCCGGGCAGGCGAGATGCTGCTCGATCCCTTTGCCGGAACTTGCGGCATTCTGATCGAAGCCTGCTTGATCGGCATCCAGGGGCTGGGTATCGAGGTTCAGACCCGGCTGGTGAAGGGTGCCTTATGCAATTTGCATATGCTTGACTGCTCTCTTTTATTAGGAGATGCCAAGCGCTTGCCACTGCAAAACTCTTCCATCGATGCTGCCGTTCTGGACACGCCCTACGGAAGATCGGCTAAAATCCTGGCAAAGTCGAAGGAATTTCTTTTGCAGGAAAGTTTAAGCGAGCTCTTCCGGGTGATCAAGCCCGATCGGCGCATGGTAATCGTGGCAGATAGCTCGCTTGATGCCTTGCTCGCGAATGCGGGCTTCGAAATAATCCAAAAGCATACGGACCGCGTGCATGGAAGCCTGACGCGGCAAATATTCCTATGCCAAAGATAATGCGCAAAGTGGCTTCTCAGGCCTCTGCCGCCTCATAGTCGGTATCGATGGTGTCCACTAGACCATCCTCGGTGTGGGCTGTCACCATGCGCTCGGAGACATCCTGATCGGAGAGTATCTCCAAAAAACGCTTTGTGTATCCATCCCTCTCCGATGCTTTCTGGCTGTCGAAGATATTCCTGTACTCCGATATGGTGGAAGGAGCTACCCGCAAACTTCCAGCCATCTCTTTGACGGATTTGCTGGCATCCGTTAGGCGGAGAAACTCATCCTTGTCGAAAGGAGGCTTCAAATCAGTCTCCCGGAATAAGTGGAGCTTGATTCGGGCCCGGCTGACGGTTTTATTAAGGGCTCGATCACCCAGTTGCTCTGCGATCTCGGTATCACTTAGTTTCTTATAAAATAGCCTGATAACTGATGATAACTGCTCGGCAGTCAGCTTTGTCTGGATGCCGTATTGTTTTATCATCTCCCGGACTACGCCCAATAAAGCGCGCTCAATCTCACCGCTTCCCCGGAGACTACCATGACGGGTGGCCTGCTTCTCCACGACCTTGGTTGTGGCGCCAATCTTCATAACGAGGTCCCGAAGCTGATCAGTCCTGCCACTCATTTAAGATACTCACCCCTTGGAAACTCCTTTGTTTATAGTATAAAGAGATTTCCATTGTATTACAAACCTTTTTATACACGAGATTCGTCTAAGAAGGCGGAATGTCCGAGACCAGCATATATGTTGTGAAGACCACTGCGAATCAAGAAAGATCGGTGGCCAACATGATCGCCCAGATAGCACGCAAGGAAAAGTATGATATAAGGGCACTGCTGGTACCAGATGTGCTGAAAGGCTACGTTCTTGTGGAATCACCAGCTCCAGAGATCGTAGATCAGGCGATTCAAGGAATACCCCACGCACGCTCTGTGATAAAAGGGGCCTCCAACATCGGAGAGGTTGAACACTTTCTCTCCCCCAAGCCGGCAGTAATCGGAATTAATGAAGGAGCCATTATCGAGCTCATATCCGGACCGTTCAAGGGAGAGAAGGCAAGGGTCAAACGCGTGGACGTTGCCAAGGAAGAAATAACTTTGGAACTCTTTGAAGCTATGGTGCCTATCCCCATCACAGTACGGGGAGATCACGTGCGCGTGCTCAGTAAAGATGGAACTTAATAAATTTAGAGGTGACAAGTATTGGCTAATGTCGTAGAAGCATTGGTCCCTGGCGGAAAGGCCAGCGCGGGGCCACCTTTGGGCCCGGCCCTGGGACCTCTGGGCGTAAATGTAGCTCAGGTAGTTGCCAAGATCAATGAAAAGACCAAAGATCTCAATGGAATGCAAGTTCCCGTCAAGGTCATCGTGAAATCCAGAACCGAATTCGAAATCGAAGTCGGAACGCCTCCTACCTCGGCCCTGATCATCAAGGAGATGGGCGTAGAGAAAGGCACTGGAGACAAAACCATCGTCGGGAATATAACTATGGAGCAGGTACTCAAGATTGCAAATATCAAGAGAAAAGGCCTTCTCTCCAAAACCCTGAAGAACGCGGCCAGCGAGGTCGTCGGCACAGCAGGGTCTGTAGGCGCATCCATTGATGGTATGCAAAGCAAAGAGGCTCAACTGGCTATAGCCAGCGGCAAATACGATGAGATATTATTATCTGAATTATGATTCTCTTTTTTGAGAAGCCGTAGAAGACCTAGAGTCGTAGACTACGGAGGATTGAAATGGATATAGAAGAAGCCGTTAAACAGGCTATCACTGAGGCACCTGCCAGAAAGTTCAACGAAAGCGTGGATCTGGCTATTAACCTTCATAACATCGACTTAGCCCTGCCGGGAAACAGAGTCGATGCAGAGGTTATCCTACCCCACGGACTTGGCAAACCGACCAAGATCGCTGTATTCGCTGCAGGAGAAACTGGCCTCCGAGCCAAGAGCGCTGGCGCAGACCGGGTTATATCCGCGGACGAGATCAAAGAACTCGCCGGAAATAAGAGAGCTGTGCGCAAACTGGCAGACGAGTATAAGTTCTTCATAGCAGAGACTCAGTTCATGCCCGTCATAGGTAAGAGCCTGGGTTCCATTCTCGGCAAGAGGGGCAAGATGCCCACACCTCTGCCGCCGACACAGGATGTAACCCCACAGATACAGAGGCTCAAGAACATGATCAGGATCAGGTCTCGAGACAAGCCGACCTTTCACCTGACTGTTGGGAACCGAAATATGAATACCAAAGAGCTGGCCGAAAACATTGAAGCGGTCGTCGTCAAGCTCGAGCAGACCCTCAAGGATGGTAGACATAACCTGAAGTCGGTTTATGTCAAGACCACCATGGGGCCTTCTATAAAGGTGATTTAAATGGCAGCAGATCGTCACACTGCCCACATACCTGAGTGGAAGGTTAGGGATGTAGAAGAGCTTGTCGAAATGATTAAAAAAAGCCGCGTTGTAGGCGTTGTAGGCGTGCGGGAGATACCAGCCGATAATCTGCAGCAGATGCGAGGCAGTCTCAGAGGCAATGTCGAGATAAGGATGGTGAGGAACACCATCGCTCGCCGCGCCCTGGAGGCCTCTGCCCCGGATATCAGACCGCTGGCAAATTTCATTGAAGATCAGACTGCTTTGCTCTTTAGCAATGACAATCCCTTCAAGCTGAACGGCCTATTAGTGAAGGGCAAACAGCCCATGCCCATCAAGGCCGGTGCACGTGCTCCCAAAGATATAGTGATTGAGGCTGGAGTAACCTCGTTCTCGCCGGGACCCATGGTCGGCAAGCTTCAGGCAGCCGGCATTCCTGCCGCCATTAAAAGCGGAAAGGTGGTCATCAACCAGAAGATCACTTTAGCCAAAGAGGGAGAGGTCGTTTCCGCCAAGACTGCGGACATTTTGAAGATCATGGAGATCTTCCCCAGAAACGTGGGCCTGGAACTACGAGCGGCCTACGAGGGTGGCTTGATCTTTAAGGTCAAGGATCTTTCCATCGATGTGGAGGCACAGATCTCAGAGCTGTTCGCAGCTTCTGTCAAAGCATTCGGCTTTGCTGTTGAGATTGGCTATGCTACGCCGAAAACTGTCGGACCCATGCTGCAAAAGGCTCAGACCAAGGCCAGAGCCCTGGTACTGGAAGCGGGAATACCCGTGCCCAGCATGATGAAGATGCTTTTAGCCAAGGCAGCCGCCAATGCCCGAGCCGTCGCTCGCCTGGCCAGTGGAGAGGCAGCCTTGGAGGCTGCCGCTGCCGCCGCCCCGGCCCCCGCGAAGGTCCAGAAAGAGAAAAAAGAGAAAAAGGATGAGGGAGACACCGCTGCGGGACTAGGTGCTCTCTTCGGATAAATTAGATTAAAGGTAAATTCGAGGTAGATTTAAATGGAATATGTATACGCTGCATTACTGCTTCACAGCGCAGGCAAAGACGTTAACGAGGATGGAATTAAGAAGGTCGTCGAGGCATCCGGTGCCGCCGCAGACGAGATCAGAATCAAGGCCCTGGTGGCCGCTCTAGAAGGCGTGGACATCGCAACGGTCCTCGCCCAGGCCGCTGCCGTGCCCATAGCCGCTGCAGCCG
>Ga0209777_10002481_pt1 | contig 24152 bp, 22 predicted proteins | sample FrelakmetHBP12HB_FD_187147 | JGI IMG/M metagenome (GOLD analysis project Ga0209777, IMG submission 187147) | Freshwater lake sediment microbial communities from the University of Notre Dame, USA, for methane emissions studies -HBP12 HB (SPAdes)... | ecosystem: Environmental > Aquatic >... | reverse complement strand
TGCCCTGCTCAGGCAATAAATAATACCGCTGTCGTTTTTGTGCCTCCCGAGATAGTCCAGTAACTGCCCGTAAGAATTCCGCTTCGGCTCTACCGTGTAAGAAATATTGGGGCGGTTGAAACTGGAAACAAACAGCGCTGCATTGTGCATCTCCAGTTTATCTATAATATCCCGCCGAACCAGTTTGTCGGCAGTAGCTGTAAGCGCAATGACCGGGGTAGTGGGAAAATAAGCCTTTAGTTTGGCCAGCTGCAAATACTCCGGCCGGAAGTCGTGCCCCCAGCTCGAAATGCAATGCGCCTCATCAATAGCAAAAAGAGAAATATCTGTCTCCTTCAGATACTCAATAAAGCGGTCGCCGGCCTGCAATAAACGCTCAGGCGCAACATAGAGCAGCTTTAATTTCTTATTGGCAATAGCCCGGAAAACCTTCGACTGCTGCGAAGCGCTTTGAGTGGAATTCAAAAACGCAGCCTCCACACCGGTGTTCTTCAGGGCATCCACCTGATCTTTCATCAAAGAGATGAGCGGAGAGATGACCACCGTCAGCCCGCCGAGCATAAGGGCTGGAATCTGGTAGCAGAGCGATTTGCCGCCGCCCGTAGGCATGAGCACAACACAATCTTTTTTCTGCAATACAGCTTCAATTGCCTGGTGCTGATGTAAGCGAAACGAATCGTAGCCGAACTGATGTTTTAAAATTTCCTTGGCGCGCGTAATGCTCATTTTAAATCCCATGATAGTTCGTAAGGCGGATGCCAACCCGCCATTTCAGGTTTAATCATTACTCGCCGCCGATCATTTCATTGTCGGGTTTCGTTTCTCAACCCGACCTGCGAACTGTAGCATGATTAATTACAGCGGGCTGGCGCCAGCCCTTATCAGCGGTAGTATCCGCTGCCGACAACCCATCCGAATGGTTCAAACAGAAGCACATATGATCTTTTTGGCTGCGGTGTGGTCTGTCCTTTCTTAGAAAACGAGTAGTCGACATACCCGCCACCGGCCTTAGCTTTTGCCAGGAATTCCTTTATGTAGAACGTGCCCTTTTGGTCCTTGTCTTCAAGCCGATTCCGTCCCTCCACATCTTTTCGGCCGTAAAGAACCACATTGACACCTTCTGTTGTATCGGCCCAGAAATATCCGTCCATCCCGTACTTGAGTTCCCGCAGAAGATCGGCCCCAAGCTCTTTTGCCTTATCGAGTGTCATTGCCCCCTGCTTATGCTTTGTAAAGATTGCCTGAAGCATGCTGACCGCCGTTTCGACTTCACTCTTGACGAACAAGTCCTGAGACAACGAATTCTTCTTTTTTTCAGACTTCGCTCCAGCAGGCAGATACAGAAACGCCACACTCAAAACAACCGCACACGCTGTCATCATTAACCGTTTCATACTTCGTCCTCCTTGATTGTTGTTGTTAAATGACTGACTATGGAACTTTGCGGCTGCCCTGAAGCACAGTCCGTAGGGCGGATGCCAACCCGCCGTTTCTAATTATTCTCCGCCGATCATGGGAATCAGGAAAATTTCTCTTGATATTTCATGGTTGTTGAAAGAGCCATTTGTCACGATAAAGTTTTGCCCCCAATTTTTCCTTTAGTCCCTTTTTTATATAAGCGCATCAGATGTCTTCAATTGAGTTGACATCTCACTCTGCTTGCATGTGAGAATTTGCAGCATTTCTGCGGTCAACGCTAGAAATGCAGGGGCGCCACACGGGTTGATTATGCGGCTAAGGTGGACACTAAGAGTGTCACCGGCAGCCTCGATTTCAAAACGGCCGATTGCATTCGATAGCCGCAACATCAGCCCGCTAAACCAATCTGTATTCGATTTCTCTATCTCCCGACAGCGATCATACATCTCCAGAAAGTACTGGCGCAACGCAGGATCAAACAATTGCTTCATTGCCTCCGGGTTATCAGTTGTCATAATAAACATTCTGGAAAAATCGGGGTCGTCCTGAAAATATACCTGCTCTTCTCGCAGCCGTAACCGGCCCCGGGTTAGTTGAAGCCTGAAGTGTGGAACCTGTAGTTCACTTGTGCGCATTACGCAAACCGTGCGAAGCTTGCGGGGTTTACCACTGGCATGGTCGAGAAGCCATGTATGGACGCCATTCGCTTCATTGCTTAGCACGTCTAACAACCGTGTATCATACCCGTCAACATCTGAAAATGAAGCGAGCATCTCGAAAGTGTTGGCCATACTGGTATCTTCATCATGGTGTACATAGCCGAGCACCAGCGCTGTCCGTTCCCATACGGCGCCGCGACGCACCCCCAATGACAGATGAAAGACAAGCATTGCCAAAACAGGTGCTAACAATACCACAGACCATAACCATCCCGGTGATTTTGCGACACACCCAAAAATGAAGTCCACTATTTCCATGATCTCACCGTAGTCCACCTATGTTCTATATGATGCATAACGCTAAAGGTCACTGGCGTGGTGGAGCGCAGCGGAACCACGTCCAGTGCAGCGCCCTTGTTAGGCGCTCAATTGCATTTTTCAATCGAGATCTTTCCAACACGATCAAATTCTACGCAAAAAGTTTTTGTTGAATTGAAATCAGGATGAAGATATTTACCATTAAATTCTAGCCTATTATCATCGTAATATTCGAGAACACTACTCCCGCTGTTCTTGTCTAATGTTTTGAATGTTACTTTAGATCCTTTCGATATCTTCACATAAGCTTTCTCGATTTGCGCATTGCCCTCTACTGTTAAGCTATTTACTTCTTGTTCCTTGCTACAACCAAAAAGAACGGAAATGATTATTGCGACTATGATTTTATTCATATGATTTGCCTAACGATGCGCATCACCTGCCGCCATGAAGCGCAGCGGAATGGCGGTCAGAGTGCATGCGCTTGTTAGATCATTTATGGGTTCATCATTCTCGGTCCAGGCCCAGATAACGAAAGAGCATAAGCAAATGCAATCGCAAGAATTGAAAGCAAAATATACGAGGCAATATTGCTTCGTACTGCTGCTAACCGAATCTTATTCCTGTCAATGTCCGGAAAACACCGTCTTAACACCCTCTCTTCTATAAAGATTGAGAGAAAGCAAAATGGAACCAAAAAACAAACAAATTTTATGCTTACTTCCCATTTGTTGCTTGAAGGCGCAAAAAATATCATCATAAACAATTCAGAAATCTTGTTGTCACTTGGCAATGAAGAGTCTGTAAAATTTTCAATTAATCGTATCCCTAATCCCTCAGCTATTGGTGGGACAATCATAATAACGCATGCAATAGCAACACCAGCTATGGTTGAAATCAAATTTGCTTTAATGGTAGGCCAAAGGGATTTTTTGAATGTAATATTTATAGCGAAGGCAATTAGCAGACCTTCCAGTACCACAATGGGAATGAGCGAAAAAATTTGAATAGGCCAAACCATTACCAGTACAGGAATTATGGAATTAGCACATGCAATTTTAGGAAATAATAATAATACAAGAAGAATTGGGATTTTGTATTTCATTATCAATTTCCTATCTAACTAGTTAATATACGAGTGGGTGTTTTTTGTGTTTTTCAAATCAGAACACGGATAAAAAATATTTTATTTTAATACTATTGTCAAAGATTTTATATGCCCGGATTCGTATTTGCTGCGTAATATCATGATATGCGAATTTCGCATATCATGAGTTTTTTGGCAAAAGCGGAGTGTAATGTGTGTGAGGGACAGTCCGGAGTGGATAAAGAAAAAAAACCCGGACGAGTGTTGAGAAATATGGCTGATGTCAGCCGCGTCGGAACGCCCCCAATAAAGAAAGCGGGAAACCCGCTCTTAAAACCCCAGGTCTGCCAGAAGTTTGTCGATTGCTTTCTGATCAAGGCGCTCGCTCCATTTACTGTCTCCCCCGGCGCCAGTAAGCATGGTCTTTATCCTGTCGATTTCCCGGTTGGTCATCTCGTCGGATTCCTTCGTGGTAACGCCACTGGCCTGCTGCCTTTTCTTCAGCCTCACGCCGTAGGAAACAAGAATGGTGAGCAGCTGCACCTGCACATTTGAAAGCATGGCAAGAATCCGCATGATGCGCTGGCCCGAAAGATCCTGAAATGAAAGGGACTCAAGAATGCGGTTAAGATTGGCAATGATCTGGTGAATGACATTGTCTGTTGAGGTGACGGCCTTCACCAGCTTGTCATGATCGTCGCGGCGGATGATCGAATAATCCTCCCCGGCGCCATAGTAGACATCCTTTACCGCATCGATCTCTTGACCGAGCGTTTCCAGGTTTTTATCAATAAATTTGAGCGCATCGGTCATGCCTGTGCGAACAGAGCCGGCGGGCAGCTGCTGAATATCGGCTTCAACAGACTCAAGAAGGCTTTTCAGCTTCTCTTCCCGCCTCATGATGCCGGCCATGGTATCGCGCACGGCCTGGGGCGATCCGGACGTCGGCGAAGACCTGGGCAGTTCCTGCGTATTGATAAAGCCCAGGCCCGTGATCTCGTCAAGATTTTTGCGTATCGTATTGCAGCTTTCCTGGATGCCGTCGGATATATCCATAATGGTCATGGTGGCTTTTTCCGTCATGGATACAATATCCTGAAGCTGGGCCTTGGCGGTTTCCAGATCGATACCGGCCTTTTTCAGATCAACGGATTTAACCGCCCTCCCGTCAAGCGGGGTCTGAATTGATATTGAAAGCTGGCGGGCAAGTTTGCCGATCTCCTGCAGCATTTCTTCGGAAATCTCACGGTAGAAATTGTCTTCAATAATGATCGCCTGCGCGGCATGGCCGGCGGCAGAAGCGGTGACAAAATCGCTCTCCACTATGTCATGCACACCCTGTGCCTGCATGCCGTCGGCTGTAAGGCTGATTTCATAAATGGCGGCGCCTGTCGTAATGCGATACACGCCTGATGTGAGTTCAAGCCGGTAAACCGGAAGCTGAGCTGCATGTGTCATAATACTCCCCCGTTATGCATGTGTTTCGGTTTCAGCAGTTGCATGCCTTGCGGCAAAGCACTGTTGCCCTGAATCTCCATGTGCAACTGCACTCACAAGCCCAGCGCGGTCACTTGCATGCATGCTGTGCACGGCCGCTTCAGCCCCTGCTGCAACATGCAACACATAGCAACTTTCCCGCGCTGTGTCAAACGGCTTTCATCACCGGGCCGCAGGCAGCTGTATCTCCATGCCCTGCCGGGCGCCGAAAACGTCGAGCCCGGCCGGGCGCTGCGCCACGATTCTGCGGCAGTCTTCAACCATGCCGTCAACCTCGGCATCGGTGCGATCCTGGTTATGATGAAAAAGCCCGAACCGCTTCACGCCGGCATCAAGGGCAAGCTGCAGGGCATCGGTATACACGGTATGCCCCCAGGTTTTCGTGCGCTCGTACTCGCGGGCCGTATATTCGGCATCGTGAATCAGCACATCGGCGCCACGGGCGAAAGCAACATAATCGGCATAGTCAAGCCCGCCGGGATGGCGGTACATAAGCTCATTGTCTGTTAAAAATACAAACGAGGCCCCGCCTTCGGTAAACCTGTACCCAAGGCCCTGATTCGGATGGCTGAGATTAATCGTGCAGACATCCAGCTGCCCGATGGTAAAACAGCCCAGGCAGATATCGTGATACGCAACTTCCGCCTTGATATCCTCAATCTGTATAGGGAAGCTCGGCGGCGACATGGAAGGAGCAATCACGTCTTTCAGTGAGTTCAACTCAAATGAGCATCCATAGACATTGACTCTGTTTGCGGGATTGTGCAGCGGCTTGAAAAAAGGGAAGCCTATGATATGGTCCCAGTGGCCATGGGTGAGCAGCATTGTGTACTCATGGCGCCCCTGCCCAACCAGGCTGTTCCCCAGAGCGCGAATGCCCGACCCGGAATCAACAATCACCATATCGTCATCAGCGCTGCGGATTTCAAGGCACGGCGTATCGCCGCCGTATTTGAGATACTGCGGCCCCGACACAGGAATAGACCCCCTTGCTCCCCAACATCGAATAAGCACCGTTCTGTCTCCTGAAATACCTCTTTACAAGGCGCGGGGCATTATAATACCTGATGCCGGTTCAGCTATAGCCTATACAAGAGCATTTTTCTTTTTACTTTAGACGATTTATCTATCTGTCATCTCGACCGCAGGGAGAGATCTTAGGCTGAAGTACAATCAAGGTGTTAAGATTTCTCATCCCGCTTGCAGCGGGATTCGAAATGACAGACTGGCTACGCTATTTTGAAAAATGCTCTAGAATCAATAGGCTCGTACGAAAAAATAATTAGCACGCACAAATAATATTTGTATTATCACTTTACCGCCGTCAAAGCAACAACGACTCTGCAGTAAAATATTAAGTATAAAGGCCTGCCCGCTCATAGTTCAGCTGCATGCGCAGAACCTCATAATGCTTGTGAAGCTGCACGAACAGCTCATGCTCACCGCCTGTGTCGGGATGAAGCAGTCTGGCCCTTTCCGTGTAGCGCCTGCGCAGCTCGATCTGCCCGCGGGCCAGGCACTCGGCAAGGGTGGCGTAACCGAAAAAATCAAGGGCCTGCCCTGCAGTGCCCTGCTGCGCAAGCGCATGCTGAGACGTGCGCCTGAAATGTGTCCAGAAGCGCCCGACAAGCTCCTGAAGCTGCTGCTCATCATAGTTGCCTATATTGTCTTTCACGGCATAAAAACGAAACATCTCCGCCTGCGTCGACGGCGCAGGCCCGCCGCTGCACCACCAGGCCTCCGAGCCGTGGGCCGGACAAAAAAAACCGTCTGCCTGTGCCGCGCAGGAGCAGAAGGCATAATAATAATAGTCAAAGGCGCGGCACAAGCCTTGCGCCTGGTAATTCACATGGACGCCCAGCGATGAAAAACCCAGCACGGGTGCACAAGGCAGCTGGTTGAGTTGCCTGGGCCGCGGGAAGGAATTGAGCACGTCAACGCAATCCTGCGCCAGGGCCTCATAATGTGCATCGAAATGATTTCTTAAAAACGTGCCCGGACAGGTGCGAAAATCATGCAGGGCGGGCGGGCAGAACATTTCATGAGCGGCAAGAGCAAGAAATGTTACGGCATGGCGAAGCAGAAACGTCATGCTGTACATGCCGGTATAACCCACCTCTCTCCAGAAGCTGTACAGCTCCTGCGGAAGCAGGCGCTTCAGCATATCATGATCGTTAACAGTGGCAGTGCCGGAAGCGCGCGCTGCAGGCAGCCTTTCACCCTCGCCGACCTCTGCAGCCTGAGCATCCAGCGTGTCCCTGAGAGCTGCGGCAACAGCCAGAGGATCAAAAAAAACGCCCAGTGCGGCAAGTGCTTCTTGCATGCGGGGAAACCTCAGGGCATGGAGTTTTCTGGTGACGGAACAAAAACCGGGCATTATGCATGTGCCGGGTTCTGCGCAGGCCGTGTCAGCCCGGCCATAAAAAGCTGTTTAAAGCATTCTGCAGGTGCGCAAAAAAAATATCAACAACGGCCCGATTAAGGCCAAGGCCGCTGCGTATGGCTTCTACCTCATATCTCTCAAGCTGCGAGGCCCAGGAATCAGTTTCGCCCAGAACATCACGGGCGATATGATCGCCTGCCACGAACATGAAGGGCACAAAGCGCAACCGCCGCAGCGGGCTCTCTTTAATGCGCCTGAGGGTGTCATCCCACGCCGGGGCGCCTTCAACCATGCACAGATGCACATTTTCGGGATACCGCTTTTGCAGCTCCCGGGCAAACGTGCCGTAGAGAGCCTGCGCTTCATGGCTCGGCGTGCCATGCCCTGCAAGCACGGTGATGCATGCAGAGGGGTCTGCAATATCTGCGGCAAGGGCGTCGAGCACCAGCATGCAGTCGGTGCTGCAGCTCAGAAGCGGTTTGCCCACGGTTGCCGGCAGGGCCGAATGCGAAGCGGCTGCTGCTATCTTTTCGAACTCCCTGCCCGGCACGATGTGCAGCGACTGGACAACAGCACGGCCGTAGCCCCGCTCGGGCAAATCGCGCAGAAGCTCTTCGGGGCTCTGCCAGATAATGCCATCAAGGGCCATTTTTTTCCGCAGGGTGCGCGATGTATATGCCCATAAAATATCATGCCGGGGGAAGCGCTCGCGCGCGCATACCTCAAAAAAAGCATACGTGGAGCGAGCCTCGGTCGAGGTTCCAAAGGCCGTGAGGATGATTGCCGTGTCGTTCATGATGCTTTTTTTTGGTAAAGAAAAATAATAAGGCTTTTTTAATTTCAGTCGATGCCTGTCTTGCTGTGTCAGTGTTATATAGGGTCTTCACAATAACTAAATTCACGCATATGCAAACCCCATCTGTTTCAAAATGCTCCCGACATCCATATACCGCTCCACCGTATCGGCAAGCAGGTCATAATTATGCTCTTTGTATGCCCGGTAGGAAAATGATGTCAGCGGCGCATCCCCGGCCCCGGCCCGCGCCCATGCGATGAGGCTATCGCGCATCTGGTCGCTGTCGAAAAGGCCGTGCACATAGCTGCCCCAGACCCTGCCGTCATGGCTGGCGGTGAGATGCTCGTGCACGAAACAATTTCCATCGGCATCCACGGACGATCGGCCCATATGAATCTCGTAGCCTTCAAGGGCAGCAGAAGTTTTCAAGTCCGGCAGGGTCACAGCAGCATGCACCTGCCGGGTGATTTTGTTCGGCTCAAAAATGGTGGTTAACGGCAGCAGTCCAAGCCCTGCAACTTCCGTTAAGTCTTTGGATTCCACGCCGAGCGGATCGCGAATCCATCGCCCCAGCATCTGGTAGCCGCCGCATACGCCGACCACCCTGCCGCCGGCCTGTTCGTAGCGAAGCAATGCGTCGGAAAGGCCGGTTTCATGCAAAAAGCGCATATCGTTCGGCACATTCTTGCTGCCGGGAATAATGATGACATCATGCCCGGCAAGGCTCTTTACGGAAAGCACGTATTCGATTGAAAACCGGGGATCAAGCTCCAGCGGGTCAAAGTCGGTGTAGTTTGCCATATGCGGCAGCCGGATTATGCCCACTGATACAACCGCCGCCTCCTTTACCTGCTGAAACCTCTTCCGTTCAAGGGCAACGGAATCCTCGCCGGGCACATACAGGTCGCGCAGCATGGGCACCACGCCAAGCACGGGTATGCCTGTCCTGTTCTTGATAAATTCCAGGCCGTCGCGCAGCAGCGCAGCATCTCCCCTGAATTTATTGATGATGACCCCGCGCAGCCGCCGGCGCTCGTGCTCCTCCAGCAGCTCAACCGTTCCCACGATGGAGGCAAAAACCCCACCCCGGTCGATGTCTGCCACCAGCACCACGGCTGCATCGGCATAGTCGGCCATGGCCATGTTGACGATATCGTTCTGCTTGAGGTTTACCTCAACCGGGCTGCCCGCGCCTTCAAGCACGATACAGTCATACTGCGAGGCCAGCCGGTCATAGCTTGCGGTCACTGCAGGCCAGAGCGTTTTTTTGTTCTGGTAATACGATGCGGCATCCATGGAGCCCTGTGCAATGCCGTGCACGATGACCTGGCTGCCCGTGTCGGAGGTCGGCTTTAAAAGGATCGGGTTCATGTCGACATGCGGCTCAATGCCGGCGGCCTCGGCCTGCACGATCTGGGCGCGGCCCATTTCATGGCCATCGGGTGTCACGCCCGAGTTAAGCGCCATATTCTGCGCCTTGAACGGAGCCACCCGCACACCCCGCCGCTTCAGGATGCGGCAGAACGCGGCGGCAAGCACGCTTTTGCCGCTGTCAGACGATGTACCGACAAACATTAATGATCTGGGCATAGTAAACGATGCACCGTATAAAAAAACAGCGGCCAGTTACTTCCGTGTGCGCACCGCCAGCGCCCGCAAGGGTTTTTCAAAAGGGCTCGCGATTTCATTGCCGCTTACAAAGTTAAATCCCCAGGCAGAGCCCTCATCTTTCAGCTCTCCCGTCCACGCACAGCAATCGGTCAGGTGAAACATCGGATAAATCTTAAACTTTCCATGCATGGCCGGGTCATACAAGCTCTTCAATTCAGCCCGCGTCGGCAGCCGCCAGTCGGTGTGTTCGCCCTGCACTAAATTTTTCGTAAATTCAACGGCAGCGGCAAATTTCATATTGTACTGCAGCACATCAGGCCTCCACTCCAGGCCGGTGATACTGTCAACTATAAGGCCATCTTGATTGAATATGAAACGAAGGACCATCGGCTCCATAACAACCTTATCCCCTGCCAGAGCGCTGCGTATCGGTACTTTTGCTATGCCGAATCTGATATCGCTCAGTGTGGGTATCAGAATGTAATCCGATGAGGGATGCAGGGAATCAAAACTGAACAATCCGTCAGCTGCAGCATTTGCCAAGAACTGCTCATCGCCTGTGACCGCTTTCGCCTGCTTGGCGATAATCTTCATGCCGGCTATCGGTTTTCCCTTGCCGTCCACCACCTTGCCCTCGAGCCGGGATTTTTTGCCGCAGGCCGTTACCGCCAGCCCCAGCACCACTATCAGACATACCGCTTTTACTAATCTTCTCATGCTAATTCTCCTCAATCATTCATTGTAGGTTTGCAATTCAACTACTATGATTTCAAAGGTGTATAAATACATAACACAGCCGGTGTCCACCAGAAAAATGCATCATGTCGATTTCTTAAATTTATCACCCATCCTAGAACCCACATATGACAGCGATGGGAATATAATGAGGCAGATTATAAATCTCTGGCATATTACAGTCACAGTCCAGTCTGGGAGCAACTCATATTCACTCCAGTAAGCCAATAAATCAGAAACAACCCAATAGAGATCATATAAAACCGTGGCCATAAGAAAACCGATTAATCGCTCTCTTGTATAGCCTGTCAAAAAAGATAAAACCCAAGGAATAAAAAAATTTAAAAAAATTTCGACGGAATATGAATAAAAAAAAAGCAGAGTATAGCTAATATAACTACTGTGGAAACTCTCTCTCAGATAGTGACTCAGATAGTGATAGTATTTAAAAGCAAAAGGAACAAATACTGAAAAAACATAGCTATGTACAAACGAAAAGGAAATTCCGGCTACAGACCATAAAAGGAAAAAATAAAAGTCCTTAATGTAAATACCCTCTCTTCGTCACCATCCAGCTCCCCATCTGTTCTGTCTCGCTGTTGCCGATGATGACAAGGCTGAGCATGTCGATTTCAGGCGTCAGCAGTTTTTCAAGGGTGGTCAGTTCCACTTTCTGACCATCGCGGGCGATGTTTCGCAAAACCGCACAGGAGGTATCAGGGGAACGATGCTTAAGAAAAATATCGCGGGCTTTTTTTATTTGCCCGGTTCTTTTTTTGCTGCGGGGATTATACAGGCAGGTCACGAAATCGCCCGATGCGGCCGCTGAAAGGCGTTGTTCGATCTTTTCCCACGGGTTCATAAGATCACTGAGTGATATGCTGGCAAAATCATTCATAAGCGGAGCACCCACCAATGCTGCTGCCGCTACAAACGCTGGAACGCCTGGCACAATCTCTATTGCCTCGGGATGCTCTATGCCTTTTTTGTGTGCGATCTCAAGCACCAGGCCTGCCATGCCGTAAATGCCCGCATCACCGCTTGAAATGAGGGCAACAGTTCTGCCAACCACCGCTTCGCGCAGTGCTGCCTCGCAGCGCTCCACTTCCATTCCCATACCGCCGGTTATCACTACCTTGCCTGAAAAAAGTGGCTCTGCAAGATCAACATAGGCGCTGTAGCCGACGATAACCTCAGAGATCTCTATCGCCCTGCGCGCATGATACGTCATTTCATCAAGGCTGCCCGGGCCTATGCCGACGACAAACAATTTTCCGATTTTTTCTTTCATATACACCTCTTGTTTCAGAGACAGGTTTAAAACCTGTCTCTACATTCATGTCAAATCACATTCTGTTCCAGCAACTGCCGCAGGGGTATGCGCGCCACGGCAATGGTCATGTTTTTCAGCTTTACCTTGTGCCGCAGCAATTCGCCGCACTGCGAGCCAAGCACAGCGCAGGGCTCGGCCACGCCCTGCACGCCCATCACCCGCAAGGCGTGCGCGGATTTCGGCGACGGCGTTTTGATGCGGTTTATGGCATCGGCCTCATAATAACACAGCGGCAGGCCGTGCTGTAAGCAAAATTCCTCAAGGCCCTTCTCTCCGCGCTTTTTATCAATTGTGGCAATGCGGCACAACGACTCGATTGAAAGCTGAAGCTCTGCAAGCACCTCGTGAACCCCATCCTCAATTTCAGCGGCTGCAATGCCCTTATGGCAGCCCACCCCTGCAACAATAGTGCGCACCGGCACGACATAAAAATCCTTTTTCACTTTAAAAGGCGCCATGCCCGGCATCAGAGCGATGACGCCTCCCGTACAGCCCGAGTTGTACAGTTCTTCGACCGTATCAAAAAAATGGAGGTTTGATTGCCCTGTCATGTTTGTAAAAAAAATGAGCTCGCGGGGGCAGAACCCCACCTGGGCGCCATCATGCATACGTGCCTGCAGCGACTTTAAAAGTTTTTTATCCTCCGGCAATCTGCCGCTGCCAAGCACCTTCACCAGCAGGTCAAGTGATGGAAAGCCGGCGACATCGCTTTCGGTGGTGACCACGGCATGACCGCCCAGCACAAGGGCAATTTTTTCAGCCAGATCGTTGGCCCCGCCCCAGTGGCCCGACAGCAGGCTTATGATATTTTTTCCGCTGTCATCGCAAACAACCACTGCAGGGTCCTGCCACTTCGATGTCAGATGCGGTGCAATAAGCCGCACGGCTATGCCCGTTGACATCACAAAAACCAGCTGTGCATAATCATAAAATATCCGGGCTATGAGCTGCTTTACATCATCATAATAATGCGCCGGAGTTTCGTGCATGTCATTCTTAAACTTCAGGGGCAGAAAAAGCTCGGCCCCATCAAGAGACCGGAGCATGCGCTCTGCGGTATGCCGGCCCCGCCGGGTGACTGCCACCACGGCAGTGCCTTTTTTCTCTGCCGGGCGGAACCCGTGGCTGAACCCGGCATCATAGAGCTTTGACGCCGACTTCATGTTTCTCCCGACCGCCTCACCCACCAGTATGAGGGCCTGCCGCGAAATACCGGCCTGCTTCACCTGCCAGGCTATCGTTGCCAGCGTTCCGACAACCTTCTTTTCATCAGGCCAGCTCGCGCGATAGACAGCAGCGGCAGGGGTTGTTTCGGGATATCCTCCCTGCACAAGATCACGCACCACGTCATCAACCATGCCGACGCTTAAAAAAATGACCATTGAAGCGCGGTGGGCGGCAAGACCTGCAAGAGATTCCGTATCCGGCACGCTTGTGCGGCCTGCCCTTCTGGTTAAAATAAGCGTCTGTGACACATCCGGCAGGGTGTATTCCACATGCAGCGCCGCGGCTGCGGCAAAGGCAGAGCTGACGCCGGGAATTATCTCAAATGGAATGCTTTCTTTTTCAAGAATCTCGATCTGCTCCGCAATCGCGCCATAGAGAGACGGCTCTCCCGTATGCATGCGGGCAACGGTTTTACCCGAGCGGGCGGCCTCTGTCATCTCTCGGGCAATGTCAGGAAGCGCAAGCTCTGCGCTGTCGATAATGCGGGCATCTTTTTTTGCATACGCAAGCAGCTCAGCGCTCACAAGCGAACCGGCATAGATGACGACATCGGCCCGTTCAAGGGCCTCCCGGCCTTTGATTGTTAGAAGCTTCGGATCGCCCGGCCCGGCGCCGATAAAATAAACTGTGCCCTGCGCCATTATCGCCCCTTGCCTGCAGCCATGCCCTGCACGACAAATACCGGATTTTCGGCCCTGAGCATTTCCGGCTTTTTATCTGAAGACATATGCGCAAGCTGAACGGATGTCACCTCATAGCGCCATTTCCACTTCTTAAAATGCGCGACCACCGTGTCGAGGGACTCCATGGTCACACAGTTGACGACGATACAGCCGCCGGGATGCAGCCTGCGTTTTGCCTTTGCCAGTATTGCGGCCATCTCGCCGCCGCTGCCGCCGATAAATATGCGGTCAGGCGGTGCAAGTGCGAAAAATGCATCGGGGGCGCTGCCATGTATGGCGGCAATATTGGGCAGTCTGAATTTCTTAATATTCTTTTCCAGCTCCCGGAACCGCTTGAGGTCTTTTTCAACGGCATAGACCGTTATGTCAGGATACAGGGTTGCAGCCTCGATAGCCACTGAGCCGCTTCCGGCGCCGATATCCCACAGCACGCGGCAGCCCGCAAGCTCAAGCCGCGCAAGAACGGCAAGCCGCACATCGCGCTTGGTGATCATGCCTCGCCTGTGAGCAAAGGCATTGTCGGCAATGCCCAGAGAGGGCCGCGGTGAAGGCGCATCTTTATACATAATCATCATGCTGAGGCCGGTATTCTTAAGCGCCTGCGCCTTTTTCAAGCTTCCGGAAAATATTTTTTCTTGCGTCATGCCGAGGCTGTCGAAAACCAGGACTTTGCATGATTCAAGAAGCCTATCTTTTTCAACAAGGTATGCTGCAACCGCCGAAGGCGTATTGACGCCGTCGCAGTAGACAACAAACGTGCCGGCCGCACGGACAATTTTATCAAGCGCTGCAATGCTTTTCCCGTGAACACTTATAAAAATGGCGTCATTCCAGGGCTTCTGAATGCGGGCAAAAGCAGCCTGAAACGCCGTGATATTGGGAATTACCTCGATCTCGTCTTTAGGGAAACGCTCATAAAAAAGAGCAGCAATGCCGTAAAAATTGGGGTCGCCCGAAGCAAGCACTGCAGCGCTTTTACCCCTGAGCTTTTTGGGCAGCGCTTTAACCAGCTCGGCTGCGTCTCTGCCGATAACGATCTTTTTTCCTGCATGCTCAGGAAACAGGGCAAGCTGCCGCCAGCCGCCGACAAGCACCTGAGCGGATGCAACTTTCCGCAGCGCCTGAAGCGACATATCCTGCAGGCCAAGCCCCATGCCAATAATGGCAATATGAGTTTTTTGCGTCATATGCTTTCAGCGACTGTTTCTTGTGTTGGTAAAAAAAGACTTGAACAGTATCTCGTTATCAAATGACATCACAATCATGTCGCAGGCAAAGTGAGCATCGACCATTTTCACTGCCGCGTCAATGGCGCGTTTTGCAAGCTTTCTACAAATAGCGCGCTTCAGGTCCGGATCAAAAAAGGAAAAAGCATGCCGGACGGTATTGGCGATGCCAATTTGCTGAGCTGTACTTGATTCGGCGCCGGCCATGGCGGCAATATCGGCAAGCATTGACAGGTCTATGCGGGAGCTGTCCACATGCGTCGATTCTGCGCCTGAGGCCATTTTGAGCAGCTTGCCGGGATAGCAGGCAATGATCACATGCTGCATCCCATGCTGCACCGCCTCCTTAAGGGCAAAGGAAAAATAATCGCCCATAAGAATGAATGCTTCCTGCGGCATATCGCTTAAAATTTTCTGAGCTGTTTTTTCGCTGGTTTTGCCGGTTGAAAGCACCACCGTATCGAGCCCCATGGCACGCACCACATCAAGAGAGCACTTTATGGAGTCCCGGTACGCTTCATGCGAGTACGGCACGACAATGCCCGTGGTGCCGAGAATCGAAATACCGCCTATGATGCCGAGACGATGATTTAGTGTCTTGCGGGCGATATTCTCGCCGTCGACAACGCTGATAACGACTTCCGCTCCAGAGCCTTCAGGAAGTACGCTCCTGACCGCGTCTGTTATCATCTGCCGCGGCACCGGATTTATTGCAGGCTCTCCCGGCGCAACTGCAAGCCCCGGGCGCGTCACCTTGCCTACCCCCGGTCCGCCCTTGATGATAATTTCGGGCTCGTCAATCAGCACCACCCGTGCTTTGATAAGAGCATTATGGGTTGCATCGGGGTCATCGCCGGCATCTTTTCTGATGCCGCACTGCGCTGTGGTATTTGCTCGAAGCATAATCTCGGGAACAAAAGCTGCTGTCTGGCCGCCGGGCAGCACAATCTCGATCGACTCGGCTTCCTCATCAAACAGACACATGCATGCGCCCTTTGCGGCAGCCGCCGCGCAGGCACCGGTGGTGTAGCCGGTGCGAAGTTCCTGTTGCTGTGCCATCAGCCGAGACCGCCTTTCTTGAGGATAATCATTGAAAAATAGTCGGCCGCTTTCGGGAGCGCCGAAAAATCGCGAATGATTTCTTCGCCCGGAAGGCCGCAGCGGGCAATATATACGCATCGGTCAAGCAGCCCTTTGCTGCCAAGCAGCTTCAGTATCATCTCGCGCTGGCGGTAGGTTTTGAGAAAAACGATAGTATCTGCGCAGTCGATAAGAGTTTCGAGTTTCCGCGCATCGCCGTATGAAGAAACCACCGCCAGAGAATCATGCCCCTGTGTAAGCTGCAGACCTGCGCGGGCCGCGGCCGCGGCATATGAGGTGATGCCCGGCACAACTTCGCAATCCGCGTCAGGCGCGTAATGCCTCACGAGCTTCAGCACCTGCCAGGCCGTGCTGTAGGTTGACGGGTCGCCGATCGTCACCAGCACGGCGTCGTCGCCGGTGCTCAAAACGGCACTGACCATCAAATAATTTTTCCGGTAGGCCGATTCCATGATCTGCCGGTCATGTGACATCGGAAACACCAGCTCCGTCATGCTGGCCTCGGCCGATATATGCTCCTGAATGATATCACGCGCCAGGCTCTCCCTGCCCTCACCCGATACGGGAATAAAAACCCTGCGCGCTTTCTGCAGAAGCTCAAGCGCCCGCATGGTCAGCAATCCCGGATCTCCCGGCCCCACACCGATAATATAAAGTTTACCCATCATATAATTTCACCGCAAAGACGCAGAGAACGCAGAGTGTCATGTCACTTTCTGCTTTCCGCTGAGAGGGCGGAAAGCAGAAAACTATGCCTTAAGTTTATGAACTATACGGACAATGCCATCACGCATAACAGGAACATTAAAATTTAGAAGCAAGCCCAAATTCATCCCCGACAATTTTAGATATGTCAGCAACTGCGCCCTATGTATAGCTTCAATCTTTTCGCAAGACTTCAGTTCCAAGATTATCCGGCTCTCAACAACTATATCGAGTCTATAACCGCATTCCAGCTGTCTGTCCTTATATCTTACAGGCAGTGGCCTTTGTCGCTCAAGAACAATATCGCGCATACTCAACTCATGGCAAAGGCATTCTTCATAAGCAGATTCAAGAAGCCCGGGTCCAAGTTCTTTATGCACCTCAATGGCGGCACCGATAATCTGACTGCTTAAGTGGTTTATGTCCATAGCGCAATTTTTTTTGCTTTCCGCCCTCTCAGCGGAAAGCAAAAGCTAATTACCCCCTTTGCGTTCTCAGCGCCTCTGCGGTGAAAGCCTTATAAGCGCATTTAATACCGCTGCAGCTGCCGGCGTGCCGCCCTTTCTGTCAAGGTTCGTGATGCAGACGATGCCCGATGCCCACAGACGCTCTTTTGACTCGCGGGCCTCCACAAAGCCTACAGGGAGGCCAATAATCAGAACAGGTTTCAGCTTCCCCTGCTCGCACAGCGTAATGGCTTCGTGCAGGGCTGTGGGGGCATTGCCGATGGCGATAATGCCGCCGTCAAGCCGGGGGGCAGCTTTTCGCATCGCTATGGCAGAGCGTGTTTCTCCTGTCGTCTTGCTTTCCTTTTTTACCTCATCATCTGCAACCAGACAGAATACCTCGCAGCCGAAGGCCTCTTGTGCACCTTTGCCAATGGCTGCGGCAAGCATGTGGGTATCGGCATAAATAGCGGTGCCGCTTTGCAGCGCCCGGCATCCGGCAGCTATGGCCTCGGCATGAAACCGAACGGTTGTTATAAAGTCAAAATCAGCTGTTGCATGAATCATCCGTCGCACGATCAGCCACTGCTCCGGCGAAAAATGCTCATGCTGCCCGGCCTCCCTGTCGATGATACGGAAGGATTCGGCCTCTATTTCCTGCGGAGTCATTCTTTCCATTTTATTTTCCGCCTGCCCCCATAGTCAGAATCGCCCCGACGATCCAGAACGACATGCCAAGGGCAAACAGCACCTTTGCCGCCAGGCTCATCTTCTTATACTTCGCATCAGGCTCTTTGCCAAGCTTTTGCAGATACCGCTGCTGGGTTTTGGCAATATTGCCAAAAATGAAGGCAAAGAAAAAGACCGCCATTCCCAGCCACATCAGTATGGTACTCATAGATAAATATATCCCTGAACAATAAAATTCAAACCCGCAAACACCGCAAGGCACAGCCCGGACACCAGCCACATCAGGCGAACAGCTTTTTTAATATCATCTGCCGCCAGTTCATGCTTTTTGTCACCGATAAGCTGCTTGTGCGCAACAACGCCGCCATAGGAACATGGGCCGCCAAGCTGCACTCCCAGAGCACCTGCAAAACAGGCTTCAGGAAATCCAGAATTAGGGCTCGGAGAATTCCTCCTGTCGCGCAGGCCGATTCTGAAAGATGCTAATAACCCTGACGGGCAGCAGAACAATGCCGCAACCGGCACCAGCACAAGGCTCAGGCGCGCAGGAATACCATTGAGCCAGTCGTCAAACCGCGCGGAAAACCACCCCAGCTCCCGGTAGTGCTCATTATTATAGCCTATCATGGAATCAAGTGTGCTCACTGCCTTGAATGCCATGGCAAGGGGCGCGCCGCCCAGCACGGCGAAAAGAAGCGGGGAAATGATGCCGTCAACCGTGTTTTCGCTGACAGTTTCAACCGTGGCGCGCACAATTTCCTGTTCATCAAGATTCTTCGTATCGCGTCCCACAATCCGTGTAAGCCGCTGCCGCGCAGCGGCCATATTGCCCGTCCCCAGCTCTTTATAAATTGCGCATGCTTCATCGGCAAGGCAGCGAGTGGAAAGACAATAGTATATTATAACAGTTGATGCAATGGCGCCGAGCCATGGGGTGATGCTGAAGGCGGCATTGATTATAGCCGCCGTGCACAGATATGCTGTGGCAGGAACCACAACACCGATAAAGGCGCCGGCCGCCCTTTTATTGGCAAACCATTGCGGCACCCTTTTTTCCATCCAGCTGATATATGTCCCGATCAGCCGCACCGGATGCGGCATGCGTTCGGGGTCGCCGATGAAGGCGTCAAGCAGCCATGCTGCGATAATAATAAAAAACTGATTAAGCGAACATGTAGGCATTGTATTTACGAAGCTAACCGGTTTATAATAAGACTATAGTTAAACGATTTGACACAAAAATGAAACCATATTTCAAAGCATTAATACTTGCCATTCAGTTCCTGACGCGCATCCCCGTGCCGGCTGACATTCAGCCCGACGAGCAGCTTGCCCGCCGCAGCCTTGTCATGTTTCCGCTTGTAGGGTGGCTCATAGGCGGCATACTCTACCTCTTGTGTATTTTTATCACGCTGCCGGGAAAGTTCAGCCCCCTGACCGTAGCAGTCATTCTTGTAACAGTTGAAACCCTGATCACCGGCGCATTTCACCTCGACGGCCTTGCAGATACCTTTGATGCTTTCTTCAGCACAGCCAAAACGCCAGAGCAAAAACTCGATATCATGAAAGACAGCCGCATCGGCGTCATGGGGGCAGTTGCTCTGGTGCTGTCGCTGCTGCTGAAAATCTGCCTGATTAACGAATGCATCCGCTATGATCTGAAAGCCGTTATTGCAATCTATCCGGTCATGGGACGGCTGGCGCAGGTAGCACTCTATAGAACAAGCACCTATGTCCGCTCCGGCGGCATCGGGCTTCTTTTTTCACAAGCAGCTACCGGCACTATTCTCTGGTGGGCTGCCGCTCTTGTGCTGCCATCGTTGCTGCTGCAAACGCCCCTGCTGATAATTGCATATGCCCTGTTTGCCGGGTTTGTAACCTTATATAAATACTATGCCGAGCATCAGATCGGCGGCATCACCGGCGATGTGCTGGGATCTGCCACCGTGCTTTCCGAGATTGTTTTCATCGGCTCGTTTCTTGTCGGCCTGTGGGCGAAGTGGCTTATTCTGCAGTTCATCGTTACGCTGACCGCATAGCCCTACCGCTTCGGGCTTTTCTCCAGCACATCCTTGAAACAGGCGTTTGAGTTCTCCATGGCGCAGTAGGCCCCGCACATGGTGCATGAGCGCTCGTTTGCCGGCTTGCGGCTGTCGCGTATTGCGCGGGCAGCATCGCCGTACAGGGCAAGGTCAAACTGCCGCTCCCAGTCAAGATCGCGCCGGGCTTTTGACATTGCCATGTCGCGTTCACGGCGGCCGTATTTAACCATATCCCCGATATAGACGGCAATCTTTGCCATGCGAACGCCCTCGCGCACATCCTCCTCATTGGGAAGCGCCAGATGCTCGGCTGGGGTAATATAACATATGAGGTCTGCGCCGTAACGTGCTGAATTTGCAGCGCCTATTGCAGCAGTTAGATGGTCGTAACCGGGGGCCACATCGGTTGTAATTGGCCCCAAAACATAATAGGGTGCATCGCCGCTCATCTTTTTCTGAAGCTGAATGTTGGACTCGATTTCATCAAGGGGCACATGGCCAGGCCCTTCCACCATTGTCTGGCAACCCATCTCGCGGCCGATCTCGGCAAGCTCGCAGTTGATGATGAGCTCCTGAATCATTGCCCTGTCGGTTGAATCATGAATGGCCCCTGCCCTCATGCCATTTCCTAGGCTCAGCACCACATCATATTTTTTTAAAATGCTCACAACCCGGTCAAATTTCTCATACAGCGGATTCTCTTTATTATTGTTGATCATCCAGCGCACCATCGACGCGCCGCCTTTTGATACCAGACCGCCATACCGGTAGCCCTGTTTGCGAAGCCGCTCGATGGAAAGCCAGTTTATGCCGCAGTGCACGGCCATGAATGCCATACCGTCGGCGCACTGCCGCTCGATCAGGTCGAAAAGCAGCTCCTCATCCAGTTTATCAACATCGCCATACTTTCGTTTTGCTTCGCAGAAAGCCTGATAGAGGGGCACATTCCCGACGGGCAGGTCAACTGCGGCAATAACCCTTCGCCTGATGCTGTCAAGATCACCTCCTACGCTCAGCTCCATGAGCGTATCCGCGCCGTTTTCCTGCGCGATAAGGGCTTTCCTGACTTCAAGCTCCTCGTCAATTATGTCTGAGGAAGTGCCTATACTTGCATTGACTTTTGTGCTGAGTCCCTTGCCAACCCCTGCGGCCTTTGAGCCGCGGCCCTGCTGATTTTTGATAATGACAATCTGCCCCAGGGCAATGCGCTCCCGCAGCAGCCCCGGCTCCATCCCTTCCCGCTGAGCTATTTCCTGCATGATCGGCGTTATCTCGCTCCGGCGGGCATATTCAATCTGTGTAATCATCCTGTTCTCCTGATTTACTTTTTTTATATCTTTTCCAGTAGAGACAGGTTTGAAACCTGTCTCTACGAAAATAAAAAATCCTCCCTCCAGCCCTGCGGCCGAAAGGAGGATGCCGTTTTTCATCCTGCGCTACTAAGCTCTGGTCCATGCCACGGGAACAGACAAGCTCTGGTCGTCTGCAGTCAGGTCTTCTGGCTTCCGGATCACTCTCCTGCTGCGCCTTCCCGTCATACATGGCAGTGGCTTTTGTGCAGCATTCGTCCCCGGTTACAGCGGCGGGTCCGCGACGGATTTACACCGTCTTCCGATATGTCCTGCAGATATTTTAAAGATACTTCAAAGTAATACTATTTTGCACCTCTGTCAAGACATCTGATTCCGCGCCATAGAGTAGGGGCGTATGGCCATACGCCCCTACTGACTGACTGACCCGAAACGGGCGCGAACACCGAGCCTCTACCTTACCCCCAATCCCGCTGATACAATATTTCCGCAAGCTGATCCACGCTAGGCTTCTTCCATCTGATCTTTTGCAGACACTTGTTCGTCTTTTTGAGATCAAACTTCCCTGGATTAAACTTTCCTCCGAGCCAGTCCATCATTTCATCATAGCCGTCATTTTTGGGCGACTTAATAATTTCGCATAAATCCTTGTATCCGCCCATGCCACCACAGTCATCTGGGGGGCAGGCCCGTCCGCCGTCAATACAGACCGAATGCCCCAAATACTGCGGATGCTCTTTCATGATTTTTTCAAGCACAATAATATGCTCCCATGAATCGCCGAAGTCATACAGATAGCCAAGCTCATTGCCTGCAGTGTGCAGCACATCGGAGAGGCGCACTGAGAATTCATCAACCGATTCATCATCCTCATCATCAAAAAAATCATCTTCGTCGTTCTGCGGGTCGGCATAACGGTTTTCACCATCGTCGAACTGATGCAAGTGGCTGTTACTCCAGCCCATGGCGACCTGCAGCACGGCATGAAGAAACCCGAGATTGGCATCGCCTGCAACGATGATGCGCCTCCAGATTTCGGGCTCGCTGTCGCACAGCGAAACCCTGAACTGATAAAGCGAGGAGGCATTCTGTTTTTTCTTTTCAGCTTTCGGGTTCGGTTTCGCTGATTGGGGTTTATCGCCTTTCTTCCGCCACTTTTTAATCTTATCGCATTCCGCTATGGGGGTATCGCACCAGCCGTCATCATCGCAGAATTCGCACGCCTCGCAGACATCCCAATGCGCGCAGGCAGTCTGACCTTTTGCAAAAATCGTATCGCATTCGATACACCAGAGCTTTCCGCAATCGGTACACTGACCGACGGTAATATCTCCAAAGGGCGTGTCGTCACAATCATGAACATTTCCACTTCCGCATACCGGACAGTCGCCGACAAAAATCTCCTTGGTGAACTCTTCCTCGTTTTCGCAATTTTCAGCCAATCGCCGAAACTCTGCAAGAACTTCAGGCGGCATGGAATCAAGAATCTGTTGGGCAACCTGCATCTCTTCGTGAGTAAGGGCTTCATCTTTATTCTTTTTTGATTTCAAAGGGACCACTTTTTTTGTCATAATCAATCACCTCCGGAATTTATAATTTACTGAAGTATAAAATTTAACTAGAATTTGCTCGCCCCTTCCGTTACCCCGGCTTCGTCAAATGTCAGCATCTCGGTCAGTATCTTCACCCCGGCCTCTACAAGCCAGATGCCCAGCGCTGCGCCCGTGCCTTCGCCCAGGCGCAGGCCAAGATCAAAAAGTGGCTGAAGGTCAAGCCGGTCAAGCATGATCTTATGACCCTTTTCAACCGAAAGGTGCGCAGCGAAAAGGTATTCTTGAATAAAGTGGTTGAATTCGCAGGCTACCACTGCCCCTGCCGTTGAGATAAAACCGTCGACCACAACCGGAATGCGTTCTGCAGCAGCGCCGATGATAAGTCCGCAGATGCCTGCTATCTCGAGCCCGCCGACTTTTGTGAGCACGTCAAGGGAATCATGCGGATTGGGCCTGTGCAGCGCAAGAGCTTTATCAATCACCACAATCTTTTTTTGCAGGGCTTCATCGCTGATGCCGGTGCCGCGGCTCGTCACCTCGGCAGCCGGCGCTTTGGCAAAAGCCGCAATGATGGCGCTGCTGGGTGTAGTGTTGCCGATGCCCATATCGCCCGTGCCGATGATATCGACGCCGTCGCGAGCCGCCTCGCGGGCAAGGGTGATGCCCACGTCGATTGCCTTCAGCGCCTCCTCCCGCGTCATGGCAGGCTCTTTTGCCATATTGCGGGTGCCGCGCGCCACCTTCATCACTCGCAGGCCTTCCATGGGCGAAAAGTCATAATCAACGCCGATGTCCACAACCACAACCTCGGCACCAGCATGCCGCCCCAGCACATTGATGCCCGCCCCGCCACGCATGAAGTTGAAGACCATTTCGCGGGTTACCTGCTTGGGGAATGCGCTTACACCCTCTTCCACCACGCCGTGATCCGCGGCAAAGGTGTAAATGCGCTTCTTCTGAATCTTCGGCATCGGGTTCTGCCGAATGGCTGCATACTGCCACCCAAGGTCCATCAGCCGCCCAAGGCTCCCGCGCGGAATGGCAAGCTTATCAAGCCGCTCCTGCGCCTTATTCAGATATTCAGGATCGAGAGCTCTTATTGAATCAAGAACCTTCTGCAGTTCCACTGCGGTCTCCTTTTTAATTGCCGGCTTTCATCCTTCCACCGACCTACCTGCTTCTGTCAAATCTATAACGGTTTAATAGAAGGTGGTTATGCAGTTGACTCCACCAGCTACCACATTTAGTGTGGCACAATTTTCGACCGGTCATTTGGAGCAGTAACGACCGACAGTTCCGCAAGCCGATGGAAAAGCTTTCCCCTTGAAAGT
>Ga0209777_10002479_pt1 | contig 24161 bp, 26 predicted proteins | sample FrelakmetHBP12HB_FD_187147 | JGI IMG/M metagenome (GOLD analysis project Ga0209777, IMG submission 187147) | Freshwater lake sediment microbial communities from the University of Notre Dame, USA, for methane emissions studies -HBP12 HB (SPAdes)... | ecosystem: Environmental > Aquatic >... | reverse complement strand
GGCAGAGGGCCCGCAGAATAAAAGAGGTTAGGTGAAAAGGAAAAAAGGTCGAAGTACCACCACAACCATTTACAGCTTTAACAGTGTGTAGGAAAAAAATACTTGACTCTCTTCCTTAGAAGAGGAAGTTATGAGGACTCTCGATTACCCAGAATGTCTCACGTTAGGATTCAAACGGGAACGCAAGACTGCCGATGGAAGCGCTAAACTAAGTGCTAAGTGGCGGCACGAAGAGACGCCGGTCAAAACCGAGCCACGCGGTTGCGCCGTCTGCATCAGTGCCGGGCCATAAGGTGCTGAACTGCCTTTTCCAGGCCGTCCAGTGTCAGTTCGAACATGGGGAAGACCTGGCGGATAATGCCGACAGTATGAGTATGGCGCCAGTCGTGCTCAGGCTGGGGATTGAACCATACGGAATGGCGAAAGATATTAGCGAGATATTTTAGACGCTCCAGGCCGGTCCCGACCTCCACCTGGTCGATGTATATCGCCCCATTGGTGTGGATCAGCTCATAGGGGGCCATACTCGCATCGCCAACGATGATCAGCCTCGTTTCCGGATCCTTGCGAATAAACTCTTCAATAAGCTCCGGTTTGTAGCGTCGTTGCGGGTCCTGCCAGACACGGCTGTAAACGGTGTTATGGAAGAAGTAGATTTTCAAGTCCTTGAACTGGCTCCGGGCATAATGAAACAGGGTCTGCACGACTTCGACATAGGGGTCCATGGACCAGCCGCCGTTATCGATCATGAGGATGATTTTGAGACGGTCCGATAACCGGCGGTCGAAGATGATCTCGATTTCTCCGGCGTTCCGCATTGTCTCGTAGATAGTCTCATCCACATTCACCATGTCTTTCGGACCGGAGGGTATCATCCGGCGCAGCCGCTTCAAAGCCTCGCCCATCTGCACCTCTGTCAGGGGGCCTTCCTGGGAATAATCCTTATATCGCCGTTCCATGGCCACTTTGACGGCCGATTTGTTTCGGGACTGCCCGCCCACGCGCATCCCGCCTGGATGATAGCCTGAATGTCCTACCGGTGAGGCGCCTCCCGTACCGATCCAGCGGTTTCCCCCGTGATGGGCTTCCGTCTGATCTTTGAGCCTGTCCAGAAAATATTGGATAAGCTCTTCGGGTGTCATCTTTTTCAGTTTTGATTCGTCCAGACCAAGGGCCTCAGCGATTTGCTCCGGGTTCTTCAGCCATTCTTCCAGAAGCGCCTTCACGATCTCCGTCAGCTCAATCTCTTCCGGCGCCCGCAGGGCAACGCCGCGGAAGAAATGCGCGAAGACCTGATCGTACATATCGAAATAACGCTCGCTCTTTACGAGGATCGCACGGGCGGTCGTGTAAAAATCATCGACGGACTGGATCATGCCAAGGCTCAACGCCTTCTGCAGCCGCAAAAAGGAAGTGGGAGACACGGGAAGCCCGCGCTCACGCAGCGTATAAAAAAATTCGATAAACAAATCAGGTTCCTCTCAGCGCATCCTCGCCGCCTGCTGGGTGGCAGCAGTTAGATCAGCGCTTTTCTTGAAAAGGATGCCCCAATAGGGAGTATTCCCCCGGGAAAGCGATTTCAAATGCATATCGGAGTCTGTCTTCAGGGCGCGAATCCAGTTGATCAGCTCCCGTGTGGCCGGCTTCTTTTCGATCCCCTTGAAATCCCGCAGGCGGTAGAAGGCCTCGATGCAGGCCTCGGAGAGATCCCTGCTGAGATTGGGGAAATGAACACCCACAATGAGCCGCATCGTCCCGACATCGGGAAAGGCGATGTGATGAAAATTGCAGCGGCCCAGGAAGGGATCGGAGAGATCCTTTTTTGCGTTGGAAGTAATGATGATCACCGGCCGGTGACGCGCCGTAACGGTCTTGTCAATTTCTATGATATCGAACTGCATCTGGTCGAGCACATCGAGCATGTCGTCCTGAAAATCGCTGTCGGCTTTGTCTATCTCATCGATCAGCAGCACTGCCCGCAGCTCCGACACAAAGGCCTGGCCGATTTTTCCCATCCGGATGTATTCCTCGATATTGCTGACGTCCCGTTTGGAATCCCCGAAGCGGCTATCGTTTAAGCGCGTCAGGGTATCGTATTGATACAGGGCATCCACAAGCTTCATGCTGGACTTCACGTTCAGCACGATCAGGGGCATCTTCAGGCTTTCGGCAATGGCGTGGGCGAGCATTGTCTTGCCCGTGCCGGGTTCCCCCTTGAGCAGGAGCGGCATTTCCAGGGCTATGGAGACATTCACAACCTTTGCCAGCTCGTCATCGAGAATGTATTTGGACCCACCGCGAAAAGAATCGTTATCTATGCTCATGCGCAAACTCCTTTTACAACTATGGTGCTGAAACACCGGATATTTTTTGAATCATGCTTTCCTATTTCATCTGTGGAGCAATTACCAGCCTTTTTTTGCGCTCTCCGCCCCTTTCGTGTCATTCCCGCCCCCGATAGGGACATTCGAGGGCAGGCTCCGGCGGGAATCCAGGTCTTATTGACAAATATCCTCGTATAAATCATTCCATTCTGGATTGTCTCTTTCTATAAGGTTTAACTTCCAACGCCTGTTCCATTTCTTTATCTGTTTCTCTCTGATAATTGCCTCCTCTGCACTTGCATGGGATTCATACCAGACTAGGCGATGGACATCGTACTTTTTCGAGAAGCCATCTACCAGATTGTTCTTGTGTTCGTAGATACGTTTTACAAGATCAGATGTCACACCTGTATACATAGTGCCATTTCTCTTGCTGCAGATTATATAGACGTAATAGTCGTTCATAACTGGAACCTGGATTCCCGCCGGAGCCTGCCCTCGAATGTCCCTATCGGGGGCGGGAATGACAGAAAGAAATAATTCCTGCATCAGTGAGGATGACTGCAAAAGACCACGAATGTAATCACCGAAGAGACTTGAGGATTGCATCCTTTGTCTTTTCCATAGCGGAGAGCTTGACTTCCATGGTCATCGTTGACTCGTAGCCCTTCTCCTTAAGGAGGGTAAATATCCGCCGGTAGTCCACGGCGCCCTCTCCGAGGGGCAGATGGAAGTCATCCTTTGGTGAAGTGCCGCCGCGGTTGTCATGAACATGAACATGCTCTATCCAGGGGAAACAGTTCTCGATGAAGCCGAAAGATGTGTTCTCCCTGGACAGAAGCTGGCCGTGGCCTATGTCCAAGGTCATTTTTAAGTCGGGAACATCACGAAACATAGGCATAAAATTATAATATCGCTCACTGAGATTCTCGATACATAAAATAACGCCCGCATTCCTGGCAGAATCGACCATTTCCGATGCCAACTCGATCTTTCGGGAAGCCGCTTCGTGCGAAACATACCTTTCATCCATCCAGAAATGGAATGTTCCCTTCGTGATGCCAAGCGCTCCCGACAGGTCGAAGAGTCTCTTCATGCGGGGCACAAATTGCTCCTCAAGAATCTTTGCATCAAAGGCGTCATCTTCATTGGGATAATGGGCAATATAGGTGATTCCGTAAAGGGTCTTCAGTCTTAAGAGTTCGTCGAACTCACGCTCGACATCTTCCGGGACATAAAGCGAAATCTCGGCAAAAGGATATCCGAGTTTTCCGACTTCGTGAATCTGTTCTATCGAGTGAGCTCTCCCGCCAATGATGAACATCCTGCATCCACCTGGTGCCTTTCTTTAGGATTTGATTTGAATAGACCGGTCTCTCCTGCACTGCAGGTTGAGGTTTGTTTGCTCCGGTTATTTCTTGACCATAGATATATCAAACCTGGGCAGAAAACGCATTTCAATTATTATCGACATTGACAAGCGAACTGTCTCATGCGCCGCTATCAATTGTTGAAACATAGCGGATTCAGTCGATTTTAGGACGTGTAGCTTATAGAACGAATTGTCTTGACTTCTTCTGGATTGAGCAGTACTCTGAATACAACACCATGTAATAGACATCACTGAAAAAGTTGATGAGCCCTCTTCCCGTATAGGGAAACAGAGAAACTATTGAAGCCCTGTCCATTACAATGAGACAGGGCTTTTTATTTTTGGGATGGATAAGAATTCAGGAGCATTGAAATTGTAGATGATATTTATAGCAAGGAGGGTACAAAGTGAATATACACCTGATCGAACATATGAATAATTTTGCCAAGCTGTCAGATAATGTATGGGAAAGCGGTTGGTGGACACTGGATGAAAATAAAGCTCAAAAACTGGTTGGGGGTGAAATTTTTTTTCATAAGAAGAAACAAGAGCCTTCTTTTTATGGTGGAACCATACTGGGGTATAGAGTGGAGCAAGATGGCCAATATCAGGGGAAGATTATTTTCAAGCTCCAACATAAGAAATCATGCAGAGATGTTAAGACAGACAAATCTGGATGGTCTAAGGAGATGAAGATAATAGGGATGGAACAGTGAGTCGAAAAGGATAAAGACCATGGCTGAAGATTTGATGGACTATTGGGTGAGACTTATAAAGCCGATTTTCCCGACGAACGCCTGGATTGTTTCACATTTCTCCGACAACGATCATATAATACAAATTGATTGGAACATCGACAACAATACAAAGCGATCAAACAAGCGCTCTAAGAAAATTCAGATAATAATCAAAGAGGATGCAATTGACCAGTATCTCGACAAGAACAAGCAGGATCGTGAATTATATGGTGACACACTAAAGCAATTTATTGGCGAGCGGTATAATCATTTTAATCCTGATAACGATGCCCTCACGAACAGATCTGTACGCACGGAGAGATGGTTAGTCTCAAAGGACATCCTTAATACATTGACCCCCTCTCATAGCCTGATGTAACTTTTAAAGATATAGTTCTGCGGTCAACACAACTCTCAATGTCCACACCCTCAATCCAATCCCTTGACAAATTATGTATCAACACCAAGGTAGGCTTCACGGACGCGCGGGTCGCCGAGGAGTTCCTTGCCCGGCCCGGAAAGGATGATCCTTCCCGTTTCCAGCACGTAGGCGCGCGACGCGATGGACAGCGCCATGTGGGCGTTCTGTTCTACAAGGAGGATCGTGGTGCCCGCCCTGTTGATATCGCAGAGCACCTGGAAGATGTCGCGCACCAGCATCGGCGCGAGCCCCATGGAAGGTTCGTCCAGAAGCATCATGCTGCTCCTGCTCATGAGAGCCCGTGCTACGGCCAGCATCTGCTGTTCTCCGCCCGAAAGCGTGCCGCCCTGCTGATCCTTTCTCTTCTGAAGCTGTGGAAAGATGCCGAAGGCCCGCTCATAATCCCCTGCAATCTCTCCCTTGTCTTTTCTCTGCCAGGTGGCGAGCTTGAGGTTTTCCATGACCGTCAGGTTTCCGAAGATGCCGCGTCCTTCCGGCACCTGCGCCATGCCCATGGCGACTATCCGGTGGGCGGCGACGCCGCGCATGTCCTGCTGCCGGTACGTTATCCGGCCGCTGTAAGGCACTATGCCGGATATGGCGCGGAGCGTGGACGACTTGCCTGCACCGTTGGCGCCTATCAAGGTGACGATCTCGCCCTCGTTAACCTCCAAGGAAATATTATCCACGGCCTTTATGTTGCCGTAGGCGATGGTGAGATTCTCAATTGAGAGCATAATTCCGTTCATGCCCATCAGCACCGCACCTCGCCAAGATATACCTCCCGAACGCGCGGGTTATTCTGTATCTCCCGCGGATGTCCCTCGGCAATCGTGTCTCCGAAATCGAGGACCAGAAGCCTTTCGCAGATATTCATTACCAGGCGCATCTGATGCTCAATGAGGAGAATGGTCAGGTCGAACTCTTTCCTGATCCATTTGATAAATTCCATAAGCTGCGTAACCTCGTTGGGATTCATGCCCGCGGCTGGTTCATCCAGCAGAAGCAGCTTAGGCCTTGTTGCCAGGGCTCTGGCAATCTCAAGTCTTCTCTGCAACCCGTAGGGGAGGTTTTTCGAGACTTCATCGGCGTAAGCGTCCAGTTTCAGGAAGGCAAGGAGATCCATGGAATGCCCGATGATCTCCTCTTCTTCTTTTTGGAAGCGGCCCATGTGGAGCAAGGCCTCGATGGGGCTGTACCTCACCCGCGCATAATGGGCGATGCGGACATTATCGAGCACCGTGAGTTCCTTGAAGAGGCGGATGTTCTGGAACGTGCGTGCTATGCCAAGGGCAGTGATCGTGCTCGGCGTCTTGCCGACGATCTCCGTGCCTTCAAATGAGATGCTCCCGTGGGTCGCTTTGTAGACGCCGGTAATCAGGTTGAAGATGGTTGTTTTCCCTGCGCCGTTAGGGCCGATGATGCCCACGAGTTCATAAGGCGCGAGGTTCAGGTTGAATTCGGAAACCGCGGCCAGTCCGTCAAAGTAGTGCGTAATATTCTCTGCTTTCAAGACGGACATCAGGTACCTGCCTTCTTTTCGCGCCAGAGCCTGCTTGCGAGCATGTCGCGCACAGGCACGAACCAGCGAAATTCCCGAAGCCCCATAATGCCTTTGGGCCGGAAGATCATCAGCAATACAAGTACGAGGGGCATGAAGACCATGCGCCAGATTCCCATGGGACGCAGGACCTCCAGTAATACCGTGTACACCGTGGCGCCGATTACGGAACCTGCAATAGACCCAATGCCTCCAAGATACACCATTATCAGAATGTCCGTTGATTTAATTATATCAAAGGCGCGGGGGTTGATGAACTGCAGCAGGTGCGCAAAGAGTCCGCCTGCAATTCCCGCAAAGAAAGAAGAAACTGTAAAGGCGAGGACCTTCACATGATTCGTATTGACGCTCATCAGGTCGCTTGCCACCTCGTCCTCCCGGATCGAAAGCACACCCCTGCCGAAATTCGAGTAAATCAGATTGCGTATGACCCACACGGAAAGGAGAACCCAGAAGAATACCCAGGGGAGGGTAGAGAGCTTCTCCATGCCGAGAAAGCCGCGCGGCCCGCCCAAGGCATCTATATTTTCAATGACGGACTTGACAATCATGCCAAAGGCGAGTGTAACGATGGCAAGGTAGTCGCCCCGTGTCTTGAAGGATGGAAATGCGACAACCAGGCCGACAACACCCGCAACCGAGCCGCCCGCGATAACAGCCACGGGAAATAACCATGCTGCCATATGTGCGGGAAATACCTTTACGGTAAGAAAGGAAGCGACATATGCGCCGATTGCCATGAATCCCGCATGCCCCACGGAAAACTCTCCCATGTAGCCGTTTATAAGGTTGAGGCTCAATGTCAGGATGATATTGATGCCTACGTACATGATGATAAGCTGAACGTAGGGATCGAGAAGCTCGAACTGTTGAATGACGAGGGAGAGCGCTAAGACGGAGATCATAAGGGCCGGCAACAGCCAGCGCTTCGTCTCCAGCTCCTCCATGAATTGTTTTATGCGTGATGTGACCATTATTTATTCGTCTCTGTCACTCCCGCCCCCGATTGGGACATTCAAGGGCAGGCTCCGGAGGGAGTCCGGTATGTAGTGGAGACCTTCAGGTCTGCCGTATCAGCAGGACTAAAGTCCCGCACCTCAATGTCACTTCCCCACTGTGTCATTCCCGCGGAGGCGGGAATCCAGGTTTTATCCACAAATAGCCTCGTATAAATCATTCCATTCCGGATTATCTTTCTCAATGAGCCTTAACTTCCATCGCCTATCCCATTTCTTTATTTGTTTCTCTCTTACGATTGCTTCCTCTACCGTCTCGTGAGATTCATACCGGACCAGACGATGGACGTTGTATTTTTTTGAGAATCCATCTGCCAGTTTATTTTTATGTTCATAGACACGTTTGATCATATCAGATGTTACACCTATATATAGGGTGCCATTCCGTTTACTGCAGATCATATAAACATAATACTCTTTCATACATATAATCTGGATTCCCGCCTCCGCGGGAATGACAATAGAAGACAGGGTTCCCGTCTAAACAGGAATAACCGGAACTACACCTTCTGGGGGTGCGGTTTTCCGAGTATGCCGTAGGGCCTGAATATCAGTAATACCAATAAAAGTACAAAGGCTATAAAATCGCGATACGTGGAAGGTAAAAAGGCAACCACCATGATTTCCAGTGCACCAAGGATGTAACCGCCGATCATGGCGCCGCGTATATTGCCTATGCCGCCCACCACGGCAGCGATGAAAGCTTTCCATCCCACCATAATCCCCATGTAGGGATCGATTACCGGATATGCAAGAGCGTACATCACGCCCGCAGCTCCGCCGAGACTCGTGCCGATGGCAAAGGTAACGGAAATAATCATGTTCACCGGCACACCCATAAGAGGAGCGACCGTCTTGTCCCAGGATATGGCACGCATTGCCATCCCCACCATGGTCCGTCTGACGATTACATCCAGAATCCACATAAGGACCAGGGAAAGAATGATAACAAATACCTGCAGAGATGAGACGGATAGACCGAAGAATGTCCATGTCGTATTCTCGAGGAGTTGGGGAATCTGCTTCGGGTACGGGTTTAAGGCGAGGGTAAAATTTTCCAGAAATAGGCCGACGCCAAGGGCCGTGATGATAGCGGAGACGCGCGGCGCCTGGCGGAGCGGCTTATAAGCGAACCGCTCGATCACCACGCCTAAGAACGCCACGCCGATCATGGAGAAGATAAGTACGGGAACAAAAGGGAGATGAAGGGATACAGCGGCAACGAAGCAGAGGAATGCGCCGACCATAAAAAGATCGCCGTGGGCGAAGTTTATCATGGTAAGTATGCCGTACACCATGGTGTAGCCCAGGGCAATCAATGCATAGATGCTGCCGACCTGAAGCGCATTCAGTAGCTGCTGAAGAACGTATGTCATTTAATTAGTGATGAAATGGATTTTATCTCTTGCTCACCCCCTTTGAAAAAGGGGGCAGGGGGGATTTTATGTAGCTTCCCTCCGAAAAATCCCTCTGAATCTCCCTTTTACAAAGGGAGATTTACTAACCGGTACGAGAATGTTTTGCAGTATCATTAAGGGTTCGCAGTTGCGAAATACACGAATTTTCCGCCCTTGATCTGCACGATCACGGCGCTCTTTGTGGGATCGCCTGAGCCTTCCTTAAACTGCATATTCCCCGTCACGCCCTCGTACTTCGGAATTTTGGCAAGGGCATCCCGGATTGAATCCCTGTCAAGCTTGGCAGCGGATTTGAGCGCTTGGAAAAGGAGGCCGAATGAGTCGTAAGTCAGAGCCGCGACATCGTCAGGCAAAGTTCCGTACTTCGCTTTGAATCCCTCGATGAACTTTGTTGCCACAGGTGTCGCCGCGTCAGCGGCATAGTGGGTGCTGAAATAATATCCCTCGCAGTCGTTCCCGCAGAGTTTGTGCAGCTCCTGGGAGCCCCACGAATCGCTGCCCACAAAGGGCACGTTGATGCCCAGCCTTTTTGCCTGCTGAATCTGAAGCGGTATCTCGCTGTAGTAGTTCGGCAGGAATATCATGTCGGGCTCAGCTTTCTTGATCTTTGTGAGCTGGCCGGAGAAATCCTTGTCGTTCGTCGTATATGTCTCGAAGGCTACGACCTTGCCGCCGGATCGCTCGAAAGTGTCCTTGAATATCTCTGCGATGCCCTTGTTGTATTCAGACGCCACGTCATAGAGGACAGCGGCCTTCTTTGCCTTGAGAGTCTCCAGCGAGAATTTCGCCACCACGCGCCCCTGAAAAGGATCGATAAAGCAGGCACGGAATACATATTTTTTCGGGGCATTCGTCTTCGCGTCGAGGGTAGTTTTCGGATTTGTCGACCAGGGTGTTACCATGACAACTTTAGAACTTTCTGCGATCTCCGAGGCAGGAAGCGCGTAACGAGTGGCATTGGGGCCGACGATCGCGTGAACCTTCTGCTGCGTGGTCAGCTTCTGGGCAGCGGATGCTGACTGGTCGGGCTTCCCGGCGTTGTCTTCAACAAAAAGATCCACTTTGTATTTTTTTCCGGCTACATCTATTCCACCCGCGTCATTCACCTCTTTTACGGCCATCTCCGCCGCTTTTTTACATGACTCACCCACAGCAGGCATATCGCCGGTCATTTCCGCATTTACTCCGATTCTGACAGTATTGCCTTTCTCGCCACAGGCCACAACGAAGACAACCATGACAACGCATAAAACAAACAAAAGGCCGAATTTTTTCATACTACCCTCCGTGCAATAATATTATTTGAAAAAACGGTGCTCAGAAAAATTTGTTTATGGATATTTGATGGAATTCCCCGTCAGGTGCGTGAAGTATAGGAGATGAGGTCATGTAAGTCAATATAAATTGGCGGTTATGACCGGAGCTGTCAGGCACTTTTCGGAAAGACAGGAGAGATCATGTACATTACACAGTGCAGCAGATGGGTCGATATCACACCTTAATAATGAAACGATATACTTAGTCCGGGTGTCAAGGAGAAGTACTTGAGTTTTGTTGAATTATATTGTATCGGAATGCATGGCTTGATAGATAATTGGCAACGTTTTTGAGAAGCAAACGAGAACCCAAGAGAACGCCCTTAATTGGTGATAATGAAAACGCGGCTTAAACAATTATATTCATATCTGCTGATAATCCTCCTCCTCTTTACCCTCATTTCGGCATGTGCCGCCCCGAAGCATTATATCCTGGAAACGGAAAAGGATTATCAAGAGGCCTTTAACCGTGTTTATTTCCAGGGCCGTGCAGAGATGGAAGTGCCTGTCAAATACGGAAGGATAGATCTGTTAACGGGAGACTATGCTATCGAAGTGGAGAGGATCGATAAATTCCATGAAGGCATAGGCCAGGCGCTACACTATGCCAAGGAGACAGGTAAGAAGCCAGGTCTTGCTGTCTTTATCACAGATCCCACAGAACATGAGCTTGAGAAATTGAAATACGTGCGGAAGCTCTGTCAGTCCCTCGGTATCAAGGTATGGTATATCAACGAGGAACTGGAAAAGGCGCACAAGAAAAAGTGAGCGCCTTTTGTACGGATGACAATCCGCACCGGCTCCCTGCCGGAGCGTGTCCCATAACTTTTCCATTAACTTCAATTCCGTAACGAATAAAAAACTTGACAGCATTATGGAGCGCATGTTATTTACCAAACGGTATAACTAACTGGTTAGTTTACTATCGACTTTTTACGGAGGTGCAAGAATGGACCTTCCATTGTCAGCCGGTAAAAAAAGCGGAACTGTTAAACGTATCCTCAAGGCCGCGGCAAGCGTCTTTTCGGAGTCCGGTTTTTCCGGGGCGCGGGTAGATGAGATTGCGAAGCGCGCGGGGGTCAATAAAGCCATGATTTATTATCATATTGGCGACAAGGAAAAACTCTACGCGGAAGTCATCAGCAACGTTATCGGCAATACGGCGGAGATGATCGAGGGCAAGATAAAAGACATACGGGACCCTGAAGAAAAGCTCCGCGTCTATGTACGCACCTTTGCCCGCAATATAGATGATAATCCTCAAGTTGCTCCGGTCATGATGCGTGAAGTCGCCTCCGGAGGAAAACACCTGCCGGAAGTGGTGGCACGGGATATTTTCCGTATCGTAAATATGCTCAGAGGGATACTTAAAGAAGGTGTGGAAAAAGGAATCTTCATAGAAACGGTTCCCTTCCTGATACACATAATGGTTCTCGGAGCCATGATAACCTATAAGACCAGCGCGCCCATCAGGGCGAGGTATAACTGGCTGCCTCCCGGCATAAGAAGATTGGACGACAGGATATCCGGAAATATTGCCGATGAAATCGAAAACATTATTTTAAAAGCTGTGAAGAAATGAAGGGAAGGGGAATATGCAGACGAAGAATATGCATTTGATATTTTCTGCGACGATATTGCTTATCAGTATTACTTACGGGACAGCTTTGTCTGCGGAAAGACTGACTCTGCAACAGAGTATCGATCTGGCCTTAAGGCAGAGTGTTCTTATCCAGTCGGCCCAGGAAGGGGTAAAGGGCGCGGAAGCCCAGAAGCGAGAGGCTTTAACGGGATTTCTGCCAAAGTTCAGTACCTATTACAGTTACTCGAGGCTTAATTTGGACCCGACACTGACTGCCAACCTTCCGAGCATGGGTCCATTTACAATGATCACAGGGACAAAGGATAATTACACCTGGGCCGTGGAAGTGAAACAACCCATCTTTGCCGGCGGGGGGATCATCGCAAATTATGAGGCAGGCCGGCTCGGCCATGAAATAGCGTCACTGGATGAAACGACAGTCGTTCAGGACATGGTCCAGGAGGTTAGAGTAGCCTATTTCAATGTTCTGAAGGCGGAGAAGAGCCTCGACGTGGCAAGACAATCGGTGGAGCAGCTCGACGCACACCGCGGCATGGCCCAGGATTTTTTTGATGTCGGTGTGATTCCCAAGAACGACCTCCTCCGTGCCGAGGTGGAGCTCGCGAATGGCCGGCAGAATCTTATCAGGGCGGAAAACGCTGTGGAGATGGCAAAAGCGAAATTCAATACTGTCCTCCGGAGGGAAATCGATACACCGACTGAAGTGGAGGACATTCTCGCCCTCAGGCCCTACACCAGGACTTTCGATGAATGCCAGAAGCTTGCAATGGAAAACAGGCCGGAGGTTAAGTCCTATACCCGGAAAGTCGAACAGTCACAGAAACTGGTCAAACTGGCCAGGAGTGAATATCTCCCTTCTGTAAATGTGGTCGGCCACTTTGAACGCTACGGTGACAACGCCAATGTTAACGGAAGTCCCTATAGAAATCAGGACAACACGTATGTCATGGGGATGGCCACCTGGAATTTTTGGGAGTGGGGCAGAACAAAGAACCGGGTCGATGCAAGCCGCTCCCGGCAGAGCCAGACAGCCTACGCCTTGGACAATATAAAAGATCAGGTCGCTCTCGAGGTCAAAAACGCCTGGTTGGCGCTCCATGAGGCCGAAAAACAGGTGGCGGTTACAAAAAAATCAATTGAGCAGGCAGATGAGAACTTCCGTGTCAGCAAAGAAAGATACCAGGAGCATGTAGGAACGTCAACGGATGTCATCGATGCGCAAACCCTGCTGACAAAAGCGAAAACGGATCACTTCAATGCCTTAAGCGACTACAACATAAGCATAGCCAGACTGGAGAGGGCGATGGGTGTGCGGGAGGTTTTGCCATGAAGAAGAGGATAATCATCATAGTTTTTGTGGTTCTCCTTGTAGGTGTTGGCTCCCTGGTCTATTTTGGACAGTGGCAGTCCCAGCGGGGTGAGCTTTATTATTCCGGGACGATTGAGGCGACTAATTCCAATCTCGCCTTCCAGGTAAGTGGCCGCGCCATCAAAGTGGCCGTCCGGGAAGGCTACGCCGTCAAAAAGGATCAACTCCTTGCCGAGCTCGATCCCACGGAATTCCAGTCAAAGAAAGAGCAGGCGCAGGCAAATCACGCTCGGTCGATCAATACACGGGATCAACTTGCCACAATTCTTAACATATACAAAAGCACACTTCCTGCCGATGTGGTGAGGGCGGAGACAAATGTCACAAGCGCCCGAGACGTCATGGATGATGCCCAGAAGAATTATCAGCGGTACGAGCAATTATTTAAGCGAGGCGTAGTCACAGAAAAGGAAAGGGACTCCGTAAAGCTCAACTATGATACGGCTAAATCCAGGCTTGATGATATGGAAGCCGCCTTGAGACAGGCGAAGAGCAATCTGAAAAAGGTTGAAGCAACGGAGAAGGAAATAGAGGCAGCTGCCTCCCAGATCAGGCAAGCCAAAGCGGCTTTTGAACAGTCTGATATTCAATTGCAATATACCCGGTTACTCGCCCCCTACAACGGGATCATCACGAGCCGCAACGTTGAACCCGGAGAAGTGGTCAGCCCCGGCCGTGAGGTTCTGACCATGGCCGATCTGTCCACCGTGGATCTAAAGATATTCGTAGATGAGACGGAGATCGGAAAGGTGAAACCGGGACAGGATGTGGACGTGAAAATCGATACCTTTCCCAATAAGGTTTATAAAGGGAAGGTAACATTCATCTCACCTGAAGGTGAATTTACACCTAAGATCATCCAGACCAAAAAAGAAAGGGTGAAACTGGTGTACCTCGTGAAGGTCTCCATTCCTAATCCTTCTTTCGAACTAAAGTCCGGTATGCCGGCGGACGCCTGGCTGCGGTAAAAATCCCTCCCAACCTCCCTTTTCCAAAGGGAGGAGTTGACTGACGATTTCCCCCTTTGAAAAAGGGGGATTTCTCAATTCGGAGAGTGCCGACAATGGTCGCAGACAATATATCTTTCATTTCTATAGAGAATGTTTCCATGCGCTTCGGCGACGTGGAAGCAGTGCGCGATGTAACGCTGTCCGTGGATGAGGGGACCATCTTCGGTCTGGTCGGGTCCGACGGGGCAGGCAAGTCCACCCTGCTGCGCATGGCAGCGACTATGATGCCACCGGTCTCCGGGAGGATTCTGATCAGCACTCTGGACGTGGTCAGGGACAAACAGCGGGTAAAACCTCTGATCGGCTATATGCCGCAGCGTTTTGGCCTTTACCAGGATCTGACAGTTGACGAAAATATGCTATTCTTCATGGACGTTTTTAATGTCCCGAGGAAAGAGCGTGCGCGGAGAAGGGCGAAGTATCTCGGATTTTCGAATCTGCTCCCCTTTGTCGATCGTCCAGCAGGCAACCTCTCCGGCGGAATGAAACAGAAACTGGGATTGGCCTGCGTTCTGGTCCATGAACCGAAGGTGCTGATCCTCGATGAACCGACAAACGGCGTGGACCCTGTTTCGCGGCAGGAGTTCTGGGAAATACTCGCCCAGATGCGCGCGGATGGCATGACCATCATGGTCTCCACCGCTTATCTCGATGAGGGAGAAAAATGTGACCGTCTCGCGCTGATGCATCGTTCCAGTATCCTTGATATTGCCACGCCGCAGGAAATACGCGGACGCTTCTCCAGCCTGGAAGATGCGATGATCTATCGCATTAAGGAAGTGGATAAGGAGATTGTTCATGATTCCTTCAAACGGTGAGGCCGTATCTGTAAATGCTCTTGAAAAGCGGTTCGGCGCCTTCGTTGCGGTGGATAAGATCACCTTCTCCGTAAGACGAGGAGAAATCTTCGGTTTCCTCGGGCCCAACGGTTCCGGGAAATCGACGACCATCCGCATGCTCTGCGGCATACTGACCCCCACTTCCGGGAGCGGCCATGTGGCAGGACACGACATCGCAAGAGAGCCCGAGGAAATCAAGAAATCTATCGGGTATATGTCCCAGAAGTTTTCCCTCTATGAAGACTTAAGTCCATACGAAAATATCAGATTCTATCTTGGCGTCTACGCTGTGCCCCCGAACCAGTGGAAAGAACGCATTGACTGGATACTGGATATGACACAGCTTGAGGAGGTGCGTAATCGATACACCCGGGAACTGCCGCAAGGCTGGCGTCAGCGTCTCGCCCTGGGCTGTGCCCTCCTCCACCACCCGGACATCCTCTTTCTGGATGAACCCACATCGGGCGTGGATCCCATTACACGCCAGCACTTCTGGGATTTTATCCATCAACTTGCTTCGGAGGGAATCACGGTATTTGTTACAACACACTATATGGATGAAGCCCGGCATTGCGGGCGGATCGTGATGATCAATGAGGGTAAAATAGTTGCCGCCGGCAGTCCCACGGAAATCATTGCTGCAGCATGTCCGGGTCGTCCTGACGCCGACTTGAATGAAGCCTTCATCACCCTCATGACTGGGAAAATAACTTCTGACGAGGTATTTCACCATTGAAATTAAGAAATATTCAAGCCGTCACTCGCAAGGAGTTCTATCATCTGATACGGGATTTCCGGAGCCTGTATTTGGCATTTGCCCTCCCACTGCTGCTCATTCTTCTCTTCGGCTATGCCCTGAGTCTTGATGTCGATAATGTGGAAACAGTCGTGGTGGATCATGACAATACCGATTTGAGCCGGGACTTCATTCGCCACCTCGATGCCTCACCCTATTTCCACGTTGGTGCTCATCTGCCCAACACCAAAACTGCGATTGAGTATCTGGATCGCAGTCTGACATTACTGGTTGTAATTATACCTCCCGGCTGGACAAGGGATATCCGCTCAGACCGCAACGCCCAATTACAGGTTCTCCTTGATGGCAGCGACCCCAACTTTTCTAGTATTTCCCGCGGGTATATCAATACCTTCATCGAGCAGTACAATCAGAAACTGCTTGTTGCATTCCTCGACCGCCAGGGAATGGAGCAGATAAAGCCGCCCGTCAATGGCCGCGTGCGCGTATGGTTTAATGAAGATCTCGAGAGCCGTAATTTCATAGTCCCCGGGATCATTGCCGTCATCATCATGATCGTGGGGGCCATGCTGACATCCCTGATCATTGCCAGGGAGTATGAAAATGGAACGATGGAAACAATCAAGTCTCTGCCCATAAATGCCGGTGAATTACTTGTCGGGAAGGCGCTTCCCTATTTTCTCATAGGACTTACCGATGTGCTTATAGCTGTCCTTATGGGACAGGTACTGTTTGGTGTAGTGATGAGGTCCAGCTTCTGGCTCATGATCCTTGCCTCGTCTCTCTACCTTGCCGTGGCATTAAGCCTCGGGTTATTGATTTCGTCGGTGACAAAATCGCAACTCATAGCCAACCAGGCGGCCGTGCTGATGACCTATCTCCCTTCCCTTCTCCTTTCAAATTTCGTTTTTCCGATAGTTAACATGCCCATGGTGCTTCAGTTGCTGACAAATATCATTCCCGCCACCTATTATATCAATATTCTCAGTGGCATTTATTTGAAAAGTCTCGGGTTAGTACAACTCTGGCCGAGTTTCATGGTACTGGCGTTTATGTTTGCAATCCTGGCGGTCATGAATGTCGTCGTACTGAAAAGGGAGGGGCTTTAATATGAGCTGGCTTCGCATTCGTGAACTGGTTCGTAAAGAATTCATCCAGCTTTTCAGGGATAGAAAGACCCGTCCCATACTGATCATGGCACCTGTCATTCAATTACTTATCTTCGGCTACGTTGTGAACTATGACATCAAGTGCATTCGGGTGGCACTCCTTGATCAGTCCCGTACGAGGGAAAGCCGTATGGTTATCGATGCCTTCAGCGCCAACAGAATATTTACAATCACGAACCTGCCAAAAGACGATGGTGAAATGGAACAACTCCTCCTGAATGGTAAGATCGATATGGGTATCAAAATTGCGCCGGATCTGACTCGGAGGATCAGAAAAGGTGAAACCGCAGACATACAGATCCTGGCCGACGGCAGCATGAGCAATATGGCATCAGTCCGCATAGCCTATGCATCAATCGTAATCGGCGGGCTGAATCAGAGACTGATGAAAGAACTTTACCCCCAGCGATTGGATTACGGGAGGATTGACGCTCGGATCAGAACATGGTTCAATCCAAATTCTGACAGTCAGTACTTTTTCGTTCCCGCCATAGTCGCCTTTTTAATCATGCTGCTTTCTCTGCTGCTCACATCCATGGCTATCATAAAGGAAAAGGAGACGGGCACGATGGAGCAGTTGATCGTCACGCCAATCCGCCCTGTCGAATTGATTGCGGGAAAAACCATACCCTATATTATTATTTCTATTGTCCAGATGGTTGTCGTCACGGTATTTGCCGTTTTATGGTTTGAATTACCGCTTGCGGGAAGCATTGCACTTCTGTTTTTTGCCGCCTGCCTGTTTCTTTTAAGTACGCTGGGCGTCGGTCTCTTCATTTCAACCGTCTCCGCAACTCAACAGCAGGCTATGATGACCACTTTCTTCTTCATACTCCCCTTCTTTATGCTCTCCGGCTTTGTCTTTCCCATTGTCAACATGCCCATTGTCGTTCAATGGTTGACTTACCTCAATCCTTTGAGATATTGTCTGGTAATAATCCGGGGAATATTCCTGAAAGGTGTCGGTTTCGACATCCTCTGGCCCCAGTATGCGGCATTGACAGTAATCGGCCTTATTGTGTTTACCGGTGCTGTAAGACGTTTCAGAAAACGCCTTGATTAAGCAATGGGCAGACATCATGACAACTTCTGATTCTTCTCTAAAATACAACCCCTTCGGAGGACTGAAGAAAGGCATCGGATGCAAGCCGCAGCCTAAGCCGTCTTCCGCTTTCGCATCCAAATCTAAGCCAGAGCCTGCCGCTGATCCTGAAATTGAAGGAGAAGTTTTTCTCGAGGCCGTTCTGGATGTGAAACCGATGCAACAGGATAAACGCGCGGGGAATAAAATCAGGATCAAGCCACCAGAGGACGTCAAAGAGTCCCCGGAAGCGGCAATCGTCGGGCAGCTTACGAGCCTCGTAAAATATGGAGAGGGCTTCGTCATTTCGGATACACCGGAGTATATTGAAGGCACAGGCTATGACGTGCATCCGGAGTTTGCCGGGAGACTCCATCGCGGTGATTTTTCCATACAGGCCCACGTTGATCTTCACGGACAGGGCGTAGCGGAGGCAAAGAAGACATTCGAAGAGTTCTTGAAAGGGGCGGTCAAATCGGGCAAGAGGGCAGTGCTGATCATCCACGGACGCGGTCTTTCTTCGCCCGGCGAACCGGTACTGAAAAATAACGTCCGTGAGTGGCTTACCCGCGGTCACTGGCGCAAGTGGGTGATAGCTTTTTCAAGCGCCCAGTCTTATGACGGCGGCGCAGGCGCAACATACGTCCTACTCCGCCAGCGGCCGATTGCAAAACGGTTAAGAAGGCAGCGCCAGGCTGCTCCATCAGTATACAAATAATAAAATCCATCAGGGAGGCGACGTCCGCAGATGACGCATACTTTCTTGTTACAGGAAGGAGTCTGGATTGCACGAGGCCATTACTTTGATGACATGGAGCGAATTCTGCCGCTCGATGGAATGGTCAGAATCACGCACCTGGAAGGCTTGTGGCTAAATGAAGGGGAGACGGAAATCAAGATAGGAGAAAATCCGATCAAGATACCCAATCGTTATGAAATTATTCCTCTCGAAGAAGGCAAGAATCAGACTACATGGAAATCCGTGAACCCTGACCTGGGAATTCTGCTGGGCCGGTATATCATCGTTGCCGATACGATTATCTCCACCTGCCGCTCAGAAAAAGGTGAATATACCGGAGCCGAATTCCATTTGAAAGTAAGCGACGTGCATTATAGAAGCCGGGGCATTCTCTCAAAAGGAAATGACAAATTATCATCCTGGAGCGTAGATCTGCAAAAATCATCTTAAGGCTTATGAACATAGCCTTTTTCGGTGTCATAAAACTTCAGAAAACGGCTTGATTAAGTAGGGTGTTTCCTGTAAATATCCTGAACATCTCATCTGTAAAAAACTTCGCCGAAACCCGGTCAATGGAGAAGGGACAATGCTGAAAGTCCTTGACGACGAATCCGCCATCAAAAGATACAGGCGACAGTTTGTGAGATGCTTCAAACCTTTCATCGATGAAAAAATCCGTGTGAATTTGGGCCATCCCGGCGCGACGGTAAAGGCGAAGGCCTTGTGGTCGGAGCGCCTCGGAATTTGGATGGTGCACGAGAAGATGTCGGGAAGCAAGTATGGCCATGCCTTCGGGGCGGAAAAACCGACGGGTTCATCTCATATCCCGATTACATGTGAAATCAATTTGCCCGCAAAGGGGATTGACAGGCGTATCGGCGGGGCCCTGGCGGAAGACCGCAATGGCCGAATATTCGTGGTGCACCGGGGCAGAATCGGCGGCGGCAAGAAAGGCGTCGGCAAGGCCCTGTTTGATGACCATTACAGGGGCGTTTGGGCAATCATGGAAGACGGTTCCGCGGAAACCATGGTGGCTATGATAGGCGTCCTGAATTCGCCACGGTTTGTCAGGCAGGTCAGTCAATTTGTCCGCAAAGTTGATAGGATGAAAAATATTTTTTCATCCCGGACTTCTCAACTGGAAATATCTTTTGACGAGCTTTGTTTTCGGGAAGAACTTGTCGGTGCGAGCTACACGGGCCCGTTAACCGATCCTTCATCGATGTGCGACCACGGTTTAATTGTAAAGGATTTATACGATGTACTTTCCCGCCTTGGTTTTAAGGCGGGGAATGACCCGGAACGGGACCTCCTTATTATGAATGCCAGGCAAGAGATAACGGCCGTTTTCGAAGTAACCACCGATGCATCAATACAAAGTATACAGTCTGCTGCCGCCAGACTGCTCCTCGCCAATACCGACCTCCCGAAGCAGCCCCGTCTGATTCTCGCTGTCCCGGAGGCTATCGATGAAATGCTCAATAGAAAACTAAAGAAACTGGGCGTCGATGTACTTCTATACAATTGGAAGCATGATCAGGCCGTCTTCCCCAGTCTTCCTGTGCTGATTTCTGAAGCTTAATATGTGATCGGAAGCAGAGCGCAAATGATTCAGCAACTTGCTTCCTGTTATCAATGACTATTCAGATAACCTCATTTTGCCGGACTCAACACGTAATCAATAACGGAAACGCTCAAAGTTGCTCACCCTGCCGGAGATATCTTATGTGTCAACTGGATCATTTCAATTTATCATGAAATGGTTTCAAGCTGAGAAAGTAATTGAGGGAGAGAATGGATTCATTAAAATGAAATGATTATGCTTGACAATTAGATAATATCTCTATACTTATTCAAAATACAGAACTTGAGTCTAGGATTTCAACCCAATGTGTTATATGTGTTATATGGATTGATGACTGAACCCCGTTTCTCAGAAAAGAGCTCGGGGTTTTTTATGTCAGATCGGATATTTATTGGCGAATTACAATTTGTTATTTGAGGACGGTTGAACCACTGAAGGCAGTGCGTCACTATATGTAATTAAACCATAACTGAACATAGAGGAGAATGTATATCGTTTATAATCACCAAAAATTGTAATTCTTAAAAAATTAAACCTCAATCAAAGGTTTCAAGATAAATTTGGTCTAATCGTCACAAAAATTAATAACTCTGATAAGAAAAAGTGGCTTAAGGATCACTATTCACGAATCAGCCTATCTGGCGTTGTAGCGTTAAGGACTTTACTATGCCAACAGGAAGAATGTATAGATTTGCGCTGTCTGTATTGTTCATCTTCATGGTTTGCTCCATAAGCCGGGCCGACCAGATCGATGTGGACAAGGAAAAGACTGAGCTTAAAAAGGATACACCCCAGCTCAGCCCCCCCCCCGGTGAAGTTCGCAAACCAGAGATAGGCGCACCGGAAAAGACCGCCGGCAATCCCCCGCCGGCATCCGGTAATGAAAAATCCTTCAACGAAACCTGGCATATACACCCTGATTTTGCAGTTCTGGGGGCAAGAACAGTGGCCGTCATACCCATGGACAATCTGTCGCTCGAACCGAATATCGAGGAAGTCCTGTACCGCGAGGTATATGAAAGGTTACAGGCCAAGGGATACATGAAGATATCCACAGTGCATGTAAAGTCGGTGATGAAAAAACTGGGAATCACCACTCCGGGGCAGCTTGCGGGAATATCGTTAAAAAAGCTGGGTGAGGAACTTAAAAGCGATGCGATACTTGTTGGACAGATTGAACAATCCGGAACAATTCATGCGGGTATTTATGATGCCGTTGTCGTAAGCTGTTCGTTAAAGCTGATTCGCTGTGCGGACGGATCAACGCTGTGGCAGACAGAGCAGTGGCGAACCGCACACCGGCAGTGGAACCTTGATCCCTTCAACATGTTGATCAACATCATCTCCCACGAAAAAGCATCCCGGGAAAAACGGGTGGCATGGCTTGTCCAGGAGATGCTGGAGACCCTTCCCGAGGGACCCATAGTCGTTGTAGAAGACAACCTTTTACTAAAAGCACAGGAGATAACGGTTACCAATGAAAAGAAATAATAGAATTATTGCTTCACTTTTTTTATCATGTTTTTTGTTTTGCGGCGGTTGCGCGTCAGTAACTCCGGAGGTGAAAACGGTACCCGCGCCGCAGATTGCGAAGGAAACGCCGGCACGCAAAAGCGCTGGTAAAAAGAAGCTCATCGCCATCATCGGTTTTGAAAACAAGAGCACCTATTCGGCGGATAAATTGTGGGACACTTCCGCGCAGTTGCTTTTTTCGAATCTTCTGGAAATCGGCCATTTCCGGGTTGTGGAATGGGAAAAGATGAAACAGTTGTTCGACTGGGAGGAATTGAGCACCAGCAGTCTCGTCAAGGTTCCGGAAAAGAGAAACAAGGCCGTTAAGATACTGCTGTGTGAATATTTTGTAAACGGCACCGTCACCTTTTTTGATATCAGCCAGAAAGCCAGGGTCAGCGCCATGTCCAAAAGCAAGACAATCGAAACCACGATCCGCGTTGATCTTCTGATGCAGGATGCGCAAACAGGGGAATATGTTGCCGCCGCGAAAGGAGAGGCAACGGAAAAACAGGAATTTGAGGCGGGATTGTTAGGTGGAGGCACCGGGACATGGGATCCCAAATCCGCCGACCGGGCATTGAACAGCGCCATCAATGATGCGGCCATAAAATTGACCAATTCCTATTACAAAAATAAACAGGACAATGAGTAACAGTGAAATGATGAAAATAATCACCGTAATGCTTATCTGTTGTCTGGGGGTATTTTCCCTTTCCGGCCTTACCCTTGCCGCAGACGAGCAGGGGCCGCAGACGGCGCGTGCGGAGAGCCCGAAGAAAACGGATGCTGCTTCCGGTAATGCGCCGGCTACAGAAAAAATAACGGCAGAGGGACAGGCGCTTATACATAACGGGGATATTGACACGGCGCGGATTGCCGCACTCCGTGTTGCGTATGCCGACGCTGTAAGCAGGGCAACCGGCGAGGATGTCAGGAATTATCTGTTAACGCGAAATATAAGGAGGATGGCGGAAATCGTCATGAAGCGCACAAACGGATATATTCACTCGTATCGTATTACCGGCGAAGTTGTAATGGAAGCAAAGTTTAATAAACCCGGGTCTTACAAGGTTGTCATAGAGGCGGACACCGGAAAATTGGCAGACACGGACGATGAGGAAGCAGGAGGACTGAAGCAATTTCTTGCCCTCCTGGGTAATCCGAAGATACTGATCATGCTTCAGGAACGGTTAGACGGGGCGCAGGGTCAGCCGGAAAAAACAGATGGCGCCGGCCGTGAATCAGCCCTGAAAAGCGGCGAGGCCTCGATTGCCCAGGCTTTTTCGCAATACGGCTATCAGGCGATCACCTCTGATGATCTTGCGGCCAGCGGATTTGTCAATCTCAGTATTCTGCAGAAACAGTACAGAGATGAAAACGTAGCGGACGTGATTAAAATTGCCCGGGCGGCAGGTGCGGACCTGGCGATAATTGGCACTATCCGTTTGGGGGAGCGGCCGGTCAAGCCAATGGGCTTGCCCATGACCATGATAAGCGCGGAGGCATCGGCCAAGGCGCTGATTACTAGTACGGGCAGGTCAGTGAGCGCCTTCCACGTGCTGGAGCGGGCATCGGCGCCCGACAAACTGCGCGCCCAAGCGGATTGCCTCGACAAGTTGGCAACAGGCATTGCCGAGTCCATGGCGTGGAAAATACCGTTGCTGCTGACGGAAGAAAGCAGGGAAATGAAGCTGATTGTCCAGGGGGTTGACATCTCTCTTGGCCACCGGATAAAAGAAACGCTTACGAACACCCTTGCGGGCGTAATGGTGCGTTTCACAAAAATACCAACAGACAGCAGCGACACGGCGGAATACAGCATCATGACGGGTTTCATAACCCTGACGCCTGGTGAAATTCTTGCTGCGTGCGGCAAGGATGTGGCGGATGACCTGAAGCTTATCAAGGCCAATAAATATGAAGTCGTCCTCAAAAACAGCAAACGATAATTGTAGAGGTTACAGTTTGAACTTATGCAGAGAGGGGGTTAAAAAGGAACGGTTTTTTATTCTATCAGAGCAGCGCTGAGGACCACGGGTGTAAGCCCGTGGGTATCTACTTTGAAATGATTTTTATCAGATAGCGAGATGATTTTATCCAAAAAAGGAGGTATACATGAAGAACTTAAGGAAAAGCAGTATATGTCAGTTAATTTCTTTCCTGGCGGCGATGATGCTCATTGTAACATCATTGCCGGTGCCGCTTTTTGCGCAGGAAGCGGCAACTGTCCAAGGCACAACAAAGATCAGGCATGAACCGATCACCTATTTTGTAGCGGGCAAAAGGATCAGGCTTGCGGCAGATGTAACCGACCCGGAAGGTATCAAGC
>Ga0209777_10002478_pt1 | contig 24170 bp, 29 predicted proteins | sample FrelakmetHBP12HB_FD_187147 | JGI IMG/M metagenome (GOLD analysis project Ga0209777, IMG submission 187147) | Freshwater lake sediment microbial communities from the University of Notre Dame, USA, for methane emissions studies -HBP12 HB (SPAdes)... | ecosystem: Environmental > Aquatic >... | reverse complement strand
GGCGCTCGAGATCCACCACATCGGCTACCTCACACCGGAGCTCTACGGGGTCGACAACTCGTTCTGGCCCGTTACGTACGTCATTCTCGGCGGGCTTGGCACCCTTGCCGGCCCGGTCGTAGGGACGGTCGTGCTCACCATCATCTGGGAGGGGCTGAAAGCGACCGGTCTCACGTTTGGGAGGTATATCATCGTCGGGATCATGCTCATCCTCGCGATCATATTCCTTCCCCGGGGGCTCGTGAGTCTGCCAGAGCAGGTACAGGAGTGGCTGAAAAGACGGCGGAAGAAAGAGCCCCTGCCGGAACCGGCAGGAGACTAAAAAAGATCCCTACCCTCCCTCAAGAATCCCGGACGCATTTTTCTGGTTATCACAACGGGATGGCAACTTTGACGAAAATCTCATAAAATATAAGAACCGTCCGGTTTCGTCCGTCGCTTTTCAGAACCCGAGGTATGCTTTCTGTATACGCGGGTCGTGCAGGAGTTCCTTTGAACGGCCTTCCTGCACGATCCTGCCGTTTTCCAGCACGTACCCCCGGTTGCACATGGCCAGTGCATTCCGGACATTTTGCTCGAGCAAAAGGATTGTCATTCCTTCCCTGCCAAGCTGTTCGAGCGAACGGAAGACCTGGGCGGTAAGAAGGGGAGAGAGTCCTGTTGACGGTTCATCGAGAATGAGGAGCCGTGGTTCCGACATGAGCGCACGACCGATGGCAAGCATCTGCTGTTCGCCACCGGAAAGCGTGCCGGCCATCTGCCGCTGTCTCTCCAGCAGGATCGGGAAGAGACGGTAGATATGGGCAAGGGTTTTGTCCGGGTCGGTGTTGTTGGTCCCGCCCAGGAGGAGGTTCTCGATCACGGGCATACTTGGAAAGATCTCCCGTCTCTCGGGCACCAGGGCGAGTCCTTTCCGGAAGAGATCATAGGGGTGGCTGCCGAGAATATTTTCACCGTCAAACATAATCAGACCGGTTGCCTTCCGGTTGAGTCCTGCAATAGTCTCAACCGTAGTCGTCTTACCGGCGCCATTCGGACCGATCATGGTGACGAGCTCACCTTTATCAACCCGGAACGAGAGGTCCCAGACGACCTGCAGGTTAGCGTGAAAGACATTGAGTCCTGAAACGGTAAGCATGAACGGTATCCCCCCTCTAGAATGCGTCAATGTCGCCGAGGTATGTGTCGATTACCCGCTGGTTGTTCACGACCTCGAATGGTTTGCCGTCCGCAATTTTCTCCCCATGGTCGAGAACAACGATCCGGTCAGAGACCCCCATGATAACGCTCATCACATGCTCGATGATGAGGATAGACGTTCCCCGGTCCCGGATATTCCGGATAAGACCGACTGCCTCTTTGTTCTCTATAGGGTTAAGCCCCGTGGTAAGCTCATCCAGCAGGAGCAGTTTTGGTTTTGATGCAAGCGCCCGTGCAAGCTGCACCTTTTTTAATTCAACCACATTTAAGTTTTTTATGATCGTTTCCCGTTTATCCTGAGGGAAACGTACAAAATCGAGTATCTGTGCTGCCTCACATTGTGCCTCATCCATGCTGATTTTCCTGTGGTTGCCAAACAATGCACCAATCATCGTGCATTCCAGTGCCGTAAGTCCGGGGAAGGATTCAGCGATCTGGAACGTTTTCGCGATCCCTTTTTTGCAGATCTGGTGAGCCCTGAGTCCGGTAATCTCCTCGCCACAGAAGGTGATCGTTCCCGAGGTTGGCAGACTGATACCGGAGATCATGTTGAGGAGGGTGGTTTTTCCCGCCCCGTTCGGACCGACCAGCCCGACGATCTCGTTGTCCCCTAAAGAGAGATCCACGCCATTGACTGCACACAGGCCACCGATCTGCTTGGTTAGACCCCTGATACTGAGCATTGGAACACCGTACTGGTAATTATCATGCTAAAGATTAGCACGGGGCAGTCATAAAGATAATGCCGATCTTCGGCGAATAAGCAGCAGTAAAAGAAAAACCATTGAAAACGGGAACGACAGGTCTTTGGCGGGCATTAATTCAGGGAAGATCCTTCCCCTCTTTTGGCAGGTGAAGCGTAAACGTACTTCCGGTATTCAGGACACTCTCTACAGTAATATCTCCGCCATGCATCTGCATGATCTTTTTCGCGATGGAAAGCGAGAGCCCGATACGGTCATACCTGCGGGAAAGTTTTGTTGCATCTGCGAGTTGAAATGGCTCAAAAATTGATGAAAATGCACTCTCGGAGATCCCGGTCCCATTATCGCAGACAGAAATGTGGTGACAGCTATCATGTACACCCGAATGGTAAATAACGGTGACTTTACGGGGCGGGGTGGAGAAATTAATCGCATTTGAGAGAAGGGAGTCAAACACGCCAAAGAGCCGGTCCATATCTGCAGTGATAATCAGATTATCAGGAATATCTGTGGATATTTCAGCTTTTGAGCAATACCCGCTTGTATCCAGCACACTTTTCAGGATTGTGGAGAGCGGGAATTTCGAGTAGCTTAACCGTAGTTTACCACTTTCGAGTATTGAGAGCTCGAGCATCTGGTTAATGATCTGGCGTTCCCGGTCAACACTCACAAGGCAGCGTTCAAGGATTTTTTTTGTGTCGTCAATAATACCGAATCCTTCGGGGTCCTCAATGAGTAAGTTGAGGTAACCGAGGATTGGCTGGAGGGGTGTGCGTAGCTCATGTGCAATCGTCATGATTATTCCCCTCCGGCGCTCGTTATCAAGCTGGATCTTATCTTCGAACCGCTGTTTTTCGGATATGTCTACCAGATTAACCAGAGTTGCCGGTTCACCCTTATGCATAATCGGGGTTGTCAAAACAATGGCCACCCGAATCTCTCCGGATTTTGTGACAAACCGGAATTCCCCCCGATCTGCTACCGGGACCTCATGTGCCCGGCGTTTTGTAAACTTTGAGAAATCTTCATGATCTAAGGCATTGACAAAGAGGAGGAGGTTTTTCCCCATAAATTCCGTATCTTTGTACCCGGAGAAACCTGAAAATGCGGGATTTGCATACAGGATTCTATCGTCCCTTACGACCAGGATGCTGGTTGGCGAGTTTTCGGTGAGGTGCCGGTATTCCATCAGCACTGCTCTCCAGGACAGGTCAACTCAGCAACACCCCACCCCTTTTGTTCTACAGTATTCTGGAATATTTGAATGGTTTTCATATCCATATTTATCTACGCCATTTGAACCTCTTGTTATTTTAAGATATATACCCCTGAAAATTCTCATGGAGCATGAACGGATCGTAAATTTGTGTCATTTCTGACTAAAAAATTCCGGATAAAAAATCTTCGTACGCCCGGTTTTTTAAATCCTGCGCTGGTTCTTTGGATTTCAGTTAATGCTTCCCGGTTCGTTTTTTTGAAAATTTTCAGATTTTTGAAATAGAGATCAGTGGGTTGAAATAACAGGGCGGGTAAAAACGGTACGCTATGCGCCCGCATGTGATCGTCAATGTCGCAATAAGTGCTGACGGCAAGATTTCCACTCGTGAGCGCAGGCAGGTCAGGATATCGGGTTCGCAGGACTTTACCCGTGTTGATCGGCTCAAAGCCGGTTGTGATGCGATCATGGTGGGTATTGGGACGGTTCTTGCCGATGATCCTTCGCTTACGGTAAAATCGGAAGAGTGCCGTGGATATCGCAGAAACCATGGCTGGGACGAAAATCCCGTTCGCATTGTGGTAGATAGTTCAGGTCGGACACCTCAAGACTCCTCAGTCCTGAATAAGGGGGACGGAAAGCGGGTGGTCGCAGTATCCAGAAAAGCTGATTCCGATATAATATCCGTGCTGAATACAAAAGCAACGGTAATTATTGCGGGTGAGGATGAAGTGGACCTCCCTCTTCTAATGGATCACCTTGGAGCAATGGGTATCCATCGTATTATGGTGGAAGGTGGCGGGACCCTTATTGCAGGATTGATTGAAGCAGGCCTTGTTAACGAGATCTACACGTTCATTGGTAACATCATCATCGGAGGAAAGGATGCCCCCACCTTCACCGATGGGGAAGGGTTCATTCTGGAATCAGCGTTTCCCCGTCTCACGCTTCTGAAAGCACGCAGAATTGAACATGGCATCCTCCTGCACTGGGTTGTACAAGAATCCTGAACAGAAGGAATCGTATTTTTTTTGAAAAGTTTTTTCGAATGATAGATTTTTTAAAAACCAGTATATAACCAGATGCATGCCAATAGAGGCAACAGAATCTCTCCAGGTTCTCAGAATTCCTGCTGCCTTCTTCTGGCCGTACCTGTCCTCTTCCCCGGTTTATTGCAAAGAGGACTATATCGCATTCGAAAGGAACAAAACCACAGGGATTATACACCTATTCACGTGTTCAGGTAAATTTCAAGAGTCTACCTGAACCAAAAAAGTGAGTTATTATTTTTTCCCCTATGTCGTACACGGCAGCTGCTGATGGTGCATGAAGTGAGATGTTCAAATGCCAAGTCTCATCACCCCTGACTAAAAAGATTCTCTTACGAATAGTGCAGTCATCGTTCTTGCTGCTGTATTCCTGCTTATTGCAATCCGGCAGGTTGGAGCGTATAATCTCAAAATCTGGCAGATCATGCTCGGCGGAGCATTAGCGGTCATCCTTACCGGTCAGATATCCCTTCCCGAAGCACTGGCTGCGATCAATATCGAAGTAATGCTCTTTCTGTTGGGGATGTTTATCGTTGGCGAAGCACTCGTGGAGAGCGGGTACCTTTCCACGATTTCCTGCCGCTTTTTTTCCCGTGCCCGGACTCCGGATCAGATGATTTTTTTCATACTTTTCGGAATGGGATTCCTTTCCGCTCTTCTGATGAACGATACCCTTGCGATTATCGGGACACCCCTGGTCATGGGACTTGCCGCAAAGTTCCGTATCTCTCCTAAACTCGTCCTCCTCACTCTTGCGATAGCGATTACTACGGGAAGTGTTATGAGCCCGATCGGCAACCCCCAGAACCTGCTTATTGCAGTAAACAGCGGGTTGCAGACCCCGTTTATTACCTTCGGGTTGTATCTTCTCCTGCCCACGCTTATCAGCCTTGGGGCCGCTTTTCTGGTTTTGCGCTTTTTCTTCCCCGGGGATTTTTCAGCGCGGGCAATCGTGCACGACACGGCACCAGTATGCGACCCGGTAAAAGTCCTGCCGATCAAATGCTCGCTGGCACTACTCATTTTCCTTACTGCGATAAACATTACGGCATCCCTGGCAGGAGGTAAACTCCTCGTCCCGCTTCCTTTTATTGCTCTATGTGCTGCGGTGCCCGTCCTGCTCTTCTCTTCAAGAAGGGTTGATCTGGTACGAAACATTGACTGGTCCACCCTCGTGTTCTTCGCCTCGATGTTCGTGCTGATGGAGAGCGTTTGGCAGACAGGTTTCTTCCAGTCATTTGTTTCTGGTCCTCACCTCAAGTCAGTTCCCGCTATACTCGGCACCAGCGTGATTATCAGCCAGTTTATTTCCAATGTTCCCTTTGTGGCCCTGTTCCAGCCGATGATCCAACAGGCCGGTGGCACGATACCCCAGATGATGGCACTTGCTGCGGGCAGCACCATCGCCGGCAACCTCACCATCCTTGGGGCTGCAAGCACGGTAATCATCATCCAGAATGCAGAAAAGCAGGGCGAAACCCTCACGTTTTTTGAATTTGCCCGGGTGGGTGTCCCGCTGACGGTCCTTCAGATTGCGGTATACTGGGTATGGTTGATCATCCTGCCATTTTAAAAAATCATCAGGGATATACTGGCTATAGTTTTAAAAAAGTTTCCCGTCCTCAGGGCTTTTAGGATCTGAACGCAGCTAGATTATGGTGGTACCGCAAAACATAATACTTTGGAATGGCACAAAAAGTATAACTCCCGAAGAATGCTCTTGTCTATCGAAGGATAACCTCCATGGGAAAAAAGCCAGGGATATAAATATCGTGCGCCAGCATCACCATGCGGAAGGATTGTATGGCAGAATACAAACCTGAACACCCGGATACGCCCGACAAGAGGCGTGAAAAGCTGAAAGCCAAAGTCCTGCAGTTAAAGGATCTCGTGAACTATAACGAGGGCACGGTTGCAAGCCGTATGATTATCTCCCGCGAGGCGGGAAACATCACTATATTTTCCTTTGACGAGAACGAGGGGCTCTCTGAGCATACCGCACCGTTCGATGCGGTGGTCACTATTCTCGACGGGGAGTGCGAGGTCTGGATATCGGGGCAGACCTACCCGATGAAGGAAGGAGACACGATCATCTTTTCGGCTAATGTCCCCCATGCCTTGTCAGCCATCACGAAGTTCAAGATGTCACTGACCATGATCAAGGAGTGAAAAAAATGGGTGGGGATGACAAGAATGGATACTATTGCTCGATCTGCGGGGGGATTCCCCCGGACAAGATCACGACAAAGCGGATCCTGATTGATGGCAAGGAGACCGGCATTGACCACCTTGACTGGATCTTTGACGAGGTCAAAAATCTCACCCTGGTTGATGACACTGCCATTACTGAAGAACTTATAAAAAGGGTAAAAGAGTTCAATTACGTGCCCACGAAAAAGGCTGATCTGTATGCCGCGGCACTACTCATGGAATATAAGAAACGGCGATCCTGATGTGGCGATCGAAAGCGGGAATGTGGTCCTGATCAAAGATGGCCTGCTTGATTCGGTGGCAGCGATCCAGCTCTCAAAAAAAGTGATGGGCCGGATCAAGGGGAACATCTTCTGGGCGTTTGCCTGCAACACGGCACTCATCCCGGTCGGGGCGGGGGTGCTATCCGTTCTTCGGTTTTGTGTTCAAACCGGAACTTGCCGCCCTCGCAATGGCGCTCAGCTCGGCAACTGTCGTCAGCCTTTCACTGTTGCTCAAAAAGTATATACCCGATGCAAAGAAAGGGAGATAACTGAGGTGGAAGCATGGCAATTGATCCTATCTGCAAGATGACCGTTGATGAAAAAACGGCAAAGTTCACCAGCGAATACAAAGGTAAAAAATATTACTTCTGCGCTCCCGGCTGCAAAAAAAAATTTGATACCGAGCCGCAAAAGTACACTTAAGTGAACCGGGAAGGTGAATCCGCGTGATCAGGGATTTCACATCATTTCTCTTTTTTTAAGATATTTCCAGAGATTCTTGATATAGTTGGAGGAATTACCATGATCAATCGATAAAAATAGACGATACGCCCAAAGGGACAAGAGGTGAAAAATTGTTGTTTTTTGTAACAATCCTGAACTCTGCACCAGGGTAATTCGGCCGGTCCTTATATTTCCCGCCCGTAAATGCGATGTGAGCATGGAGACAATCCGTGTTACCACTATTGCCCAGGGGATCAAGTATCTCGCTCCGATCATCGCGTTCTTTGAGATTGTTATCTGGCATTTTGCCAGAGAAGTCGTAATGAGGGATCTTTTCAATAAGCAAACTTTCTGTCATGTGCCTTCGGGTTTGCAATAGGCACGTATATCGGGCTCGTGATTGACGAGAAACGTATCATCGGTAGGGTGATCCTGCGTATCGTCAGACATCGAAGACTACACTGATGATATCGTCTCTTGTATGCAGTCAGAAAATTATAGCATTACCCCCGTTGATGCCACGGGTTCCCGGGGGAACGTCAAGATGATCCGGTCCCTTGTCACTATGTCGATGTTCCCTGTATCACTGCGCACCTTCAATCAACAAACCCCCACGCTTTTTTCTATTGAGGATGTGTGGTACGACAATGAAGGAGTATTCCGTCCAAAAAAGCAAAAACGCTGTCACTGGTATGTTTTATTCGTTCATACGACCCCGGAAGAAAAAATAATGTCTGAATAACCAGCAAATGATTGCCTTTTACGAAAGCATTAATAAACAAAAAACCAATCATCGATCAACCAGAGGTAGTAAAATATGATTTCAAAACCCATGGAACAAGCCTTGAACAAGCAGATCAACCGCGAGTTCTACTCGGAGTACCTGTACCTTGCGATGTCTTCATATTTCGAGACTGCCACCATGAAAGGATTTGCCAAATGGATGCGGATACAGGCAAAAGAAGAGCAGATGCATGCTTTGAAGATGTACGATTACCTCATAGCGAGAGGTGGAAAGGTAAACCTCCTTGATATTGAAGCTCCGAAAGCAAAGTGGTCTTCTGCCGGCAAAGTTTTCGAAGAAGTGTATGCCCATGAGCAGAAGGTCACTGCCATGATCAACGGGCTCGTTGAGCTTGCAATCAAGGAAAAAGACCACGCGAGCTTTGAGATGCTCCAGTGGTTTGTCAAAGAACAGGTTGAAGAAGAGGAGCACGCAAGCGCTATTCTTGCCCAGATAATGTGCGTGGGGGACATGCCCGGTCATCTCTTCTGGCTTGATCACGAGCTGGGAAAGCGGGAATAAATCCCAATCTTTTTATTTTTTTGCAACATTATTACCGTTAGGTTAGATTATGCTGTCAGTCCTTGTCATTGATGACCAGAAATCACTGCTTGAGGTTTTACGTCCTTTACTTGAACGTTTCGGCAATATGAATGTAAAGACAGCACTTTCTGCAAAAGAAGCACTGCAACTCCTGATGAGCAACACGTTCGATGCGATGATTGTCGATTACGATCTGCCGGATATCAACGGGATCGAATTTTTAAAGATTATCCGGGCAAAGGGAGATTCGACTCCTGTGATCATATTCACCGGTGTCGGAAGGGAATATGCAGCAATTGAGGCGCTCAATAATGGTGCTGATTTTTTCTTAAAAAAAGGTGATGATGTCCAGGATCAGCTTCTCGAAATGGTACATATGATCCGTCAGGCAGTTGACCGGCGAAACCTGGGAAGGGGAGCAGGTACAGTCCAGAAAATTCTTACAGACACACTCAACTTTTTTCACCAACCGGTATATATCATCGATCGTGAAGGCAAAGTGATTGTATGGAACAAGGGAATGGCAGCATTGACAGGAATAAGAGAGGAGGATATTCTTGGCAAGGGAGATTGGGAATATTCGATTTCCTTTTTCAGGCACAGGGCACCCATGCTGAGCGATCTCATTTTTCAGGATGATGCTACGATCCGGGAAAATAACTACACTATATTAGAAAAAGAGAAAGGGACAATCACTGCATGGACGAAGGCAACCCCGGAGGAGGGACGTGTAACCATGTTATGGATGAAGTCCACCGCACTCTATGACAGTAAGGGTGCATTCATCGGAGTATTGGGGAAAGTTCGAGATATTACTGATGAAATGGGAGCAGAATTTTTATACCCCCCCAAAGATGCCATACCGAATTCGGCGTCTTCTGGTACCCCTGTTTCTTCCAAGGTTGGCATGTTTGATAAGATACTGGGGAAGGCAAAATCCAGCTACCGGGAGGGACTACAACTCTCCGTCCAGCAGGGGAAGAACGCTGAGGCGATTGCTTATTTTGACAAAGCTATTGAGATCGACCCCACGCTTGCCTATGTCTGGCACGACAGGGGTGTATGTTACCGGGAACTGCGTAATTTTCCGGAAGCACTCAGGAATTTTGATAAGGCGGTTGAACTCGCACCTGCCGATGAAGAGTTCTTATTTTCCCGTGCAGAGATGCTTAAAATACTGGGGATTCTGCGACAACGGCAGGATCTCCTTGGATCAGCGGTTCAGATCCTGAATCGTGTGGTGGAAATAAACCCGAACCATGCGGACGCCTGGAACAGTCTTGGCGTCTGTTCACAGGAACTGGGTAAAGAACTGCTGTCACGCCAGTATTTTGACAAGTCCCGGGATTTAATTAAGCAGGGTAAGAACTCGAAAAAAACCCGTACCTTTGATTTCCTTGCCTGAACGCACAACGATAGATTTTACATATCCCTCGTAAATACCCTGTTTTAACTGGGGATGTGTATATGAAAAGTGCGGTCTATTTTGCAAGCCTTCGGGCGCATTCTGATCAGGAGAGTACAACGGTAAAAGTACAGCGGCTCTTTGACCGCGCCGGGTTTTCAGATGTTGTGGCACAAGGTGACAGAACCGCTATTAAACTCCATTTTGGTGAGCGGGGAAATGACGGGTATATCAGTCCGGTCTATGTTCGTCAGATTGTGGACAAAGTCAAAGCGTGCGGCAGCCTGCCGTTTCTGACTGATACAAACACCCTTTATCGCGGCAGCCGTTCGAACGCGGTGGACCATATCACGACGGCAATTCTCCATGGGTTTGACTTTGCGGTAACAGGAGCACCGATAATTATCGCAGACGGGCTCTTTGGAAAGAATGTGGCACAGGTAAAAATTGAAAAAAGGCATTTTGACACAGTTTCCATAGCCGGAGACATCTCCCTCGCAGACAGTATGATTGTGATGAGCCATTTTAAGGGCCATATCGTATCAGGATTCGGCGGAGCCATAAAAAATCTTGCCATGGGCTGTGCACCCCCCGAAGGGAAACGAGCACAGCACAATGCCCGCCCGTTCACTATCACGGAACGGTGCTCCGGATGTGGAACATGTGCTGAAGTCTGTCCGAAAACAGTGATCACGATTGAAAAAAAGAAATCTGTGATCGATAGAGATACCTGTATCGGATGTTTCGAATGTATGCATGTCTGCCCGGAACATGCGATAGATATTGACTGGGATACAGAGATTTTGGTCTTTATGGAACGAATGGTCGAGTATGCCTATGGTGCGGTAAAGGCAAAGAAAGGAAAAGTGGGGTACATGAACTTCCTCATCCGTATCACACCGGATTGTGACTGTTTCCCGTTCAGCGATACGCCAATCGTTTCGGATATCGGGATTCTCGCTTCAAAGGATCCTGTGGCCATCGATGCGGCAAGTTATGATCTCGTGAACCAGCAAACCGGGTTTACCGATTCGCTTCTCACTGCTAATCATCGTAAAGGGCTGGACAAGTTCAAGGGTGTTCATGCACAGACTGACGGATACCGGCAGGTAAGGTATGCCGAAGAGATTGGGATGGGAAGCCATTTTTATTCCCTCATCCAAATTTGAATCTTCTCCAATCTCGTTTTTTTCCGGCATTTTCTGAAGATAATTTTTTTTGCAGGCAGGCAAGTGCTTATTACCTTTTTGTCGTAATACCTTTTTTATATGAGACGCAATGCATATCAGAACCCCATTATTTTGTTTCAGAATACGGGCGGATTTAGACATGTAGGGAGGAGAGTATGAATCTGCGGCAACCAAATGCGAACGAAGCAACCGGGACGGTAAACCGGTCGAGGAGTGTTTCCCCGATGTCCGGGATTTGTACACGGTGTATGGACGGATGTAAAGGTAGTTGCGAAAGCTGGTTGTCATCATTTCGTGGCAGGGAAGTGTTATATGCCGGACCTTTCGGTGAGATCACAGCAGGTGCTGATAAAAATTACCCCGTAGATTATTCACACCTGAATATTCAGGGTTATGCTGTCGGGGCAAAAGGGCTACCTGTGGGAACCGAAATCAGCTCCGACACTGCGATTTTTACCAGTGTCAATACCGGGACCGAGTACGGGTGGGACAGAAAAGTAAAAATGCGCATACCCATTTTTACCGGCGCACTGGGCTCAACCGAGATCGCCCGGGCAAACTGGGAGCACGTCGCAATTGGTGCTGCAATTTCAGGTATTACCTGCGTCTGTGGGGAAAATGTTTGTGGTGTGGATCCGGACCTCGTGCTGGATGATAGAGGAAAAGTCCAGCGATCACCGGAAATGGATCGACGGATCGAAATTTATAAAAAATTTGCTGAAGGCTACGGGGAGATGCTCGTCCAGTTAAATGTAGAGGATAGCCGCATCGGCACTGCGGAATATGTATCAAGTAAGCACAACCTTGAAACTATCGAGCTCAAATGGGGGCAGGGGGCAAAAAGCATCGGCGGAGAGATCAAGGTTCCCTCACTGGAACGAGCTTTGGAGTTAAAAAAGCGTGGGTACCTGGTCCTGCCGGATCCAACATTCCCCGTGAACGCAAATGCATATAAATCCGGGGCAATTAAGGAGTTTGAACGCCACTCCCGTCTCGGATTCATAACAAAGGAGAGTTTTTTGGAACAAACAGACAGGCTCCGCGGGATTGGGTTCAAACGAATAACGGTAAAAACCGGGGCTTATTCTGCAGTTGAACTTGCCATGGCAATTCGGTTCAGTTCGGAAGCAAAGATCGATCTTCTTACCATTGACGGGGCTTCGGGCGGTACAGGCATGAGTCCGTGGCCGATGATGAATGAATGGGGTATTCCTACATTCTATCTTGAAGCACTCGTGTATAATTTCTGTGAGCGGTTGAAACAGAGAGGGATGCGAATTCCAAGCATTGCCATGGCCGGTGGTTTTTCTGATGAACCGAATGTATTTAAGGCCATAGCAATGGGCAGCCCATATGTAAAAGCGGTCTGTATGGGTAGGGGTCTTATGATCCCTGCGATGGTTGGCAAACATATTGGAAAATGGATAGAAAATGGTGATCTGCCTAAGACCGTCTCAAAATATGGCACACGGATTGAAGAAATCTTTGTCTCCTATGAAGAACTTAAACAGAGATACGGGGAACGGTTAAAGGAAATCCCTACGGGAGCAATCGGGGTGTATACCTATACCCAGAAGTTCAAAACCGGGCTTCAGCAGCTTATGGCGGGAAGCAGGAATTTTGCAGTACCTGCAATTTCACGCAAGGATATCATGGCGCTCACTGAGGAAGCAGCAAAAGTTTCTGGCATACCGTATGTAATGGATGCGTATCATGAAGAAGCTCTTGAGATTTTACTCGATTAATTAGCCGCATCTTACATAAGATATAGGATTCTGCATTTAAAATTTTTGAATTTTTTTGTTCAATAATTTGTCGTTATCTTTTTGCCGGTTCTTTTATTGAAAATGCCTCAAGTACCTGGTGAGTAATCCGCGTTCCAAGATTTGGCTGAATGGCTTCAAGCCAGAGGAAAAATCCTACTCTTGAAGGGGTTGGCCGTTCAAATTTGAAATGCCCATCCTTTGCCTGGATCATCTTATGGTACTCTTTTTTTTGTCGTGACCTGAGGTAGATAATCAGTTCGTAATTTGGAAGATCAGCGGCGATGATTGCTTTTGAATAATACTTTGAAAAATCCTCAAACTCAATCTTCCTGCTTTTTATAGTTAAACCGAAGGTATCGCACAGTAATTTGACAGACTGCGGGAACAATCCGCCATAGAGAACCTTTTTTACGAGTTGTCCGGTCTCGCTGGTTATCTCCGGAAATTTTCGTTCACCCCCTTTTGTAATCTCACTGAAGATCTGGGTGCGTACTTCGTCATGGTAACGCTTATAATCAAACGTATTCTTCACCGGAATATCTGTTGCGCGGATAAGCTTTTCATGATTCTCTGGTTTGTTATAGAGGATTCGCGGGCGATAGTGCTTGACAAGTGACTTAATCTGTTCGCAGGAGCTGGTATGAATTATCGCATTTGTTCGATCCTTTGCAAGCCTTTTTACAACGGAGTAGTTTGAGAGATCAAATGACGAGATTAAAAGGAATGGTGTAGTCTTCTGATTGTAAAGGTATCCGAGCAATTTTTTCTTGAAGGCAATCTCCTGTTCAAACTCTTTTAAGTCTGACGGGGATGTAACAACTTCCGCAAAAGCGATACGATTGTCTGCATCAACAAGAAGCATGTCAAACTCAGCAAGATCCTGTCCGTTTCCCCGGACCGTTATATCGCCATACTTTGAGTAAAAGATACCATTCTGCCCGAGGCGGACTTCCTCACGTTTTCGTGGTGCATCTGCCCCTTTCATTGCCAGGAACCTGATAGTGTCTGATTTCTTTGCGATCTCTAAAAACATCTCATAGACAATCGCTTCAAACCACCTTCCTTCGGCAGTTCTCATCGGTTCAATATCGGGCGAGAAAAGTTTTTTACGCTCAATCTGGTTCATATGCCGCGTGGCATTGAGGGCAATTGCTGCAGTAGGTTTAAAATTTTTAAAATTGGAATTCAGCCACGGGATCATGAATGCAACATAAATCTATACATTAATAGTAGATAACAATCTGTTTTATCCGGTAATTTTTGTTTAAGAATCATATAACCAAAGAATTAAATATTAAGGAAATATACTTCCTCCGTGTTTATCACGAGGATGGTACATTACATAAGATAGGTGTCCGGGGGTTGGAAAGAATATGCAACTAGATGCCAATAAAAATGGAATCGAAGGGAGAAATGGTCATCCACTGGATGAAATACCAATTGAAATTGACGTACTTTTTAAACATCTCTATGAATACAGGAAATCTCTGATCGGTTCTTCACATTATTTTATAAAAGTTGAGCGGAATTGCATTTCGTTATATAGGATGATGTACGTTACTGGCAAAATGTATTTTTCTGAAATTGTAAATCACCTGGAATACGGCATTTCTGATGTAGAAATTGAAGAAGCAGTCAGCCTAAACTGTCATAATTTATGTTTGGCTGATCATTACCATATCTCGCCGCATATTGAAAAGAAATTGCGGGCGCTTCTCGATTTCTCTTAAATAAAATCAACTATGTTTATAATAACATTAAAATTTCATTCAAAAAATAGTTCAATTTTTAATTTCAAAGGGGTTTAATTTGATATTTTTTTAGGGTAAAGTACCAATCCAGCCCCTAATTTTTTTTATTCTTACGACGACATTTTCGAAAATATTTCGTAAACTAAAAGTGAAATGAAAAAAGTGACTATGATTTTCAAGCATTACTTTTTCGTATTGATGGCCCCGGCATTCAGGTCTATCGCATTGTGGGGGTCGCCACAGCGGCGGGGGCGGAGGCTTTGCAAAAGCCCCCAGGAGCGTGATAACTATTGATTGGAGTAGTATTTTCAGAAGATTTTATGAAAAAATTAGGGGCTAAAATAACACTTTACCCTTATTTTATGAATGATTTTAATTTCAATAATGTTTTTATTAATTGCCTTATTAATAAACTATAAATATGATAGAAATGTATTTCCTTCATATCCCTTGCTATATAAAATTTTATATAGCGAAGGAGAGGAGAAAAACAGCGGGGAATTGAGGAATGTCGAAAGCAAAACATATATGCAGTATAGAACCTGTGCCACGCTATCTGATGCAGGATCGATCAGCACCCGACTACGAATTCATTATAAAACAGCTGCAGAACTGTGGTACTTCATCGATTGGGTCATCATATTATTATGTAAAAGCGGATGAAAATTGGCACTCCCTGTGCAGAATTATTCATGGGGGCGGCAAAGTGTTCTTCCATGAAGTTATTGACCATAAAAAGTATTCAATATCTGATAAGGATATTGACGAGGTAGTGAGGCCTGAGAGAGCGATATCATCATTACCAGGACATTATCAGATCTCATCAGATATTGAAATGAAATTACTCGCGTTGACTGATAATCGATAAGAATTTATAATACACATTTTTAAGATTTTTTGAATAACCCCCCTGTTCAAATCTTTGTATTGATATAAAAGATCAAAACAATTCAGGATAGTGCCAGGTTGCCGTATTCTCCTGTTCTTATCCGTATTGCACCAGCTACCGAACAAATAAAAATTTCCGTCACCTTGATGTCCGCCTTTGTTAACCCGGATAAGCGTTTGAATAATAGATGGAACATCATCGTCATCTCCTACCAAGTGATTCCCATTTCCTTGCCCCGTCCGGTAACATTCATACGCATCGTCGCATCGATACCAATATTTTCAAGCGCTTTTATCACCCGTTGTACGGATTCGGGTCTGATGATTGCACGAATCATTTTCATGGATACTGCCTCCTGTTGAATCATTTAATTATTCACTATTAAATTTCAGAATTCATATGATTTCGACCTCAAATAAAAAAATTATCAGATCCGTGGGAGGATTTGTCTGTTGTTTCTGGTTCGACATGCTATTTAACGGATTTTTTCTGCGTCAGAGGGTCGGTTAAATGTATGGTGAATCACGTAGCCGATACCAGTAGAGGAAAATTTTTTGAATTTTTGTTGTGCACTTCTTTTTACCCCTCTGTTTCTCCGGTCCGGATTCTGATTGACTTCTCAACCGGCAAGACAAAGATCTTGCCATCCCCGATCTTTCCCGTACGGGCTGATTCAATGAGTGTCGAGAGCAAAGAATCGAGGTCCTTGTCTTTGACAACAATTTCAATCTGAAGTTTTGGCAGGAAATCAACGGTCATCAGACCGCCCCGGTATTCGAGAGTGATTCCTTTCTGCTCACCTCTTCCTTTCACTTCAGTGGTGGTCATTGATACGAACCCTTTGTCTTCGAGTGCTTTTTTTACGAATTCGAACCGTTCAGGTTTGATAATTGCTTTTACCATTTTCATAGTTCTTTCTCCTGATTAGCACCGCTCTCCATGCTGGGAGATATCAAGGCCGACATACTCTTCCTCTTCAGTAACCCGCAGACCGATAGTTTTGTCAATGATCACTGCAAGGACATAGGTTACAACAAACGCGTAGATAAGGGCAGCGAACGCACCAACTGCATTTGCAACAAACTGGTGGACATTACCCTCAATCAATCCTGAGGCACCGTTCACCGCTACAACCGCAAAGATACCGGTTGCAAGTGCTCCCCAGAGACCTCCCATACCGTGAATTGCCCACGCATCCAGGCTCTCATCCAGACCATTCCTGATACGGAAGAGCAGCATCCCGTAACACACCGCACCACCAATTATACCTATTATCAGGGCTCCCATGGGAGTCACATACCCGCAACCGGGTGTGATTGCAACAAGCCCGGCGATAGCACCGCTGACAAACCCGAGAGAACTCGGTTTTCCATGAAGCCAGCTGATCAACATCCATGCCATTGCTCCTGCAGCGGCTGCAATGTTGGTGTTGACAAATGCCTGAGCTGCCAGACCATTTGCCCCGAGTGCGCTGCCTGCATTAAACCCGAACCAGCCGAACCAGAGGAGTGCGGCACCAAGAATGGTGAGAGGAATGTTGTTTGGTTCCATCGCATACTTGCCAAAGCCAACGCGTTTTCCGATGACAAGTGCAAGTGCAAGGGCAGCAAAACCGGAACTGATGTGGACGACTGTCCCTCCGGCAAAGTCAATCGCGCCGAATTGGGCTGCCCAGCCGCCACCCCATACCCAGTGGGCCAGTGGATCGTAAACGATTGTGGTCCAGAGAAGTGCAAATACGAGGTACGCACTGAATTTAATGCGCTCTGCAAAACCCGAAGTCACAATTGCCATCGTTACCGTAGCGAAAACGAGCTGGAACACCATATATAGCAATCCGGGTATTGCAGTGCTGTAGGGACCAGGGTCCATCCCCACGTTGTTCAGGCCAAGATATTGCAGGCCCCCAATAAACCCACCAATATCGGGGCCAAATGCGAGTGAGTACCCAGCCAGTACCCACTGGATACTCACCAGTGCGAACGCGACGAACGACAGGGTAATCATTGATATGAGATTTTTCCTGCGTACCAGTCCGCCATAGAAGAATCCGACGCCAGGCGTCATGATCATGACAAGCGCCGTTGCGGCGAGAATCCATGCTGTTGCTCCTGTGTCTAAAGCCATATCTGTTCACCTTCATTATCATGTGATTTGCCTACAGCGGATCTTATGAAAGTTCCTATGCTTTCAGATTCCTGCTGGAAGAAAACTCCGGTGGAGATCTTCTGTGATCCGGTTGCTGCAACCAAACAACTTTGCGAAACACTCGCAGGATGGAAGTTGTATTCCTAGTTTAATAAATATTTCTTTTTCGGAAAAATTTCCACGATCAGATACTAGAAAAAATTTGGATAAAAAGGAAAATAAAAAACCGGCGCGCATTAATAATCGGTTGCCATAGTAAGGCAGACTTTCAGCATTCCATCTCACCGGTCCGGACCCTGATGGCAGTATCGACCGGTAGTACAAAAATCTTGCCATCGCCGATCTGACCGGTCTTTGCAGCGCCGATGATTGTTGTGATCACTTCGTCCACCTCCTTGTCCCGGATGATAATCTCGATTTGGATTTTAGGAAGCATGTCCACAATCATTGGTTTTCCTCTGTACTCAAGGATAATACCTTTCTGCTCTCCTCGTCCCTGGACTTCTGTAACAGTCATTCCGGTCACTCCCTTTTCTTCGAGTGCTTTTTTTACAAGCTCGAACCGTTCCGGTTTGATGATAGCTTTTACCATTTTCATGATTATCACCTCAGACCCGCTCACCGTGCTGCGAGATGTCCATTCCCACATACTCTTCATTTGCTGTTACCCGTAATCCCATGGTACGGTCAACGATATTTGCAATGATATAGGTAACGACAAAAGAAAAGACAAGTGCGACCAGTGCGGCAAAGCTATTAATCATAAACTGCTGAAGGTTACCTTCAAACAGGCCTGAGATTCCGCAAATTGCCATTGCTGCGAAAGCACCGGTTGCAATGGTCCCCCAGAGACCACCCATACCATGGATTGCCCATGCATCAAGGCTTTCATCGAGCCCTTTCCTGATCCGGAATAACATTGCCCCATAGCAGATCAGGCCGGCAACGGCGCCAATCAGTATCGAAACCATTGGTGTAACAAATCCTGCTGCAGGCGTAATTGCAACCATGCCGGCAATCGCTCCACTTACCATGCCCAGTGAGCTTGGTTTTCCGTGATACCAGCTGGCACCCATCCATGCGAGCGTACCTGCTGCTGCAGCGGCATTTGTATTTACGAAAGCAATGACTGTACTTCCATTCACGGCAAGTGCACTACCTGCATTGAACCCAAACCAGCCAAACCAGAGCAGGGCTGCCCCGATCAAAGCCAGGGGAATATTATAGGGCTCCATTGAATATTTTCCAAAGCCAGCCCGGCTTTTAATCACCAAGGCAATAGCAAGTGCAGAGAACCCGGAGCAGATCTCAACAACGGTTCCACCGGCAAAATCCAAAAGGCCCATTGACTGCGCCCAACCTCCTCCCCAAGCCCAGTGAGCAAGTGGGCAGTACACAAATGTCGTCCAGAGTAGCATAAATACAATAAATGAGGAGAGCCTGATGCGTTCTGCCACGCCGGATGTTATGATAGTTAAGGTCACTGCGGCAAAAAAAAGCTGGAAGACCATAAACACCATCGGGGGATACCCTTTCTCACCAGCGTTTATTCCAACTCCATGAAGGAAGGCGTAATCGAGGTTTCCGATAATCCCGCCAATATCCGGGCCAAAAGCGAGCGAGTACCCTATCACCATCCAGAAGATACTGACAACTGCGAGCACGACAAAAGAAAGCGCGATCATCGATATGGTATTCTTCCTGCGAACAAGTCCTGCATAGAAAAGCCCCACGCCCGGTACCATCAGCATCACGAGCGCTGCAGACACCATTAGCCAGATTGTAACACTGGTATCCAAAGCCATGTCTTTCACCTTTGATAGTTTTTTTGTATACTGGCGACTACTCTCTATCCGGAAGCTATTCGATATTTTTGGAGGCTTGAGATATTAGAGGGATGATACCATATTGATTGTACTTTATTGAGTCCAATCAGCGGTCATCCCATCCTGTACACTTATTTTTCCGTATAGAGAACGATCGGCAGTCAGTTACCGGATTACAAGTCCGAACCTTGCCGATAATATTTAAAAAATTTTTAATTAGTATGTTCCAAGATATCTGTCCAGCTCCCATGGATGAACTGCGAGACGGAATGCATCGGTCTCTGCTACCGCGATACGTGCGAGGTTCTCGACAATATGGTCGCCCAGTGCGTCGCAGAGCACCTTGTCCTTCATAAGGTGTTCCTGGGACTCTGCAAGGCTTCCGGGCAGCATCTCAATCTTCATCTTCTTGCGCTCCTTCTCGCTCAAGTGGTAGATGTTGACATCCGTGCTCTCCGGTGGCATAATCTTGTTCTTAACCCCGTCAAGTCCTGCCGCAAGCATGCAGGCGAATGTGAGGTACGGGTTGCACATCGGGTCAGGGCTCCGGAATTCCGTGCGTGTACCATTACCCCTCGCGGCTGGGACCCGGATCAGGGCAGAGCGGTTGGTGGTGCTCCATGAGATGTAACACGGAGCTTCGTAACCGGGAACGAGACGCTTGTACGAGTTGATGGTCGGGTTTGCGATCCGGGTGATCGCCTTTGCATGTTTCAGGAGACCCCCGATGTAATAGAGGGCTGTCTGGCTGAGCCCTTTATCCGAATCAGTGTCGAAGAACGCATTCTTGCCTCCTTTCGATAGGGAACAGTGCGTATGCATGCCGCTGCCGTTTATGCCGGCAACGGGTTTTGCCATAAAAGATGCGTGGAGCCCATACTTCAGGGCGATCGCTTTTGTCGCGAACTTCTGGGTGATAACCCGGTCAGCGGTGGTCACGGCATCGGTGTACTTGAAGTTGATCTCGTGCTGGCTTGAAGCGACCTCGTGGTGGGACATCTCGATCTCAAAGCCCATCTGGGTCAGCGAGAGCACAATCTCTCTTCTGACATTCTCAGAAGCGTCATTCGGCGCGAGATCAAAATACGCTCCGGTATCTGAGAACTGCGTCGTCGGCTTTCCATCGACAAGGTTGAACAGGAAAAATTCGAGTTCGGGGCCAGTGTTTAAAGTGTAGCCCATCTTTGCCGCTTCTGCCATAGTCTTTTTGAGAGCATACCGCGGATCGCCTTCAAACGGCTTGTTGCCGTACGTGTAAACATCGCAGACAAACCGTGCAACCTTTCCTTCTGACGGTCTCCATGGCAAAACCGCATACGATGCCGGGTCCGCTTTCAGCAGCATGTCGGACTCTTCGATCCGGGTAAAGCCGTCGATGGAGGATCCATCGAACCAAGTACCATCGGTTAGTGACTTTTCTGCCTGCGCTACTGGTATAGCGGCATTCTTGGGCATGCCCAGCACATCAGTAAACTGGAGCCGGATGAATTTTACATCATCAGCCTCAATTTTCTTGAGCAACTTCGATACATCTGCTGACATAATGGAAAAAAGGTTCCACCCAATCACATTTATATTTTCTGAACTAACTTCAATGAAGAATGCTCACATTCAATTTCGATTACGTTTTAGTACTATAGAACATCCCAATTTGTGATATTATGTGCGGTATAATTGGTGTCATTGATAAACGCCGTCAGTGCATGGACGGCTCGAATATAAGAAACTCGTTAGCTATGATGGATGAGCGTGGCAATGGCGAAGGGGCCGGGTATGTAGCCTATGGGATTTACCCGGACTTTGCAGATGCCTACGCTCTTCATGTCTTTTTTAATGACGTCAATGAAAATAAGCCGGCACTTGATCGATTGCTTGAAAAATGGGGAACCATTGTCCACGATGAAGTGATCCCGACCTTTGCTTCAAAAATCAAAAAGGTTCATACACCCTGGCGGTATTTTTTCAAGCCAGACCCGAAGATGGCACCGGAACAGATTACTCCTGCTGATGACATTATCATGCACATCGTCATGAACATAAATACAGCTCAAAACGGCACCCTCATCTTCTCCTCCGGTAAGAACCTCGGGGTATTCAAAGCATCCGGCTGGCCGGAGGAAGTGGCCGATCTTTACCGTATCCAGGATTACAAAGGTTACATCTGGCTTGCCCATAACCGTTACCCTACCAACACAGCGGGCTGGTGGGGTGGTGCACACCCGTTTAACCTTCTCGCGTGGAGTGTGGTCCACAACGGAGAAATCACGTCGTACGGTACCAACCAGCGATATATCGAGAGTTACGGATATAAATGCACGATGTATACTGACACAGAAGTCGTGGCATATCTTGTGGATTTGCTGGTCAGAAAACATGGGCTCTCAGAAAAGATGGCAGTGCGGGCACTCGCCCCCCCCTTCTGGGATGAGATCGACAGGATGCCGGCAAAAGATCAGGAACTCAACCGTGCGATCAGGTTGACCTATGGTCCGGCACTCATGAACGGCCCGTTTGCGATTTGTATTGCAAACGAACATATGCTCGTCGGATTTACAGACCGGATCAAACTGCGCCCACTGGTATCTGGTGAGCACGGCGACCGGCTCTTTATCTCAAGTGAAGAAGCAGCAATCCGTCGTATTGAGCCGAATATCAAAGATGTCCACATGCCGAAAGCCGGAGAACCGGTTATCGGGAGGGTTATCGCATGAGTATAGGCAGCATTCCGCTCCGGTTCAAAGTGGAGATCGATCCCGAACAGTGCATGCTCTGTGGACGGTGCGTTGAGAACTGTTCGTACGGCGTTTACCGGATGGAGGGAGATAAGATCCGCATCAATTCACGTAATTGCGTTGCCTGCCACCGTTGTACCGCGTTCTGTCCCCGGGATGCCATCAGCATTTACGAAAAACCCACTGATTACCGGAGCCACCCGGTCTGGACACGCGAGATCCGTGAAGCCGTTTTCAATCAGGCAAAAACCGGCAAGATAATCCTCGCCGGTATGGGAAATGCCCTTCCTTACCCGATGATCTTCGATCGTCTCCTCCTCGATGCATGCCAGGTCACTAACCCGAGCATCGACCCTCTCAGGGAGCCGATGGAACTGCGCACTTATCTGGGGAAAAAACCGCGCGCGTTGTCTGTCATGGAGCATCCCAATGGGGAGGTCGAGCTCCTGACAAAGCTCACACCAAATCTCCAGATCGAGACGCCGATCATGATAGGGCATATGAGTTACGGTGCCATCAGTCTCCCTGCACAACAGGCGCTTGCCAAAGCGGTAAGCCGCATCGGCACCTTCATGGGGACCGGAGAAGGCGGACTTCACGAATCGCTCTATCCCTACCAGAAACACATAATCGTTCAGGTCGCATCGGGGCGTTTCGGTGTGGATATCAATTATCTCGAACGTGGTGCAGCGATCGAGATCAAGATCGGCCAGGGAGCAAAGCCGGGTATTGGCGGGCATCTCCCCGGTGAAAAAGTGTGTGCTGATGTGTCATGTACACGGATGATTCCCGAAGGTAGCGACGCGATCAGCCCCGCTCCCCACCATGATATTTACAGCATCGAGGACCTCAAGCAGCTCGTTCGGAGCCTGAAAGAAGCAACCGAATGGAAAAAGCCGGTCTTTGTAAAGATCGCTGCAGTCCACAACACAGCAGCGATCGCTGCAGGAATTGCACGATCATCAGCCGATGCTGTTGTTATTGATGGGTTTCGCGGCGGCACCGGTGCGGCACCGGTGGTCTTCCGGGATCATGTTGGGATTCCGATTGAAGCAGCAATCGCGAGTGTCGATGCCAAATTGCGCAGCCAGGGGATCAGGAACGAGGTCTCCATCATCGCCAGCGGAGGTATCCGCCAGAGTGCAGACGTCGCAAAGATCATCTGTCTTGGGGCAGATGCTGTATATATCGGAACATCTGCCCTTGTTGCCATGGGGTGCCGGGTGTGTGGAACCTGCAACCGGGGTGTATGTGCCTGGGGAATAGCAACGCAGAAACCCGAACTGACAAAGCGTCTGGATCCCGAGACCAATGCCGTGCAGGTCGCGAACCTGATCCATGGCTGGACCGATGAGCTTGCTGAGCTGATGGGAGCCGCGGGTATCAACAGTATCGAGAGCCTGCGGGGTAACCGTGACCGACTCAGGGGCTACATGCTGGACGAAGGCCTGCTGAATGTTCTCGACGTGAAGACGGTGGGGGCATAACGATGAAGGCAATCCGAATTGACGCAAAGGACCTCCATTACACCCCCCTCAACCAGAAGATCAGGGCCGCCGTTGCAAGCGGTGCAAAGGAGATAGTTATTGATAACGTCCTCGGCCAGCGGTTTATTGGTGATGGGCTACGCGGAGATGACGTGACTATCACTGTTAACGGAGTTCCGGGTGGTGACCTTGCAATGTTCATGAGCGGCCCGACGATAATTGTTAACGGAAACGCAGACCATGCACCGGGAAATACCATGGACAAAGGAAAGGTCATCATTCATGGCAGTGCCGGTGACGCAGTCGCCCACAGTATGCGGGGCGGCCGGGTGTATATCCGCGACAACATCGGTTACCGCGGCGGTATCCACATGAAACAGTACATGGAAAAACGGCCAATTCTCGTTGTCGGTGGAGCGACACGGGCATTCCTTGGCGAATACATGGCAGGCGGTCTTCTGATTGTGCTGGGATTAACCGGCATCCCCCCCATTGAAGAACAAGGTATAGGTAGCGGCATTCATGGGGGTGAGATCTTTGTCCGGGGAAAGGTCGACGATAT